>CAAGKR010033919.1_pt1 | contig 14148 bp, 26 predicted proteins | sample 2556971 | NCBI WGS metagenome assembly CAAGKR01 (sample SAMEA5207829, study PRJEB30636) | soil metagenome | biome: forest; feature: boreal; material: soil | place: USA | collected 2011-09 | depth 1 m | reverse complement strand
TCCCTAGCTACTTTTGCGGCCTTCTCGGGGTCAAGCATCGAGCTTATGGCATATCAAGGAAAATGGTATGTCATGGCGCAAAATAACATGGCCTCATACGCCTAAACAAATACCCCTCTAGCTCAATAGGCTAGAGGGGCTATTCTTGCGTCAGTACCCCAAATCCAGAATTATGAGATTGTCGTACGATATCTCCCGTAAATTGTCGGGAGTAAGATCGCCCAGAGTCACGCCGCAGTATTCTTTTATCATCTCGGATAACAACTGGTTCGTTGCGGAGTGCACCCGCTTCAACTTCGATTTCGGATAGAATTTGGTGACGGTGACGCCGTCTTTACTGTGAAAATAATAGACTGGCGGGATATGCTTCCGCATGATCGGAAATTTTTCTAGTAGCTTAATCTTTCTCATTTCCATTCGGGCGTGATTTTTGCCGTCAGTATCTTTCCACACTTCTGCCCCGCCAGGGGTATCTAAACTGCAATATGATATAGGGAATTTGATGATCAAGTTCGTGCCACGGATGCGATAAGCAGTCCTAAACGCGCCCCGTCCTACTTCGTCTAGACCTACGAGTAACGTTGCGGTTTCTTCTACCGTCTTTGGTTGCCACTTGCGGATTAGACGCAGCGCCCGCTGAGTAAAATAAGCACGACGCTTCGCCTGCGTCTTTCGATATTTTTCGTTTCTAGTCATACGCCTTGTAGGTCGGAGTCTTCGGGCGGTGTAGGTAACTTTTTGTCTGTAGATTTCAATGCGTCGATTCTGGCTTTACGAATACCTTCGAGAAAGCCACGTTCGGGTACACATTTATCCAGAGTGTTGTTCAAATCCCACTTGGACCCGTCGATGTTCGCTATCTGCTCCCTATAAATACTTACAAGGGTGACAGACGCTTCTAGCCGTTTCTTCCTCAGTTCATCATTCGTATTTTCGTACCTGACGAGAGAATTCGTCACCGCAACCAGCCCGTCCCCCAGATAGTCTATCAGGTCGTTGAGATGTTCAAAACGCGTACCTACGTCGGTAAGCAGCCTCTTCGCGGGCGGAATGTACGCTGGTCCTAACTCCATAGAGCCTCCCTTTTCCTCGCGGTCCCATGCTTCTCCAGCGGAGCATTCTACGTACTGTTGGCGTTTGCCATCGTACCGATAATGAATCTCATCACTCATCTTTCGGCCTGTCGTACACATAAGACACGAATGTACTAATACAAACCCCGATACCAACAAGAAACATACATGCTCCGAGGACCACCAGTCCGTCGAAAATGAACTCTAATTCCGTCGACATTACTTGACCTCGTAGGCCGCAATGAATTCGTGGCACGCGATTCCCCTATACATCCGACCCGCACGCGTCAAATAGATAACCGCCAACGGCACTCGCTTCAAATCTTCGACCGCGCCACAGAACAGGATTGACTCATCGTAATAAGCCGCCGTGTTCAACGGTTGGAATCGGACATTAGTGTAAATCCGTTCCTTCTCATCCCGCATGAAGGTGACTTCAATAGGTTCGGCAATGAGATAGGTGTTTGGATTCTGGTAGATTTCAGACACGCCCAGACTGTTTGGTCGTGCCTTAGTAGGAACAGCGAATGCCCGGGTCACGGCCAAAGCGAGTATGATCGCGGTCCCGATGACGATCCACGTTGCGACTTTCTTGTTAATCATTTCACCAACCCCTCCGCTTGCACGATCTGGTCTACTCGCCCTCGGAGCAATGTGTATTCCCGACCGCAGTCACATTTCATTTTTAGTTCGATGTCCCAATGAGCGTACACGTACGGTGGGAATCTGTGAATCGTTCCACAGTCACACGAGAAACCCTGCGGTAATGTGCCTGAACTTTTCATAAATTTACGGGCGGATTGCCGCCGCCCCTCGGTTGCAGCCTCGGCCCCGTAGGGCGTTATCTGCTCGTATTCCTACCCTACGCCTGTTGGTTCGACTTGTCAAGCGGATTTTTGCTGCGGGTGACTTTAGTAACTTTTCGGCAAGTCGGGCACCTGAATTTCCCCAGACCCTGAGTTTCGGCGGACTTCTTGTCAACCTTTACACATGGAGTCTTTGTCGCCTGTACATTGCAGCAGGAACTCACATAGATGAACTTCGGTTCACCCTTTAGTGTTGGTAGTGTCTTCGTCTGTTTCTTCATCTGGTTCCTCCATCTTGGATTGAATGTCTGCGTGGTACTTTACGACCGCCGCTCTCAATGCGGCAATCGGCAAATCTTCCCTGCGGTACTTCTCGCTATCCCCTATAATACACAACCATGCGGAGCCTGTCAAGATGCCGATTTTTTGGGCATAATTTATCAGGTCTTCGTTCTGTTGGAATCCTGTGGCGTAGTGCAAGTCCACGATACTCTCTTTAAACGGAAACGAAACTTTGTTTTTCACAGCTTTGACATTCATCCTGTGGCCTATAATCGTCTCGCCATCTTTTAGAACACCACCCTTAGACCCTGCTACCCGTCGAACTTCTAGACGAACACTCGCGTAGAATTTCAGCGCCCTTCCGCCTGTCGTCACTTCAGGATTCCCAAACACCATTCCTATTTTCTCGCGCACTTGATTGATGAACACCACACTCACTCTAGCGACTGCGACCTTCGCACATAATTTTCGACAGGCTTGCGACATTAGTCTTGCCGCCAGCCCCATATGTGAGTCGCCCATATCGCCATCAATCTCGGCTCGTGGCGTAAGGGCCGCAACGGAATCTACGATGATGAGATCAACACCCGCGTCAACCAACCCTTCTACAATTTCTAATGCCTCTTCGCCGCAAGAAGGTTGACTGATAATCAACTCAGACATATCGACCCCGAGCGTATTTGCGAAAGTGGGCGACAGAGCATGCTCCGCGTCTACTAAAGCAGCCACACCGCCTGCCTTCTGACATTCTCCCGCAATATGAAGACACAGGGCGGTCTTCCCCGCAGATTCCGCCCCATATATTTCGATAATGCGGCCTCGGGGAATTCCCCCACAACCAATTACATCTCTATCAAGCGAGACTAGGTTGGTTGGAATCGACGGGACCGGCTGATTCACTCGGTCCCCCTGTCGTTGAAACGTCATTGACCCCTCGTTCGCTTTGTCCATCGCCTTGCCCAACGCTTCCACGGCTTTGAATACGCTCTGCTTGCTCATCGCTCTCCTTCTTCAATTTTGCTATAGTCCCCATAAATCGCAAAAACATTCGACGGTAGGTAACCCCGCGCATCTTGTCAAGGAAACGAAATCCCTGCTCCTGAAAAGCCTTGTCCGTGACTTCCACCAATTGCCCGTGGGAATTGAAGAAACAGAACCAACACGCTTCGCAGTTGCGAAACGTCGGCTCGTTAATCTGGTCGAGCAGGTGGCCGCACGGTTGTACGCGATGATGCCTGACAGTGAAGTACAGGCCACGAAGTTTGCGGAACTGTGCCTCGGTAAGTGGCTTCTGTGGCTCTGCGTTAAGATGAGATTCCAGTTCAGGTGTCTGGTCGCACTCTTCGTTATGCTCGTGCATACATGTCCTCCCAGAATGCGATTTCTTCTTCGGTAATCACAGGCGCGATCAGCCCGTACTTGAGGGCTAGTTGGTTTTTCTGCTTGAAGGTTATATTCTCGTCGTCACCGATGTCGAACTTAACCTGACTTTTTAGTGCTTGTTCTACGCTTACGTTCATTTGACTTCTTTCTAGTGCTGGATTTAATTGCATTTTTGAATTGATATACTTTTTCGACCATATGGTCTAGGTGGTATGCGACTACTTCGTCGTCTAGTTCCGCTCCACACCAGTCCATAATTCGGTGCACGATGTGCCAACACTCATGGGCTACAGTGCTCTCAGGAGCATCGTGTTCCAGAAAAATATAAGATCGTCCCTCTCCCTTGACATTGAACACGAATCCATCACCATGGACTTCTGGATTAGAATTCAGCCGTGCTTTAGCTGATTTGTCCAAGTCATTTGTAAGGATCACACGAACTTGGTATCCTGCCATGATTTCAAAGGTCACCCATGTCGCGTAATCTCCGTACTCACTAATCTTTGGCTTCCTCATACAAGTCCTCGGGGTTGTCGAATCGTAGTAAAGTAACCCCCTTTTCCATAAAGGGGATAAATTCCATTTCGTATAAAGAGGGCACCCATTCCTTGCTCTAAACCGTGGCGAGAGGAACCTATTACGCGATCAGCATATCGTTCGTTGTCAATCGGATTTTCTGAGTCGTAATTTATATACGACGCTCGAAACCTTACGACCATATCTTGAGCGGTCACGCATTTGTTGATGACGTTCTCGACATCACATCGAAAGTCTGTAAGACTAGGCCGCACTGGGTTCGACACGCCCTTGCCGCCGCCGTCAATTGACGCGATTCCCAGCCCGGTGTCCTGTGCCTGACGGTAACAAGACATGACCGCGTCAAACGCTTTTTTTCTTGCGGCGAACTGGGGCTTTAATTTCCGGCTTTTCATCGTAGCAACCTTTCGCTTTCAGTATCGGTTCCCACTTCCCATAATACGCAATCATGCGTTTGAGTAGAAATACAGCGTCCAACTTTACTTTGTTGACGCTCTGTCGTTCGAGCACTCCGACAACAAATTTATTACATGGGTAGCAAAGTAACCCGCGATTGCATTTGCCGCAAAACTTTTTAAGGCGTCGGGGGCAGCATGCGTGGAGATGATCTTGGAAAGCGGTAAACACTGCAAAATCTCTTCCACAGATTGCACAGGCGTTATGTTGTTCTTTTCGTTGTGCATTCTGTTCCTCCAATGTTGTTTTGTAAATGTCTTGCAGACGACGGTCTTTAGCTTTCTCTGCGGATGTCAATTGATCTGCTTTGCCCTTGCCGCCCCAAACGCCGCGTCATACACGTCATACGCCTTCTCGTTAAGAATGGCGATGGTCACCAACTCATGCGGTCGCCGCTCGATGATATACCTCATCGCTCGCCAAAGCAAACCGGATACCAGCTTCGCCTGCAACTCCGGGTCTTGTGCCCCTAAAAGGGCGTAATCCATTTCGTCGCTCATCGGTTGTCTCCACTCCCCCGTTCGGTTCCACGTTCCCTACGGCTCATCAACTTCTCGTAATTCGCCTTCAGGATGTCAGAGGGCTTGTAGCCGTAGTATCGGGCAATCGTAATCGCGTAAAAAATTACGTCGCCCAACTCTTTGAGAATCGCAGGCCTGTCAACGAAGTGGTCACGAATATCTTTCTTGATCTTTTCGGCTACTTCGCCCGCCTCTCCTGAGATTCCCAGACCCATGATAGCGAGATCACGCTCGCCCATCTCTTTGTCTTCGGGGTCTTTACTGAACCACATTGAAGCGGCCCACTCTCCCCAAAAATCAAAATCATTAAAATTCACGTTGTAGTCCATCACTTTCCTCCGATTCTTTTATTGATCCACTGTGATGCTTGGCCTTGTGTGAATCCTTCTGGCCATTCCCGACCCTTCCCGTACAACCGACTCAGCAATGTCATCTGATTCTTCGTCGCGGGCTTAGTCATCCAACTCGCCTTACGGTTTATTAAACAGACCGACGCGGGCGCACGCTCACGAATCTGTTGATCTGCGGCGGCGAACGCTTCCTCGATACTATCCCGCTCCCCGTGAAATGCTCTGTTATTATAGTAACCGTCTATGCACCATTTGTCAAGTAAATTCTGCTGTATTCGTATAAGCCCCGGTTTCGCGCCGGTGCTGTCGTTCTTCTGCAACGGAATTCGCATGACGTATCCACCGTCAATCGCGGCGGACCACGTGAAGTCAGAATTCGCCTCGACCTCTGCCGGGAACCGAATTTCGAACAGGTTGAACTCAGTGATGAACTGCGCGATCCCATCCGCCGATTTCAATTTGGTGAAGTCGATGCTGGGGTTTTCCTCCTGCATAACTTCGATCTCATTGGCGACGGCGGTAAGACTTTTTCCGCACATATCCAGATTTGTGGGAAGGCCCATCAGCGTCGGCAATGTGCACAGGCTATGACCGCCCGAAATGTCCACCATGTCAAGGATGATGCAATCGGTCTTTCCCGGGTACAGTCGGGTCGCTCTACCACACATCTGTGTAAATTTTACACTACTGGCCGTAGGAGCCGCTATAACAATGCAGGAAATAGAGGGGTCATTGTACCCCTCGATGAGTAGCTGCGCGTTCACCAGCACGCTGCCAGCGGTGGCGCGGTGCCATTCTAGCTTGGCCTTACGGTCGGGGTCCGATCCCCAGATGCCCGCTGCGGGAATCCCCCGCTCCATGAAGGCAGCGGCCAGATTCTGGGCATGGGTGATGCCCGCCGCGTACACCACGGTCTTCCTGCCTTCGCAATGCTCCAGCCACGCATCTACGACCTGCTTGTTCCGCTCGGGCGAGTCAATCGCGGCCTCTAGTTCGATCTTATTGAAGTCACCCTCATGGATCGAGACATTGGACAGGTTCGTGCCTGTTGTAACCTTGTAGCCACGGACCTTCACCAGCCAACCGTCATCTATCGCGGCCCGCAAAGAATAGGTGTCAACTAATTTTTTATAAATCGCACCTAATGCCTTACCGTCCATCCGCTGTGGGGTCGCTGTGACGCCCAGCAGCAATTTTTTCGTGCCGTCTTGCAGGACGCCAAACGCGTTGAGCACGTTCATGTAAGAGTTAGCCGGGGTATGGTGGGCTTCGTCTACAATCACGGTATTCCACTGTTCCATGTCGTACTTTGCCAGCCGAGACGTGTTCAGCCTCCCCAAAGTCGCCACACTCGCGATCACCACGTCGGCAGCGACCGGATCGGCTTTATGCAGAGCCATCTCTTTGTCTACGCGGAGGGAGGGGTTGACCTCTCGCATCGCTGCCAGCGATTGATCCACTAATTCCTCGGTGTGCGCCAGCACCAGCATCTTGCCGGGGAGACGGGACTTCATCCGCTCGTACAACGCGCTAAACAGATAAGTTTTTCCCGTCCCCGTCGCCGCAGATATGATTTGTTGCCGCCAGTTCTGATCGTAGGCCGCGACAATAGCAACAAGTGCCTTTTCTTGATAAGGTCTAGGCTCCATAAGTCACCGTAACCCAATTTGCGAAGGCCCGCAGTTCAGAGAATGTTGCATTATTCTTCATGAAATTCGCCTTCACAGACAATTTCCTAGAGACACACTTGCCGAAATCTTTCTCCGCGTCCTTTTCGGCTCCGCACTTGATACAAACTTTCTTGTCAGGCATTAAATCTCCACATCGTGCGTGACATGTGGCTCGATGCCTGGATTCGCACAATGCACTCCGACATCGGCCAATCGCTCCACATCCAATATCCAGAACGAAAACCCCTCGGGATTCTTGGTCACCCACGGCACAGCTTCGCCCGTTCGCAGAAGTTCGTAGTGAATTTCCGTGGTCCGAACGTATACGAATACACGCGGGCTATATGAATCCGGGTCCAGTTCGTATCCGCCCTTTGATGCGATGACCGTTTGCTCGCTCATAAATTACATCCTCTCGAAGACATCATATCTGCCGTATGTAGAATAAAAGCTTCCGCAGTCGCAGGTTCGACAGGTGATCCCCATTCTCTACGACCGTGATGGCTGAGTAGAAGGTGTTCGATCCTCTCCAGAACTTCAGCACCCAGCACACTCGCCGCTTCATAATGAAACTCCATTGCGGAACCTGCGACGTGATAGATCGTGTTTCCGTAATTCGTCTTCACAATCTTATCGCCTTCATAGGTGTAATCTCTGACCTTCATGTAGTCATGCCAGATTACCGCCGTGAGTAGTTCATCCGAGGGGTTGTTATTTGTCATCTTCAGAACATTCTGCATGACTTCATTGACGTGTATGACCAGACCGTGTGCATAATCGTGATGGTGAGTAGTACCTCCCGGTGCGGTACTGAAACGCGGGTCTGAGAGCACCTTCTCGTTTAAATGACGGAGACGAGGGCATTTAACTTTCGATGCGGCTACGCGCAATGCATATAGCGCCTCTTCGAATGTTCCCATTACAGTTTCTCCCAATGTCCGATAGACCTCAGTCCTTTTGTAATCTCTTCAACGGAACAGACGTGATCCCACACCCACTTCTGCTTCGTGCGTCCGATCTTCTTGCCATCCGCAAAATCTTTCGCGGCGACATAATTTTTGTTGGTATTCGTTTTCTTGCCACGTCTCGTATCAGCCATGTTATCCTCTCATCTTCATGTATATTACAGTAAACATTGGCTCGTCGCGATACTGCGCGCTCTGGGTAATGAACTGGATACCATAACCCCCTTTTCTCAATTCATTGAGCAGTAATTCTAGTTGTTCTCTCCCGTCGGCTGCACCGACATAAAATTCTCGATCTTCAATCATGGCTCCCATTCCCTCAACCGTTCAAATTTCACTGTGTACGATCCTTCGAACTTCGAGCAGACTTCCACGATAGTCACCTTCAAAAATCCGTCGTGGACCGCCCGATGGCAGCGAAAACAGACGGTCAAAAGGTTATCTAGCGTGTCAGTACCGCCCGCGCTTTTAAACTTTATATGGTGGGGATGAAGTCCATTTGAATTATTACACACCCGACACCTATAATTATCCCTTTGGAATACTTTCTGTCGGGTAGACTCGGATAAGGCCATCTGGACTCTCTTTCTGGATGCTCATAGAATGGAAGTGAAACTTTCCATCCCGATAATCCATAACAATGAAATCTCCCCATGCGACTTCGAAAGAAGAGATTGCCCGCGCCATGGGCGTCATGATTTCTTTTTCGAGCGTTCGTCGGATTCCCCTCGCGTTGTACTTCTTATCAAACCCACGCTCAAGCAATTCATCGAACGCCGCAGGGGAGACCTCGATCTTCGTGCCCGCTTTTTCTAACAAACCCTTCTTGATTTTGGCGCACTCCATGTGCATGATCTTTTCGATGTCATCTTTACCCAGTGTGTTGAAGACTACGATCTCATCCAACCGATTCAGAAACTCCGGTGAGAACTTCGCCCGTGCTGCACTCATGCTCTTGTCTTCAATAACCTTGCCCGTGTATTCGTCCTGATACCCAAAACCTAATCGTCCATCTACGCTAATCTCTCGGGCACCGACGTTGGATGTCATAATGATGATCGTCTTAGTAAAGTCAGTTTTGCTGTTGTCCCCCAGTGTGAGCGTGCCTCTGTCGAGTATGCCTAGCAACAGATGCCATAAATCGTCCGACGCCTTTTCGATCTCGTCGAACAAAATGACGGTAAATGGCACATCAGGCGTTTGTAGTCCCGCTATTGTCTCTTGTTTCAGACGGGCGGGCGTCTCTTTATGGCCCAGATACCCGGGCGGGCTACCAATCAGCTTTGCGATTTCGTGCCCAAATTGAAATTCCGCGCAGTCGATCTTAACCATGTGATCGGCCTTTCCGTACAGACCCTCGCACATAGCTTCGACTACAGCAGTCTTGCCAACGCCTGTGGGTCCAAGAAATATAGCTGAACCGATGGGTCGTTTAGGATCGGACAAACCGCCCAAGTAACGCTCAAGTAGATTCGTAATTTTGTCAATGGCTTCATCCTGTCCTACGATCAGGTGCTCGAATTTGCGGAGCAGACCCCGGACTTGCTCACCCCGTAGTGCCGTATTTATCGTACGCATACATTACATCCCTCCGGTGTCGGTCTCCGAAGGTGGTACGTATTCGTCTTCGGGGTGATTGTTCGGGTCTTGGTCGTAGTTTACGGCGATTACTTCGGCACACGCACCGATAGAAGCATCTTTGAACTGGCCGGTGTTCTCATCTTTGCCGACGCTGCCGATATTCAATATTGCCAGTGCCACGGCCTTCTCCCAAGCGGCCTTCTGCGCGTATGTCACGGGAAAGTTGATCCAGCCCGCGCTCGCGTTGTCGCCTACCAGCCCCTGAATCTCTTTGACTCGCAGGTCTAGCGCCTCGGGCGACCAATCGTTTGCCTTCTCGATCATGTCTTTGACGAGCAACTTCGTACTGATACCGTCGAATATCGTGTCCTTGCCTTCGTCGTCAATTACCTTCACCCGCGTGATGATGCGAAGTTTGGTAAGCCCGACGGGTTCGTATGTTGCCCGGTCGATCCCACATTGCGCCATGACTTCGATCAGCTTGACGCCATAATATAACTTGCTGGTCTTGATGTCAAGGCTTTTCGCGTAATCCGCGAACGTGTCGTACTTCGGCTGGTAATACTTGTTGGTCTTTGCTTTGTACAACAACTCGAACAGATCAAACGTATTCGTGGACAAATTCTTTACGAGCGACTTGATCTGCTTGAGCGTTGCCGCCGCTTCTCCTGCGACGGCCTCGCCCACGTGCTCGGGTGGTGTACCCATACCGATTTGCAATTCGTCGAATGATTCTCTCATAGCAAATCTTTCCCGTGAATCATGGGTTGTGAACTTTTAATCAGCGGCCTGACTCGTTTCCAAATAATCGGTTCAGGGTCTTTACCATCCAGCAGTGCGAACATCATGGCTCGTACTTCTACGTTCTCCGGGCGGCTGAACATCTCTGCCCATTCTTTTCGCAGCGGGAAGTCTTCTTTGTGTAGCACTCTCATGACTTGCTGGCATGTATTAAAAGTACCGTACGCTTTACCCGCCAGTTCATCATGTCGGCCCTGCAACGACCGTACCCACTTGGATACAAACTTACTGAACCACGGCGTTGAATTGTTGATCCACTCGTTTAACTCGCCTTTGTAGGCCGGGTCCAACAGTCCCCGCCAAATCGCCTTAGCAGATACGCCAGATACCATGCGATGAAGCCGTAAATAATCCACATATTTTACTTTCAATCTAAAGGGCGTTTGGCCTGGTCGCCGCCACAATAGAACGTAACCTTCGAAGTTCGCGACTGTCGTGTCTACCGCTTTCAGGGACGCTGCCCGCCAAGACAGATCGTAAATATGGGGTGTTTGTACATTATTTACGAAGGAACAACCGTCCAGAATTGTAACAGGTAGTTCTTCGCCCGTTTCGTTATTCACAAGTGCGAGCAACACCAACCCCTCAAAATTCTCGTAATCGACTACGATACGAATGCTCGGGCAGATACCTTCGAACACCGGCGTGTATCCCTTAGGCCACTCGCCTTTTATGTTCGCTTGATACCAAGCAGTTGCCCACTTCGCATGCACGCTGTCGAACGAGCCCTTAGACGCGATGTATTGTTTTCCTTCCCATTCGTACATGGTGCAGAGGAAGCCGTCCATCTTCTCCCATACTTCAGGGGCGGTAGACTGCCACTCGTTGGCCATGGCAGGCCCGCTCGCCCATTGGCCCGGGTCGGTCTCGGGCATGTTCGCCGTGCCAAGGTTGAAGAATTTTTCGAACGGTCGGGCTATGATGTCGTCCGTCTCAATATTAAAAATAACACCCCGGCACTTGCGAATGACACTGTCCCAATTGTTCGTGTAGACAGCCTCTCGCCCATATGTGAGCATCTGTAGCGAGAATTGTGGATGCGTAGCCACGTCTACCAGACGCGTCTCAAGATAATCAGTTCGAAACTTCTCAGGGCTTACGTTTAGATATTGCCAGATTTTCACTGATCCCCTCCAATCGACCGCTCTATTTCTGCGACATCAAACTTCTGCCCGCGTTCAGCCAGTTCCGCCACTATCGCAGGATTCTTGGACAACTCCAGAATCTGGGCTATGCAGGAATTTTCCATAATCTCGCCAACGACTTCTTTCGCATTGTTGAGCCACTTATCGTAATCGTTCAACGCAATCTCAGCCTGCTCGCGAGTAACGTACCCCGTCTCACATGCCATCCCAGTGTCCTCGCCATACCAATACCACTTTCCGTCTTCATTGTTCAGATACGGGTTACGGTTAGCATGGTTCGCCTGTTCATGCTCCAGCGAATGGCCCGATGCGTTCTTTCGTCCGCCCGTGCTCGACTTGAACAGACGCCCGCCCAGCCACGCTAATCGCGGTGCCTTCGGCGTCAGATCAATAGTGAGTGGTGCCCCAGCGACCGGGAATGTCTCAGGTACAATTCTCGCGGCTGCTTGTGCCGCGTGCTTCTCTGCTCTGCGTGCCTTGTATGCTGCGTTCATCGGTGTCTCCCTGCCCGAAAACGGGCGAGTACCCTTTCATCGTAGGACATTGGTTATATCTTTGATTTGTGACGTATCTTATTCAAAAACGACTGGTGAAATGTTTGTGGCGTTTTCTGGCCGTCAAACACTATACGAATACAACCTGCATCCCGAGACAACCCCCGCACGGTCGCTTTACTGCCAATCGTAAAATCACTGTCCCCGCCGCTGTACTTGTGCCATACAGCATTCAAGGCTACGCGGTCGCCCTTCTTGAACATCGGCGGTGCCCCACAGTATTCGCAGTTATACATTGATTAGCCTCATTAGATTCCTCGCTTGCTCGTTGTAATATGCGGCTCGCTCGGGTTTGCCCGCCGTTTCATGTTTCGCTGCACGGCTCAAATATTTTGCCAGAACTCTGCGCAATGGGGTTAGAATATCGCCCGTGTCTTCCATCTCCATGGTCTCAGTGACCTTCGTCCACGCGCCAACTTGTGATGCGATCTGCTTTGCCACGGCCCCTCCTAGAATGCGCTGCTGATTTGGGTGATGACGTACAGTGTGATGATGCTGCCGATCACGCCGCCAAGAATCGCTGTTGCAAAAATTTTCAAGAGATTCATATTCTTCCTATGTACTAATACAACTTTATACTACTTCGGGGTGCTTGTCAAGATAAATTTTCTTACAAGCCTCGCAGGGGTGGTCCATCCCGTTGCATTTCTTCTTTCGTACGCCTTTGTACTCTGCGGACTCCGGGCAACAGATCGCGTACTCTGCGTCTCGTAATTCCTTCGCCACCCGCCGTCGTTCCGCTGTTCGGGCGCTCCTAATCTCCGATACCCACTCTTCACTCTTATCCAGCGACCGATGGGTCGCCAATGCATTTAAGAAGCCTTGGAAGTCCTCTTCGAATGCCTCCCGCCCCTCTCTATACCAAGGATCGAACGCTGCTGTTTCTTTATCCAGTCGCAGTATCCAGCGATCTTGAATCTGAATCTCGTCTTCAGATTCGATTGCATTCTGGTAAGCCGCAGTCTGCCACAGGTACGACACGCGTAATGCGTTGGAAGTCTTCCAGTCTATAATCGAGAGCCGCTCGCCAACCCAAGGCTTAGGACAGCATCTCGGATCATTGCACGAGGAGACCCACGCCACACCATCGCAGGTTCCCGCAAAACCGTGCTGTCGATCAAATACACGCCTCTCTGTTGAGACGAAACGAACCCGGTGCCCGACAATCCAACAGATTGCGGCTATCGTCCCGTTCGCTGACCGTTCATCAGCGGGCAACTTCGCCAACAACTCCATTCGTCGATCTTCGTCATTTATCAAAATCGACTTGATAATCTTTTCGATATGATCGTGAGCGACGTGGCCCACTTCGCCTGCGTCTTCCAATTCTTCTGTATCGGCTTGTTTGGCCTTCGCCAAAATATCGTCAAGCACACTCTCGTACAAAATCTTGGAATCGCCTACGTATCCTCCCGCCGTAAGCAGCGCCTTCGTCTTCTCTAACGCCTTGCGTACTGCCCAAACCATAAGAGGCTTTGATGGGGTTATCAGTTTGACGATGCCGGTAACGCCGTCTTGGGGTACCCACAGTTCACCCATCTTGCGATAGTATTTCCATTCGTCGGCGTTGAATCGTAGGGTCTCGGTGCCTTTGTAGAAACTGTACTCAGGCATATTGGGGTCGGTCCCGTTTGCGTAGATAATCATGCGCCCTCCGTACATAGAAGGCAACCCGGATTTCCTTTCCCGACATAGAAGGGACTACCGTCTTCGCGTAACCATAAATACGTGTAAAACTGTTCCAAGATTCCCTTTCAAGTGATGGGATGCGGCCATTATTTCGTGTCTCATAGCCGCTATCCCGCCCGTCACCAGTACCACTCTTAAAGAATATCAGCCGTCAAAATTGCCCATGCTGCTGCTTATCCCGTACTGATACAAGGATACTAAAAAGAGGCGGTCGTTGTCAACGCCTTTATTCGTCCTGTTTTCAAAGAGATAGGGCTGCGTTTCTAGCGAAACGACGTGCCAACAGCCCCTCTCTGCCCATCTCCCGTATCCCACGCTCTTGCGGCGGTTTATGA
>CAAGKR010519071.1_pt1 | contig 14150 bp, 7 predicted proteins | sample 2556971 | NCBI WGS metagenome assembly CAAGKR01 (sample SAMEA5207829, study PRJEB30636) | soil metagenome | biome: forest; feature: boreal; material: soil | place: USA | collected 2011-09 | depth 1 m | reverse complement strand
TGACTGCATGGCCCGCGATTACCGGAAGGCGATAAACAGCCGTGTGGTCGTCTATGACGGCGGCATGGGCGCCACGCTCGAGCAGTTTGAGCTGACGAGCGAGGACTACGGCGGCCTTCAGGGCAAGTGCCACGAGGCGCTCGTGCTCAACCGCCCCGACGTGATCGAGGGTGTGCACAGCTCGATGCTCGACGCCGGCGCGGAAGTGCTCGAGACCGACACCTTCCAGGCCTCGCGCATCAAGCTCGGCGAGTGGGGCCTGGCCGACTACACGGTCGAGATCAACACGAAGGCGGCGGAAATCGCGCGTAAGGCCGCGGGCGAGGATCGCTTCGTGGCAGGCTCGATTGGCCCGACCGGGTACTTGCCCGCATCGGAGGAGGCCTCGCTCGGGCAGATCCGCTTCAGAGAGCTCGTCGAGGTGTTCGCCGAGCAGGCCGCCGGGCTGATCGACGGCGGCGCGGACTTGATCATCATCGAGACCGCCCAGGACATCCTCGAGGTCAAGGCCGCCGTGTTCGGCGCGCGCGAGGCGTTCGCGAGCACAGGCCGCACGCTGCCGATCCACACCTCGGTGTCGCTGCTGCCCAACGGCGGCAAGATGCTGCTCGGGACGGACATCTCCGCGGTACTGACGACGCTCGAGGCGCTGAAGGTCGACGTGATCGGGCTGAACTGCTCGACCGGCCCCGAGGACATGCGCGACGCGATCCGCTTCCTCGGCGAGTTCTGCCCGGTGCCGGTCGCTTGCATCCCCAACGCCGGCCTGCCGCTGCAGGGACCCGACGGCGAGACGATCTTCCCCGAGAAGCCCGACCCGCTCGCGCAGGCGCTGACGGAGTTCGTCGAGCGCTACGGCGTCGGCATCGTCGGCGGCTGTTGCGGAACCACGCCCGAGCACATCGCCGCGATCGCCGAGCGCGTTGCCGGCCGCCCCGTCGAGCCACGTCCTGCCCCTCGTGCCCCCCACCTCTCTTCGATGATCGCCGCCACCCCACTCGTCCAGGAACCGCGCCCGACGATGGTCGGCGAGCGCGTCAACTCGCAGGGCTCGCGCAAGGCCAAGGAGATGCTGCTAGCCGACGACTACGACGGGCTCGTGCAGATCGCCGAGGATCAGGTGCAGGGCGGCGCGCACGTGCTCGACCTGTGCGTCGCGCTGACCGAGCGCCAAGACGAGGACGAACAGATGCGCCTCGTCGCGAAGAAGGTCTCGCTGACGCAGCCCGCGCCGATCCAGATCGACTCGACCGAGCCCGAGGTGATCGCGACCGCGCTCGACCAGATCCCCGGCCGCGCGATCGTCAACTCCGTCAACCTCGAGGCGGGGCGCGAGAAGCTCGACCGCGTCGTGCCACTGGCGCTCGCGCACGGCGCGGCGCTGATCGCGCTGACGATCGACGAGGTCGGGATGGCTAAGACGGCCGAGCGCAAGGTCGAGATCGCGCAGCGCATCCGCGAGTTGTGCTGCGAGGAGCACGGCATGGACCCACAGCTGTTGATCTTCGACTGCCTGACGTTCACGCTGACAACCGGCGACGAGGAGTGGCGGCCGTCGGCCGTGGAGACGATCGCGGGGATCAAAGCGATCAAGGAGCAGGTCCCCGGCGTGAAGACGTCGCTCGGCGTGTCCAACGTGTCCTTCGGCGTCTCCCCCGGCGCGCGCGCGGTGCTCAACTCGACCTTCCTGCACCACTGCGTCCAGGCGGGCCTCGACCTGGCGATGGTCAACCCCAACCACATCACGCCCTACTCCGAGATCTCAGACGTCGAGCGCGAGCTGGCCGACGACCTCGTGTACAACCGCCGCGAGGACGCGCTGGAGCGCTTCATCGCCCACTTCGAGTCCAAAGGCGAGGACGAGGTGCAGAGCGCGGCCGACCCGACCGAGGGGATGGAGCCCGAGCAGGCACTGCACTTCCACATCCTGCGCCGGCGCAAGGAGGGCGTAGAGGACTGGATCGACAAGTCGGTGGAGAAGATCGGCGCGGTGCCGACGCTCAACGAGGTCCTGCTGCCGGCGATGAAAGAGGTCGGCGACAAGTTCGGCGCCGGTGAACTGATCCTGCCGTTCGTGCTGCAGTCGGCCGAAGTGATGAAGCGCGCGGTCGCGCAGCTGGAGAAATACCTCGACAAGATCGAGGGCTACACGAAGGGCACCGTCGTGCTCGCGACCGTGTTCGGCGACGTGCACGACATCGGCAAGTCGCTCGTCAACACGATCCTCACGAACAACGGCTACACGGTCGTCGATCTCGGCAAGCAGGTCCCGATCCAGACGATCCTCGACGCCGCGGTTGAGCACGAAGCGACCGCTATAGGTCTTTCTGCGCTGCTCGTGTCGACCTCCAAGCAAATGCCGGCCGCGATCCAGGAGCTGCACGCGAAGAACCTCGACTACCCGGTGCTGATCGGCGGCGCGGCGATCAACCGCGCGTTCAGCTACCGCGCGCTGTACCCCGGCGGCAAAGACTCCGAGGAGGCCTACGCGCCGGGCGTCTTCTACTGCAAGGACGCCTTCGAGGGCCTGTCGGTGATGGACCAGCTGATCGACGACGACGCACACGCGGCGCTGCTGGAGAAGCTGCGCACCGGCGCCACGGCCTTCCGCATCAAAGGCGAGGAGCCGGTCGAGGAGCTGAACTTCGCCGATGACTCCGTCCGCTCGGCCGCGCGCACCGACGTGCCGATCCCCACTCCGCCGTTCTGGGGCGTCAAAGAGATTCCCGTCGACCTCGACCAGGTCTATCCCCACCTCGACACGCACGTCCTGTTCAAGCTGCACTGGCATGGCAAAGGAGTCAAAGGCGAGGAGTGGAAGACGCTGCTGCGCGAGGACTTCCGCCCGCGGTTGGAGCGCATGTGGAAAGAGCAGACCTACCTGCACCCGCGCGCGCTGCTCGGCTTCTTCCCCTGCTACTCGGCCGGCAACGACATCGTCGTGCTCGACCCGGACGATCGCACCACCGAGCTCACGCGCTTCGTCTGCCCGCGCCAGCCGAAGGGCGACCGCATCTGCTTGGCCGACTTCTACCGGCCGACGGTGGACGGCGCGGGCAAGCCCTCGGCGAAAGGCTCACCACCTGCCGAGCTCGACGTGATCGCGGTGCAGGCGGTCACGGCCGGCAGCGAGGTGACCGATCTCATGGACCGGCTTGGGGCCGAAGATGAATACACCGAGCAGCTATTCGTCCACGGCATCGGTTCACAGACCGCCGAGGGGCTGGCCGAGTGGCTGCACTACGAGGCCCGCAAGATGCTCGATATCCCGGTGACGCAGGGCCGGCGCTACTCGTGGGGCTACCCCGCGGTGCCCGAGCAGTCAGAGCACCTGAAGGTCGAGAAGTTGCTCGGGTTAGGCGACATCGGCATGAAGATCACCGACGGCTACGCCCCCATACCCGAGCAGTCGACGCTCGCGCTGATTGCGCATCACCCGCAGGCGATCTACTTCGGCACGCGCCAGGGCCGCCTGCTTCCAGAAGGCTCGCCTGACGATTTGATCCGCGGCTCGGCCCGCGACCCGTCGCTGTTCGGCGAGCTCGACGACGAGGACCCGCCCGAGGGCGCCGTAGAAGCGGAGGACGAGCCCGCGATGGCGGGCTAGGCTCTCCCCGGCCGACCCCGGCTACACCCGCTCGGCGCCTGCGGCCAGGGGCGCGTGCGGCTGGGCGGCGGCCATCGCGAGGATCTCCTCGCGTGAGAGGGGCTTGGCGAAGTGGAAGCCCTGACCGAAGTCGCAGTTGATGCCCTGGAGCTGCTCCAGCTGTCCCGGAGTCTCGATGCCCTCGGCGACCGCCTTCAGGTTGAAGATGCGGGCCACCTGCACGATTGCGGCGGTGAGCTCGGTCACGTCGGGATTCGCGTCGGCCAGGAACGAGCGGTCGATCTTGAGGATGTCCACGGGGAACTGCCGGACGTAGTTGAGCGAGGAATAGCCCGTGCCGAAATCATCGATCGCGAGTTTCACGCCGAGCGCGCGCAGAGCGTGCAGACGCAGCAGGCTGAGCTCCATGTCCTGCATCATCACGCTCTCAGTCAGCTCGAGTGTCAGGCTGCTCGGCACGATCTCAGTCTCCGCGAGGGCGGCGCGAACTTCCTCGATGAACTCGGGGCGCTGCAGCTGGGAGACGGACACGTTGACGGCCATCGACAGGGGCGGCTCGCGCGGGCACTCCCGCTGTAGCTGGGCGGCCCACGCGCAGGCCTCCCGGAGCACATGGTTGCCGACCTGCACAATCAGCCCGGTGTCCTCCAGCAGGGATACGAACTCGAGGGGCGCCACCGTCCCGCGCACCGGATGCTCCCAGCGCACGAGCGCCTCAGCGCCGGCCATATCGCCGCGGGCGAGATCCATGATCGGCTGGTAGCGCAGCGTAAACTCCCCGGCATCCAAGGCCCGTTGAAGGTCGGACTTCAGTTCCAGCCTGGCGAGCGCCCTCGCGTGCATTTCAGGCTCGAAGATCTGGTAGTGGCCCTTGCCGTTCTCCTTGGCCATGTACATCGCCGCATCGGCGTTGCGCAGCAGCTCGTCGCTGTCCCGTGGCGAGACCATTCCCTGATCGCTGAAGACGATCCCAATGCTCGTGGCAATCGAGACGGCGCGGCCACCGAGCGATATCGACGCCGTCAGCGCACTCATCACCCGCTGGGCGATCTCGACCGAATGCAGCTCGCTCTCGGCTTCGTTGACCAGCACCGCGAACTCGTCCCCGCCAAGGCGCGCAGCGGTGTCGACAGAGCGCATGCAGTCCTCCAGGCGGCGTCCCACCTCCTGGAGCACCTCGTCCCCGGCGGCGTGCCCGAGGCCGTCGTTGATGTTCTTGAAATCGTCGATGTCGAGGAATAGGACCGCCACCGGAAGCTTGTTGCGGCCCTGGCTCGCGAGAGCGTGCTCGACGCGGTTGCGGAAGAGCGCTCGGTTTGGCAGACCGGTGAGGGCATCATGAAAGGCCTGATGCTCCAGTTCGGCCTCGAACGCCTTGCGCTCGCTTACGTCGCGGATGTTGAGCACGATCCCGGCGATTGTCTCGTCGTGCAGCAGGTTCGTGCCGAGCGCCTCGACATCGCACCAGCGCTCCGCGGAGTGACGGACACGGAACTCGGCGACCGAGCGCTGGCCGGCTGGCTGGGCGGCGATCGCGGCAATGAAGGAGAGCACCAGCTGTGACTCGTCGGGGTGGACGATGTCGGTCAGGCTCTGGTTGGCGAGGACATCCGGGAGGTATCCGAACGTCTGCTCGACCGAGGGGCTCGTGTAGTGCACGACCGCGTCCTGGCCGACGATGCAGATCACGTCGGAGGAGTTCTTGATCAGCGAGCTGAGACGCTCCTCCGAGCGCCGGCTGACGCTGGCCTCGGTCAGCGCGACCATCTCCGCAGCGAGTTCCTCGTTACGGCGGACGATCCCGGCCATGCGCATGAGCACGAGCGCGAACATGACACCCGAGGCGCCGATCAGCACGTAGATGTCCAGCGACTCGTGCAGCGCTTCGCGCACCACGATCACCATCGGCGCGGTGAAGCTCGCGCAGGCCAGCAGCGCCAGACGTGCCCGCGTCAGGCGACCGTCCGGCTCCGGCCCGGGCGCGGAGAGAAGGCTCATCGAGGGATGCAGAGCGGCCGTGCCTAGCAGCGCGTAGTAGATCGCCCAGCCGGTGTCCGGCATGCCGCCCGTGTCATAGCCATTGCCGAGCAGCTTCCAGCCGTAGATCACGTCGCTGAGCAGCAACACCACGGCACCAGAGAGCAGGAAGGCAAACGCCGGCTCGCGGCGGTGGCTTCCCGCCGCCACGCGAGCGACGACCCCGAGCACCAGGATGTCCATCGCCGGGTAGCCGACCGAGGTTAGTCGTCTGAGCAGCGACAGCGTCTGATTATCCGCGTATGGCGAGATCAGGTAGACCCACAGCAGCGTCGAGAGCGCCATCGTCACGATCAGCGCGTCGATCAGGCCGGCACGGTCGCGATTCTCGTGGCGTTCGCGGATCAGCAGCAACATGCCCACGACCAGGAACGGGTAGAAGGCCAGGTGGAAGGGATCGGCCACCGATGGGAACGGCCGGACACCTCCGAACAGGCGTTCATAGTTGTGGGCGATCACGTCGCTTGTGACGAACAGTGTCTGTCCGGCGGCAAACAGGTACCAGGGCAGGCGGCTGCCCAACGAGTTCCACCTGGCGCCGAGGATCAGCGCCCCTATCGTCGAGCCTCCGATCAGATCGAAGACGAGCCCGCCGTTCAGCCACGCTGGTCCGAGAACGTAGGCGCTCGTAAGGGCAACCATCACGGCGAGGTACGTCCACCAGGCGCACCGCATCACGACGCTCGGCCGATCGTTCGTGCCGTCCACCGCAGGCTGTGCGGTCATGGGTAGAGGAGCGGAAACACTCATGGCGGCAGGCAGGGGCTACTGATGCCCCTGATCTCCTACAAGCCAGCCCGCTGAACGGACGCCTTGGCAGCCACGAAATTGCGCACGACTGAGATATCGGCCGAGCCAGATCGGAACTGAAGTCTGCGAACGATTTCTGCGACAAGTTCGTTGACCGGGACGGCCCGGCTGAATGCGTTGCCCGCTTTGGCCCACCACCTCCTAGCCGGGAGGGGGAGAGCCGGTCAGTTCTCTAGGAGTGAGGATGCACTCCCGGCGCCGCCGGAGCGCGTGCTTCGGCCGGTAGCGGGCTGAGCTTGACCGGCCCCCCGGACATCGTGCGCAGGCGCACGTCCTTCCAGGAGAGCCCCTCGGTGATCAGCGCGGGGATGCCCATCAACACCGCCGTAGCGACCTCGACCACCTGCAGGACGATGCCATAGGCGAGCGCGTCGGGGGTGGAGACGTGGTAGGCCCCGGCGAGCACGGCCACACACGCGGCCTGGAAGACGCCGACGTTGGCCGGGGTGGCCGGCAGGACCGCAGTGACGTTCACGGCGAACAGGATCGCCGCGGCGCCCGCCACCCCAACGTGGCTGTTGAGACCGAGCGCCATCAACAACAGCCAGCACGCCATCCACTGCAGACCCCAGGCCCCTAGCTGCACGATCGTCGCGACAGCCGCCTGGCGGGGGTGGCGGAACACGAGCAACCCTTCGCGAACGCGCACCAGGGAGAGACGCAGAGCGGTCACCAAAGCCCGCAGGCGCAGCGAACTCGAGACCGCCACGCGCGGCAAGAGCACAGGCGCGAGCAACACTACGACGAGCGCGCCGAGCGGCGCCAGCGCCGCGGCGATCAGCGCGCCGTGATGACCGTTGAACAGATCGACGCTCGAGAACATGACAACCCCGAGGATGCCCAGCGCGAACAGGTTCAGCAGCGTCTGGGAGACCATCGTGCCGAGTACCACCGGCAGCGTCTCCCGGGCGCGGCCGAGGCGGCGCGCGACGATCAACGCCCGCGAGGGCTCGCCCAAGCGCGCGGGGAGCGTCGCTGACATCAGCACCCCGATGAATGTGCCTTGCATCGCGTCGCGGCGTTTGGCCTTACGCCAGGTCGGAGCCGCCGAGAGGATCGCATGCCAGGCGATCGCTCGGGCGAACATTGAGGCGCACATCAGCGCGAGGCCCGCTGCGAGCAGGCCGGGGCTGGAAGCGAGCAGGCTCGCGGCCACGCGACCCACGCCGATGTGCACGAGTGCGAGCAGCGCAAGCGCGAGGCCACCGAGCGAGGCCACAACCAGCGCGGCACGGCGAAGCGCGCGCTGGGCCAACCGTGAGCGCTCGCGCCGGGCGCCCTCCGACCGGTCCGACGCCCCTGGCTTGGAGGTGGCGGTCTCGAGGCTTGGCAGGCGCTGGGCGGGGATCCGCGGCAGCAGGTCGGCGGGAACCAAGCCGAAGCGCACCCCGACACGCCCGGCGCGTGTCGCGGGCCGCCCCACCGCAAGCGCCTGCTCGTAGCAGTCGAGCACCTCAGCGGCGACGTGCGGCCAGGAAAAGCGCTCGGCGCGCAGGCGCGCGGAGGCGACCATCTGTCTGCGGGCAGCTGGGTCCAAGGCGAGCGCACGCAGCGCCTCGGCCAGTGCGAGCGCATCGCCGGGAGGCGTGAGCACCCCGTCGATCCCATCGCGCACGACGTCGCGGTAGCCGGGGATATCGGAGGCGACCACCGGTGTGGCGGCGGCGAGCGCCTCGGTGAGAACCATGCCGAAGCTCTCGCCGTGCAGCGACGGCGCGCACAGCACCTCGGCCCGGGCGAGCTCGGCCAGCTTGCGGGACTCTGAGACCTTGCCGAGCGCATGCACGCCGCGGTCGTCGAGCATCATGTGCGCGACCTCGTAATGGGAAGCCCCGACGAGCGTGAGCGTCGCGGGGACCTGCTCGCGCAGCGCCTCGAACGCACGCAGCAAAACCGGCAGGCCCTTGCGTTCGACGGCCTGGCCGATAAACAGGATCCGCAGCGGACCATCGGGCTCGTCCTGCGGGCCGGACTGCTCAGCTTCTCCGAGATGAACGCCGTTGGGCACGATCCGGTAGCGCCCACCGTAGAAGCGCCGCGCGGTCCAGGCGGCGGCCTCGGAGACAGCGAGACGCACGTGCAGATGATTCATCCGCCGCCTGGCGCCGAGCAGGTTCGCAATCCCGTTCGTCAGCGCATTCTCCGAATAGGCGTGGAACGTGCCGACGAGCGGCAGCTCCGGCGCGGTGGAGCAGAGCGCGTCCCAGCCGAGCAGCGGCACAACCGGCTCGTGGATGTGCAGCACGTCATAGGAGCCGTCGCGCAGCTCGCGGCGCATTGCCAGCACCCCGGGGGGGATGGGCACGAGGTTCGAGACGGCGCCATTGGCGGGGAAGCCGGCCGTACGTCCGAGCGCGACGAACCGCTTGGGTGGGTCAAGGCGCTGGGGACGCGCGCCCCGGTGCAGTCGCCGCGAGAGCGCGTCATCGGGGTCGAACGGCGCGAGGATACGGGCCTCGTGGCCAAGCGCGGTCAGCTCAGCGGCGAGCGCCTCGATATGGCGCGTTACACCACCGGGGTACGTCCACGAATACGGCGACAGCAGCGCGATCCGCACAACTCAACTGTAGCCTCTGAGACAGATGAGCACCCGGCACTTCGTGAAGTACACGTTCCTGAAGATGGACCCCGCCTGGCGCCGGCTCGACGACAAGCAGCGCGAGCAGGACAAGCGGGAGTTCAACGCCGCATGCGAGGACTTTGCCGACGGCCACATGCTGCAGACTTTCTCGCTGGTTGGCACGCGCGGCGACGCCGAGCTCTTGCTGATCTCAGAGGCGGAGAACCTCGACCGGATCCACGAGCTGCACGTAGTGCTGGGACAGAGCGGGCTGATGAAGTGGGCGGAGATACCTCACTCCTTCCTGGGGATGCGCAAGAGCTCGGAGTACTCCGAAGACGAGCGCACGACCCCACGAGGCTTTCGCGGGAAGTACGTGTTCGTCTATCCGTTTGTGAAGTCGCGCGCGTGGTATGCACTGCCCGCGGAGGAGCGCTGGCGGATCATGCAGGGACACATCGAGGTCGGACGTGAATCCCCGGGGGTGGACAACCACACGACGTACTCATTCGGGCTGGACGACCAGGAGTTCGTGGTCGCCTTCGACACCGATGACGTGGGCACGTTCCTCGATCTGGTCCAGCGCCTGCGCACGACCGAGGCCTCTGCGTACACCGTGCGCGACACACCCAGCTTCACGTGCCTGGCGATGTCAGTGGGCCGTGCGCTAAACGCGCTCGACGGCGAGCCGGTCTCTTTCGAGGCAGCTTCCGCTGTCTAATCGCGGCCTCGCCCAGCTACGCCGCAGCGACCCGGTCATGGCGGAGCTGATCGCCGCGGTGGGAAAGCTGCCTAGCGTCAGCGACGGGCGCCCGGACAAGGAAGACCACTACGGAGCGCTGGTGCGCACGATCGCCGGTCAGCAACTGTCGGTGAAGGCGGCGCGCGCGATCTACGGACGACTGACGGCGCGCTTCGAAGACCGCCCGCCCACGCCGCAGGAGATCCTCAACGACGAGCCCGAAGAGCTGCGCGCCGCCGCCGGGCTCTCACGCGCGAAGGTGAGCTACCTGAGGTCACTGGCCGAGCACACGCTGTCGGGCGAACTGGAACTGGAGCGACTGAACGAGCTCGACGACGAAACGGTGATCGCGGAGCTCACGGCTGTCAAGGGCCTCGGTGAGTGGAGTGCGCAGATGTTCCTGATGTTCCACTTGGAGCGCCCCGATGTGCTGCCCACCGGCGACCTCGGCATCCGCCGTGCGATCGAACGTGCCTACGGGCTGGACTCACTGCCCGACCCGATCGCGATGGAGAAGATCGCCGAGCCGTGGCGACCACACCGCACCCTGGCCTGCCGCTACCTGTGGCGCTCGCTTCAGAACGAGCCGGCGTAGAGCCTCACCGCACGCAGCCGGCTGGATACGACATCCGTCGATAACCGCCATCCGAGGCGCAGCATCTCTTCGGCGCAGACGAGGTACTTGCCCATGGTCCACCGGCGCCATGCCTGCCTGCGCGCAAAGACGGCACCGGATCGATGAAGACGCGCCCCGGACTGAGCAAACGCGCCAGAAAGGGCGCCCGCTCGCACGCAGAGAAGCATCACAAGAAGCACGCCAAGCACCACAAGCGCCGGCACAAGCACAAGCGCCACAAACACCACAAGACGACGCTGAAGCACAAAGCGTCGCTTGTGCCGGTCGGCCCCCCGGCCTCACCGCCCGCCCCCTCCCCCGCCCCGGTCCCATCACTGGGCGTGCCGGTCTCCCTCGCCCAGGCGCACCGCCTGCTGTGGCGCGCGGGCTTCGGACCCACCCCAGGCCAGGCCGAGGCGCTCGTGGGGCAGCCTCTTACACAGGTCGTCTACGGGCTGACGCGCCCCACCGGCACCGCGGTCCTGACAGGCCCGGAACCGGTGGACGAAGAAGGCGATCCACTGGCCCCCGCGGACAAATGGGGAGACGACCACTGCTGGTGGCTGGATCGCATGGTGCGCTCTGATCAGCAGCTCGTCGAGCGAATGACGTTCATTTGGCACGACTGGTTTGCCAACTCCAACGAGAAGGTGGGTAGCCAGCAGCTGATGCTCGACCAGAACAACCTGTTCCGCTCGATGGCGCTCGGCAGCTTCCACGACCTGTTCCTCGCAGTGACCACCAACCCGGCGATGCTCGTCTTCCTCGACGGTATCTACAACGAAAAGGAAAACCCGAACGAGAACTACGCCCGCGAGATGATGGAGCTGTTCTCGCTCGGCGCCGATCGCGGCGCCTACAGCGAGGACGACGTCAGGGAAATGGCGAGGGTGCTGACAGGCTGGACGGCAGAATGGACGGAAGAGGGCTATGCCAACTTCCATTACGACCCAGAACGGCACGACGAAGAAGCCAAGACGGTGTTCGGCCAGACGGGCAACTGGAACTGGGAAGACGCAGTCAGACTGTGCGTGAGCCACCCGCTGCACGCGTCCTTCTTCGTGACGAAGCTGTGGAGCTATTTCATCCCGACGCCGCCCGACGAAGGCACACTGGCGTCGCTGCAGGGACTGTATGTGAGCACGGGCTTCAGCATCGGAGCGGTGGTGGAGGCGATCCTGCAGCACCCCCACTTCTACGAAGGCCCGGAGCTCGTAACCCCGCCCGTCGTCTACAACGCCGGCCTGTTGCGTGCGATCGGCCGGCCGGTTGACAGCACCTCGTGGGCGTGGCTGTCCTCGGGCGCCGGCCAGCAGCTGTTCTACCCACCCAACGTCTCCGGCTGGGACTTCTCCAGCTGGCTTGACACCTCGACCATCAGGGCCCGCTGGGAAATAGCCAGCTACGTCACAGAAAAGACCTACCCCCACCCCTGGCCGGCGGAAGGCGAACCCGAATACAGCGCCACCGAGGAACCCGCCGCCGCGCTCAGCAGCGCGTTCTCCTACTGGGCGAACCCGCTGCTGTCCACAGAATCACAGCAATGCATAGCCGCCTTCGCCGGCTCCTGCCTCACGGGCGTCGCCACCGCAAAATGGGAGCAGAGTCCTTTCCGGGCGATAAGGCAGAACGCACTGCGGATGCTGATCGCCACCTCCCCCGACATGCAGGTGAGCTAGCAATGGCCAAGAGCTGCTCGTGCAACGACTTCAACCGCGCCCAGCTCTTGCGCCGTGGCGCAGCTGTGGCGGGGAAGGGCCTGCCGTCGATCGAGCCGGGGATGCCGCTGCCGGCCGGCACGGGAATGGACCGGCGCACATTCCTGCTGGCGTCGGCCGGCACGGCCCTGTCGGTGTACGGCGCCTCGATGCTCAGCCCGCGCCAGTTCGAAGAGGGCATCGCCCAAGCGTCTGCAGCGGCCCCGAACCAGCCAGTGCTCGTATCGATCTTCATGGAAGGCGGCTGGGACGCACTGTCGGTGCTGGCTCCGGTCGGGGAACCGGAAGGCCTCTACCAGAAACTACGCCCCGGTCTGGCTCTCAAAGAAGGAGAAGGCAAGGTCTTCACCGAGGACACGGACCTGATGTGGCATCCCCAGGCCAAAGGCTTGGCCGAACTGCACGAAGAGAAAAAGGTGACCGTGTTTCCCGCAATCGGGTATGACCCCCCGGACGAGAGCCACTTCACCAGCCGCCACTACTGGGAGGTCGGCGAGCTCGACACCCAGACACGCTCGGGCTGGATGGGACGCTTCCTGGACGTCGAAGGCGACACCGGCAACCCCCTCCAGGGCCTCTCCCTCGACTACTCGCTGGCCCCGGCCCTGGCGACGACGAAGATGCCCGTAGCCGCCGTCTCCTCACCCGCCGGCTACAGGATGGGGGCCAATGGCCTAGACGATCCGATCATCGACCCCGCGCTGCGAACGTTCGGCGAACTGGGCGCCCTCGGAGCCCCGTCGCCCGCTTATGCGCAGGCCCGCGGCGCGTCACTCGACACGAGCATCGTGCTCAACCAGATGGCCGCGTTCACCGAAGCGCAAAGCAAAGAAACCTATAAACCGGCCGTCCCTTACCCCAAGGCGGGCGGAGAATTCTCCGAACGACTCGCGGCTCTTGCAGCCATGCTCGCCGCCAAAATGCCGATCAAATGCGCTTCGCTGAGCGCCGTCGGCGGGTACGACACGCACTCCGACGAGGCGAACACCTTGAGCACTAATCTCGGCGCGACGGTCGAAGCGGTGTTCGCGTTCCAGCGCGACCTCGAACAGCGTGGGCTGGCCGACCGGGTGCTTATCCAGCTGTGGTCGGAGTTCGGCCGGCGCCCGCAGGAAAACGGCTCGGGCACCGACCACGGCGCGGCTGGCCTGTCATTCCTGATCGGGACGCAGGCCGCCGGCAAAATGGTCGGCGAATTCCCGGGCCTCGGTCCTAAAGGCCTCGACGAAAACGAAAACCTCGTCAACACCTCGGACTTCCGCGCGATGTATTGCTCGCTGCTCGATCAGTGGTTCAAGAGCGAACACACCGATCTGATCATCCCTGAAGCGGCATCGTTCGCGCGACCGCAGCTGATCAAGAGCTGATGTTGCGCGCGGCGAAACCCGTGCTCCTGTCATGCCTGCTGTGCCTGGTATGTGGCACGGTGGCCGCGGTGGCACTCGCCGCACCCGGACATTCCTCGCGTCATCGCCCCTCCCACGCGGCGCGGGCCTGCCATCACACGAGACATCACCGCTGTCACCGCAAGCACAAGCTGGGCGCATCCTCGAAACCCTCTGCACACGCGCCCGCGAGCGCCTCCGCGGGCTCGGGCACGACGGGCACCTCAACCACACCGGTCACTCCCGGCCCAGGTGCGACGCCCCCAGGCCCAGCCGGAGGAGCGCCTCCCGCGGAATCTCCCCCCAGTCCAGCGGCACCCGCGCACGTGCAGGTGATCGCGAAGGAGTACAGCTTCACGCTCTCGCGCAGCGAAGTGCCCGCTGGGAAGGTGATCGTCGAGCTCGCCAATTACGGCCAGGACGAACACAACCTGCACGCAACCGAACCGGCCGAAGGCTCAGAAGTGGGTTCGCTTCCGAACACCCTGCCGGGCGCCCATTCCGACCTCACGCTCAACCTCCGCCCCGGCAGCTACACGCTGTTCTGCTCGCTCAAAGAACACGAGGCGAAAGGCATGAAGGCCACGCTCATCGTGAGGTGAGTCAGGCCACCCGCCGCACGACCACGGTACGGTCGGCCTCAGCCACGATCTCCCACCCCGGCGCAGGATCATC
>CAAGKR010093288.1_pt1 | contig 14152 bp, 26 predicted proteins | sample 2556971 | NCBI WGS metagenome assembly CAAGKR01 (sample SAMEA5207829, study PRJEB30636) | soil metagenome | biome: forest; feature: boreal; material: soil | place: USA | collected 2011-09 | depth 1 m | reverse complement strand
TCTGTCAGCGACTCGAGTTCGGTCGCCAAACGCTTTGGTTTCTGAAAACCTTTCCACATCTGCTAAGTCCTTCCTCCCCGCGAGTGCGGGGCCTTCGAATCTCGGTCCGGGATCACAAATTTCCGACTTCGCGATCTCAATTTCAGTCTTCCGATTTCAAATTTCAAATCTTCTTTGCTGCTCTTTCGTCTCTACTTCGAGTACAGCTCGACGATGAGTTGCTCGGTAATGGGCGGCGTCTGCACGTTCTCGCGCTTCGGCAGTGCGGCCACGCGGGCCTTGAACGTGTCGCGGTCGATTTCCAGCCACGGCACCGCGTTCTGGCTCTGTGCAACGTTGCGCGCTTCGAGCACCATTGTGTTCTGGTGCATTTTATCCTTGAGAGCGATTTCCTCGCCGACGTCCACCAAGTAGGATGGAATGTTGACCTTCTTCCCGTTGATGAGGATGTGCCCGTGCAGAACGATTTGCCGGGCCTGGGAGCGGGAACTGGCGAAGCCCGCGCGCCACACCGCGTTGTCCAGACGCCGCTCGAGCATCACGATGAGGTTTTCGCCCGTGGGTCCCTGCGCACGCTCGGACTTTTCCACGTAGTTGCGGAATTGCCGCTCGAGCAATCCGTACGTGCGCTTGACCTTCTGTTTTTCGCGCAATTGCAGACCGTAGCCGGCGAGTTTCTTCACACGGCGCGACTGGCCGTGCTGTCCCGGAACGAAGTTACGCTTTTCAATGGCGCACTTCTCCGTAAAACATCGCAGGCCTTTTAAGAACAGCTTCTGCCCTTCCCTGCGGCAGAGCCGGCAAACCGCTTCTCGATGACGTGCCAAATTCGTTTCTCCTTCTCTCTTGCTTTAAGAGCGTAATTCCATTTTTCCGGCGGGCTTCAAGTAAAGCCCGCACCCGTTTTCCGGCGGGCTCCAAGTAAAGCCCTTGCCCGCTGCGCCCCGTCAGACGCGGCGGCGCTTGGGCGGACGGCAGCCGTTGTGCGGAATCGGCGTCACGTCCTTGATATGCACGATGTGCAATCCGGCCGAAGCGAGAGCGCGCACGGCGGACTCGCGTCCCGAGCCCGGCCCCTTGATGCGCACTTCGATCGATTTCATGCCGTATTGGTCACGCGCCACTCCCGCGGCGGAGATCGATGCCTGCTGGGCCGCGTAGGGCGTGCCCTTGCGCGATCCCTTGAAGCCAATCGATCCGGCGGAAGACCACGACACGGTGCGTCCATCCGGCCCGCAGATCGTGACGATCGTGTTGTTGAACGTGGCCTGGATGTGCGCCACGCCGTGCGGGACCACGCGCTTCTCCCGCTTCTTCTTGAATTCCTTCTTCTTCTTCGTTGATTTTGCCGGCGCCTGTACGGCGGCGTCCTGCTGCGGTTCTTTTGCCAAGTCAGTACCCTCGCTTGAAACCTGCCGATTTCTTCGGATCTGGTCCTGTCTTCTTCTTCAAAACTTTACTTGCGTGCGGCGACCTTCTTCTTTGCCGCGACGGCGCCCTTCCGCGGTCCTTTGCGTGTGCGCGCGTTCGTGTGCGTGCGCTGGCCGCGCACGGGAAGATTGCGCCGGTGCCGCAGGCCGCGATAGCACTGAATTTCGATCAGCCGGCGGATATTCATCTGGACCTCCTTGCGGAGATCGCCCTCGACGCGGCCCTCGGATTCAATCGCCTGCCGCAGCCGGTTGATTTCTTCCTCGGTCAGGTCCTTGACCTTTTTTGTATCTTCCACGTTCGCCTTGGCGCACAGGGAGCGCGCCCGCGGCTGGCCGATCCCATAGATCGACGTCAGGCCGACCCAGATGCGCTTCTGCGGCGGTAGATCCACTCCTGCAATACGTGCCATGCGTGCTCCTCAATTTTCTCGCGGGCTCCAAATAGAGTCCGCACCCGTCCTTCAGATCTATCCCTGGCGCTGCTTGTGCTTCGGGTTGATGCAAATCACGCGCACCACGCCGCGCCGGTGAATCACCTTGCACTTGTCGCAAATCTTTTTTACCGATGCCCGAACTTTCATTTCTCGCTCCTCGCCAAAAATACTTATTTGTAGCGGTACACGATGCGGCCGCGCGTCAGGTCGTACGGCGAAAGCTCCACCGCGACTTTATCTCCGGCCAGGATGCGGATGAAGTTCTTGCGCATCTTTCCGGAAATGTGCGCGAGCACCCGATGCTTGTTTTCCAGTTCGACCCGAAACATCGCATTGGGCAGCGGCTCAATCACGGTCGCCATCACTTCGATGGCGTCTTCCTTCGGATTGGACGCGTCAGCCTTGCGCTTTTCCGGTTCGGGTCTCTTGCCCGTGTGCCCTCTCGCGCCCCCTACCAAGACGGTCCCTGCATTTCTCGGGGACGCGTCAAAACCCAGGGTCCATTCGAGGTAACCGCGACGGTGTGCTCGAAATGAGCCGACTTCGTGCCGTCGGCCGTCACGGTCGTCCACTCGTCATCGAGCACCCGAACTTCAGGTCCGCCAATATTCACCATGGGCTCGATCGCGAGGACCATTCCTTCTTGCAAGCGCGGGCCGCGGCCCGGTTCGCCATAATTGAGCACGTTTGGCTCCTCGTGAATGTGCGTGCCGATTCCGTGGCCACAGAGATCCCGGACGACCGAGTAGCCATTCTTCCGCTCGACCCACTCTTGAACCGTGGCCGAGATGTCGGACAGCCGGTTTCCCACGCGCACCTTTTCAATCGCCAGATCCAAAGATTCCCGGGTCACTTGCAGGAGTTTCTGCAATTCGGGGGTTATCTCCCCCACCGGCACCGTCACAGCCGCATCCGCATAGTAACCCTCGCATTCGACGCCAAAGTCGAGCGAAATGATGTCGCCCGGTTGAAGAACCCGCGACTTCGACGGGATCCCGTGCACCACCTCGGAATTGACCGACGTGCACAGCGTCGCCGGATAGCCCCGGTAATTCTTGAACGCTGGGCGAACCTTCCGCTCCGCCGTCTTGCGTTCCGCGTATTCGTCGAGTTCCTTCGTACTCACTCCCGGCCGGGCCATCCCGCGCAAATCGTTCAACACTTCCCAGATCACCAGGCCGGCGCGATGCATCTTTTCGAGCTCCGCCTGTGACTTGCAGACAATCATTTATGCGCTTTCGCTCCGTCCAAAATCCTGACAATGCTCTCGGTGACCGTATCCGCGGCGGCCATGGCATCGACGGGGCTCAGCAGCCCTCGCGAGGTGTAATACTCGACGAGTGGCTGCGTCTGCCGGTCGTAGGCGGACAAGCGCTCGCCGATCACCCCTTCGGAATCATCCGGGCGGTGAATCAACTCACTGCCGTCGAGATCGCAAATGCCTTCGCGTTTTGGCGGGCGCTCGTAAATATTATAGATGTGCCCGTCCGCTTTGCAGATTCTTCGGCCCGTCAGCCGGCGCATCAACAAATCCGGGTTCACGACCATGTGCAATACGATGGTGCAGCCCAGCATGTGCTGCTTGCAAATCCGCTCCAGATCGTCAGCCTGCTGGAGCGTGCGCGGAAAACCGTCGAACACGAATCCTTTTGCGCAATCCGGCTGGGCGATACGGCCGGCGACCATGCTCAGCACGATTTCGTCGGGGACCAATTCGCCGCGCTCCATCAGCGGTTTTGCCTTGCGGCCAAGGTCCGTATCGCGCCCAATATTGTCGCGAAACATGTCTCCGGTCGATAGGTGCGGCAAACGATACCGCTGCGCGATGCGCTGGGCTTGCGTCCCTTTGCCGGCCCCCGGCGGGCCCAGCAAGATTACCGCACGCCCCAGTCCCTGCAAAACGCCTATCGCGCCACGATCAGCCGTAACGTCGGCCACGCAGCTTTCCCTTCTTTACAAACCCTTCGTAGTTCCGCATCACTAATTGGGCCTCGATCTGTTGGACTGTATCCATCGCCACGCCGACTACGATCAAAAGCGAGGTGCCGCCAAAATAGAAATTTACTTTTAACCCTTCCAGAACGAAGCGCCACATATGATTGTCAAACCACGTTCCGACAACGGGCAGATGCTGAAGATGAATGCCCGCCATGAGCCACTCCGGCAAGAGACAAACCGCCGCGAGGTACACTCCGCCGACAAACGTCAATCGCCGAAGAACACGGTCGATATGCTCCGACGTGTTGCGCCCCGGGCGAATTCCCGGAATGAATCCGCCGTACTTCCGCATGTTGTCGGCAAGCTCGGTCGGATTGAACACAATCCCGACGTAGAAAAATGCGAACAGGATAATCAGCGTGATGTAGACCAAAACATACCAGGGCTCGCCCCAGGCCAGGTTCGTAGCCAGCCAGTCGACGGCCTTGAATTTCTTGCCCAGAAACAAATTGATGGTCCCAGGAAACGTGAGTAGAGAACTGGCGAAAATCGGCGGAATGACGCCGCCCGAATTGACTCGCAGCGGCAGATACGTCATCTGGCCGCCCATCATGCGGCGTCCCATCACGCGTTTGGCGTATTGCACGGGGATGCGCCGCTGCCCGCCCTCCACAAAAACGATCACGCCTACGACCGCGATCATCAGGGCCATCAGAAAAACCAACGCGAGGCCGGTAAACGGCCCCCATTGCGCCGTCCTGAACTTGTCAAATAGATCGCCGACCGCTCGCGGAAGGCCAACGACAATTCCCGCAAAAATAACGAGTGACATCCCGTTGCCGACGCCCCGCTGGGTGATTTGCTCGCCGAGCCACATGATGAACGCGGAACCCGTCGTCAGCGTCAGGATCGTCATCAGCACGAAGGCGATGCCGGGGTTGTAAACCAGGGGCTGATTGCTCGGGCCTCCGGTCTTTTCCAGGGTAACCGCGATCGAAAACGATTGCACGATGCTGAGCAGGATCGTCAGGTAGCGCGTGTATTGCGTAATCTTGCGCCGGCCGAGTTCCCCTTCTTTTTGCAGCCGCTCGAGATAAGGCCAGACCACGGTCATCAATTGCAGAATGATGGATGCCGTGATGTAGGGCATGATGCCTAAAGCGAAAATCGTCAGCCGGCGGAAGTTGCCGCCGCTGAACAGATCGATGACGCCCAGAACCGAGCCTTGATTCTGCGCAAAAAATTGCGCCAGAACGTCCGTATTGATTCCCGGCGTGGGCAGGAACGCGCCCAGACGGTACACCGCCAGCATCGCCAGCGTAAACATCAGCCGCCGGCGCAGGTCCGGAATCCGGAACATGTTGGCGAATGCTTCAAAAAACTGGTTCATGACAAAATCTCGACCTTGCCTCCGGCGCGAGTAATTTTCTCCTCGGCCGATTTGCTGAATTTGTGCGCCTGCACGGTGAGCGAATTCTGGAGTTCGCCGTCTCCCAAAACCTTGATCTCGGCGCGAACCTGGCGGATGAGCCCGGAACCAATCAGCAGTTCGCGAGTTACCGTCGTCCCCGCCGGGAAAATATTGAGACCCTCGACATTCACCACGGCATATTCGACGCGCGTCGGATTATGAAACCCGCGCTTGGGTATCCGGCGGCGGAGCGGCATCTGGCCGCCCTCGAAACCCGCGCGGCGCGAATAGCCCTTGCGCGATTTCTGTCCTTTGTTGCCCTTGCCCGCCGTCTTGCCGAGCTTCGAGCCGATCCCGCGTCCCACGCGCACCTTGCGGTGCCGCGATCCGCGCGGCGGCTTCAAATTAGAAAGGTTCACAGACATGTTGTCCTCAATGAGTAATTCCCGCTCAATGCCTTCTACTTACACTTGCCTCTTACTCTTCGACGACCACCAGATGCCGGACCTTGAGTATCATCCCGCGAATCGCCGGCGTATCAGCCCGCTCGACGACCTGGTTCATCCGCCGGAACCCGAGGCCGCGAATCGTCTGCCGCATGTCCCGCGGGCAAGCGATAAAACTTCGCACCCACTTGATTTTCAGCATTCCCGATGTTTTTTCCGCCATAGCTCGTGACCGTCCCGGCGCTCTCAGCGCGTGAGTTCCTCGACCGTCTTCGATCGCTGTTCCGCGACCTTGACGATATCCTTGAGCCGCAGGAGCGCGTCGAACGTGGCCTTGATGACATTGTGCGGGTTCGACGTGCCGATGGATTTCGTCAGCACATTGGAAATCCCCGCAACCTCCATCACGGCGCGCACCGGACCTCCGGCAATAATTCCGGTTCCTTCGGGCGCCGGCTTCAGCATCACTTGCCCCGAACCGTACAGACCGAGGACCTGATGCGGAATCGTCGTGCCCTTCAAATTCAAGTGAATCAAATTTTTCTTGGCTTGCTCGATCGCCTTGCGGATGGCCATGGGCACTTCGCGCGCCTTACCCATGCCGAAACCGGCGTTGCCGTTCTGATCCCCGACCACGACGAGGGCCGAAAAACTGAGGTTCTTGCCACCCTTGACGACCTTGGTCACACGCTGGATGGCCACGACCTGGTCCTTCAAGCTGTTGGGGTTGACCTCGATGTTCCGCCGGACCGCCAGTGTTTCCCTGAGAATGATTTTGGACATAAACTTAAAATTTCAACCCCGCTTCCCGGGCCGCCGCGGCCAGGGCTTCCACACGACCGTGGTACATGTATCCGCCGCGATCGAACACCACCTGCTCGATCCCGGCCGCGCGGGCTCGCTCGGCAATCTTTTTTCCAATCACTTTTGCCGCCGCCACGTTGTTGCCTCCCTTGAGTTCCTTGCGCGTTTCCTTGTCAATCGAACTCGCCGAGACGAGCGTGCGACCGCTGCGGTCCTCGATGACCTGCGCGTAGATATTCCCGTTCGAGCGGTACACGCAAAGGCGCGGGCGCTCGGGCGTGCCGACCACGCGCGTGCGGACGCGCAGGTGAATCCGGCGGCGATGCGCGTCGCGAGAAAGTTTTCGGACTGGCTCTGTTGCCACGATGTTCTCCTTCTTTCTTTCAAGCGTGCTTCGCGAGAAGCCCGCATTTTCCCCATCGGGCACTAAGCGAAGCCCGCGCCCGTTTAGGCGCCCGTCTTGGTGGCGGCGCCCGCTTTTCCAGCCTTCTTCTTCAAGCGCTCACCGGTAATGCGAATGCCTTTTTGCTTATACGGATCGGGCGGCCGCAAACTCCGAATATTCGCGCAGACCTGCCCAACCTGGCCGCGGTCGGCTCCCGATACGGTCAGGTGCGTCTGCTTTTCCACGGTAACCTGGATTCCTTCGGGAATATGGAACTCCACGGGATGCGAATAGCCGAGCGCGAAGTTCAACATTTTTCCTTTTAGCTCGGCGCGATACCCGACTCCGACGATGTCCATTTCCTTCTTAAACCCCGTCGTGACGCCTTGCACGGCGTTCGCGACCAAGGCGCGCGCGAGACCATGCAGCGCCGCCTGATCGTCGTTCTGGCGGACGGCATGCAACTCGGCGCCCTTCTGCTCGAGGGTAATTCCTCGCGGGAGGTTCACACTCATCTTGCCCTTCGGCCCCTGCACGTCAATGGAACCCGGCGTGAGCTGGATCTTCACGCCCGCGGGCACGGCAATCGGTTTTCTTCCAATTCGCGACATAGCTCGATGACTCTCCTGCCGGGTTTCTACTAAACGTCTACCAGACCGTTACCAGACTTCGCACAACACTTCCCCGCCCAAATGCGCTTTTCGCGCCGCGCGGCCGGTCATCACGCCCTTGGGCGTTGTCATAATACTGATGCCCATTCCGCCAACGACGGGCCGGATCCCGATAGAGCCGAGATAGCGGCGGCTGCCGGGCCTCGAGATGCGCTTCAGATCGGTAATCACGCTGCGCTTGTCCGGCGTATATTTCAAAAACAGGCGCAAGGTTTTGCGCGTCTTGTTTTCCTCGATCAGCTTGTACGTCGAAATGTAGCCCTCTTCCTTCAGAATGCGGGCCACTTCGACCTTCAATTTCGAGGTGGGGATATCCACGCGCGCGTGGCGGGCTTTGGCCGCGTTGCGAATCCGCGTCAGCAAATCAGAAATGGGGTCGGTCTGCATAATTGTTTTTTCGCCGCTCCTACCAGCTGGCCTTCACTACGCCGGGAATTTCCCCGCGCAGCGCGTGTCCGCGAAAACAGATGCGGCACATTTGAAATTTACGCAGGTAGCCGCGCGGGCGGCCGCACAGGCGGCAGCGGTTGCGCACGCGAACCTTGAACTTCGGCTTCTTGCGCATCTTGGCAAATTGCGAATCTCGCGCCATCGTTTCTCCTCAAACTTCTTGCTAACTAAGCCTGCGGGCGCAGCGGCACGCCCAAAAGCTTCAGCAATTCGCGGCCTTCCTCGTCGTTCTTGGCCGTCGTCGTCAGGGTGATATTCAGGCCCTTGATCTTGTCGACCCGCGTGTAATCGATCTCGGGAAACACCAGCTGGTCGCGCAGCCCCATGGTGTAATTGCCGCGCCCGTCAAACGCGTTCGGCGGCAAGCCCCGGAAATCGCGTACGCGCGGCAGGACCACATTGCACAGCCGGTCCAGAAATTCGTACATCCGGTCGCCGCGCAGCGTGACGCAGCAGCCGATCGGCATGCCCTTGCGAATCTTGAAATTCGCGATGGATTTCTTCGCGCGGGTCACGATGGGCTTCTGCCCGGCAATCTGGCCGAGCTCGACGACCGCCACGTCGAGCAGCTTGACGTTCTGGCTAGCCTCGCCCATGCCGATGTTGACGGTCACCTTCGCGACCTTCGGCACCGACATCGGATTCTTCCGCCCAAAGCGCTTCATCAGCGCGGGGACCACTTCCTTGCGATAGCGTTCTTGCATTCGGCTCGTCATTTTGCGTCTCTCTATTCCGTCTCTTTGCGTCTTCTCCACGCGCGGGCTTTACTCGAAGGCCGCCGGATTCGAGTTACTTTTCGAGCGTGTTGCCGCAACGGCGGCAGACGCGTTCCTTGGTTCCGTCGGGCAAAACCTTGTGGCCGATCCGCGTGCCTTTACTGCACGCGGCACAAAACAGCTGAACGTTCGAGATCGGCATGGAACCTTCTTTTTCGACGATGCCGCCCTTCACGTTCTTGGACGGGTTGGGCCGCGTGTGCCGTTTGATCATGCCCGCGTGTTCCACCATCACGGTTCGCGTCCCTGGATTCACCGCGAGAACGCGGCCGGTTTTTCCGCGATCGCGCCCGGTCATCACGCGCACCTGATCGCCCCTCTTGATCCCCGCCGTGGTTGGTGCAAGTTCCACCCGTTTTCTCATAGGACTCACCAGACCTCCGGCGCGAGCGAAACAATCTTCGCGAATTTCTTTTCGCGCAATTCGCGCGCGACTGGCCCGAAGACGCGCGTGCCGACCGGCTCGTTCGCGTCATTAATGAGGACCGCCGCGTTGTCGTCAAAACGGATGTAGGTGCCGTCTTTGCGGCGATGCTCCTTGCGAGTGCGCACCACCACCGCCTTTACCACCGATCCCTTCTTGACCGCGCTGTCCGGCGCGGCTTCCTTCACCGCCGCGGTGATCACGTCGCCAAGGCCCGCGCGGCTGCCCGAGTCGCCGCCCAGCGGCAAAATACAAGTGATCTGGCGCGCGCCTGAATTGTCGGCCACCGTTAGCCAGCTTCGCATTTGAATCATGACTGTTGTCCTTTAACTGGCGGGCTCCAAGTAGAGCCCGCGCCCGTATCTCTCTCGCGCACGTTATATGGCCCGCCTGCTGCGGGTCACGACTTCCGCGAGTCGCCAGCGCTTCAGCTTGGACAGCGGGCGGGTTTCGATGATTCTCACCGTGTCGCCCTGCCGCGCTTTGCGCTCTTCGTCATGCGCGTAAAATTTCTTGGATACCCGAATGACGCGATGGTAAAGCTTGTGCTGCACCATGCGCGTGACCTTCACGATAATCGTTTTTTCCATCTTCGCGCTCGTGACCACTCCGGTCAGTTCCTGACGTTCGTGGCGCGCGGGTGCGGCTGCCACCGCGGTTTCAGTTGCCATTTGCTTTCCTCAATTCACGCTCGCGCAAGAGAGTCTTGACGCGGGCCAGATCCTTCCGCGCCGTTCGCAGCTTCGTGACAGCCTCGGCTTGCCCGGACGAGAGTTGGAATCGCAGGCGGAACACCTGCTCGGCCAGCTCGTTCTGCCGCTCGTTCAGCTCCGCCGTATCCTGATCGCGCAGTTTTTCAATTCGTCGCGGCATCAGAGAGATCCTGCCCGGCTGACGAAGCGCGTGCGAATCGGCAGCTTGTGCGCCGCCAGTTGCATCGCTTGCTGCGCCGTGGCGAGGTCCACGCCGGCCATCTCAAACATCACGCGTCCGGGCTTCACAACCGCCACCCAGTGTTCCGGCGCTCCCTTGCCCTTGCCCATGCGGGTTTCCGCCGGCTTCTTCGTGAACGGCTTGTCCGGAAAAATCCGGATCCAGAGTTTTCCGCCGCGCTTGATGAACCGAGTGATGGCCACGCGCGAGGCTTCAATCTGCCGGTCCGTAATCCATGCGGGTTCCAGCGCCTTCAGTCCGTAGTCGCCGAACGAGAGATCGCTGCCGCGCCAGGCTTTGCCGCGGCGCCGCCCGCGCTGCTGTTTCCGGTACTTCACTTTCTTTGGCATTAACATCGTCGTGTTCCCTCAAACCTTTTGGCAAATCATCCTGCTAGCAAATTATCCGGGCGGATCGCTTTGGCGAATCTCCCGCCGTTCGCTGTTATACGGCTATTGCTTGCGCTTCGGGCTTCTTAATCCCGCGCTGGGGAACGTTTTCCCCCTGGTAAATCCAGCACTTCACGCCGATCACGCCGTACGTCGTGTGAGCCTCGGCAGTGCCGTAGTCAATGTCGGCGCGCAGGGTTTGCAGCGGCAGCCTGCCCTGCAGATACCATTCCTTGCGGGCGATTTCCGCGCCATTCAGGCGTCCGGCCACGCGAATCTTGATTCCCTTGCAGCCGAATCGCAGCGCGGAATCGACGGCCTTACGCATGGCTCGGCGAAAGGCGACACGCTTTTCGAGTTGCAGGGCGATCGACTCGGCGACCAGCGTCGCATCGAGTTCCGGCCGGTGGACTTCCTGAATGTCGATATGCACTTCGCGTTTGGTGCGCTTCTGGATTTCGCCCTTCAGCTTGTCGATTTCCGCGCCCTTGCGCCCGATGATGATTCCGGGGCGCGCGGTAAAGAGGCGAATCACCAGCTTGTTCGCGGCGCGCTCGATGTCGATCGAGCTGATCCCGGCTGATTTCAGGCGTTCCTTCAAAGTCTTCCGCAAATTCACGTCTTCATGCAGCAGGTCGGCGTAATCGCGGTCGGCATACCACCGCGACTTCCAGGGCTTGTTGTAGCCCAGCCGAAACCCGTACGGATGCGTCTTCTGTCCCAAGGTTTCCTCCGCTACTTCTTCGACGACTTTCGGACCGGCTTTTTCTTTCCGGCCAGCGCTTGGCGAGCCTTCTTAACGGCCCCAGCAACGCCCTTCTGCGATTCGGCTTCCGCCGCGGCGGCGGCGACGCGGTGCTGCGCGGCGACGTGATGCTCGGCGACGCCCACCACGATATGGGCCGTGCGGCGCTGGTAACGGAACGCGCGGCCCATCGGCGCCGGGCGCAGCCTCTTCCAGCGCGAACCTTCGTTCACGTAACAATTGGAAACGAACAAGTGATCGACGTCGAGTGATGCGCCGGCGTCTTCCGCCTTGCGCTCGGCGTTGGCAATCGCGCTGCGAAGAACTTTTTCCACATCGCGCGACGCGCGTTTCATGGTGAACCGCAAAATCTGCAGCGCATCTTCGGCGCGCTGCCCGCGAATCAGGTCAATGACCAACCGAACCTTCTGCGGCGACATGCGAACATGTTTCGCCATCGCTACTGCTTGAATCGCCGGGGTTTGCAAAGTCTCGTTGGCCATGGATTATCCCTTCGGCGCAGACGGCGCGCCGCCTCCGGCAGGTGCCGCTCCGACTGCGGGTGCGCCGGCCACTCCCGCGGCGCGTTCGAGCGCCGCCTTTACCGCGTGGCCTTTGAAGGTTCGCGTGGGGGCAAATTCCCCAAGCTTGTGCCCGACCATCTGCTCCGTGACGTAGACTGGGATGAATTTCCTGCCATTGTGCACGGCGATCGTGTGGCCAATCATGTCCGGAAGAATCGTCGACCGGCGCGACCACGTCTTGATCACTTTCTTTTCGTTGCGCGCATTCATCCCGGCCACCTTGATACGAAGGTGGTCGTCGATGAACGGACCTTTTTTGAGCGAACGTCCCATTGTGTCTCCCTACGCCTCGACTCTTATTCTTCCTCGCCTTTTACTCTTCCACCCGGCGGCACTTGATCCACTGCGCGCGCCGCAATTTCCGGAATCCGCGCACGGGGCCGGGCACGCGGTGCGATACCGGACAGAACGGGCACACAAACCGGGTGCCCTGCGCGTTCGGTGTCTTCTCCACGGTGACAGCCCATCCGGGCTTGCACAGCCGGTACAACACCTGCACCGGAACCGCTGGCGCAAACCGGCTGACGGGCTTCGCCGGCTTTGTTGCCGGACGTGCCGCCCGCGCGGGTTTGCGCGTTCGCGCCCCCCGCCGTGCCGCTGGTCGTGTTCTCCTACTTCGTGATGCGCTCATCATGGTTTTCTCAACTATCTCTCAAATACCCGCCGCGCCAGGCTGAGTATTTTTACTTCTGCTGCAAAAAGGCTTGCCAAAACCGTTTACGGCTTCCTGCGCTGCACAATCTGGCGGTCCGAACGCTTGTTCCGGCGCGTCTTCGCGCCCAGGGTCGAAAATCCCCACGGCGTTTGCGGATGGTTGCCCTTCACGCGACCTTCGCCGCCGCCGTGCGGGTGGTCGACCGGATTCATCGCTACGCCGCGCACCGTCGGCCTTCGCCCGTGCCAGCGCGTGCGGCCGGCCTTGCCATACGTCACGTTCTCGTGGTCGAGGTTTCCGACCTGGCCGATGGTCGCCATGCAATCGAGCGAAAACTTCCTCACTTCGCCCGACGGCAGCTTGACGAGGGCCACGTCGCCCTCTTTGCTCAAAAGCTGCGCCGAGCCGCCCGCCGCGCGCACGAGTTGCGCGCCCTTGCCGGGCTGCATTTCCAGGTTATGCAACTGCGTTCCGGGCGGGATGGCCCGGATGGCCATTGCGTTCCCCGGCAAAATGTCCGCGCCTTCGCCTGTCTGCACCGTCATCCCCACTTCAAGGCCAATGGGATGCAGGATGTAACGCTTTTCTCCGTCGGCATAGTGCAGGAGCGCGAGCCGCGCCGAGCGGTTCGGGTCATACTCGATGGCCGCGACGCGGGCCGGAATGCCCTTTTTCTCCCGGCGAAAATCGATCGAACGGTATTGCTTCTTGTGCCCGCCGCCGCGGTGCCAGATGGTGATCTCGCCGTGCGCGTTGCGTCCACCCGTGCGCTTTTTCGGCTCAACCAGCGCCTTCTCGGGCGTCTGCTTGGTGATCTCGCTCTTGTCGAGCATCGTGATAAAGCGCCGCGATGCTGTGTACGGATTGAAAGTTTTCAGTGCCATAACTTTAACTCTCTTCCTCAGGCCCGCTCCGCGGGTCCCAGCCTGTGGGCCCTTGTCTTTGGAACAAGAAGCGCCCGCCGCCAGCACCCCGGGCTACACTACAAATTGTCCGCGTACTCGATCATCTTCTCGCCGGCTGCCAGCTTGACGTACGCCTTTTTCCAGTCCCGCCGGAATCCTTCAGCGCGGCCGCGGCGGCGAAACTTGCCGTGATAAATTGCCGTGCGCACGCCCGCCACCTTCACCTTGAAAATCTTCTGGACGGCTTCCCTGATCTGCGTCTTCGTCGCGTCCTTCGCCACCTCGAACACCACCGTGTGCTGGGTCTCCTTCACGCCAAGACCCTTCTCGGTGATGATCGGCCGTCGAATTACTTGAAATGCGCTGATGCTCATGGCCTCGTCCTTCGCTCGATTCCTGCGTTTACCTGCCGGGCTTACTTCTTGCCCTTGCTCTTACCTTTGGCGGCCGGCTTTTTCGCCGCCGCTTTCTTCGCCGGAGCCTTCTTTTTCTTGGCCGCGGGTTTCGCTGCCTTGGGAGGCTCGGCAGACTTCGCCGCTTCGATGGTTACGACGTCAGCAGCAGGCGCCGCAGTGCGCGGTCCAAGCCCCAGCGTCTCGCCAAGCCGCACGGCCGCGTCCTTTGACAGATACAAGCGGTCATGCCGCAGCAAATCGTAAGGCTGCAAAGCGTGCGGAGCGACGAGCTTCACGCCCTCAAGATTCCGGCTGGCAAGCTCGAGGTTGCGGTTCGCCGGGATCTCCACCAAAAGCATCGTTTTCGTCGCGCC
>CAAGKR010159571.1_pt1 | contig 14153 bp, 13 predicted proteins | sample 2556971 | NCBI WGS metagenome assembly CAAGKR01 (sample SAMEA5207829, study PRJEB30636) | soil metagenome | biome: forest; feature: boreal; material: soil | place: USA | collected 2011-09 | depth 1 m | reverse complement strand
TTCAGGAAGTCCTGGGGGCCGTTCAGCGCCTCGATCGACGCCTTGTCGCAGAACGACACGGGGTTGCTCGTGCTCTGGCTCTGGATGTTGGTCATCGCCGCGACGAGGTCCTTGTCCGCCGCGACATACCCTATCCGCCACCCGGTCATCGAGTGCGACTTGGAGAGGCCGTTCACGAGGATCGTGCGCTTCTTCACCTCTTCGCCCAGCGAGGCGATGGAGGTGAAGCGGAAGCCGTCGTACACGAGCTTCTCGTAGATTTCGTCCGACAGGACGGTGATGTCCTTCTTCACGATCACCTGCGCAAGCGCCTCGAGTTCCGCCTTCGAATACGCCGCCCCGGTCGGGTTGGAGGGGCTGTTCAGCACGAAGAGCTTCGTCTTAGGCGTGATCGCCTTTTCCAGTTGCGCCGGAGTGATCTTGAACCCCGTGGCCTGCTTCGCCTCGATGATCACCGGAGTGGCGTCCGCCAAGAGCGCGATGTCCGGGTAGGAAACCCAGTACGGGGCGGGGATGATCACCTCGTCCCCGGCCTCGAGGAACGCCTGGGCGACGTTGTAGATCGAGTGCTTCGCGCCGAGGGAGACGATGACGTTCTCCCGCTTGTATTCGAGGCCGCTGTCCCGCTTGAGCTTGGCGATGATGGCGTCCTTGAGCTCCGGCGAGCCGGGGACCGGGGTGTACTTCGTGTACCCGTCGTCCAGCGCCTTCTTGGCGACGGCCTTGATATGATCCGGCGTGTCGAAATCCGGCTCCCCGGCCCCGAAGCCGACCACGTCGATCCCCTGCGCCTTCATCTGCTTCGCCTTGCCGGTGATCGCCAGCGTCGGCGACGGCTTGATTCTCCCTACCCTGCCCGAAAGCTTCATTTTCTCTTTGCTCCTTTCAGCTTCTTGAACAAGATGTCCCGCACCAGGGGCGGCACGAGGTCGTCGATCTTCCCGCCGAACATGGCGATCTCCTTGACGATGTTCGAGCTGATCGCGGAGTGACGCTCCCCGGTCATCATGATCACCGTGTCGATCTCCGGATCCAGCTTCCGGTTCATGTGGGCCATCTGGTACTCGTACTCGAAGTCCGAGATCGCCCGCAACCCCCGCACCAGGACGTGGGCCTCCTGCTCCCGGGCGAACTGCACCAGCAGGCCGCGGAACGACGTGACTTCGACGTTCCCCATCGTGGAGGTCAACCGCTTCAGCATCCGCACGCGTTCCGCGGGGGTGAAGAAGGCGTTTTTCCGAAGGTTCAGCGCCACCGCGACGATTACCCGCGAGAAAACCCGGGAGGATCGCTCGATGATGTCCAGGTGCCCGTTCGTTGGGGGATCGAACGAGCCGGGGTAGACGGCGACGGTCCTCATCGTTTCTCCTGTTCCTGCCCGCCCGGCGGCGCCTGCCCGCGGGGATCGGGGATGTCGTACAAGGTGATCCGCGTATCGCCGTACCGGCGGTCGGCCCGTTCTTTCCAGCCCCCCGGGAGCGTTTCCTCCGGATCCCGGGAGGCCCGTTCCGCCACCACCACGGCGCCGGGAGCGAGAATGCCGGCGCGGGAAAGGAGCTCCGCCGACCGGCCGACCAGCCCCTTGCCGTACGGGGGGTCGAGGAACACGAGATCGAACGTCCTTCCCTTCGCGGAGAGCCGCCGGACCGCCTTCCGGTAGTCGAGGGGGAGACAGACCGCGCCTTCCGCCTCCAGTGCCGCGAGGTTCGCCCTCAGCGCGTTGAGCGCGGCCGGAGAAGACTCCACAAGCACCGCCCCGGCCGCCCCGCGGGAGAGCGACTCGATCGCCATCGCGCCCGTCCCGGCGAAGAGGTCGAGCACGACGCTCCCCTCCACATCGTCCCCAAGGATCGCGAACACCGCCTCGCGGACCCGGTCGGTGGTCGGCCGGACAGAGAGGCCGCGCGGGGCGCGAATCGTTCGCCCCCCCCACTTCCCCGCGACGACGCGCACCTTCAGTGCTGCTCGGAAGCCCCGGCAAGCTCCATGACGATCGTCTTGTGGGGCGCGAGGGCGCGATACACATCGCGGCCGTTATAGTCCATGGGGAGCCTCCTGTCGGATTGGCCCCCCCATTATTGGAATTTTGAACCCGCTCGTCAAGGCGCGCGCTCGGTCGGGCGCCCGGGCGCCCCCGCGGGTCAGCGTGGTAAACTGTTCCCCGGATACCGAGGACCCGATGCCCATGGACTCTTGCCGAACGAATCCGGCCTCCCCCCACCGGGGTGCCGCGCCTTCTTTCCGATGAAACGAAGAGGACTCCTCCTCGCCGCCGTGGCGGTCGTCGCCTTTTCGGGGGCGATTGTGTACTACAGGATCTCCGGCACGATTCCGGTGGACGTCTTCCGGGTCCGGCTCGGGCGCGTCGAGGAGATCACCGCGGCGGTCTCGGCGGGAACCGTGAAATCCTCCCTCGAGGCGGTCCTCTCCACCGAGACGGGGGGCCGGGTCTCCGAGGTGCTAGTCCGGGAAGGTTCCACGGTGCGGCGAGGCGATGTCCTCGCCCGGATCGTCGACCCCGAGCTGTCGCGGCAGGCCGAGGCGTCGCTCGCGGAGGAGGGACAGGCGCGGGACGCCCTCCTTCAGGCGGAGGCGAAGCGGCGGGAGGCGGCCACCCGTGTCCGCGGGGAGAGGGGAAGGGCGGAGAACAACCTCCGGAAGGCGCGCGAGGACCACCGGCGGTCGGAGAAACTGTTCCGGGACGGATTGATCACCCGCTCCGATCTGGAAGCCGGCGCGACGCTACTCGGCAACGCGGAAGAAGAAGCCCTGATCGCCACGGCCGGGGAGTCGACGCTCCAGGCCATCGACCGCGAGATCGACGTCCTCCGCGGGAGGATCGAGGCGGTGCGGGCACGGACGGCCGCCGTGACGGCCCGCCGGTCGAAACTGACGATCACGGCGCCGTTTTCCGGCGTGATCACGAAGAAGACCTGCGAGATCGGGGAGAGCAAGCTGCCGGGAGGAGTCCTGCTGACCCTCGCCGACCCTTCGTCCGCCTACGTGGAGGCGCAGATCGACGAGGCCGACGCCGCCAAGGTCCGGGTCGGGCAGACGGCCCGGCTGTTGCCCGAGGCGTTCCGGGGAGAGAAATTTACCGGCCGGATCTCCGAGGTCCGACCGACGGTGGAGGCGTCCAAGGAGGTCTCGCGGGCAAACACGATCGCCATCACGCTCACCTCCGCCCCCCAACCGCTCCGTCTCGGAATGTCGGTGGACGTCGAGGTTCTCACGGGCGGGAAAGACAACGTTCCGCTGATCCCGTCCGCCGCCTTGATGGAGCGGGCCGCGAAAAAGTTCGTCTACGCCGTCTCGGGGGGAAAAGCCGTCCGGCGCGACGTGACGGTGGGGGTTTCGAACTGGGACCGGACGGAAATTCTCACAGGGGTGTCCCCCGGAGAGGATGTGGTCACCTCGCTGGAGATCAAGGACCTCGCACCCGGGAGCCGCGTTGGGATCCGAATCCGCCAGTGAGCCCCTCCTCCACCTGCGTGGGGTGACGAAACTGTACGAGGCGGGCGCCGGGCGTGTCATGGGCCTGTCCGATGTGGATCTCGAGATCGGCGCCGGGGAGTTCGTCGCCGTGATGGGCCCCTCGGGTTCGGGAAAATCGACCCTCATGAACATCCTGGGTTGCCTCGACGTCCCGACGTCGGGGACCTACGAGATCAAGGGAACGTCCGTCGCGGGACTCTCCTCCGACGACCTGTCGGAGCTGCGCAACCGCGAGATCGGCTTCGTCTTCCAGGTGTTCCACCTCCTCCCCCGCTACACGGCGCTTCGGAACGTTGAGCTGCCGCTCATCTACGCCGGCGTGCCCCGCGAAGAGCGCGCCCGGCGCGCCCTGGAGGAATTGCGCGCAGTGGGGCTCGAAGATCGGAAGGGTCACCTCACCAACGAACTCTCCGGTGGGCAGAAGCAACGCGTGGCCATCGCGCGGGCGCTGGTCAACAAGCCGTCTCTCCTGCTCGCGGACGAGCCCACGGGGAACCTCGACACACGGTCCGGCGAAGAGCTGATGGAAATCCTCGCGGGGCTGAACGCCTCGGGCGTCACGGTCGTCCTCGTCACCCACGACCCGGCGATCGCGCGGCGGGCGCACCGGACGGTCTACATCGTCGACGGGAGGCTCGTATCCGTCGAGCGGTTCCGGGAGATCCGGGGATGACGCGGATCGACTTCGTCGAGGTGGCGTTCGATTCCCTCCGGATCAACCGGCTGCGATCCGCTCTCACGATGCTCGGGGTGATCATCGGCGTCGCGGCGGTCATCCTTCTCGTATCGCTCGGCCAGGGAACGAAGAACTACGTCGAGGCACAGTTCGCCGGACTTGGGAGCAACATCCTGATCGTCACCCCCGGGAAGGTCGAGACGAAGGGAGGGCCCCCGATCATCGGGTCGGCGCGCCACAAGCTCACTCTGAACGACTCCCGGATCCTGGAGAAGAAGGGGTACCTGTTCGGAGGGGTCGCGCCGGTGGTCTTCGGCACGGCGGAGGTGAGGTACCAGAACCGGTCGCGCAACATCTCCATCCTCGGCGTCACACCCGCCTTCCAGAACGTCCGGAATCTTCACGTCGAGATCGGCTCGTTTCTCGGCGAGGCGGACGTGGACGCCCGGCGGCGCGTCTGCGTCCTCGGGCGGACCGTGAAGCGCGAACTCTTCGGGAACGCCAACGCACTGGGCCAGACGGTGAAGGTCTCCGGCACCCTCTTTCGCGTAGTGGGGATCATGGAGAAGAAGGGGGTCAGCCTGGGGATCGACATCGACGACCTGGTCTTCGTCCCCGTCCGGACCGCACAGGAACTGTTCGACATCGACGGGCTGTTCGAGATCCTCATCTCCGTCCGGAACTCGAACGACCTCGATAGCGGAAAGGAACTGGCGACGTCCCTCCTCAAGCGCGCCCACAACCGGAACGAGGACTTCACGATCACGAACCAGGCGGCCATCCTCTCCTCCCTCTACACCATCCTCGACACGCTCACCTATGTTCTCGGCGGGATCGCCGCGATCTCGCTCCTGGTCGGAGGAATCGGGATCATGAACATCATGCTGGTGACGGTGAAGGAACGGACCAACGAGATCGGCATCCGCAAGGCGGTGGGGGCACGGAACCGGGACATCCTCCTGCAGTTCCTCTTCGAGTCCATCGCCCTCGCCACCGCCGGCGGGATCGCCGGGATCCTCGTCGGAGTCGCCGGCGCCTGGGCCCTCAAGCTCCTCGTCCCGAAACTGCCCGTTTCCATCCCGGCATGGTCCATCCTCCTCTCCTTCACCTTCTCCGCCTTCGTCGGTGTATTCTTCGGTGTGTACCCCGCGAAGAAGGCGGCGTCACTCAACCCCATCGAGGCGCTGAGATACGAATGACCGGGCACCCTTCCCCGCTGCGCGTCGGACGCATCCCGTACGCCAATCTCGTCCCCATCTTCCACGGGCTCGAGACCGGGGGCGTGCCGGGCGGGGTTTCGTTCGTCGACGGGCACCCCTCCGAACTGAACCGGAAGCTGCGCGACGGGGAGCTGGACCTGTCCCCCTCCTCCTCCATCGAGTACGCCGTCCGCCCGGACCGATACCTCCTTTGCCCCGGCATTTCCATCTCCTCGAAGCACCGTGTGATGAGCGTCCTGCTCCTGTCGAACGGACCGCTCCGGCAGCTTCCCCCCGAGCCGATCGCGGTCACCGGGAACTCGGACACCTCGATCACGCTGCTCGAGATCCTCCTCCGCGAGTCGCTGGGGCGCGCCAACCTCCTCGTGCGGACGGAGCTTTCCGCGAGAGAGGCGCTGCGCCGCTACCCGGCCTATCTCGTGATCGGGGACGAGGCGATCCGGGCGGCCGTCGACGGCGTGGCGCCGCACGTCACCGATCTCGGAGAGTGGTGGCGGCGCGAGACGGGGAAACCGTTCGTCTTCGCCCTTTGGATCGCCACCCGCAGCGCGTGGGAGGAGCGCCGGGATCCCCTGTCCCGGTTCTCCGCCGCCCTTCTGGAGGCGAAACGGTCCGCACAGGCGTCGATCCTCCGGGGGGAATACCCGTGGGGAGGCCCCGACTGGATCCCCCCCCCCTTCCTGGACGCCTACTGGCACTGCCTCTCCTACGACCTCGGGGAGGAGACGGAGGGGCTTTCCCTGTTCTACGAGCTGGCGGCGAAGATCGGCCGGATCCCCGCGGCGCCGCCTCTCCGCTTCCTCGAAATCGGCCATGCGATCCCCATGGTAAAATAAGGCATCCCGCCGGGAGGAGACACGATGATCGACAAGGAGATGAAGATCGAGGATGTGCTCCGTCGATATCCGCAGACGATTCCGGTCTTCGAGCGGTTCGGGATCGATTGTGCGCAGTGCCAGCTCTCCGAATACGAAAACCTGGAGCACGGCGCCAAGGTCCACGGGATCGACCTGTCGACACTGCTGAGGGAGCTGAACGGGTCGCTGGCGGTGAACGGGTAGGGGATCCGATCAGTCGCGCCGGGAGTAGTCGGCCCGGGCATCGTCGGATTCCCACACGGTGACGCGGGACACGCGCGCCGGCGCCGGGACCGATTTCCCCATTTCCTCGTACAAGTAACGCGCGAGATTCTCCGACGACGGGTTCATCCCGTCGAACGGGGGGACTTCGTTCAGGTACCGGTGGTCGAACCGGGAGAGCAGGTCGTTCAGCGACGTCTTGAGGATCCGGAAGTCGAGGGCGATCCCCCGTTCGTCGAGCGTCGGCGACTCCACCGTGACTTCCACCTGCCAGTTGTGCCCGTGCAGCCGCTCGCAGTTCCCGTCGTACCCGCGCAGGAGATGGGCCGCGGCGAAGGACGTTCGCACGGTCAGGGCATACAAACCTGAGCTCATCGATCCTCCAGGGGCGAAAGGATCAGCCTGGATTTCGATGCGGCGCGGGTTTGCCAGTTTCGGATCTCCTGCGCGATCCGCGCGTCGAGCATCTCGTCCCGGACCTGTTCCTCGGTCGGCTTCGCGCCGTTTCCGGGGGCGGAAGATCTGCGCGCAAGCTCCCTCCGCACGTCGTCGTCCTTCACCTCCACGAACACGGCGACCCGGCGGTTGAAGAAATCCCGAAGGAGCTGTTTCCGGCGGATCCATTCCCGGGTTTCCCCGGGGGCGATCTCCCGTTTGCAGGGGGACGAGCACGCCGCCATCCGGGACTCCGCCTCCCGCGCGTACCCCGTAAGCGCCACGTTGTCCACCGTCCCGAGAAGAAGCTTCCGCTGCTCCTGGAGCGCCAGCGTGTCGAGGACCAGGCGATCCCGCGCCCCACGGGGGGACAGGATCTCCTCCCGGGTCCCGGGCATTGCCGCGCACCGGAGGAAGCACGCCTCCCGCGCGACGTCGGAGACGAAGAGCACCTCGCCGTTCACCGACGCGGCGGTGGACTCGTAGACCCGGTACCCTTCGGCCGCGCGCCCCGCCGCGGGAGAAAGGAAAAGGAGGACCAGGAGGATGGGAACGCCGGGTTTCATGTCGACAGTTCGAAGGAGATGTCGAGGGCGGGGGCGGAGTGGGTGATCGCACCGACCGCGATGGCGGCCACCCCCGTGCGGGCGTATTCCTCGACGTTCCCGAGGTGGATCCCCCCGGACGCCTCGAGGAAGACCTTCCCGCCGAAGCGCGCGACCGCCTCCCGGACCATCGACGGCGGCATGTTGTCGAGGAGGACCGCATCGGCCCCCGCCGCGATCGCCGCCTCCACGTCCGGAAGCGTCTCCGCCTCGACCTCGACGCGGAGGAGGTGGTGCGCCGCCGAACGCGCCGCCGCGACCGCCGGGGCGATCCCCCCGGCCGCGCGGATTCCGTTCTCCTTGATGAGGATCCCGTCCGAAAGGGAGAACCGGTGGTTCGCCCCGCCCCCCACCCGGACGGCGTACTTCTCGAGGACTCGGAGCAGCGGCGTCGTTTTCCGCGTGTCGAGCAGTTTCGTGCCATGCGCGGCGATCCGCGAAACGTAGAGGGACGTCGCGGTGGCCACGCCCGAGAGCCGCTGGAGGAAGTTGAGGGCCACCCGCTCCGCCCTCAGGAGAGAGCCGGCCGGACCGGACGCTTCCCCGACCCGGTCGCCGCGGGCCACCCGGCACCCGTCGGGGGAGAAGGAAACGGAAACGGACGGGTCGACCTGGCGGAACACCTCCGACGCCACCGGCCCGCCGCACAGCACCCCGTCACCCCCCGCCAGGAAGAGGCCCGACGCGCCGCCCTGGAACGCCTCTCCGAAGAGGTCGCCGAACGGGGCGTCCTCGCGCAGGGCCGCGCGGACGATCTCCTTGTACAGGTGCCGCGAGATCACGTCAGGTATCGGCTCACCAGCTCGAGGTTCTTCCCGAGCTTGGCGATCTTCTGTTCCAGCGTTTTCTCGCGGTCGCGCAGGGCGTCGACGATGTCCAGAGGAGCCTTGGCGGTGAACCGCGCGTTCCCCAGCTGCCCGGCGACCCGGGCGTACTCCGCCTTCGTCTTCTCCACCTCCTTGCGCAGACGCTTCTCCTCCTGCCCGAAGTCGATGAGGCCCTCCAGGGGGAGGCAGACCTCGATGTCGTTCACCACCGCGGTCGCGTCCTTCACCGGGATGTAGTCAGGATCGACGTACGCCACCCGCTCGGCCCGGGCGAGCCGCCGGACAATCTCCTCGTGGTCCCGCAGGAATTTCTGCTCCTCCGGCTGGCCTTTCAGGCGAACCTCGACCTTCTTCCCCGGCGGGACGTTGAGCTCGCTGCGGATGTTGCGAACCGCCCGGATGACCTCCATCAGGTGCGCCATCTCGTCCTCGACGTTCTCGTCGGTCGCGCCGACATCGACGGCGGGGTACGGCCGGTCGTACAGGAGCCCCCGCTCCCCCGGCAGGGCGTGCCACAGCTCCTCGGTGATGAAGGGGATGAACGGATGGCCGAGGGCAAGGAGCGTTTCGTAGACCCGGAGCAGAACGGCCCGCTGCAGCTGCCGTTCCGCCTCGTCCGCCTCGGGGGAAAGCGCGGGCTTGATCATCTCGAGGTACCAGTCGCAGAACTCGTGCCACACGAACTGGTAGAAGGCGGAGCCCGCTTCGTTGAATCGGTACTCTTCGATCCCCCGGCGTACCTCGTCGATCACGCGCTGGAGCCGGGAGAGGATCCACCGGTCCGTCACCGGCAGGTTGTCCGGAAGCTCCCGGGGCGTCGCGTCGTCGACGTGCATCCGGACGAAGCGGCCCGCCTGGTACAGCTTGTTCATGAAGTTGCGGTACCCCTCGACCCGGTCGTCGGACATCCGGATGTCCCGCCCTTGGGCGGCCAGCGCGACGAGGGTGAAGCGGAAGGCGTCGGTGCCGAACCGGTCGATCACGTTCAGGGGGTCGATGACGTTCCCCCGGGTCTTGCTCATCTTCTCGCCCTTGGCGTCCCGGACGAGAGCGTGGATCACCACGTCGCGGAAGGGGGCCTTCCCCGTGAACTCGATCCCCATCATCATCATCCGCGCGACCCAGAAGAAGAGAATGTCGAAGCCGGTCACCAGCACGGACGTGGGGTAGTACCGTTCGAGGTCCGCCGTCTTTTCCGGCCACCCGAGGGTTGAGAACGGCCAGAGACCGGAGGAGAACCAGGTGTCGAGGACGTCCTCTTCCTGCCGGATGTCGGTCCCCCCGCACGCATCGCACCGCATCGGCGGGTCGATCTCGACCATCGTCTTCCCGCACGCGCGGCAGTGGAAGGCCGGGATGCGATGCCCCCACCAGATCTGCCGGGAGATGCACCAGTCGTGGATATTCTCCATCCACTCGTAATACGTCTTCTCCCACTGCGCCGGGACGATCCGGGTCTCGCCTTCCCGCACCGCGCGGATGGCGGGAGCGGCCAGCGGCTTCGTCTTCACGAACCACTGCATGCTCTCCGACGGCTCCACCACGGTCTGGCACCGGTAGCAGTGGCCGATGTTGTGGAGGTACGGCTCCTCCCGGACGAGCAGTCCCTCTTCGGCGAGCTTCGCGACGACCGCGTCGCGGCATGCGAACCGGTCCATCCCGGCGAAGGCGCCCGCGTCCCGCGTCATCGCCCCGGACTCATCGATCACCCGGACGGAGGGGAGCTCGTGCCGCCTCGCGACCTCGAAATCGTTCACGTCGTGGGCCGGCGTGATCTTCACCGCGCCGGTCCCGAACTCGCGGTCCACCATCTCGTCGGCCACCACGGGAATCGGCCGGTTCATCAGCGGGAGCCGCAAGGTCGTCCCGACGAGCCCGGCGTACCGATCGTCCTTCGGGTTGACCGCGACGGCGGTGTCGCCCAGCATCGTCTCGGGACGCGTGGTCGCGACGACGACCCCCTCCTCCCCGGACATTCCCGGGTAGCGGATATACCAGAGCACCCCCTTCTTCTCCACGTAGGAAACCTCGAGGTCGGAGAGCGCCGTGCGGCAGCGGGGACACCAGTTGATGATGTATCGGCCGCGGTAGACGAGCCCCTTGCGGTAGAGCCGGACGAACGCTTCGCGGACCGCGCGGGAGAGCCCCTCGTCCATCGTGAACCGCTCACGCTCCCAGTCGCACGCGGCGCCCAGGCGCTTCAGTTGGTTCAGAATCGTGCCGCCGCTCTGCTCCTTCCACTTCCAGACCCGCTCGATGAAGGCCTCCCGCCCCAGTTCCTGGCGGGAGATCCCCTCCTTCGCGAGCTCCCGCTCCACCACGTTCTGGGTGGCGATCCCGGCATGGTCGGTGCCCGGAAGCCAGAGGGCGTTGCGCCCGTTCATCCGGGCGTATCGCAGAAGGACGTCCTGCAGCGTGATGTTCAGCGCGTGCCCCATGTGGAGGGAACCGGTGACGTTCGGCGGCGGGATGACGATCGTGTACGGATCGCCCGGCCGGGACGGGTCGGCGTGAAAGGAGCCCGCTGCGATCCAGGCGGCGTACCAGCGCTCCTCCACGGACTTCGGGTCGTACGGTTTCTCTTTCTGCGGTTCCTTCTCGTTCATCCGGGGGAAGGCTTCCCGGCTTTGCCGCGGATCCGGGCGATCTCTTCGCGGATGAGCGCTTCCGCGGTGGACGGGATCACCTCCCACGCGACGGCCTCGACCGACTCGCGAAGCTTTGCGGAGAACTCGGCGGCAAGACGGTCCATCATCTCCCACATCACCTTTTCCACCGCCTCGGAGGCGACGGTCCGGAAGATCTCCGCGGCGCGGCCGGCGAAGAATTCCCGCAGCTCCGCGTCGCCCGGCCGGGACCCGGCGTCGGGTAGGGCGATCAACGACGCGGGCAGCGCGGGGACCGGCTCCTCGACGACCGGGACCGGTTCCCCGGCGACCGGTTGCGCCGTCGCGGCCGGAAGGATCCGGAGCGAAGCGGGCGTTCCGGTCGAAACGGTGTCGTCCGGCGGCAAGGGGACCTCCACGTCCTCGAGATGCTCGATCTCCTCGATCTCCTCCACGTCATCCAGCGCAGGCGAAAGATCGGTCACGGGCGGCGGCGAATCGACCGGGAGGTCGTTTTCCATGTGTTCGACCTTCGGCGCGGACCCTTCGATCTCGTCGATCGAAACATCGAACTCGTTGAAGGCGGGGGGGGTCCTGGCCCCCCCGGGGAGGATCGCCCCGGGGAGCAGCTCTTCCCGCGCCGCCGGTGCGGGCGCCGCGGATTTCCCCGCCTCGGCCTCGACCTCGTCCATGACGTCGCTGAAGTCCCAGCGCTCGTCGACCGCCGGCGCCTCCTCCGGTTTCCGGGACTCCCGGACCGCCGTCCCTTCGCGCAGGAGACGTTCGATGTTCTCCAACAACTCCCTGGACTCGAAGGGCTTGAAAAGAACGCCTTTCGCCCCGCTGGCCTTGAAGCGCGCCTCGTCGAGAGGGACCAGGGTCCCGGAGAGGATGAGGACGGGGATCTTTTCCGTCTTCTCCATGGCGCGGAGTTCCGCGGCGACGGCAAAGCCGTTTTTCCCGGGCAGCGTGAGGTCGGCGACCACCAGGTCGGGGAAGATCTCGCCCGCGAGGCGGACGGCATCCTCCCCGTTGTCGACCGCGGTGATCGCGATGTCCGAACGGGACAGGGCGAGCTCGAACACCTTCCGGATGGTCAGACTGTCTTCCGCAAGAAGAAGCTTTTTCGGCATGGTCACCCCCGACTGTCCTTCATATTAAGGAGATTCCGGCATCTTTTCAACCAGCAGGAAATCGACCTCGCCCCGGTCGGGGTCGGCGCGACGCACCCGCACGCGCACCCGGTCGCCAAGGCCGATCCGGCGTTTCCGATATTGCCCGACCCACTCCATCCGGTCCGGCGAGAGCCGGTATTCATCATCCCGCAGCGTCGAGACGTGAACCATCCCATCGATCATCCAGCCTTCAAGCTCCACGAAGAATCCCGAGGAGACGAGGGAGGAGACGGTCCCCTCGAAAGTCCGTCCCACCTGCCCCGTCATGAGCAGCGCCTTCGCCCGCTGTTCGAGCGCCCGCTCCGCCTCCGTCGCCAGCCGCTCCCTCCCGGAAAGATGGGTCCCGATCTCCGGTCCCTTCTCACGGAGAGTCCGAAGGGAGTCGGCCGATCCCCGATCCCCGAGCGCCGCCTTGAGCACCCGATGGACGAGGAGGTCCGGGTAGCGGCGGATGGGGGAGGTGAAATGGGTGTACCGCGAGAGGGCGAGCCCGAAATGCCCCTTCGTCTCCGGGCCGTAGCGCGCGAGCATCAGGCTGCGCAGGAGCATCCTGTGGACCGCCCGCTCGAATTTCCCCCCTCGCGCGAGATCCGCCCACGCCTGCAGGAGGGAAGACGTGTCGCGACGGTCGGTGGGACGGGAACGGCGCAGAAGCTTGCCGGCCGCCACCTCGAACTCCTCGATCTTCTTCATGGCGGGCTCCTCGTGAATCCGGAAGAGGAAGGCGTCCCCGCGGTCGGACAGGTACTCGGCCACGGCGGTGTTCGCCAGCAGCATGAACTCCTCGATCAGCCGGTGGGATTCGAACCGTTCCGACGGCTTCACGGAGACGGGCATCCCCTCCACGACGGCGATCTCCGCCTCGGGCAGGTCAAGGTCGAGGGCGCCGCGCGTGAAGCGCGCAAGGGTCAATCCTCCCGCGACCGTGGCCATGTCGCGCAGCATCCGCCCGATCTCCGGCGTGATCTTTGCGCCGCCGGACTTCCCTCCCTCCTCTTCGAGCGTACCGGTCCCGAGGAAGGCGTGAACCTCGTCGTAGGTCAGACGCGCGCGGCTTCGGATGACGGAAGGGTGGAAGGACGGAGTCCCCGGCATCCCCCCCGGCCGGATCGGAATCTCGACCGTCATCGTCAGACGGTTCACCCCGGGCTTCAGGCTGCACACCCCCTCCGAGAGTTCGGGAGGCAGCATGGGAACGCAGCGATCGGGGAAGTAGACGCTGGTGCCGCGTAGGGTCGCCTCCCGGTCAAGAGCCGAACCCGGCTCGACGTAATGGGCGACGTCGGCGATCGCGACGAACAGGTGGAAACGGTCCCCCTCCCGGACGAGGCAGACCGCGTCGTCGAAGTCCCGGGCATCCTCCCCGTCGATCGTGACGAACGGAAGATCCCTCTGGTCGACCCGCGGGAGCGCCTCGTCCCCATGGCACACTCCGCCGCCGCGCGCGGAAAGGCGGACCGTCTGCGGGACGGCCGCCGCCTCCTCCAGGACGGGGTCCGGGAACGTAACGGGGAGATCCATCGCGGAGGTCACGGCAAGGAAGAGGGTCTCCATCGTGTGCGACTTCCCGAGGGCGCGGACGACGCGGGCCCGCCCTTCCTTCCCCCCTTCGGGGTATGAGGTGACCTCCGTGAGGACAAGATCCCCGGGTTCCGCCGAAAAATCCGCCGGGAGGTCCACCTCGAGAAGCAGGTCGGACTCCCGGTCCCGGAATCGGACGAAGAAGCGGTTCCCCGTCGGCGCATACCGGCCGACAAACGTCCGGATCCCCCGCTCGAGGATCCGCTCGACCCGTCCATACGACGGGGCGCCGGCCCGCCGCCGCTCGAGCCGCACCAGCACCCGGTCCTTGGGCCACGCCCCGGAGAGGGAGTGCCCCGGGATCCGCACGATGGGCGTCTCCGGATCGGCTGGAATCACGATCGGCCGCCCCTCGCGCGTGAAGCGCAGGCGTCCCTCGACAGTCCGGCCCCCGTCCGCTCCCCGGCGGTCCGGCGGGGCGCCGTACGGCGTGCCTTCACCGGAGAGCCGTCCC
>CAAGKR010382207.1_pt1 | contig 14163 bp, 10 predicted proteins | sample 2556971 | NCBI WGS metagenome assembly CAAGKR01 (sample SAMEA5207829, study PRJEB30636) | soil metagenome | biome: forest; feature: boreal; material: soil | place: USA | collected 2011-09 | depth 1 m | reverse complement strand
GTGATCTTGATTGGAACGCTCAGTGCGATTCCGTTGCTGCAGGAGAATTTTCGGCAGGCACGGCGCGCCAGCGGGCTGGGTTCACTGATTTGGGATCGTATGCCCAAGGGCAAGGCCTGGGACTACTTCATCAGCCAGCTCTGGCGGTATCAATGGACACATGTGCCCACGGAGATCAGTTCTGAGATTCGGGATGTTCTTTACGATGAGAGTCAGGGCATCCTGGACATCGTTGTCAAACTTTTCATGCTGGCACAGTTGCGCGTGGTCAGTATCGGTGAAGTGAGGAGTGGTCCAGAAGTTCTGACGGCGGAGTTGTTCCGTAAAGTGGCCCGAGAAGACTTTCGGATTGTTCGGCCGATGCTGGATGCATTGCGTGCGAACGATACCAAAGCTCTATTGAAGTACGATGATTTATTGCCCTTGCAAGCCCATGTGAATCAGGTATTGGCTTCGGCGGTGGCGACACCGTCAAACGTGGAGCGAATGCCTGCTGCCGTAGAGCCTGTTGACGCGCCAATGCAAGACGACGGCACCGATTCAATACGCAAGGCCCTGAGTTCGCTTGGCGTCGCCGACGATGTGGCGCATGTTCTGATCAGCGAAGCGAGAGCCCTGAATCCGTCTGCCGATCCATTGCTGTTGATGGCCACGATCGCTGAACGCTTGGCGACGCGCCCGGTGAAAGTGCGAAAACCTCAGTCGCCGAAGCTTTCAAAGGTTGTTGCACCACTTGCGCAGGACTTGCGCCACGTTGTGGCGATGGGTAAACAAGCCGGTCAATCCGGCTACCAATCGCTGCTGGCTGCCGGTTTGGTGAAACCGCCGTTACTTGATCTTGCTGCGTGATGGTAACCAATGCTTGCGTACTTCCCAAAGGTCTACCCCGGAGAACTACTGTACAGCGTGCTGGCCCGTTACTACCTGCATGTCGGGGTACCGGGACCGATGCACACGCTGGATACGTTGTTTGGTAACCGAAAGGTTATCGCCACTTTTGACTTGCCGGGACATCTCCAGTCGCTGGCTGATCGAGTTCCATCAGATCAAGGTTTGAGCGTGGACCGCATTATTGACACGCTCACGTTGTTTCCCTACTTCACCGCGTTCGAACCACCGGTGCGGCAGGAAAAGACTCGTGATGCAATGCGGAGCGGTGCCATCGACGGGCTGCATGTGCGCCTTGGGCTGTCGGCTTTTCGTATTGGACGGAACCAACGGCTACACTTTTGTCCGACGTGTGCTTTAAGGATGCAAGCGGCGCATGGTGAACTGTGGTGGCGCCGAGATCATCAGTTGCCTGGCGTCTTGGTCTGTCCAGAACATGCTTGCTTGTTGATGGAAAGCACGGTCTCGTTTTCGCAATTCAGTCGGCACGAGTTTGTCGCGGCGACGCCGGAAAATTGTCCGCCACATGCCCGGCCAGTGGCGCATGTCGTGGATCATGCATGTTTGGCACACCTGCATCGTGTAGCTCGGCGTAGCGCTGATTTGTTATGTAGTCCACCGACTGGGCGCACCCTGGCTCGTTGGACTACGTTTTATCGCAGTCATATGCTCGAAACCGGCTTGATCAAGTCGGTGGCGACGGTGGATCAGCATCGTTTTAATGACGAATTCCGTAATTTTTATGGCCGCGTGTTGGACTTACTTCCCTCCGTGATGAACGGAGGCGATTTTGCTGGCGACTGGCTGGCCTCAATGGTACGCAAGCATCGCAAAGCCAATCATCCCCTGTATCATGTTTTGGTTCAAGATTTCCTGGCACAGCGGGAACCCCGGACATCTCCATTCGGTGCTGGACCGTGGCCTTGCTTTAACCCGTTGGCAAGGCATAGTTCACATTCGCCGATCAAGACATTTACACAACATCGCAACCATGGAAACAGGGTTGGCGTGTTTTCCTGCACCTGCGGCTATGTCTATACCCGGTGTCTCGACTTGCAGACGGGTACGTTGGGGTCGCCTCGTTTTCTGCACTATGGGCCACTACTGGAGCCTGCGTTGCGTCAACTCGTGATGGCCAGCACCGGGCTGCGAGAGGTCGGCCGATCCCTGCGGCTTGATCCGAAGACCGTGGTGCGTTTAGCGGGCGAGTTGGGCGTCGCATTCTCGTGGAAGCCGAGGCCATTCGACAAGATGCTGCGGGTGCCGCCGAAAGTGGTGGCGCAATCCGTGCCCCATTTATCGCACGCCAGCCCTGCCGTGTCATCGACTCGCGACATGTCAAGTCGAACCCGCCGTGACTGGCCGGCGATTGATCGTGTCTGGACTGCGAAGCTCAGCGCATGGGTCGACATCGTTCGTGCGGAGACCCCGCCTATGCGCATCACTGTTGCCGAACTGGAACGCCGAGCGAACCTGCGTGGCTGGCTGCTCAAGCGTCGGAATCGCTTGCCGCAGACGATGGCATTCCTGGAACGAGTCGTTGAGACCACTGAGGCCTTCCAGCTTCGCCGCATCCATTGGGCTATCGCCGAATTGGAGCGGTGTGGCGCTCAAGTCAAAGCCTGGCAGGTCATGCGCAAGACGGGCCTGCGCTCGACCAGTCTGGGGGTAATCAATGCAATCCTCGATGCTGCGCCCATTCCCTCGCGCATGGCAGCATGAGCCGGTTATTTTCCCGGCAGCTTGCCAAACTTGGCCCTGAACAAGTCGAGTTGTACTGGCTTGCTGGCCTTTGTGAGGAGAAGAATGCCTGGTTCGTCCGTGCAGTAATGCGCGGCGTGAAGTCGAATCGGTACAGCATGGTTTTATTGCCGATTGGTTTGTCACCATTGCTTTCGCTGGGACATGTCTTTGCGGAAGGCGAGATGCTGTCATTGCCTGCACGCGGCATATTCGGTAACGCGATAGTCATGGATGTGTCTGACTACGAGGCAATTACATCGGCTGAGATCCCGCCAGAGCTTTATTCATTTGGTGGGAAGGGCGGCGGCATCCAACGACTGCTCCGGTATCGCACGGCGCAGGGAGAGGTCCTGATTCCCGCCATCGAACTGATCCGTTATCTTTTTTTGCATAACCGCACGCTGGCGAACGCCGTCATACGCCCCGGTGCATTGAACCTGCTGTTCCATCCCGAAGTCCCCGGCTACCGACGGGAATTGACGTTGCGCTTTACGTCGCGGATACCCAAGAGCTGCCTGTCGCGCCAGTTTGCACAGGAGTTCGCGTGGATCGCGCTCGACCCGGATGCGCGACGCGCTTGGGATAGCGTCTGCCTGCAAAGCCAGGGCAAGCAGTACGTGACCTTCACGCCGCCGCCACTGAGGGAGTCTGCATGGAAGTTTAGGGGCGTTCAGCATGGTAACCAATGGCTGGTGCTCGAACTCCTGCATCTGACTGGCAAGAACCACCCTTGCGACGAGTTGCACTATGGTCATCCTTCCATGAAGGAGGTCATCCGTAGCGTGGATGGAGATGGCGAAAAACCAGATCCGACTTCCGACAATGATGACGGCGACACGTCGAGGGAGCACGTCGTCTACGACTACGAACTTGACGATGGGCAGGACGGGGCCAAGGCAGGCGGTCAGAAAACGATCGATGTCTATTCCAAGCAGTCCGACTTTGACAGGATCATCACAGTTGAGAAGTTGCTGATCAAGTTGGACAGGCCGGGCGGCCTGCAGACGAAAGAAACTATCCCCACAACGGGACAGCGCGCCGAGATACGCAAGACCATCAAGGTCAGTTCGGGTGAGCAAAGTCTCAGTGCAAAGCTGCCACCACTCGAATTCAAGCTGCTGACGCCGGCAACGTGGGATTGCATCGGTGATCTGGTGGCGCTGGCTGGCACGGTGAGACATATGGCGAACAGGCTGCCTCGGGTCCGTTTCGCGATGTCTCTGTGTCAGCTCAAGGCGGGGCGGGTGTTTTCGATGGCGAATCGAAAGCCACGGGTCGGACTTGTCGTGACAATAACGCCACCAGATAATCCTCCCATCGTGCTGCTGGATGTGGAGCGTACTGGCGATGTCGCACTGTCTCTGGTTGCATTGCACTTCCATCACCATTCGTCGTTTGACGTGGTCGAGGCTTCGGTCAAACTGGCTCTAGACGGCTTGGTCGATGGCAGCGGTCATTGGGATCATGAGATCGAGCGTGAATTAACCGGCGTGTGCGCGTGCGAGCGATTGCCCAAGATGCTGACGCCGAGGAACAAGGCTGATGCGTGGGGGCAGACGGCTTTGTGGGCGGTCAAATTGCTACGCAAGCTGGGACTGGAGGTCGCGCCCAGTGATTCCGAACCAGGATAGAACTTTATTATGTGCGTTTGGCGCACATGTAGGAACGATTAATGAGATCAGGATAGAACTTTATTTTCCTGATGAAAATTTCGATGTCATATAAATCAATGACTTAGCCGTGTTTTAGGATGGGACTTTATTATTCGTTGACAACTGTGGTTTTATTATTAAAGTCTGTAAACTAGCATTAAAGCCTGTAAAAGTTTTGTGCTGATTGCGAATAAATAAAATCGGCTAGTAAAAAATAACAGGTGACAGCGGCTGAGGTGCATTTGTCTGTGTGGACTATGCCTCTCTTTTCGTCACCCGTGCTCGAATTGGTCTAATGGCCGTGGGAGTTGTTTAGCTTGGCAACTAAAGTCATTGACAGGTCTGGGCCAGTTGCAGTCGGCCACAAGTGACCGGTATGAAACCTGCCAAATTCAAGTAAACGAGATGCCTAATACCCGACCGAAATGGACACCCGCTTGGTGCCCGAAGCCGACAGCCACTGGCACCCGTCTGTGTGTCGGCAATTGGATTCGAAGCTGTCGCTCAGTCTCGTCCAACGACAGTTGCTTGTCGGCCATAAGCAGCGACTCGCAATGATCGCAAAAAACAGTCATCCTGGACTCGCCTCACCGCTATCAAGCTCTTCACCATAGTTGAGTTTGCGCATTGCAATCGACGCCTCGGCGGATCGAGTCTCAGCCGCGATCAGCTGATTAAGCTCGTGAATCTGCTCGGTGGCAAATATTCGGACGTTCTCGCTCGGATCGGCAAGCCACTGCTCCAGCCATTCCTTGCGCTTCGCGTACAACTCCGCAGAGCCGAACTCACCAGATATAACCCCTGATGCGCGCAGCGCCGATCGAGCCTCGTTCAGCAATTGATGCCTAGGTTCGAGCGTCGCGACGATCGAGCGCACAAGTTCATAGACGAAAACCTTGCCCTCAAAGGCGGACAGGACGCCAAGCACAAACGACAGATCCTGTTCGTTGCCGCCCGCGATAAACGTGACCATCCGCGCTTCAAGCCCATTCGATAGCTCCGGAAAAACCGAGGCGACCAGCCTCGCCCCATCATAGGCAAAGTGCTGAGGGTTGGCGGCGAACCATGAGCGCGCGCCGTCTAGCATGACGTCAGGCACGGCGGCAAGTGGCGACTGAAGCTGGTGCACTTCAAAAGGTACCGAATCGTAGCGCGGTGGCGCGGCATCTGTTCGGGCAAATTCCTGCCGCTCCCCGATGAAGGCGACAACTCTTGCGGGCCATCGATCAGCGATGGCCGCCACGATATCTTCGGCGTCATATTCCAGCACAGGATAAGGGACCAGAGCATTCAACACGACACTTGCCTGCTGTTCGTCGAGCGCTCGGATGATCGGGCTTCCAAGCCACGAGAACCATGGCATCCGAACCCAACTGAGGTCTCCGGTCGCTTTGAGGTAACGGAGCGCCGGAAGGAAGGTTTCCTCAATCAGTGTGCCGGGATGGTCGGCGAATTGGCTGACGGAAGCAACTAGCACGTTGCGGACCGCATCCCCGTCGCCATGCTGGATCGCGCTGTCGAGGGTACGGCGAAGCAGGGCTTCGTAGAATGGATCTGCGAACCTCAGATACCACGCGACTTGCCTAATATGCTTGCCCGCAGTTAGCCATGCGTCGATTCGCACGAGCGCTTGCGCACGCTCCGTGCTCCGCATCAGCCCGGAGAGCATGCCGGGCAAGAAGTTCGCGAGTGGTCGTTCGAGCCGGTCCAAATAGCTAAAGACGATGGGCGGTTGCGCATTCGCCAGCCGCTCAAGGAAGTTGCCGAATACCGGAAAGGTTGCGGCGTCATTGGACTCGGTCCGCGCGTAGCGGCTTATCTTTTCGAACCAAGCTTCCGCGCTGGTCTCATCGACCGAGGCGAGCAGGGCATCGACCTGCTCGGCTCTGTAGGCTTCTGCCTGCTCATGGTGGAACTCTTTGTCCTTCCAAGCGGGTGGGAACACCGAATTGAACCCGACCAACGTCTTGTAAATCACGAAATCTGGATCGGCATTGGCGACGTCCCTGAACGCGAGTGCGGCAGCCTGCACCCGCGCACGCGCCGAGACCAGATCCGGATCATCGCGCATCGTCTCGGGTAGGTCTGCATACATCCAGTAACTGCGATGGACTCGATCCTCGGTTGTCTGCCGCAGATCGAGACTTAGGGTTGGCGAGATCTCGGTTTGGAATTCCAGGATGGTTCGCGTATCGTCCATCACCAGTCGCGCGAAAGCGTTACTGTACCCGCCGACATATGGGTGGCGCGTCGCGGCTTGAAGCGCCAGCAGCACGGCGCGGCACTGATCGTCACTCTCGGCCAGTGCGAACTGGCGTTTCAGCATTTCTATCGCCTTCGTCCGGACGACTCGAAGCGCGTCGGATGCAACCACAGCTCCGCGGTGGATCGTCACTGCGTTGGAACTGTTCGTCGTGCCGCTGACTTCCGCACCCAGCATCTCGCCGAGCATTACGGTTAGCATCGCATCCAACCCACGGCGCTCGTCGTCGTCAAGCGCCTCAATGCGCTCTATCAAAATCTCCTGCGCGATCGGGCCGTGCTTTCGCCAGACATGCATCTGGTGTTTGGCAAGCGCCTTGGCCAGATCCAGTAGCGGTTTTTGTTCGTCCTCGCGCCCGGCCCAACCATATAGCGTGCGAAGCGCGTTAAACGTGGCCTCGACTTCGAGATAGCGGTAACGCGTAAAGATTTCAGCAATGGCTTTGACAACGTCACTGTAGGTTTTCGCCGGGAGGACGCCATACGGCGTCTCAATCACGACCGGCGGTGTTACCCGGGCTCGATCAGCGGCTGCGACCAGTCGCGCAAGGATTTCGGGATAGACCGTTTGCAGGTCGTCGTAGAGCGGAAGGACGTTCTCCGCGAATGTCTCGAGCGCATCGGCGCGAACATTGTTGTCAGCCGCACCAACGATAGCTTCCAGGGCATCACCATCAAACAGCGCTTTTCCATCGATGAGCCGCCGGAAGTCGGTGGCAATCTTCTGGAACTCATAGCCCGCAGGAAGAAGATATTTTCGCGCGACCTTCTGCATCCGACTCTTGATGCCGTCGAACTCCCTGCCACCAAAGTTGTCGAGCGTCGGTGCCTTGTAGATGGTGTCATGCGCCATTTCTGCCCAGGCATGATTGAGAATGGTTTGGATCTGAATTTCACACCGCATGCCAACGAAGCGGGCATATTCGGGTAGCGCGGTTCGCTCAGGTCGAAGCTTGACGAGATAGTGGTTAGAGATATACAGGTCGGCGGCGTCTTCGGCAGCGCGGCCAGGATGGTGGAGTTTGGAATCGATCACTTCAAAATTTTCGTGAATGATGCCGGAGTTGATGAATCGCGTGACGTCGCCGTTGGTATAGAAGATGACGCGGCAGCCGGCGAGGTCCTTTATGTCATCCTCCAGCGTCATGGTTGCTGTGATACCTCGTTGTTCGAGCTTCTTCAGTAGCGAAGCGGGCTGCTTCGCTCGCTCCATCACCTGCTGGAGCCGATAACTCCTATCCGCGCCGATTGCGGAAGTCAAGATAGTCGCAATCGTTTCTGCGAGAGCGGCGTGCGCTGCACCCCCTTCACGCTCATAACATTCAAAGTCCATTTGTTCACCGCCCATTCCGGAATCGCCATCTTAGTCTTGCAGTTGCGCCGACGTTCGGATCGCAGCGAGCACCTTATCATTGCAATGCTGATTCGTCCTGCTTCGTAACATAGCAAAAACCTGGCTTCGCTACGGCAATTGAACGAGCGGCCCAGGGCTCCAAACGTTGCCAACCAACTTCGCAGTTGGGTCGTTTGTTGAGCATCGTCTTTCCTCTTCGGATGGCCGGTATGAAAGTAGCAGCGGTCATTCAATGGCCTAGAGTGAGCGACTCATGTTGGTCGTCACGCGACGACCAATTTGAAGATGGGCCATCCCGGTAGCGGACCTTAGAGGCGAGATTCTGCAGATGCGTGAATGTCGGCTATCAGGCGCTGGGTTTGACGGTCGCTATGACGGCAAGGGGTCGAAAGCGAAAGGGTGCCACAGCCCTTAGATTCAACCGGTCGATGCAACAAGTCGATTGAAGTAAATATGTGTAATAAGTACACATTTGTGCTTTAATAACACAATGATTCCGCAATCGCAAAAAGAGTTGATCCGTGCAGCACGGGGAAGCCTGACCCAGGCTGAGTTCGCTAGAGAACTGCAGGTTGATCGATCTTGTCTTTCTCGTTACGAGAGCGAGGCATTGGGCGCACCGACCTCTGTTATCAACCACTGTCTGGTGTCGTTGGCGCAAACCATTGAACGTGATGCGGGGCATGCCTTTCCGATCGCTGAAGCGTTGTCGCACGCCAGAGAAGCGGTGGCTGCACTTGAGCGATTGGAAGGCGGAAACACAAGGTTAACCAAATCCAGCTCCCCCGGAAAGGTGCGAAAATGATCCTGAGTGAACCGATGCCCAATGAGCTTGCCTTGGCACATGAGGGACGGTTGGCGTGGGTGAATTGCTGCATCTCTTCTGAAGAGTTCAACGCAATGTTAAGAAATGAATGCAGTGCGCCGCCCGATGAGCTCAAGTTGAATCAGTTGGCCCGAGTGTCCGGTATGACACCGAGTGACTATGCCCGGCAGCATTCCATGTTGCCGGTGTTGCGTGTTGCCGCAAAACCTGGCGTTGACCATGTTCATGGGAGTGACGAGGCCGTGTCTTATTCGCGTTTGAAGAGCATGCTTTCACAACGACGTGGTGCGTACTGCTGCACTCAATGCATCAAGGAAGATCTGCAGCACTGGCATTTCAGTTGGTTCCGGCGCACCCATCACCTCATTGGTGTCGACTGGTGCCCTGTGCATGGCATCCCGTTATCGCTTGTCGATGACGTCAAGCCGTTTAGAAAATTACCGCATATTTGGCTGGAGGAGGGCAAACTCCGTCGCGTTGAAGCCTGCTTAGAGCAGTTGCCGGAGACCGGTTTTCTCAAAAGGTATGTGGATATTGCTTCAGCTCTGCTGCAATGCGCCCGGCCCTTTAAACCGCAAGCTATCAATGGTTGCTTGGCACAGCGAGTCAAGGAGCTGAGTTTGCGCTTCGGCCAATTGGGTCAGCACAAGCGGGTAAGTGACCTCCTGGCCGAAGTCGCACCCTCGCCATGGCTTGCTGTGCATGTGATGAACTGGGCCGAAAAGAAGTCCTTGGCTTATTTTTCGAGAATCGACAATGCTATTTCGAAAAAGCTCGACCCCGTCAGCGGGGACGCTTATGTGATGGCGCTGGCAGCGCTTTTCGAATCAGCCGAAGATGCAATGCGGAGCTTGGAGTCACATTCCAGACGTGAACTACCACCGGCAAGAAGTGATTTCGATCGACGGTTTGAATCAGCGTTCTGGCATGGTGAAATCTGGCCGCATTATGTGGCTTGTCGTGGCAACTTGAATGCCATGGCTAAACGCCTGCAAGTGAACAAGTACCATTTGAGAGAAATGCTATTAAAGCTTGGATTGCCAAGTCTTAAGGGTGTGGGCAATTTGCCAAAGTGGCGTGCACTCGTACGCTTCGGCGATGGTGAAGACTTCACTGCCGTCTGTTCGGCTGAGCAGGTCGACTGCGCCGATTTGTACCAGTTATTGCGCTTGAGCAGTGCGCGGGTTGTGATTGCCGTCAAGAAGGCGATCCAGCCATCTGTCTCCAAGTCAAGTAAGACAGAAAAATCCATGTCGAAACGGCAGCAAATGATAAATCCCGCTCGTTCCTCCGCAATCGCTGCCGTTCATCACAGTGACTGATCTGTTTTTCGTTTTCTGCCAGAGATTTCTGAAAGCGATGTTCGTGACAGCGGCATCTGATCCAAGGAACTCAAGCGACCTTTTAGTTCGGGAATCAATTGACCCAGCACCGTGATGGTCGGTCTGCGACCCCCGTTGTTATTGTGCCAGTTGAGTGCGGCCACTCGAATAGCCTGTGACAACGCCTGATCCCGTTGATCCCATTTGATACGCGCGTGGTTTGATTTTTGGGCACGGGGAATCTGTGTCAAAAAAAGTTCCAGCCAAGCACGATCATTTCGGTAAAGCCAGGCAAAAACAGCCGGCTGAAGGGATCGCATCGATTTCGGCGTCGGCGTCGCAAGTGATTCGGCCGTCTTTTCCCACGCTGATCGGGCAGCTTGTTGCAGTCGATCAAAACGTTTCTGCACCCAGCGCCCGTGCAGCCCGACTTCGGTTCGCAATGTATTCGTGACGGTTTGGACTGAAATACCAAAGGACTGAGCGATGTCTGCCTTATCAGTCCCGCGTTCCAGGGCAAGCAGTAGCTGCTCGCGTCGCAATGGTGTCAGCAATTTCGGCCGGCGGCGAGTCGATATGCCGGCGGCCGCTGCCCACGCCATCACGGTTGCACATGAAACCTGATGCCGACGCGCCAGGGCTGTCATCGACATCCCACCATTGGCCAGATCGGCGAGTACCCGCAATCTCTTTTCCGGGTAGTTGACACCGGCTACGGTCAACGGCAGAGCGTCCTGCTGCTGGACCAACGGCGTCTGGGTCGTATCCTCACGATACGCCCTGTATTGAGTCCACATGGCATCCCAGCCGTCAAAGAGCGTCTCTATCAAGAGAAGGTGCCTCAAGGGGTGCGAGACGGACCTTGTGCTGGAAAGCAAGCGAGCGAACTGGGAAGATCCTTCGCCGGCCGAGCGCGCAAGACAATCCAGCTCCCATATGCTGGTCAAGGGCGCAGTGGTGCTGACAATGGCCTCGCCAAACGCTTGTTGGTGAATTCTGCCAGTGGAGGCCGCCAGCCCTTGATTAATCATCGCCGCCCGGTACAACCCAGCGAGCCGACTGACAGATATATGCAAACCAGTGGGCAGCGACCAGATCGCCTGGGCACCGACCGCCAGCGAATGAAGCAACGCAATTCCTTTAGGTGACAGAGGCTCGCGCGTACACGGAACGAGCTGAGCGAATGCTGGCATGCACCATCCGAATCGCTCCACACCCGTTGATTTGAGCTGTGAGAGCAAGAGAGGATTCCCGTGCTTGAGACAGATCCAGACTCCCGGCAACTGATGTTCAACATGCCAATAGGCCACCTGGTGTTCAAGCTCATCGTCATGAACGCAGCGAGGACACGCTTTCAAGGGATGGGCGGCACCAAAACGGGCGGCAGGAAGACCAAGTTGCGCTTTCAGTGGTCCTGACGTATCACTGGCCATCGCGGCAATCGCATCGGCTGACGCCTGCAGGGATCTAAACCGCAGGTAGAAAGGAAGTATTGTGTGAAATTGAATGATGTCGCTGGCTGATCCGAAGCGCCCGCCAGTGCGCTCAACGAATCGGTTGATCCGTGCGGGCAAGTCATGGGCGCTGCCCGTGCGATGGTGTCCAAAGAGCTGAAGGCAGGTCTGTGAGGCTTTGATGTTGGCTGCAAGCACATGGTGACGGCTGCAGATGCTGAAGAGAGTTTCGCCTGGTAACCAGCTGGTGACATAGGGACCGTTGAAAGAACCGATGTTGAGTTCATCGGGAAAAGTTTCTCCCAACATGCTGCTTCAACTATGTTTGCTGCTTCGCGCAAGAAGGTGACTTAAATAGCTCGCTGAAATTCCCAAGCGTTGGGCAATCGTCTTATTTGGCAGATCTTCAGAGAGCCAGCTCGTGGCTTGTTGGACTCGCTTCTTGTTTTTTTCGCTTAAACCTAAAACGCGGGGAGGCGCCACACGTTGTTGCGCCACGATCCACTGTTCTGCGGCTGCGATTTTTACGGGCCATAGAATGAATATCCATTCATTTTCGTCAAGGTTGGCGCGCAGCAATGCCAGTTGCTCGCCACTTCTCAATTCAAAAAAGTCAAGAGGAAGAAGCTGTCTAACGGTGGGCGCCAATGCCAAAGCCTGCTTAATTTGCCTCAGCCATTCTTGATGATCGGCTTCTTTGAGCCCCCAAAGAATTCCATAGATAGAAAATTGTGCATGTGAAACCCTTAGTATTGGTTCAAGGTCTTGTGGCCAGTTCAATTCGGCGGCGGTGAGTTTCGCGGCACGTGTTTGTCTGACTGTGTTGGCATGTGCGTTGGTGGTGTCGGCTTTTAAGAGCTTGGAGAGTGAGTGCAATCGGCACCGCTTAAACCCGGGCAAAGTCAACCGAAAACATTCGACACATTTTTTTTGTGTCGTAATTCCGTGGGCACCCAAACCGACAAGGCAAAGTGAAGCAACAAAGGGTGTTGACTCTTGCATATACCAGCGGCCAGCAACCCTCACTAATCGAAAACCGAGCTGAATGAGTTGGACGGGGTCCTCAAACACATGTTTGGTGAGGCTGGGCTTGAGATACAAGCGGCGCATCTCTGAAGTAAGCCAAGCGATGATCTCACGCTTAGACATTGTTTCGGATGGCAGGGTTTCCTTAGCTGCAACGTGAAAAAATTCTGTTGCGCGGTTCTGAAAATCATTTGGTGTCCCGTCATCTGGTAAATACGGAAACCACTCTAGAACTGGAACCGGCAGGTGTTGACTATAAGTGTGAAACGGTTGTGGGTCATAGCCGGTACGAACCTTGGCTGCTCGGTCGATCGCTTTGTAGCCTGCATAGATAAGTTCCGCCAGAAATAGTTTTTTTGATCCGCTGATCCACCTCAACGGGCCAGCTGGCGATTGGGCAGGCGGAGTGGATTTCAGGTTCATCACTGACAAGCGATCGAGAGCAAATACATTTTTAGATTTCATCATGGGCAATCAAATGGAACTGCCGATGGCCGGATTTTTTGTAAAGACACAAATTTTGAATTGCTATTCAAATTTTCGATAGTCAGTTGACACGAATGTTTTCAAATTTCGGTAGCGGCGAAATAGTGGATTCAATATGCTCGATAGCATGCAACAGAATGCAAGTAGAAGTTTGTTGAGTGCAGATGCAATTAGAGGATGGCCATGGATACCAGAACCGTCGAAGCTATTGGCAAGGCATTGGCCCAAAGCACAGAAAAGAAATGAAATGGAAAAATTACTTGATGCAAGTGAGGTGAGTGAACACCTCAACATTTCCAAGCGGAAATTCGAACAATTGCTGACGCAAGGGGAAGGGCCGCGTCATTTCTTGATTGGGCGGCAGCGGCGCTGGCGTCCCAGTGAAATCAATGAATGGATTGATCGGCGGCTAAAAGAAACGATTCCATGCACAGGTCAGTAGACACCGGAGAAAACATGAACCGATAACGCAAAGCAGAAACAAAAAACGCCAGCTGGGCTGGCGTTTCAGGGCTTTCAGATTGATATCCAAAAACAGGGTCGTAGCTGAATTTTGGGACATGTCATTCGGAAAGTCAAGTGTGTAGCTGCGTGAGCGGCGCTATTGACAGGAATCAAGATGGCTAACCCGAAAAAGGATGAGGCGCGCCTGCGCCTGCTCAAAGATAGGCAGTGGCAGGACAAGTGGGGTAAAGATTACATACCGGCCATTCTCGCCAATCCTAAAGAGGCGCCCTCGATTAGCGAGTTCACCATACTGACTTCAGCCAAGTTGGGTAGACGAGGGGTGCATACGCTCAGCAAATCGGAGACTTGGCTAGCAATTTTTGCCCTTTTCAACCCCCGTCTCTGGGAGTTGCATGAACAAAGAATTCTTTACCCGACACCGAGAGTTCATTTCTTGCATGGAAATCCTCGTTCCCGTGGTCAAATGTTCTTGCCCTTCAAGGGAACGCTGGACGTTGCAGAACGCATGGGCACCCTGGATCAGCACCCAATCTGCAAAATCCGAGTTGAAAAAGAGGGCCGAGTTCGCCTGATTGATGCTCCTTTTCCTTACGTCGGCGATCTTCTGCTTTTTCTGGAGGATCGCAACGGTGCCTATGTTGTGAACTGGAATATCAAGGATAAGGTGGAAAGCTTTAGCTTG
>CAAGKR010511137.1_pt1 | contig 14171 bp, 10 predicted proteins | sample 2556971 | NCBI WGS metagenome assembly CAAGKR01 (sample SAMEA5207829, study PRJEB30636) | soil metagenome | biome: forest; feature: boreal; material: soil | place: USA | collected 2011-09 | depth 1 m | reverse complement strand
GGGAAACGTTTCGGCCGGGCTTTGCCCGGCTGGACGGGTGGGGACACCCGTCCCTACGTGAGCCGTTCCTACGTGAGCTACGTGAGCTGCGTGAGCATTGTATGCAAACCAGACGTGGTCGAATTTAATGCGGCCGGGGCCTTCCGGTTTTTTGGGGATGGCCGGAGACACGATTTCTGTGGGCGAGTCGAGCAACTTGAAGACGCGCTCGCTGGCGGCCATGGCCGATTGCAGAATATTGTACTTTTCGCTGAAATCCTGGATTGGCCGGAAGAACCGCTGTGCGTACTGAATGAAAGTCGCAAGCATGCCAAGGGTGACGGCACCCGATACGACCTGCCAGTGCAGTCGATGCTGGCTGAAGGTAATTGAAATACTCCGCGTAACCGCTTTATGAATTACGTCGTTACCGCCGAACCAGATGACGCAGGCGATGGCCGTCGCAGAAAGAAATTCGACAATTGGGTAGTAAACGGCGTGCGCCATGATCGCGTCTTTGAAAGCGTCCATATGCACGGCGTTTACTTCGGAGAATTTGTCGTATGCCCGCTTCTCGCGATTGAAGAGCTGCAACACCATCATGCCGCTGACGTGCTCCTGAAGGTACGCATTGATGCGAGCGATGGCGACACGAATTCGGCGGTACGAATCGCGAACTTTATCGCGGAATATCTTCGTGGCATAGGCGATGATTGGCAGGACGGCAAGCGTGATCAGCGAGACACGCCACGTCATATTCAGCATGATCGCCATAATCCCAACAAGGACGAAGACATCCTCGAAAATAGAGACCACCCCGGAAGTGAACATTTCGTTCAGCGCATCCACGTCACTGGTGACGCGTGTGACCAGGCGTCCCACAGGATTCTTGTCATAGAAGCCAACGTGCATTCGTTGCAGATGCCGGAAGATTTGACTGCGCAAATCAAACATCACCATCTGACCGGCCCATTGCATGAAATAGGTTTGCAGGTATTCGAGCAGAAAGCTGAAGGCGAGCAGTCCCACGCCCAGGGCTGCGACTTGAGCGATTCCGACCAAAGGTTTGTTACTCAGGAAGAAGTCAAATGGAGTGTGAAGTCCGTGCACCGGAGCGAGATATTTATCGATGACGACCTTGGTCAAATACGGAACCAAAACATCGGCACCGGCCTTTAGAAGAATCGAGCTAAGCGCAATGCCAACCTGCCATTTGTATGGACGCAGATATCCGATCAGCCGCTTCATGAGCCGGCTGTCGTAAGCCTTGCCTAATACTTCTTCTTCCTGAGCCATTGGGTTCTAAGAGGACGGCTGATGAAACATTATCCTAAATAGATGTAGCAAGGGGCCGCACGGATGGAAGGATTGTGGGTCATGGATGGAACGGATCTTTGCCGGAGGCAGGCTTGCGCAGTTTCAGCACGATTCGTTTGGGAAGCTGGCAATCGTTTTTACCTGCGTCTTCGCTCAGTTCGGTGTGAGGCTCTCTTGGCAATCCCTGAAACCATCTGACGAGGGGAGCAATGGAGTTCTCAAACGGCTTTCGGCTGGAGGCATCGACAAAAAAAAGACTCTGCCAATGATCGCCCCGGAAAATGTTTACGTGCAGTTCATCCAGCATGACACTCTCCGCCGGCGCAACGATTTGTTTCTGAGTGAGTTGGCGAAGCGACGAATCGTTAATCAGCTTTTGCACTTCGAGCAGCTTAGGGTTGGATAAGTTTCCCTCAAAAACTCGGGTTCGATCTCCCTTTTCCGCTTCCAAATGAAATTGGCCGTCGCTGCGCAAAAGAACGCATGACTGGTCGTCGAAAGTCATAGTTTCCAGATGCAAGAGGAAGGGAAAGCTGGCAGGCGGGGTTGGAGCAGTGTTTTGTGCCCGGAGCGGCGGGGCTAGAAGAAGGAGAACGAAAAGAATGGCCACGCAGATTGGTTCCACTTCGGGACTGAACCTTCAAAAAAATTAAACCACAGAGGAAGCCGAATGTCATTCGATTCCGATGGCAGAGTCGGAACAAAGAATCACCGCCGCGCGAAATCATCACGCAAGGAATCTGCTTTTAGGCGCTAATACGCCGCAGCACCAGCGCGGAGTTCTTAGATCCGAATCCTACGCAGTTGCAGATTGCGTGCTCGATTGCCGCCTTGCGGCCGGCTTCGGGGACATAATCCAGATCGCAGGATGGATCAGGAACGTCAAGATTGATGGTGGGCGGAATTTTGCCGTGCTGCATTGCGATGAGCGTGGCGGCAAGGCTGGCGGAGCCGCATGCGCCCTGGGCGTGCCCAATTTGCGACTTTAATCCGGACATTGGCACTTTGTCGGCGTGTTTCCCGAACGCCAGCTTGAGCGCGCTGGTTTCTACGCGGTCGTTCATCTCGGTCGACGTTCCATGCAGATTCACGTACTGAATATCCTGAGGAGTGAGGTTGGCCTCTTCCAGGGCCAGTGCGATTGCGCGTGCAGGCTCTTCCGGGGAATCGCTCATGCGCACGCGATGGAAGGCTTCGCATGTCGATCCGTAGCCGACGATTTCGGCATAGACGCGAGCGCCGCGGGCTTTCGCGTGATCGTACTCTTCGAGAATGAACATCCACGATCCTTCGGCAATTACGAAGCCATCACGGTCCGCAGAAAAGGGACGAGAAGCTCGTTCCGGTTCCTGATTCCACGACTGCGTCAATGCCCGTAGCAATGTGTATCCCTTAATAATCCCCGGGGTGATCGGTGAATCTACGCCGCCAACTAGAAACATCGGCTGAACTCCCGCTTGAATATGTTGGAACGCGTACCCGATGGCGTCGGTGGAAGACGTGCAACCGGCGGTCACAACGTGGCTGTAACCGCGAAATCCGAAGCGCATGCTGATTTCGCTGGGAATGGTGCCCATGGTGCCGCTCGGAATGCAGAACAGGCTGACCTGTTTGACGTGGCCTGAATGCCAGAGGCGGTATTGCTCTTCGGAAAATTCCTGGGCGCCGCCGCCGGTTCCTAGAATCACTCCGATCTCGCGCTTTTCGTCCATCGACATTGCGGCGGGATCGAGGCCGGCGTCCTGGATCGCTTCATGAGACGCGGCGATGGCCAGTGGAACGACGCGGGAAACGTGCTTGCGCTCGCGGACGTCCACCCACGCGAGCTCATCGAACTCCGGGACTTCCCCCGCGATCTGCACTCGCAGCGCTGAAGCGTCGAAACGCGAAATACGCTTCACGCCAGATTTGCCCGCGAGAATGGCAAGGCAGAATGCCTCTTTACCGATTCCATTCGGGCTAACGACGCCCATTCCAGTAATCACGACGCGAGGAACCATAGATATTTGTCTAACTTCTAATCGAGGTTAAACCCACGAGTGAGTGCGATGCCTGAAGCCAAATGGGATAATGTCGTCAGTGGCGTTGGGCCTTTATATCTCCGTGCCGTTTTGCCGCACTAAGTGCAGCTACTGTAACTTTGCGTCAGACGTTTTTTCGCGCACCGTTCACCACACCTATATCAGCCGCGTGTGCGAAAGCATGGAACGCGCCGCCAGCGTTGCCGAGCAGGCCGGATGCGAGTTCGACCGCTCTGTTGACAGCATATTCCTCGGCGGCGGAACCCCTACTGTACTTGATATCACAGAGCTTGAGCGATTATTTGTCACGATCCGGTCAAACTTTGATGTGCAGGCCCACGCAGAAATCACGGTTGAGTGCGCGCCCGGCACGGTCACGGCATCCCTGCTTGAGACTTTTCAGCGCTGCGGAGTGAACCGGGTGAGTTTAGGAGTGCAGTCATTTGTCGATCAGGAGGTGGCGTCGGTCGGGCGATTGCACAAAAAGGCAACGGTCATCGACGACATCTTGCGATTGCGCGCAGCGGGAATTTCCAATATCAACGTTGATCTTATCGCTGGCTTGCCGCACCAGACTGCGGAAAGCTGGGAAATTTCGCTTGAACAACTTATTGCATCGGGAGTGCCGCACGCCAGCGTTTACATGCTGGAAGTGGACGAAGACTCGCGCCTGGGACGTGAACTCATCGCGGGTGGAACAAAGTATCATGCGCATTTTGTGCCGAATGAGGATTTGGTTGCTGATTTCTACGAAGAAGCTTGTGCGCGGCTAAATAGTGCCGGGATAAAGCAATACGAGATTTCTAATTTTTGCCGCGAAGGATTTGATTCGCGGCACAACCTGAAATATTGGACGCGGCAACCGTACTTTGGATTCGGCGTAGATGCGCACTCCATGCTGTCCGCAAGAGATTCGGGAATGGAGGCGTTGAGATTTGCGACGTCAGATTCGCTGGAGAGATATGTTGCGGGATGCCCGCTGGATGTCAGTCCAATTTCCCGGCAGGCGGCTGTCGAAGAGACCTTCTTTCTCGGGCTGCGTCTCAATGAGGGTGTCGACCTGGGAGCGGTGGAGCGCAAATTCGGAAGTGTGGCTCTGGCCGGGACTGTGGACGTGATTGATGAATGCGTGAGGAATGGATTATTGAATAGAGAGATTGACCGAATTTGGCTCAGTCCTCGCGGGCGATTGTTGTCGAATGAGGTGTTTGAGCGCTTCATATCGGTTCGAGCAGCGGCCGAAGCCGATTTAAGTGGAAGTAATTTATCGCATCGCTGAGCGCTGCGCCACCCAAACTCCAGAGCGAATCTGCCTCCATCTCTCAACCAACCGGTCGGTTTCGGTGCTTCGCCCGCATTCTTCCGCATGTTCTAATTAAAATGTCTGCGCGATATAAAGTGCAGTCCGAATATGTCCGTACGCTCGGAGGGATTGTGGATTTCCAACTCGACGAAGAACAGCTTCAATTAAAGAAGACCGTTCGCGACTTTGCCTCGCGCGAAATCGCTCCTCATGTCATGAAGTGGGATGAAGCCGGCGAGTTCCCCCTGGCCACTATCAAAGAATTGGGCAAGCTCGGGATGCTGGGAATTATTTTTCCGGCAGAATTCGGCGGTGCGGGCATGGGATATGTCGAATATGTTACCGCCATTGAAGAGCTGTCCCGCGTGGATGGGTCGGTGGGAATTATCGTCGCCGCGCATACGTCGCTTTGCTCGAATCATATTTTTTTGGCTGGCACTGAGGCGCAAAAGAAAAAATATGTCAGCCAGTTGGCGACCGGCGAGTTCCTTGGCGCATGGGGGCTCACCGAGCCGTCTTCTGGATCGGACGCCGGCAGCGCGAGAATGACCGCGGTCCGCAAGGGAAATAACTGGGTTTTGAACGGGACCAAAACGTTTTGCACAAACGGACACTATGCAGATGTGCTCGTAGTGGTCGCGGTGACCGATCGCGCCGCGCACACGCATGGACTCTCGGCTTTTCTGGTCGATAAAGAGACGAAGGGCTTTCGTCCGGGAAAGAAAGAAAACAAACTTGGGTTGCGGGCCAGCGACACGGCGGAGTTGATTTTTGAAGACTGCGTCCTGCCCGCGGAACATTTGTTGGGAACCGAAGGCCAGGGATTTGTTGACGCGATGCGAGTGCTGGACGGCGGAAGAATCTCGATCGCCGCACTGTCCCTGGGAATGGCTGAGGGCGCGTACGATGCCGCCCTGAATTATTCCAAGCAGCGGAAACAATTCGGCAAAGCAATCAGCGATTTTCAGGCCATTCAGTGGAAGCTCGCGGACATGGCGACGGAGATCGAAGCGGCAAAATTACTAACGCTGCGGGCGGCGTCGATGAAAGATGCGGGAATGAAGACGACCCTGGAATCGTCAATGGCAAAGCTTTATGCAAGCGAAGTCGCGGTACGTTGCGCGAATGAAGGTGTGCAGATCCACGGCGGATATGGCTTCATCAAAGACTATCCCGCGGAGAAGTTCTACCGAGACGTGAAGCTATGCACGATCGGCGAGGGGACGAGTGAGATACAAAGGCTGGTGATAGCGAGACAGTTGCTGAAAGGGTAGGTGGGACACGACCCTCCAATCAGCAATGCAGCTATTTGGCGGCGACTTTCAAGACAGCCGTATTGCGTTCATCCGTAGCAATGATGCGGTACATCTTCTTGAGTTCATCCATCTGGCTTAGGGGGACGCTTAATTCCTTTACTTCGAAGGTTCGCGTATATCGCATAACATTTCCGTTCATTTCACTCTTGGCGTGATAGGCGGCGAAACTATAATTGACGTCGACCGGAGGGGGAAGGTCGTCCACTTCATAGCCTGGGGGTAGCGCAATTTCAAAGGTATCCGTATCTCGCGACGGACTTTCAAATTCGACAGGAAATAACCGCGGGTCGCTGGTTTCGAGTAAGGCACTGGATTTGATTCCTATCGCTCTCAGCCGCACTAGAAGCAAATCGCCGGCATTTTTCGCATAATTGTCCGCATCGAAGGAATAATTGAAACTGAAAGGCTGGTCCGTCCGGTCAAGGTTGGTCATGCTGGCTTTTGTAATGCGAAAGGTCGATAACGACGCGGCCAACATCCTCTCAATCGGCTTGATTTTGTCTGCGTCATTTGTCACCGCTCGCAAGGCCCAGCGCTCCCATGAAGCCCGGTCTCCGAGGCGCACCTCTTTAACATCGCCCTGTAATCTGCCAGTGGCATCGACCTTCAGTTTCGCTATGCGTTCTACGCTATTCATAACCGATGGTTCCTTGGGCAGCTCAATCAACTCTCCACCGTCTGGAGTTATGAGAAGGCCGTAATTGGCTTGAAGATGCCCAGCGATTTGTCCCAAAGGAGTCATCTCATTGGTTGGATCAAAAAATAAGAGCTTGCCAAGGCGCGGATGTTGCATCGTCGCGACCAGGGACGCGTTGGCCAGGTCTTCGGGCAATTTTATGGCGAGGATGACGTGGTTGAACCCGCCCACATTAGCCGGCGTTTTCGACATGACCACTCCCCGCGCCGAATTGATCACCACGTAGTATGAATCAATTCCCACCTCGTGCAGCATAGATGACATCAGCGTCGCTTTATCCTTGCAGTCTCCATAGCGATTCGTAAATACAGCGGAGGCAGGATGTGGCTGATAGCCGCCTATACCCAGTTCAATTGCAACGTAGCGGATGTCGTGTTGGAGGAAGTTTGCTACGGCAGTCATCTTCTGAAGAGGCGAGGTCAGGGATCCGGTTAGAGCATCGACCTTTTGTTTAATTGCGGCGGACGCATCGAGTTGCGGGGTGGTCAGGTTCAAGTACCAGGCGCCCATTTGCCGCCAGTTGCTGAATTCATTCTTTGCCGACGATCCACCGGGAGAAAAGAAGGAAACCACCATACGTCCCGCAACACCTTCCATTGGCGGCATATCTTCTTCTTTTCGGATTTCACTCACACCATTGAGAACCCATTTCCATTGGCTGGCTCCGGTTTGCGAAGGCTTCGACTCTTCATGGTTGAACCATGAGGCCTTATATTCCCATCCCGCGGGGAGTTGAAGAGAGTAATGGCTCTCTCGCACCGGGCACTCGCTCTGAAATTCCCAACCATCCTGCAGCACAAGGGGACGCTCTTCGACTTCGTATTCATACCCTACGATGTTTCCAACATCCGGTGCCGGTATATGTAGAATCTTCGCTCTGACGTCCGAAACCAACTCGCTCCCGTCGATTTTCGGAGGCGAAACTTCCATTGCGTCCTTCTCTTTAACCTCGTAGTCCCTACCCTGCGCTGGTATGCTCCAACCCTGCAGGCTGGTAACTTTTTGGCCCGGAGAATGGAAATAAACCAGGACAGTGCCATGTTCGCGGCCGCTGGGACGCAGAATCTTGTACACTTCGCGGGTTTGTACTGTGATCTTGTCAGCCGAAAGTACGGTGACATTTCTTTCGGAATAAAGTAAAACGGCGTCCGTCTTTTCGTCGTGGTCGGGTAAGGAAACGTTGACCAGGGAATGCATCCACGGCGGGGCGTTTCCGGCGGCTGCCCATTTGGGAAGGACTGCAATTAGCACCAGCAATCCAACAACAAACAGGAGCGCTCGCCTCTTATTTGCTGGCTGTGGCCGCACCGGGTTGCAAGACAATCTGTTGCTCATCGCCAGCCTTTACGTCCTGAAAAAATTTTCTTAGGGCAGGGTAATACTTTGCTTCCAACAAGAGATTAAGGGATCGGTGCTCGCGATGCTAAAATGAGGGGGAACATGCCACGTCCCCCTCACTCTGCGATTGTTTTAAACCCTCCTACAAATTCGACGCGAGTTTCCTCTCGCCCTACGACTGTGGGATTCGTCAGTTTGGGCTGTCCGAAGAACCTTGTGGATAGCGAAGTGATGATGGGTATGCTGGTGGAGGCGGGCGCGGAACTGGTTCCGAGGGCCGAAGATGCGGACGTAATTGTGGTGAACACTTGCTCGTTCATTGCCAGCGCACAGCAGGAGTCGGTGGATACGATCCTCGAAATGGCGCGGCATAAGAGCGATGGCAACGCGCGCAAACTTATCGTGGCTGGGTGTCTGGTGGAGCGTTTTCGAGAGGATATTCAGAAGAACATCCCTGAAGTGGATGCCGTGGTGGGTACGGGCGAACTCGAAGGCATTCTCGCCGCAGCGGGGATTTCGGCCGGCTCAAAAGTGCCGAGTTCGTTATTCAACATTTTGACTTCGCGCGCGGAAGGAGACGCTCGCGCCGCAAAAGGACGATTTTCCCGCGAGACCTGGGATGGGGCGATTGCCGACCTGCCAAATTATCTCTACAACGAAACCACGCCGCGTGTACTCGCGACCCCAAAGTACACGGCGTACATCAAGATTGCCGAAGGCTGCGACCATCCTTGCGCGTTTTGCATCATTCCGCAGCTTCGAGGCAAGTTTCGGTCCCGGCGCTTCGAATCAGTAATCGCAGAGGCCGAGCGCTTGGCGCGCGCTGGAGTGCGCGAAATTACTTTAATCGGACAGGATACTACCTGCTATGGGGAAGACTTCGGATTGAAGGATGGCCTCGCGCTCTTGCTGGAAAGGTTGGCCGCGATTGATGACTTGCGCTGGATTCGTTTTCTGTACGCGTATCCGAACAAGATCACTGCGCGACTGCTCGAGACGATTGCCAGTCACGACAAGATTTGCTCCTACATGGATGTGCCTTTGCAACATGCCGCGGCGCCGGTGCTGAAACGCATGAAACGCGGCGGAGGCGCCGACATTTTTCTCGGCTCGATTGAGAAGATGCGCCGTACCATCCCTGGTGTCACGCTGCGGACCTCTTTCATCGTCGGATTTCCCGGAGAGACTGAAAAAGATTTCGAAGACCTATGCGATTTCGTGCGCGAAGCTCAGTTTGACTGGATGGGAACATTCGGCTACTCCGACCAGGAGGGGGCGGGCGCGTTTGGATTGGAAGAAAAACTGCCAGGTTCTGAAATTGAACGGCGGCGCAAACGCCTGATGCAGCTTCAGCGCGGCATCAGCAAGCGCAAGAAGAAAGCTCTTGTTGGTTTGGAGGTTGATCTGCTACTGGAAGGGACGTCCGATGAAAGCGATCTGCTCTTCGAAGGACGCACGCCAATGCACGCGCCGGAAATCGATGGCAAGGTTTTCGTGAACGACGTCCCGGAGGGACTTGTCCCTAAGGCTGGCGGATTTTATCGCGCTGAAATCGTCGAAGCGCATCACTACGATTTGGTTGCAAGGATCATTTAGCGCCGAATCAGTATCGTTACCAACATCGAGATCGGATCGTCGGAGATTTCGGGCAAGGCTTTGAAAGGCCGCGCCTTCAGGCGCGCCGTAAAAGTGCGAGGGTGATTGACGGCGCGGCTAAAGTCGTGCCCCTTCAAATCGTTCGGAAACTTTCATGGTACGCATACGCACAGTCCAATTGAAATGTCCCACCTGCAAGGCGGTTGTAACTGGCAGTGATCCCGAATTCCCTTTTTGTAGCGAGCGCTGCCGGACGATAGACCTCGGCAAATGGGCAAGCGGCGCTTACGTGATTCGCTCGCTGGTGCAGGATACCTCGGACGAACCCCGCGATGCCGAAATCGATGATTTCAATAAAGAATGATCTCAATAAAGAATGCCCTCACGGAAGAATGACGCTGGGCTGAACAGCGAGGCTGCGGCGACACGATTGCCGGCAACGTTGCAACCTGGCGCTTCCCGTTGGGCATCTGTTATAGCAACGTTCTTCGGAGTTGGGCGTGTACACCCGGGACCGGGAACGTGGGGGTCGGCCGCGACCGTGGTTCTGTGGTGGCTAATGGCAAGGGGAATTCCGAACGGGTTCCAGCCTTGGTTGGCTTCTGGCCTGGCTTTACTGGTAATCGCAGTGGGAATTCCAGCAGCCACCCGCGTGGCGCGCGCCGCTTCTTTGAAGGATCCGCAATTCGTTGTAATCGACGAAGTCGCGGGCCAACTCATCACGTTAATTGCGGCCCCGGTCACGTGGAAGTGTCTTCTGGCCGGATTTATACTTTTTCGTGGGTTCGATATTGTGAAACCACCTCCTGTGCGAAGTCTTGAGCGCTTGCCGGAGGGCTTTGGAATTGTGATTGATGATGTCGGAGCGGGGATCTATGCATTGGTTGTGATGCAATTGCTGTTGCATTTCGGAATATTGCCCCGCTAGAAACTGTTAGTCTGGGAAGTCATGGCAATCTCTGATCGTCTGGCCGGCAAGAAAAATACGAATGGGAACCCTCATATTGAGGCGCTCCACCCCAGCGCTGCCCTTCCCGGCGGAGAGGTACGGATTGTCGGAAGCAGCCTAAGGCCGCAGGATCTTCGCCAGCCACGCGTGCGTATTGGCGAAGTGGACGGTTCCATTGTCATCAGTTCGGACGATTTTCTGATAGCTCGTGTGCCTCAAGGGGCTTCGTCGGGTCCGGTGATAGTTTCCACGAATGGACATTCCAGTAATTCCCAGCAGCTTAGAATTGCCGCGCCCATTGCCGAGAATCTGCACCCGGTCACCAGTCCCGCGCTGGATGCGGAAGGAAACATCTACGTAACTTTCTCGGGATCGCGCGGCCAGAAAGTGCCGGTCGCCATCTACAAAATCGATACCAGCTACAACGTCAAACCGTTTCTCGCTGAGATGATGAACGCCACGGCAATCGCCTTCGATCGCGCCGGACAAATGTATGTGTCGTCTCGTTTCGACGGAACGGTTTACCGCGTCGCTCCAAATGGAACGGTTTCTTCCTATGCCGAGGGAATGGGTGTTGCAACCGGCATCGCATTCGATCGCGACGAGAATTTATACGTGGGAGACCGTAGCGGAACGATCTTTAAGATCGCGCGGGATCGGCAAATATTTGTGTTTGCGACGCTTGAATCGAGTGTCTCGGCCTACCATCTGGCGGTCGGTCCTCAGGGCGATCTTTTCGTGACTGGGCCTACGACTTCCAGTTTTGATTCGGTTTATCGGGTTGACCCTCACGGTGCAGTGACGGTTTATTTCCGGGGCCTGGGACGGCCTCAGGGCCTGGCGTTCGACGCGGATGGAAATCTATACGTGGCGGCGTCGCTTTCCGGCAAGCGCGGAATCGTGAAGATCACGCCCGATGGTAAAGCGTCCCTTGAAGTTGCCGGGCCGGGTTTGGTGGGGTTGGCATTCGCTCCGGGCCGTTCTGCGGTTCTCGCCACTACCAGCGGTGTGCATCATCTTTCGTGGAACATCAGGGGATTGTCGTTGGAACCCGAATTGCCGGCTTGAGGAAGTACGTCTCCAATCATTTACACTTCTACACGTGAATGCCGAGATCATTGCCATCGGCTCGGAACTATTGACGCCGTTCCGCCAGGACACCAACTCTCTTTACCTCACCGAAAAGCTTAATCAGTTGGGCGTCGAGGTAATTTTCAAGACTATCGTTGGAGACAATTCGGGGCATCTGATTGCCGCAGCCTCTCTCGCGGTTTCGCGCGCCGACATAGTAATTCTGACCGGCGGCCTGGGCCCCACCGAAGACGATCTGACGCGGGAATGCGTGGCAAAGGCATTAGGACTAACCCTCCAGAGGGATCCACGGATCGTCACTGCTCTTGAGGAGCGCTTTGCCGCGCACGGTTGGAAGATGTCCCCTAACAATGTAAAGCAGGCAGATGTAATCTCGGGGGCGACCATTTTATCGAATGCGAACGGGACCGCGCCGGGACAGTGGATTGCCGGTAAATATGGCGGCCGCGAAAAAATTATCCTTGTGTTGCCGGGACCTCCGCACGAAATGACCGCCGTCTTTGACGCTTGCGTTGAACGTCTTCGCAGCAAGCTTCCCAGGCAATTCATAGCGACGCGCGTTTTGAAAATCACTGGCGTCGGGGAGTCGCACTGCGACGCCAGAGTTTCGCCCATTTATAAGAAGTATGCGGACATTCAAGCGACAATTCTGGCCGGAGCGGGCGAAATCCAATTGCACTTGAAAACCCGCGCCGCAACCCTTGAAGCGGGTCAGGAGAAGGTCGATCGACTTGTAGAGGAAATTGAAACCGAGCTTGGCGATCTGGTTTTTTCCGACAATGGCGACTCGCTGGAACAGATCGTCGGCTATTACCTGCAAATGCGCGGCGCGACAGTCGCAGTGGCGGAATCCTGTACTGGAGGGTTGCTGGCGGAGCGGGTCACATCCGTCAGTGGTAGTTCCAGATATTTTGTCGGGGGTGCGGTTGTTTATTCCAATGAGCTCAAGACGGCATTCGCGGATGTGCCGCCCGAAATGATCGCGAAACACGGAGCTGTCAGTGGCGAAGTTGCTTCAGCCCTTGCCGATGGAATCCGAAAACGATGTGGCTCCAGTTTCGGAGTTGGGATCACCGGTGTGGCGGGGCCAACCGGCGGCACTGCCGAAAAACCGGTCGGGCTTGTGTTTCACGCGGTGGCGAGTGAAACCAGCGTCGAAGTCGTCGAACGCAATTTTCCCGGCGACCGTAACCGAATTCGTCAGTTCGCGTCGCAGCAGGCGTTAGATATGTTGAGGAAGAAATTGATGTAGGAGAACCTGTTTTATTGCAGTCGTAATCAGCGATGTTAGCCGAAGCCTATGAAATTGGGGATAATGAAAATCCCCGCCCAAGCGGAGCTTGAGGGTGGCGCCCTTTAGAGTTCGTTCCAAAAATTAACGGGTCTCCTGACTCGTTTAAGTCAGGAGACCCGGGCAGCCCTCCCCCAGAACTGCTCAACGACAAGGTACTGAATTCGCCAATTTGTGTGAATGGCACGGTGGTGCCAGAGTCGGCCACGGACGGGCCATTCGTTAATCTGTCTTTAATATTCGGAATTCCTGCGTCAGACATTAATACCAAGGAATAGTTACGGGTGAGGCGCAACGGTAGCGGCGCGTGAAAGGGGCCTTGCGGCGCTCTCGATTCGATTTCGGCCCTTGGCTTTCGCGGCATACAAAGCCTCGTCGGCGGCGCGAAGCAGCGCTTCACAGTCCACGGTTTCCATCCGGCCCGATTCCGCGATCGCCGCCCCCAGGCTCAGGGTGACAGATAGCTCTCCGGCGCTGCTTTCGAAAGGGCGGCAACTTACGGACTGCCTTAACCTCTCGGCGCTGGCGGCCAGGCCATCTGCATTGCAGCCGGGCACGATAATTAGAAATTCCTCCCCGCCGTAGCGCCCCACCCAATCGTGGTTTCTTACCGCCGCTGCCAGGCGGTGGCCTGTTTCTTTGAGGACATCGTCTCCAACCAGGTGGCCGTAGGTGTCGTTGATCTCTTTGAAGTGATCCAGGTCGGCCATGACGATGCCCAGGGACTTTCCAGTGCGATGGCTGCGGCGTGCTTCCTTCTCCATGACCTTAAAAATTGCGCCGCGATTCCATAAGCTGGTCAAAGGATCGTGCTCGGCTTGAAATTGAAGCGCCTGGTGCGCATGGAGTAGCGCTTCCTGAAGTTCAAGGACTCGCTTCCCTGCCCTTACCCGTGCACGCAATTCCTCCACGTCGAAGGGCTTCGTCAGATAGTCGTCGGCCCCCGCATCCAAGCCGGCGACCACGTCGTGTTTGTCGTCTTTCGCGGTTACCAGCAAGACATACCGGTACGGGCCGGGTTCATTGCTGCGGATTTTGCGGCAAAGCTCTACTCCATCCATCCCTGGCATCATCCAATCGAGGATCGCCATTTGCGGGGAGTTTTCCTGCTGCAAGACCTTCCAGGCGTCGATGCCATTGTCGACTGCCACCACGCGATAGTTCCACCGCCGCAGCCAGCTCTCGAGAAGATGCCGGAAGATGGGATCATCTTCAGCGATCAGCACGGTATTCAGGCCGGGCGAGGATTTGCCAGCGCCTGACGCTGCATCC
>CAAGKR010178574.1_pt1 | contig 14177 bp, 10 predicted proteins | sample 2556971 | NCBI WGS metagenome assembly CAAGKR01 (sample SAMEA5207829, study PRJEB30636) | soil metagenome | biome: forest; feature: boreal; material: soil | place: USA | collected 2011-09 | depth 1 m | reverse complement strand
TGCGCGACATCGACCGGCTGCGGCGTGCGATCGACGGGGTCGACGTTGTCATCCACGCGGCGGCGCTGAAGCATGTTCCGGTCTGCGAGTACAACCCGTTCGAGGCGATCAAGACGAACATCCTCGGCACCCAGAACGTCGCTCAGGCATGCATCGACGGTCGAATCGCGCGCGCCATCGCGCTCAGCACTGACAAGGCGGTCAGCCCGGTCAACCTCTACGGCGCCACCAAGCTGTGCGCCGAGAAGCTGTTCGTCCAGGCCAACGTCTACAGCGGCTCACACGACACGCGCCTGTCCTGCGTGCGCTACGGCAATGTCGTCGGGTCGCGCGGCAGCGTCGTGCCGCTCTTCCGCGATCAGGCAAGCTCCGGCGAGCTGACCGTCACCGACGAGCGCATGACCCGCTTCTGGATCACGCTCGACCAGGCGGTGCAGTTCGTGGCGGATTGCTACGTTGCGATGTCGGGCGGTGAGGTGTTCGTCCCGAAGATTCCGAGCACCCGCGTCCTCGACCTCGCGGAGGCGATCGCACCCGGAGTCCCCATTCGCTACACCGGAATCCGGCCCGGCGAGAAGTTGCACGAGTCGTTGATCACGCCTGAGGAGTCTCGCCACACCAGCGATCACGGGTGGTGCTACGTCGTCGAGCCCGAGCACGCGTTCTGGGGGCGGCATGACGCAGGCGACGGCACGCCGGTCAGCGAGAACTTCGTGTACACGAGCGACGCGAACACGCAATGGCTCGACATCCCCGAGCTCCGCGACCTCCTGGCAACGGTGCCGCACACTACTTCGGCGCTCCCGACATCGGCCGGATGAGTGTCACCAGTCCGCCGGCTATCGCCGGCGGCACGCCGATCCGTGCGCAGCCCCTCCCCTACGGACGTCATAGGCTCGAAGAGAGCGACGTGACTGCCGTCGTCGACGCGCTACGGTCGGGCACGTTGACCGGCGGAGCCGCCATCGCCGATTTCGAGCACGCGCTCGCGTCACGCTGCACCGTCGCTAACGCGGTCGCTGTCGCCAACGGGAGCGTCGCACTCGATCTCGCCGTGCTGTCACTCGGTGTCGGTCCCGGGGACGAGGTGATCACGACGCCGCTCACCTTCGTGGCGACCGCGAACGCCGTGCTCCGTCTCGGCGCCACGCCGGTGTTTGCCGACATCGGCGACGATCGGTGCCTCGACCCGGCGTCCGTCGCCCGCGCGGTCACCCCACGAACCAAAGCGGTGATCACCGTCGATTATTCCGGCCTCCCTGCCGACGTTCCCGCGCTCAGGGCGGCGTTACCCCGGCCGTTGCCCGTGATCGTGGACGGCGCCCATTCGCTCGGCGGGTGGCTCGGGAGTCGACCGGCTGGGTCGCTTGCGGACATCACGACGCTGAGCTTCCACCCCGTCAAGCAGATGACCACCGGCGAGGGTGGCGCATGTCTGACCGACGATGGCGACATCGCCGCGCGCATCCGCCAGCTGCGGAACCACGGCATGACGAGCACCGCGGCGGAGCGCAGCGGGATGCTGTGGAAGTACGACGTCACGATGCTCGGCGACAACCACCGGATCACCTCGTTCCAGGCGGCACTGGGCTCCTCGCAACTTCGCCGCCTCGACGAGGTCGTCGCCGAGCGGAGCGAGATCGCCGACCGGTACGACGCGATGCTCAGTGACATCCCCGGCGTCGGGCTGCCGCCGCGGCCCGTCGGCCGCAGAAGCGCCTGGCATCTCTACGCGGTCGAGATCGATGCCGCGGAGTTCGGATGCGACCGCGACACCGTCATCGATGCGCTGCGCGCAGAAGGCATCGAGGCGACGCTGCACTACCCTGCGGTGCATCTGCTCTCGCTGTACCGCGAGCGAGGGGGTGTCCCCGGAACGGCGCCGAATGCCGAGCGCGTCTGCGAGCGGCTGGTGACCCTGCCGTTGTACCCCGCCATGACCGCATCGGACCAGGATGACGTCGTCATCGCGATGCACCGGATACACGCGTGGGCGGCGGCGCGTGCGGTAACTCCGTGACCCCGCATGCGCTGCTCGCGGCGGACTGCGGGGGCGGTGTGGGACTGGGTCACCTCGAGCGCATGCTCGCGCTCGCCGAATCACTGCGTCCGCATCTCGAGGTATCCGTTCTTCTGCCGGAGGGCGACGCTGCGCTCGGGAAGCGGGTGACGGAGCGAGGTTTCCCCTCGATCGAAGCGCCGGGCGGTACCGCGGAGCGGGTGGCCGCCGCCGTTGCAACATCGCCCGCCGCAGACATCGTTGTGCTCGACGGCTACGTGTTTGACGTCGCATTGCAGCGCCGTCTCCGCACGCGGGCGCCACTGACCGTCGTCGACGACCTCCAACTCCCGGCCGACTGCGATCTCGCAGTCAATCCGTCACCTGGAGGCGAGTCGTTGCGGCCCGCGGGCGCTGACGCATTCCTCGGCGGCGTAGCCTACGCCCTCATGCGGGCCTCGTTTCTCGGGGCGCGCGCGATTGCCGTTCGCCACGGCCGACCGCGGCGCACCGTGCTCGTCTCCACCGGGGCAACCGACCTCAACGGCATCGGCGAGCGTGTGACCACCGAGCTGCTCGAGTCGGACGCGACGCTGGAGGTGATCAGGGTGGTCGGCCCGGACACACACGTGACCGGTGGCCACCGGCCGCGCGAACATCGACTCGTGGCGCCGGCGAGCCTCGATGATGCGCTGACCCGCGCGACCGTTTACGTGGGTGCGGCTGGGACGACCGCCGTGCAGGCGGCATGCGTCGGGGTCCCGGCGGTGATAACGGCCGCAGTGCCGAATCAGCAGGCTCAGGCGGCTGCTCTCGCTGCCGCGGGATGTGCGGTGGTGACGGATGTTGCCGGTCTCGCTGCCGCGTGCCTGCAGCTGCTCGATGACAAAGCGCGGTGCGACCTGATGACGGCGCGAGGTCGCACCCTCGTCGACGGGATGGGTGCGGAGCGCGTCGGGAACGCGGTGCGCAATCTCGTCGCGGCGCGAGCGGCGCCATGACCACCGTCGCGGTCATCCAGGCGCGCTGCGGGTCCACGCGATTTCCGCGCAAGGTGCTTGCCCCACTGCAGGGACGACCGATGCTCGAGCACATCATCGAGCGCGTCTCGCGAGCATCACTCATCGACCGGGTCGTCGTCGCCACGACTGACGGGTCAGGTGATGACGAGGTCGCGACTCTCGCGCTCGCGTCCGGCGCGAGCGTCACCCGCGGTCCGGAAGACGACGTGCTGACACGCTACGTGATGGCGGCCCAAGAGCACGGCGCCGACGTGATCGTGCGCATCACCGCCGACTGCCCGCTCACCGATCCGGCCGTCGTGGACATGGTGATCCGCGCCCGAGCCGATCAGAGCGCTGACTACGCGAGCAACGTCGAGCCCCCGACCTTCCCGGAGGGCTACGACTGCGAGGTGTTCACTGCCGAGTGCCTCCGTCGAGTCGATGGCGAGGCCACGCTCGCGTACGAGCGCGAGCACGTCACCGTGCGAGTCCGCGAGCGCCTTGACGAGTTCCGAACGGCGCATGTCGCGCACGATCCCGATCTCTCCTGGATGCGCCTGACGGTCGACGTCCCCGCAGACCTCGAGCGCGTGGCACGCATTCTGGCTGCCCTGCCCCCGTCGCCACCACCAGATCTCGCGGCGGTGATCGACGCCTTCGAACGCGATCCGACGCTGCACGATCAGAGCGGACTGCCGCGGCGCAACGAGCGGTACCGAGCCCAGCGCGAGGCCGCCAACCACACATGACCGTCCCGGCGGCTCCGGTCGCTCACGGACGTCGCGTCTTCCGGAACACCCTTTTCACCGGCTCAGTCGGTGTCATCTCTCTGCTGGCAAACTTCTTTGTCATCGGCGAGGCTGTCCGCCGCCTGGGGATGGGCCCGTACGGCGTGCTCACGCTCGCGCTCGCCTTCTCACTCTCCGCGGGGTTCCTGAGCATCTCCGACCTCGGGTTGCAGTCGGGCGTGACGCGCTTCGTCGCTGAAGCCGACGGGCGCGGGCAGCGCGGACGCATCGGCGAGGTGGTGAGCTCGGCGATCGCCGTCCTCTCGGGCGCGGCGCTCGTCGCGGTGGCACTGCTGCTCATCCTCTCGTTCGCCGCGGTGCACATCTTCACGAACGTGCATGGCGCGGCCCTGCAGAACGACCTGCATCTCCTGTTCATCCTCTTTGCAGCCGAGGCTCTCTTCGGGCTGCCGGCGCTTGCGTTCGTTGGTGTGCTTCAGGGGCTGCAGCGCTACGGCTGGATCAAGGTCGTCGACCTGTCGCGGCAGATCCTGTACACCGCGCTGGCGCTCACGCTCCTGCTCACCGGCCAGGGAGTCGTCGCGTTCGGTGCCGCGATGATCAGCGGGACGGTGTTCGCCGCCTTCGGGTATGCCGTGATCGCCCGCATCCTGTGCCCGGAGATGCGCATCTCGCCGCGGTTGATCAACCGCGCTGCGCTCCGACCGCTCGCGGGCTTCAGCTTCTGGGTCTTCGTGACGAGGATCTTCGGCGTCATCTGGGCGCAAATGGATACGTTGATCCTCAGCGTCCTCGTCGGCATCAATGTGCTCGCCGGCTATAGCGTCATCGCCCGCCTCGAGTCCGCTGCCTCCTATCCGCTCTCGCTGACAGCATCGGCTGTCCTCCCGGCGTCGGCGAACCTGCGCGCGTTGGAGTCACGTACGCGGCTGCGCGAGCTCCTGCTTCGCGGCACTCGCTACACGCTGATGCTCTCATGGCCCGTCACCATCGCGGCGATGGTCCTGGCGCACCCTCTCATCGTCGCCTGGGTCGGCAGCAGGTATGCGTCCTACGCCGGACTCGCGCAGCTCTTCCTCACCTACCAGTTGCTGTCATGTTCGGCCAATATTGCCCTGACCATGCTCATCGGCCTGGGCCGGATCAAGGCGACGACCGCGTACGTGTCGATCGCGGTCGCCGTGAATATCGGGATCTCGATCGCGCTGGCGGTGCCCCTCCACGTCGCCGGTGTCATCATCGGAACCCTGATCGGGTACGGCATCACCGCCCCGCTGTACATCCGCCTCGTGCTGCAGGAGCTGGACATGGGGCTCGCTGAGTTCCTCAGCAAGGCGATCCTTCCGGTCATCCCGTGGGCGATCGTCTTCGCCGGTGTCGTCGCCCTCACCGCGCTCGCCGTGAATCCCGGGAGCCTGATCGCCGTCGCGCTGTGCTGCATTCCCGCAAGTCTCGTCTACGTTGCCCTGATCGTGCGCCTCGCGATGACGGGCGAGGAGCGGACGGCGTTGCTCGGCTTCGTGCTGCCGTCCCAGCGTATTCACTCGTGAGCACGCTGCGCATCCTCGCACTCGACCACTACTTCGATCAGGATCTCAGCGCACTGAGCGCGCATCCGAGTCTGCAGTTGCGGCACATCCCGTATCGCCGGCTCCGCGCCCCTGCAGTGCGCATCATGGGGAGTGAGGTCGCGCACGGCCTCCACGCGTACAACCTGCCGGCGAACGCGGGCTCACGCGCTCGATATGCCGCCTGGCTCGCGCGCGAGGTCCGGACGCTGTATCTCGAATGGCCCTTCGACGTCATCGTCCTTCCGTCCGACGCATTCTTCTACGTGCGAACACTGCCCCTGGCAGCACACCGCCTCGGGATCCCGGTCGTCGTCGTGCAGAAGGAGACGACGGTCTCTCAGGCCACCATGGAGACCTTCAGCGCGGAGGTCGCCCGAGAAGCGCCCTTCGTCTCCGACTTCATGACCGTGTGCAGCGAGCGGCAGCGCGAGTTCTGGACACGGGCGGGCGCGGATCCGGATCGCATCGAGGTGACCGGGCAGCCACGCTTCGACATCTACGCGTCGAGCGCGCCAGCGACTCATGGATCGCCAGATCGCGTCCTCTTCCTCACGTACGCACTCGACGCATACGTCCCCGGAGCAGGTCGAGGAGCGGGACTGCACACCTGGGAACAGCTCCGCGAGGCAACCGAAACCGTGCTGCTCGACAAGGTCAGAGGGGGAGCGTGCGAGGTGGTCGTGAAATGCCACCCGCAGCAGAACCACCGCGCCGAGACCGAGCGCCTCTCGCGCCTCGCGGGTCCGCTCTGGGAGCACGGCGTCAGCCTCGCCGATGCGGACGCGGACACCCGCGAGCTGATCGTCGCTGCCAACACCGTGGTCGGGTTTCAAACCACCGCGCTGTTCGAAGCGGTGGCCGCGCGCCGCACCGCCGTCTACGCCGCCTGGGGCGAGGCATACGAACGCCTTCGTGATGGGCTCATTCGTTTTGACAGCTCCCCGGCAGACTGCATACGGCACGCGGACTCCCCCGAGATGCTCGATGCAATGGTCGGTGACGCAACGCCTTCGGGGGGCGGGCAACCATGCACCGCATGGGCCGAGGAGGCGCTCGGGCCGATCGATGGCCAGGCGACCGACCGGGTTGCCGCGCGGCTCGCCACCGTGGCGGGCGCATGGAACCCGACCAGCGAACGTCTCGCGCTGGATCGGCGCCGGTTCCGTTTCGCCTTCGGGCTCCTCACGCGTTCCCTCGCCATGGAGGCGGTGTGGACCGCCGCGATTCCCGTCGCGAAAGCCACCGGTCAGCAGCGCCGAGTTGCTCTCAGGCGTGCGGGCGCTCGCGAGGCTAGGTCGATGGCGACGTCGACACTGCGAGGACGAGCGCCGGGACCGCAGTGAGCGCGGACTGAGGCCGTTTTCTCAGGCCTTCGCCTCAAGGTCGCGCTCCAACACTACGAAACCGCGTTCGCTGCGCCCCCGGCGACGGAACCCAATTCGCTCGAAGGCCCGGATCGACGTGCGGTTCTCATCGTGAGCGACCGCGCGGAGCCGGCGCGCTTCAACGTCGCGCTCCATCTCGATCAGCATGGCCCGAAGGATTGCCGACCCCACGCCGCGGCCACGCCGGTCCGGCGCGACCGCGATCGACACCGTGCCGGTGCCGCCTTCCAGATCCACGCGAACCTGCCCGGCGGGCACCCCGTCCTCCTCGGCGATCCAGAGACGGGTTCCGGGGTCGGCCAGACGCGCTGCCAGCCACACCAGGTGCTCGCCCGGCTCGACCGTGCGTCGCGTGACGCTGAAGCGGACGGCAACTGGGTCGTTGCGCCAGTCCAGCAGCAGCGAGGCGTCGCCCAGCGTGGCCGGTCGCAGCCGGACGTGCACCGTCGGGTCCTCGCCGGAGATCAACGAACCAGGTCGTCCCAGTCGAGCACCTGATCGGCCACCACGTCGTGGAGCACATGTCTGCCCACGACCTGGTCCAGGGCGTCCACCGGGATCCCGAACCCGGGCCGTTTGACCGCCAGGTCCTCGCGCCGAAGTTCGCCGCCCGCTGGAACATCGCGAGCCGCAACGATGCTGCGGCGCCCGAGGCGGAAGAGGTCGGCCTCGGCGTCGGTCACGCGTTTCACGGTCGATCCCAGCGCATCCTCGGTCTCGCGGATCGCCACGACCATTGCTCCGAGCTCGTCCGGCTCCAGCGCGAAGGCGTGGTCAGGCCCGGGTTGGTCGCGGCTCAGCGTGAAATGCTTCTCCACCGCGCAGGCGCCGAGCGTCACGGCAATCACCTCGGCGGTGTGCCCCGGCGTGTGGTCCGACCAGCCGATTGGGATCTGGAACGCCTCACGCATCGTCGTGATCGCGCGAAGGTTGAGATCGGCGAAGCGCGGCGGGTAGTTGACGGCGCAGTGCATCACCAGCAGATCCCGGGCCCCCGCCGCCGCCGCGGTGTCCAGCGCGCGCTCGATGTCCCCGAGCGACGCCATGCCGGTCGAGATGAGCAGAGGCTTGCCGGTCCTGGCAACCCGCTCGATCAACGGGAGGTGGTTCACCTCGTACGAGGCGATCTTGTACGCGAGGACTCCAACCTCCTCGAGGACGTCGACGGCGGCCTCCTCGAACGGCGTCGAAAGGAAGGTGATCCCGCATTGCGCGGCGTGCCGGCTGAGGTCCGCATGCCACTCCCAGGGGATCTCGACCCGCTTGATCAGCTCCCACACGGTTTCCTGGTCACCGACCAGGCCCTTCTCCTTCAGGTACTTGATGTCCGGGGTTCGGCGGGAGTACAGCCCTTCAGCGGTGTAGGTCTGAAACTTGACCGCGTCCGCGCCTGTCTCCGACGCCACCTCGATGAGACGAAGCGCGGTGGCCAAGTCGCGGTTGTGATTCGACCCCGCCTCGGCAATCACGTAGCACGGATGGTTGGGGCCGACCGGACGAGCCCCGATCAGGAACTCCGGGTTGCCGTAGACCCGTGCGCTCACGGGTCAGGCGTCGTACGGCCCGTCGAGGCGCTTGCGCAGGAGCCAGGTCGCGGACCGGTTGTCATCCTCGACGTCGGCGGTCGGCAACGGCTTGGTGTGCTCGCCGGACAGCATCGCGACGAGCCGGTACGACCCCGAGGCGATGAACATCTGGGACCAGTCCTGCTTGTAGGTGTAGACCTCGTCCCCAGGAAGATGGTGGTATCGAGCGCGGGTCGCGTGCCTGGGGTAGAAATCACCGATGAGGAGGAATCCGCCGTCGTCGACACAGCGGTCGATCTCGGCGACCGTCTTGAGCAGCACGGAACGGTCGATCCAGTGGAAGACGAAGTTGATGATCACGAGATCGAACTGCTCGTCGAACGGGATGGCATCACCGCGGCCCTGTTCGAGGCGGACGGCGGGAAAACGCTCGTGCCCGTCGGCCACCGCCGCGGCGCCCGGTTCAACGCCCGAGGCGCGGCACCCATAGAGCTTGGCGAGGGTCGCGAGGCGATACCCGTTGGCGGCTCCCACCTCGAGCACGCTCTTTGGATGCAGGTTGTACGTCGCGATCATCCGCAGTGGCGGATCCTTCTCGGGATCGGCTTCGTGGAGGGTGTGATCGCGGACGCGCTCGAAATAGCGGTCACCCTCGCCTTCGAGGATGGCGCGGAGTTGCGGGCGAGTGGTGGACTCAGGCACGTCGCGACCGTGGAGGAGTTGGCATGCGGCTAGATGATAGGTTCCCCGAGGTGGGCAACGACACGTGACCGAAGGCGACGCGCCGGCGCGGAGCGTGCGCGGCCGGGTGCTCGACTGGGCATGGAACCACCCTCGCTCGAAGCGACGCCTGCGCGAGGCGTGGGGCATCGGCCGCGAGGCAGTCGCGAAGGTCGGCCTGCCCAGACCGTTCGACCCGCCGGACTGGGCGGCGCTGCGCAGCATCGCGGCATCCGCCGATCCTCCGGCGACTGACGCCGAGCGCGTGCTGTTCATGAGCTGGCGGGGATGGTCCACCCACCTCGCGATCGAGACGGTCCTGGCACACGCCGTGCTCCGGCGAGGCGGAGCGCCGATCTTCGCCTACTGCGGAGGACGGCTCCCGATCTGTGACGTGATGCCGGTCGACGCCGCACCGCCGATGCCCTGTCACTCCTGTCGCGAGTACGCAGCCGGGGCCATCGAGGCTGCGGGGTTCGAAAGCGTCGCGCTGCACGACGTCCTCGACGTCAGAGCGAGTGTCAGCATCGCGCGAAAGCGCGTGGCCGGCCTCTCGACCGTTGCCGAGTGTGCGGCGTATGTCGACCAGGGGCTCCCGCTCGGACAGCTCGTGCGAGTCTCCGTGGCCTGGTTCCTTTCCCGTGGGACGCTGTCCGACACGCCACAGGTCATCGACGCGTACCGGTCATTCCTCGTCAGCGGCATCGTCGTGGCGCGTGGACTGCGCGCGATCCTCAAGAGCACCGGAGCACAGCGCATCTTCATGTTGAACGGAACCTTCTTCGCCGAAAGCATCATGAGTGCGCTCGCCGCGCAGCGCGGTCTTCCCTTCAGCTCGTACGAGAAGGGATTCATCCACGACAGCATCGTGCTGACGCCGGGAGCGCCCGCGTCACACCTCAAGATGCCGCCCGAAGCGTGGGAGGAGGCTCGCGACACACCGTTGAGCGACGACGAGTCTGCGGCGATCGATGCCTACCTAGGCGCGCGGCGGAGCGGTGGCGGCTCGCTGGACAACTTCTGGCGCGACCGCGTCGAGGACGCCGACCGCATCCATCGAGAGCTGCAGCTGGCAGCAGGGCGGCCACTTGTGGTCATGTTCTGCAATATCCTCTGGGACAGCGCGGTCCTCGGCAGGGATATCGCGTTCGAGTCGATGGGCGACTGGGTGCTCGGTGGCATTCGGTGGGCTCAATCGCATCCCGATGTGGACCTCGTGGTCCGCATCCACCCGGCAGAGGTGGGCTTACGCAATCACCCGACCCGCGAGCGCATGGCCGACCATATCGCCGCGCACATTTCCAGCCTGCCTGCGAACGTCCGCGTGGTTCAGGCCGACGACCCGACCAGCTCGTACGTCTTCATGGATGAAGCGATACTCGGACTGGTCTATACATCGACTGTGGGGCTTGAACTCGCAGCTCGTGGCGCCCCCGTGGTGGTGGCGGCGGACACTCACTACCGAGGTCGCGGCTTCACCATCGATCCTGTCACTCCGGACGAGTACTGGCTGGCGGCCGATCGCCTGCTGAGCTCGCCACCCGACGACGATGAGCGAACACGGATCCGCGAGCTGGCCCGGCGATACGCAGTGCTGTTCTTCTTCCGCTTCCACAACGTCCTTGACGCCGTCACCGAGGAGGGCCGGAGCCGGCCGCGCATCCGCACTGCCTCCGCCGCCGAGCTCGACCCGGGCCACAACGCGGCGATGGACCGCGTCGCAGCTGGAATGCTTGCCGGGTTTACCCCGATTGCACCGCCTGGGACGAACCCGTACGTGATCGATTCCCGGTAGGGGGATCGGCGATACTCGCGCCCATGTTGCGCCGAGCGCTCGCACCTGCAACGCTCGTGCTGCTGGTCATCCTCATCGGTTGGCACGAAACAGGCGTCCGCTCATCGGACATCATCCGATTCGTCGCGTACGACATCGGGTTCGTGGCTCTGCCTGGTGTGGGGCTCCTCTGGGCGATCCGCGGCCGCCGCTCATCGTTGCTGCTCAGCGCCGCCCTGGGGTGGCCACTTGGGCAGGCACTCGAGATCCTGGCGTTCACGGGGACGGCGGCCGTCGGGAAGCGTGGACTCTTTCTCCTCTACCCGATCGTGGTGATCGTCCCCTGTGCATACCTCATCTGGCGTCGCCGGCATGCAGCGGATGCGGACGCCGACCAGGGACGCCTCTCCGTCGCGGCGATATGGACAACCGCAGGGGCAATCTCCCTCGGGCTGATCTACATGACGCTGATGTTCGTCCCCCTTGCACCGCTGCCGGGCGCGAACATCGGCCTCGAGTACCCGGACTACCCATATTTCATCGGGCTCATCGCTCAGGTGATGAACCATTGGCCTCCGACCACTCCGGGGCTGGTGGGTGTTCCCCTCCACTACGAATGGTTCGTTCTGTTTCACATCGCGGCGACGAGTCAGGTGACGCATGTGTCGATTCCGGTCATTGCGTTGCGGCTCGACTACGTACCACTGGTCGTCGTGGTGGCCTGCCAGCTCGTAGCGGTCGGCCGCTACCTCTGCCGGTCGCCGTGGACGGGAGTGATCGCGGTCCTGATCATCTTCATGCTGGCCTCCCTCAATCTCACTGAAGCGCCGTCCCCGTTCCGGGAGAACATCCTGGTGGACCTTTTTGAGAGCTGGACGCTTCCTTTCGGCCTGACATTCTTCCTTGCGCTCCTATACCTGATCACCGAACGAATGCGTGCTGATACCTGGCGGACACGTCGCGATCTGGGGTCGTGGGTGTTAATCGCGCTGATGATGATCGGCGCGTCGGGAGCCAAGGCAACCATCCTGCCGGTCGTCATCGTCGGCACCGGCATCTACGTCGCACTTCGTCTTGTGCTCCGACGTGACATCTCGACCCGAGCCGTCGCAGCCGTGGTGCTGGCAATCGCAATCTTTGTGCCCACCTACTTCCTCATCTACGGAGGGTCGACTCCGGACACGACGGTCAATCCCCTTTCGTGGCTTGTCAAAAGCCCCACGGTGGCCGCCGCCAACCTCATCCACGACGGTGCCATCCGAGCGATTGTTCTTCCGTTCGCCTACGCTGCCGGTCTTGCCGGCGTGCTGATACCGCTCGCAGGAATGCTCTATCTGCTTCGACGTCGGCATCGCGCGGTGATCGGAGCATTGGCCCTGCCGCTCTGCATGTTCGCAACGGGCGTTCTCATTGCCTCGCTCGTGCATCACGTGGCGTCCAGCGAGCTGTACTTCCTGGACACCGGGTACTTCGCAGGATGCCTTGTGGCCGCCGAGGGGCTCCGCCTCGCATGGGCCGATCTCGCTCAGTCACAGCGATTCTCTCGTCGCGCGGTCGTCATCGCCCTCGCCGCCTGGGGAGCGGCGCTCATCGTCGTCGTCAGGCTCACCGCGCACTCACTCGCAACCCCGGACGCCGTCGTACTCCGGTATGCGGGCATCGCCGCTGCCGCGGTGCTGTTCGTCATCGCATGGGCACTCGTACTGCGAGCGCGTCACCTTTCATCCTCGGCAGTGACGGCCATCGGCCTGATCCCCATACTTGCGACCGTCGCGCTCTCCTCGCCGTTCATCGTCTATCCGACGGTGCGGAAGGTTCTCGCCCGTGAGCCGATTACAACCGGTCAGGTCGTGCTCGTCCCCGGAGTCTTGACCGCCCTCTACTGGCTCCGAGACCACACGCCGGGCGATGCGGTCTTCGCGGTCAACAACCACTGGCTCGACGCCGCACGAACAAACGGGAAATACTATTACTACACCGCGTTCTCTGAACGTCAGGCATTTATCGAAGCCTACGATTCATACCCAATCCCCGCAGGCTCGGGCACACCCGCGGGCGCAAACTTCATCGCCCGCCAGAACCTGAACGATGCGGTGTTCGACGACGCTGACGCCGCCGCGCTCCAGCTCATGACCCAGGAATACTCTGTTCGCTTTCTCCTGATTGACCGTACGCTCGGCACATTTGATCCGGGAGTCCTCCAGCTGGGTCGCGTCGTCTTCAGCGATCAGGACGCGACCGTCATCGTAGTCGGATGAGAGGCGTGCTCCACCCGAGCCCTCTGCCGGCGAGGCTACCCTCGGACTGACGATGCAGGAGTACCGCACACTCACCGCGCTCGTTCCCAGGATTGCGGTGAGCACGATGCTGGTCCTGCTTGCGGGGACCTTCCTCACCAACAACAACGCAACGGGAGACTTCAACAAGCCGATCTATCTCTGCATCCTCGTGCTTGGCGTCGTCGTCACCGCCTGGTTTCTGCACCGCGTTGCGTCGACACGACTTGACACAGTCCTTGCCCTGGTTTCGTCTGCCGGCCTCGTCTGGGGAGTCTCGACGATGGAGCGACCGAAACTCCTCAGCGCCTACTGGGAGGGATTCGGGTACCGAGTTGGAGTCACCGCGCTGGTCTTCTCGGTGCTCCTTGGGACCATCGTGCTCCCGCGGGTTTTCTCGGGGACCGTTCGGGCCGGGATTGGCGTCATTGTGGCCATCTGCTGCGCGTGCGACCTGCTCAGCGTGATCCGCACGGTTGACTTCATGCCCTTTGTCAACAACAACGTCAATGAGATCAACGACATGCTCGGCCCCGTCGCCGGGAAGATTCCGGAGTCCACCTATATCCCGGAGTACACGGCACTGTACGGTTGGCTTTTTCTGCCACTGAAACACTTCCTTTCGCCGCTCACGCTCGTGGCCTCCATGTCCATCTTCCTGACCCTCCTCAACGTCGCGGCTGTTGTTCTCGGAATATGGATCGTCCGGCGGCTGTTCGAGACTCACGGACTCCTGATTGCCGTCGCGATCGTCGTGCCCATCACGTACGTGACGTCGCATTTCGCCGGTGATCAGAGTTCGATCGCCAGTCTCTTCCAAGAACTTCCTATCCGTCTTTTCTCAGGCTTCCTCGTCTTTGCGGCTGGAATGACTGATCTCGTCCTCGTCTGCGGGGGTAACGCGCGGCCGAAACGGCTGGTGCTCATGGGTGTGCTGTGCGGGCTTGTCGCATGGAATTCGCAGGACTTCGGGCTCGCGGCCGCCGGTGTCTATGGCCTCGTGATCCTGCTCGGCGCCCGCCGCGTGGCGAGGAAGGGTGCGTTCGGTGCGTGGCTCGGGGGGTTCATTGCCGGCATCCTGTCGTACCCGCTTTTTCTCTTCGCCATAGGGTCGCCACTGGACCTTGACTTCGTCGGAGGGTTCGTGAAGTTGTTCGGCTCCGGGCTTGGCTC
>CAAGKR010521876.1_pt1 | contig 14179 bp, 11 predicted proteins | sample 2556971 | NCBI WGS metagenome assembly CAAGKR01 (sample SAMEA5207829, study PRJEB30636) | soil metagenome | biome: forest; feature: boreal; material: soil | place: USA | collected 2011-09 | depth 1 m | reverse complement strand
GCGAGTTTCTGCAAACCGCGCACGCGTAGCTCGTCAAAGCTGCGCCCTTTGAGCTTCTTGAGATTTGTCATTGTGTAAGCCTGGTCATTCCAGACGGCGTAGAATGCAGGCCACGGCGCCAACGAGAAACTCCCTGACTAAAGGAATTTTGTCTACCAGCGGGAGTCCCTTCGTGGCATGAAACTTTAGGTAGTGCAGTTTCATCCCACTGTTGATAATGATTTGCTCAAACTTTGCCAGGGTCATGCGATTCAACCCACCTTCGACCTCTTCATACCGCGTTGCGCCATCGTCTCGAAAGCGGGAACGCACTCGCAGTACTGACGTTTCTGAAAACAACAGGTTGACCCAGGGGACCTTTGTAAAGAAACTCATGTGCGAGCCGCTGTGTGAATACCACGGTTCGGCAAATGTAATCACTACCATGCCTCCCGGTTTCACGGCTTTAGACAGTATCTGCAGAACGCTTGCCGGATCGCTAAAGTGTTCAAACGAACCGACGGACATTGCCACATCAAAAGTTCCCTGGAGCCCATCAGGTATCTCACGTCCAAACGTGACTGACTCGCTGCAACCCTCGCGCTCCGCCAGCGCCTTGCCTGAAGACAGCCAGTTCTCATTGATATCAATCCCCACTACGCGGCGGACTTCGCATTGTTTGCGCATCGCCACGGCCTGCCAGCCCGGGCCGCAACCAAAGTCAAGGACGGTCTTGTCTTTGACCACCTCTCTAAAATTCGGAATCATCTTGTGCAGAAAGTCTAAGGCGTTAGACATTGTGTATTGCGCCGTCGTTATCGGATAGTCGGCGGAGCCTGGGTCGCGGCTCAGCGCGAGAAGCAAACATTCGCCTAGTCCTCTCCGCATGGTCGTAGTCATAGTCCTTACTTCAGCCATTAACGTAATCGCTGACCTTCGTCATTCACAGCCGGTGCATCCTCGAACGAGCAGGGGTCCCGGTCCGTTGCAGCCTGCGAAAACAGTTTGAAGTAAACATCCAGCCACTCATCGCGCACTGCTTCCCAGGTAAATTTTCGCGCTGCCTCGCGCGCGCGACGGCCGATACCAACCGCCAGCTCATTATCCTCGAGGAGGCGCACAGCGGCTGCGGCCATGGCCTCGTGATCGTCGCACTCGATCATCATACATGTTTCTTCATGAGTAACGATGTAAGGAATACCACCCGCGTTCGTGGTCACGACGGGCAGGCCGCAGGCCATCGATTCAGTGACCGATCCCGGCATGTTATCGAGGTTGGTCGCGGTTAGATAAATGTCGGCGCGATCGTAAGTCGCAGGCATCTCCTCAAACGGTACGCGTCCAATGAACCGGGTTTCCTTTAGTTGCAAATCGCCCGCGAGTTTTTCCAGTTCGACCTGCAGGAAGCCCTCCGCCGCGATCGTCAAGCTGGCCTCAGGATAGCGCTGCTGAACGAGCGCGAACGCGCGTAACACACAAGGGACATTGTAAAGTGGTTCGAGCAAACGACTCGTCAAAAACACGGGCCTGATGGGACGGCGTTCGCGATAGGAAAAGCGATCGAGCTCAACCACATCGTAAACAAACCGGGCGGACAAACCAAAGCGCGCAAAGACTTCCACCAGGTATCCCGAACACACGACAATCGAGTCGGCTAAACGAATGATCGGCACGCCAGTCAAATGCCAGTTCTGCAAATGATCTTTGGCTTCACCACTGCGATAATTGAGAATCGATTTTTTCCCGAAGAGCTTGGCCATCAGGATTGCCGGCGCTGCTGACAGCAGGTAGGAATAATAAGCGGCGGAGAAAACGTGAATGATGTCATACCGCGGAACGTTGACGAGCAGCTTCAACCAATAAAGTGCCGTGACTGCTATCGTGCGCACATATTTGATTCGCTGTAACCAGCCAAAGCCGGCTGGCAGGCGGGGATTGTGGGGCACAAAACCCACCTTCAAGGAACGTTCCAGGCTCAGACCGTCAATTAAACGCACCGCTTGTCGCGACTGGCCGCCGAGGATGTCGAGCGAGGGAGCCGCAATCAATACGCGCAGGAGTTTTGATGGCTCGCCCACTGGCGATTGGGTGCGCTGCCTGTCCTCTTGGTTGTTATCAGAATCAGTCATACCGATTCACTAGATGTTTTCTGCAGCCAGAAGATGGCGCCTGGTCGTACCTAAGTTTAGGCAATCGTCCTAGCCTCGCCTGCGACCGGCGAGCAGTTTATCGTACAAGTCCTCAGTGCGTCTGAGTTGCGCTTGGCAGGAAAACTTTTCTTCGATCATTTGTCGGCCGCGTTCACCCATCACACGAGCGTGGTCCGGATCCTTGAGCAACGCCACAATCCGGTCAGCCATCGTCCGCTGATCGCCCGAAGAAACCAGGTAACCAGTTTGACCTTCCTGGACCGCTTCTCTGGCGCCGCCAACATCAGTGGCCACTACCGGACGCCCGGCGGCCATGTACTCGAGAATCGCATTCGAGAAGCCCTCGGCTTTCGAACTCAAAACACAAACATCAGAAAGTTGGAGCAGCGCGCCAACATCCTCGCAGCGACCAAGAAAGAAGGTGCTGCTTTCGATACCCAGTTCTGCGGCCAGCGTGCGTAACTGATCTGTTAACCGCCCTTCACCCGCCAGCAGAAACGAAGCTTCTGGAACGACTTCGTGCACCAGGCTCGCGGCTCGCAGGAACATCGGATAGTCTTTTACTTCGTTGTGCATATTGGCCACAATCGTAACGAACCTTCTGCGCAGCCCGTCTTTTTCCGACGGCAGCGCCAGCAACGTTAGCGACTCTGCCCGCGTCGTCGTCGCGGTGAGTCGGTCTGGATCGAGCCCATTGTAAACCACACTGATCTTGCTCTCATTTGTTCCTTGCCCGATGAGGCTGTTGCGCACTGCTTCTGAATTGGCAATCACGTGATGAGCGAGCGAGTAAGCAAATTGCTGCGCGCACTTTTGGGAGCTCGTGCGCATGCCCGCTGTTTCTCTCATTGAGGCGATGCGGATAGGAACGCGGGCAAAAGCGCCCGCAGTCATGCCGAACATGTTCGTATAAAAGTCGTGAGTGTGCACTATGTCAATCCGCTCCCGGCGCACAAAGGCCATCAGTCGTCGCAGTTGAATCAGCGCATTGCGATCATAAAAGCTGGTGAGAGGGAAGAAAGGAATTTCACCCAAGCCTAATTCTTCTGCCGCCGAACGCAAAATCCCTTCCGGACTGAGGCAGGCAAGACGAACGTTGAAGCGTCCGCTCTCATGCAGCAGACGCGTCAATTGGATTGCCTGACGCTCAGATCCGCCCTGCTGAAAACTGTCGATCAATTGAAGAACAACTGGCTTCAACTAGACTCCGTCAACTAAACAACCTCTGGCACCAAACGCGCTTCGTCTGAAAGCGCACCGTATCCGGTTTGATCGACAAACTGACGGTGCCACAGTTCGAGCATCAACAACGACCACAGACGCGACGAGTGATCGCGGCGACCACGTTCGTGTTCGTCGAGCAATACATCAAGGTATTGGCTGTTTACGTATCCGCGCTGGCGCGTGCGTGAATCGCTTAACGTCTCACGCATCCGTTGTCGCAACTGCTGATTGATCCATTCCTGCACCGGGACACCAAACCCTTGTTTCGGACGGTTCAGTATTTCCCTGGGAACGAGATCGCTCACGGCTCGTTTCAGAATGTGTTTAGTCTCATCCCCTACCAGCTTCAGCGCTGCAGGAATACGCGTTACGAAGTCGATTAGCTTGTGATCAAGCAAAGGTGCGCGGGCTTCCAATGAAACGGCCATGCTCATCCGGTCGACTTTGGTCATGATATCGCCGGGCAAATAGGTCTTGCTGTCAAGATACAAGAGCCGATCCAGTGCCGTCCCCGTTTTCACAGTCGCTGCCAGGTTGTGAAAATGCTGCGATACCCAATCGCCGTCCTGCAATTGAGCTCGAAAGTCCTCGCTGTAAAGCGATTGTTTGTTGAGGCGCGTAAAAACGGAAAGACTGTCGAGATAGCGATCGATCGGGTCAAGCGAAATGTTGTGAATAAAGTTCCGACCCAGAGTTCCGTGCGGCAGATGCGAACTCAGCGGCTGCATCATTCCCTGCCTGATTACCTTCGGCATGTAAGAGAAAGCATTCCTTTGTCGGTCGACGAGATAGCGCGTGTAACCGGCAAAGAGTTCGTCGCCTCCGTCACCCGACAAAGCTACAGTAACGTGCTCACGAGCGAGCTTTGAAACCATGTAAGTGGGAATGGCGGACGAGTCGGCAAACGGCTCATCGAAATGCCACGCAAGTTCATCAACAATGTCGCAAATCTCGGGCGTGACAAAAAACTCGTGATGATCGGTGCCAAACTTCTTCGCCGTAAGTCGTGCATATTCCAGCTCGTTGAAACTGTCTTCATGAAAACCAATCGAGAACGTTTTTACTGGCTGGCCCATGTGCCGGGCCATCAAGGCCACTACCGTACTCGAATCGATGCCACCAGACAAAAAGGCGCCCAGCGGCACGTCCGAAATTAGACGCAGGCGAACGGATTCGTCGAGCAGAAAGCGCAACTCATCGAGATAGTCGCCCTCGCTTCTCGGTTCCTCGGTGCTAAACTTGAAATCCCAGTACTCAGAAACATTCACTTTACCATCGGCAAGAGTAAGATAGTGCCCCGGCGGTAGTTTGTGAATGCCACGAAAGATGCTCAGTGGATCTGGTACATAGCCAAGCGTCAGATAAGCGTCGATCGCTTTAGGATCGATCTCCCGGCGTACTTCCGGATGCTCGAGCAAAACCTTGAGTTCAGAGCCAAAAACGAATGTGCGCTCTGGCGTGATCGTGTAATAAAGCGGCTTCTTGCCGACGCGATCACGCGCAATGAAAAGTTGCTGTTTCCGATCGTCCCAAATGGCAAATGCGAACATCCCGCGCAGATGATCCACACATGAGGGGCCATGCTCTTCATAGGAATGAACGATTGCTTCCGTATCAGAATTTGTTTTGAAGATGTGGCCCAGCGCATTAAGTTGGGTCTTGAGTTCGAGGAAGTTATAGATCTCGCCATTGAAGACAATCGTAGCCGAGCCGTCCTCGCCGGACATAGGTTGATGTCCCCCAACGAGGTCAATAATTGAAAGGCGACGCATTCCCAGGGCAACGCCATTCTTCACCAGAACACCCTCGTCATCGGGTCCACGGTGCCGGATTACGTCGCACATCTGACGAAGCAGCCGTGCGCGCGTGTCAAGATCACGAGCCACGTCCGTGCTCCAGAGGTCAATAAATCCAGCTATTCCACACATTTCAAGATGCCAACCCTCCGCGACTATCTTAACTTATACAGTGCCAATTAGCGCTCTCTCGAATCTTCATCGAGTGGGTCTCTAGTCTAGTGTCGTGTCTCTAAAGTTCTAACCACAAATCGTGGCCCGGCCGCAGAGCGGCCAAATATTTATAGCTCATGTTGCCGAAACAGGTCTCAAGCTCCGGAGGAGCGCAATGTGCGTCTCACCCAAGGAAAATATTTCGCTCCTCCAGAGCTTCAAAGTTCTTTGGGCGTCCTGGTTCTATAAACATTTGGTCCCTCCGGGACTGAAGACTAAGCGACCGAAAGACTGACAGACTCATTCGTTGCGAGAACTTTAGAGACGGGACACTAATCCGAGGCGGGATCATCCCGATGACATGCAAGACTCAATAATCGCCCAGAGGTTACCCAGGCTTCGTTCGCTGGAAAACTTCTCCTGGATGTGTTCCCTTGCTGCTTTACCCATGCTCGCTGCAAGAGCAGGTTCGTTAGCAAGCCGGATCATATAGTCGGCCATTCCCACTTCGTCGCCTTCGTCAACGAGAAAGCCAGTTTGGCCTTCGATTACCACATCGGGGATTCCGGCGTGACGGGTTGACACAACTGGTAGCCCGGTAGCTCCAGCCTCGAGAATCGAGACGGGTGTACCTTCTGAATCGCCCGATGGAGCCACAACAGAATGCTGTACAAAGCAACGAGCATTCTGCATTTCGCGCTCAACTACTGAGTGCTCCTGGCCACCCAGGAACACAATCTCGTCGTCTATCCCGAGTTGCTTCGCTAATGCCTGGCATTCCTCCAGGAGCGGTCCTTCACCTATCATTCGCAGGCGCGCATCGGGACAGACCTTAAGAACTCTTGCGAATGCTGAAATTGTTATCTGCGGCGCTTTCTTCTCTGTGAGTCTACCTACCGCCATGAAAAGTGGGGGCGCTGCTCCCGGGTTCGCACCGCCGAACTTTTCGCAGTCGACCCCACACGGATTGTAGTGAACTTTTTCTTCTGGGGCTCCCAACTCAATGAGTTTGCGCTGCATCGCGCGTGAGACAGCTATGATGGCCGACGCGATGCGGAACATTCGCGGATAAGTCTCACAATGCTCTACCAACACCGATTTCACGCTCGCGTCGTATCCATGAAAGTGCACAATCAATGGGATGCCGGCTCGCTCGACCGCATCCATTACCAGAACTCCCGTTTCCCCGTACTCGGCCATCACCGCTTCAATCCTTCGCTCACGAAAAACTTTCAGATAAGCTGCGGCCGTCTCTCGCTCCAAGCCTGTGCGCGTTAACATCCGCCACGTCTTGTAATATGTCCTGACGGGCAAGGATAGTACCGGGCGGTCACCGATGCTCGGTCGCCAACCCTGCACGAGAACTACGTTTGCGGGAAGTTGTTCGACATGAGCCTTGATGAAAGACTCCGTCAGAGACGGAACATAAGGAACTGCAACGCAAATGCTTCTCGCAGTTGGTCCCGATAGGACGTTATCAACTAACCCTGTGGACGGTTGTGTAGTCATGCAGTAGGCCTCCGCGTCTTTCAGCGGATATGGCTACGGACGGCTGCTGCTGGCTTTCGCGCCAGCACGATGTAGACACTCGCGTCGTTGGCAAGCTTGTCAGGATGTGACTGATCCCTAAGCAGCTTGGATCAGTCCTTCAATGCTATGACTGTGTGACCACCACGGTCAATTATGCGGAAGCCATATCTTCCTGCGATCTCATCGAAGTTGCACACCTGTCTGCTGTTGGCATGAAACTCAATAGCAATTGCGCTAACCTGGCGTAGCCAATCCAGGTTGCCTTTGAAGAGTTCGATCTCAGCCCCTTCAATGTCGACTTTCAACAGGTCGATTCTTTGAAAACCAGAATCCGCTAGTATTTTGATTATCGGAAGGCCAAGCATTCCGTCGTTTTCATCTGACTCGGCGCAAGCTTCCCTGGTTGCAAAAGCGCTGTAATGATCGGGCTCAACGGAGCTATCCGGCGCCAATGAGGTCTCGCTACTCCACACTGCCGCATTTAAGATCCTGCAGCGACCCGAAGCGATCTGCTCTCCTAAATTTGTACTCAGTAACTCGTAACTACTGCGATTAGGTTCGACGGCTAGTATCCGGCAATTGGGATAGGAAGCTGCGAAGTAAAGGGAGGCGAGACCTATGTTTGCCCCCAGATCAACCATAGTTTCGCACTGAGGAAGTTGCGATAGCACATCTTTGTATACCTGGTCCTTAATTACTTCGTTGAATGTGAGAATATCCGACCCAACCTCCCGCAACAATACCTTGGTCCTAAGCAAGAAACGCGGTTTCAGACTTAAGGTCTTGCCCTCCAAGGCCCCATTTCTCGCACTACGAAGCTCGTAGTCGCGCAGACGAAGCACTGAGCGGAAGGTGAGATGCGGCAACCACTCACCGATGAACGATAGAGTCCATGGCAACTTCATACATACAACCTTAGAGAAAAGAATATCGGTATCCAACGGGATGCATGTCATAGGGTCCGACCTGTTTTTGGTCCATTAGGTCACCGCTGCAGTCCATTGCTATCCCTCGGTCCTTCCGCCTGCACGCTGCTGAGCAGGCTAAGAACACGTTCACCAACTTGCGCCCACTGGAATTCGGAAACAACGCGAGAGCGACCCTGCTCTCCCAAACGCCGCGCGAAATCACGATCTGCGAGCAGATGCGCCAGTGCCTCGGCGATCTCTTCTGGGCTATGCGGATTTACGAGTAGCCCGGTGAGGCCTTCCACAACGGCCTCTGGTACGCCTCCGGTGCGCCCGCCAATGACGGGTTTGTTGCAGGCGTTGGCCTCGAGGAAAACTAATCCAAAACCTTCCACGTCGTCCTCTTCTAATTGTTCGCGGCTCGGCATCACAAACACATCACTCAGTGCATGAATATAGGGAATGTCTTCGTCGGGCATTTTTCCCGTGAATATGACTCGATCGCCTACTCCTAAGTCCACAGCCAGACTTTCCAATACGCCGCGGTATGGCCCGTCGCCGACAATCAGATAGACAAAATCTGGAACTCGTTTCTTCAGGATGGGCAGGGCGCGGATCACCATGTCATGGCCCTTACGCGAAACCAGATTCCCCACTGTGAGGATCACCTGCTTCTTATCATTACCCGAGCCCAAAAGCCTTTCACGCAGCTCGTTTCTAACGGCTAGTGGCCGAAAGAGGTCTGTATCGCAGCCTGGATAGACAACTTGTATACGACTGGGATCGGCACCTGCATCCTGGGCAAGTTTCGCAGTATATTTGCTGATGGCCATGACGCGATTGGCAACCTTAAAGGCCAACTGCGGCTGGTCATATTTGTGCCTGACTGCTGAGAGGATCTCATTTCCGTAAGCGAATAGAATGAAAGGGAATCTTAGTTTCCGGTGAAGCCAGAGTCCAAAATTGCTGTCCTCAGCGCTGCCCAGCATGATGACCCGTGGCCGATCTCGCGCCATTATCACTGTCAGGGCCGAGGCCCAAGCTGCCGCTTTGCCGATCTTTGAGTTCCCCACAAGTGAAGGAAAACGATAGACGATGGGACCAATTGAGTCCGCGCCGCCAGGCCTATCCCCAGGAACGCCGGTGAGACAACAGATATGGTCTGGACCAAGCGTCGAAACAACCTTCCCCAAAAAGTGGGAGATGCCGCCCACTTGCGGTGGATAATAAGCTCCAGCAATGAGCAGCGCCTTTACTCGTTCAGGTAACACTGCTAGAGCATTTGACAAGATGTGATCCTCCTAACACCCTCGGGATGAACGCCGATTCCATAATAGGGCGCCGCTGGAGAATGGTTTCAGAACTCGGTCTGAAGTTGAGAACAGATTGCCATCAGATCCAACGCTGAATCCAAATTATCTGTGCGATAGAAAAAGTCTTTCGTCGAATACCGATCTAGAATGGAAGAGTCCAGTTGTTTGGGTGCAGCTTGAGAGCCACCGTCCCTTCTTCGGGACCGCACTATCTTCCGGATTTGCTCCACGGCGGCGTCGGGCAGTATTGATTTCCCTCCATTGATAATCCTACTCCGCACCTCCCCGTAAGGCGGCAACAGCACCTTAGACTTGCGGCGGGCTTCCCGCAGATTCCTCTGAACACGGCCATATTCGACGTTGTAAACCTCTTCGCTGGCAGAGAGTCCTTGAATCTCCACTTGGCAAAACCAATCCCGCAAGAGTTGGCCCAACTCCTCAGCGATAAACTCGCGAACGTGGAATTCGTTCCAGGGTCTCATCCCCGGATCCAGTCGAAGGCGAGCGTTGGGCGTAGTGAAAATCACCATGCCGTTAGGGGAAAGGACGCGCTTTAGCTCTGACAAATACGTTTCGTAATTGCTGATATGTTCGATGACTTGAAAACTAATGATAAGGTCGAATTCACCATCCGCAAACGGTAGCTTCAATCCATCAATGAGCAGATAGTCGATGTTCTCGCCTGCATATCTTGCGGAGGCCACCTTGAGCGCGTTGAGCGACAAGTCCACTCCAACGATTCGGCGGCAGACGTTGCTGACTAGTTTGGTTCCGTATCCGGTGTTGCAACCAATCTCAAGCACTTTCTTATTACAGGCTCTCTCTGCCACCTCTTCATAAGCTTTCAAATGCATGAGACGAAGGCAATAATCTTCGAGCGAAAAGAACTCGTCGATATACATTAAGGGGTGGCTTTGCCCCTGAAAGCTAAGCGCATCTTGTTCTGATGGCGTTTGGGACATCTTCATCATCCTTTTGGAGTCGATTTTCAGGAGGGAACGACTGGGCTCAACCTTGTTCCGTTGTTTTCGTCAGGCGAAGCACCGGAGCGTTTCAAACCTCGCTTAAATGTGCTAAATAGCCGTCCTGATCTCACCTCCCCTGGTTAGCAATAATGCAAACTCTTTGAAGTCAAGCAGGGCTCTTCTGCCTGCCGGCAAGAGTGCCAATGCAACCAAAGCGACAACGCTTGCTATTACGAAAGCCACCAAGAGGCGGACGATGGGCTGAGAGATTGGAGACCATTCACGAAAGGCAACCAATGCAGCGAGTACAAAAACCGAGGCGCAAGCCGGCGGCCCGATCGTGCGATAGAAATCAAAAGCCCTGACGGGACCCTCCCTCGCAACAAACCAAAACAATAGTGGCGTTACCAGGCAGACAAACGTAATTGAATAGGAAGCCGCTACGCCGACTGCGCCCCAGGGCAACCCAGCCACGATGCTCGCAATGATAATTGTTGCCCCAATTAATCCCCACTGGAACATGTGATGAGTTCGACCCTGGGTTACAAAGAGCCAACCTGTTGTACTACATAAGGGCTGAACAAATCCCGCTATGGCAAGCAGGGCAAAAATGCGGCTGACGCCACTCCATTTTGGTCCAAGTAGCAGAAGCACCACCCAGTCAGATGTCGCAATCATCAATGCCATCAGAGGCATCGTTAGTATTGCAATCTTCTCGAGTAATCGCAGGTAAGCGTTGCGATAACGTTCAGGAGAATCGGTTAACCGACTCAGGGCGGGTATAGCTACCGATGTAATCGGTGTACTGATCTGATCGATCGGCAACATCAGCAACTGGTAAGCTCGGGCATAAAGTCCGAGTTGCACACCGCCCCAAAAACGGCCGATAAGCATGTTGTCAAGATTGCGCGCGAAGTAATTAATGATACTGAAACCCGTCAAGTTCCTTCCGAACGCAAGCAGGGAACGAACTCCTGAGTTTCGTACTGGCAGCCCCGGACGCCAGCGGCAGACAAGCCAAACGGCAGCGGCATACGCCAGGCCCTGGCTTAATTGGCTAAACACCAGAGCCCAGTAGTTCTTGCCGCGCCAGGCCAGGGAGATCCCAACAGAAATTCCAATTAGAAGCGAGAAGATCTCCACTGCGGCCAACGGGCCAAAACGCATGCGACGCCTTAGGAGCGCCTCGTGTTGTACCGTCAATCCGCCGAGCAGAAACCCTGCGGAATAGGCGATCGTGATTGGCCCGAGTCGCGGCTCACCGTAGAACCTTGCAACAAGCGGAGAAATAGACGCTGTCAGAAACATAATGACAACGCTGAAGCTAATATTGATCCAAAAAAGTGTGGAAATCTGACCTTCATTGAGATCAGCTCGTTGAATAGTAGCCGAGGACAAACCGAGATCCTTGAATATCGAGATGAAGCCAGTCACCACGGCGACCATTCCCACCAGTCCGTAATCCTGAGGCGTTAATAGTCGAGCCAGGATCACCGTGGCGAACATGCTAAAAAAAAACTTTAACCCTTGAGACGCTATCGTGACGGCGCCACCCCGTGCCGTGCGCAAGCCAAGATCAGTTTTTAGGTCGTCAGTGCGTAGGTACTGATTCGGTTCCGGGGCGGTTGGCATTAGAGTTTCGACGCTTGTTCAAATCGGCTGACAGATTGTGAACCAAACATCTTTCCGGTAATGGCGCTGGAGTGATACAGGCGGCTAGCACAGATGCTATACGCGACAATGTAGTAGACGTACCAGAGATAGGCAACAGAGGCGAAGAAGCTCGATACCATATATCCGACCAAACTCGCCTGGAGCGCTATTGCCAGGTAATCCAAACGCGATCGTTTTCCTCCCATGTTTGTCTTGTCTCCGATCTTACTCAACCGCTTAAAGGTGGAGATGAGAAACAGCAGATAGATAGCAGCCGCCGCCAGCCCCATCTCGGATGCAACCTGCGTGTACGCGTTATGGGTAGCGTGATCGTCGTTCGAGTACAGGGTGAAGTTATCCATTCCGACACCAAGAATCGGATGCCTGAGTGCTATAAAGATGGATCGCTTGAGTTCATCCGTACGCGCCAGTGCGGAGGCATCTGACGTTGTCCCTATCCGGCTCCGATAAGCACCGGGAGCGATGACAAAAAACAGCCCGATCAGCAAGGCGCCGATGGTTACGAATAAGACCCGATTTCGCGGCAGCAGTCTCCATACCAGAACGCCAAGCGCGAAAACCAGGCCCAGAAACCCTCCACGCGAGAAAGTGACCACGATCCCGATTGTCGCGAGAATACCGGAAAGAAGATAGAGCACTTTCGCGATCAGACTGCGCGATCCGAGTGCCAAGCCCACAGTGATTGGGACGAACGTCACAAAATGAATTGCCAGATCGTTGGGGTTGTCAAAGAGGCCGCCAATGAGGCCCTCGATCCGGTCCCCGCGAGGCATGAATTTTCCCGTCGCGTAGTCATTGATAGCAGCAATGCTAAGAATACACGTCGCGGTCAGGATCAATAGCATCAGCGCTTTCAATCGCTTCTCCGTCCGTACGACGTTCGCCATGACGATAAACATCACGACTACTTTCGAGTATTCGGTAAAGCTGGTCCAGGCCTTGAGCTGGTCGGTAGCAAATGGAACCGACAATAGCCCCAACCCAAGAAGCAAGAGAACCAGCTTAACTTCGGTAGTCCACGCTGTAATTTTGTTCTCGAGACCGAGTTGAGTAGGAATAAAGACGATAAGCGTAGCAATAGCAACCCAGAAGGCGCTTTGGGAGAGCCAGGCAAGCGAAGGTAAAAGCTCGTAGGGACGAAAAAAGACCAGAAATGTAAACAGAAATAACCCCGCAAAACTGACCGCGTGTCCCCGCTTTAGAATCCACCCTTCGCCCCGTTCGTCGACCACTTTCGCTTTATTCTTGACCGAGTTCTTGACCGGCAGATCCATCTCTTTTGGACGACGATCTGTCAAAGGCTGCTCTTCCATGCTCTCCACCGGCACTTCAACAAACCGAGGGTTGCTCAAGCCGTCGGTGGGCTCCGGGCCAGTCGCGCTCAAATCAAGTTCTTCGGCATCCAGGGCTCTGGAGCCCTGGGAACGAGTTACCGGTTCATAATCGAAGAATTTTGACTGCGGAGGCATCTCTGATAACCACGCTCGGTCGAAAAGTCCTAACGTACGCTTCGAACAATTCGGAGAAGCATACCGAACAACAATCTTAAGGCCTTACTCACAAAAGCAAAAGCTGCAACGCATCGGGCGCGGCAGCTTTCATATTGGCTCTGGGAATTCTAGTGGCGCGTCAAATGACTGGGCGTAACTTTTCCTGGCTAAACTGCAATCTGCTCTTGTTCACTGACCAGGATCAGTTCCCGCACTCGTTCTCGCAAGGCACTCTCAAAGCGCCGCGCTTCTTCCACCTCGACAAACGAAAGCGCTCTTAATTCCGTTTCAATGCGCCGACGATAGTCCGACACAAGCGAGTCGGATACACCCAGCGTGGCAGCAACCTCGAGCTGAGTTGCATTCTCGGACCTCAAATAGCAGTGCCATAGGACACCCAGGATGCGATTGTACTGCTTTATCTTTCCGCGAACAGCCTTGTTCAGATTCTTTAAAAACTGATCCACAAATCCGGCTGCTTCGCGCTCTGACTCGCGGCGCAGAAGGCCTTGTTCGGGGTTCTCGCGCTTGTCGACGGGCTCATACTGATTGCTGTTCTCGTTGTCGCTGTCGTCTCCGTCCAACGGCACAAGATAGATATCCATGACTGGCAGCCGCGATATTGCCAGCCTGCGCAAGTGGGCACCGCTCGTAGCATCAGTCAACCTGCCCACACCCAGCTAAAGCAAAGTGCGAATAGAGGCGCAGCGCCAAATTCTGCTTGCCGCGTTCCGCAAGTTTGGGCTGCGCTACTTACGAGGCACTACACTATCCTGCCATTTTGTTTTGTTTCTTATAGAAACCGGTTCAGCAAACTGAGGCTTGGATTTAACCGAGGAAGTTACTGATGTTTTGGGCGAGCAAGAACTGAACTGCAGAGTTGCCGAACCAGATTGGTCCAGATTTGTGAGTAAAGCTGGTAGCTGATTCGGCCGTGTCAGGCGCCTCGGGCTGCTTGCTTGGGGGGCGACTCGATTAGTCCCTGGACAACTTGTGC
>CAAGKR010062409.1_pt1 | contig 14181 bp, 16 predicted proteins | sample 2556971 | NCBI WGS metagenome assembly CAAGKR01 (sample SAMEA5207829, study PRJEB30636) | soil metagenome | biome: forest; feature: boreal; material: soil | place: USA | collected 2011-09 | depth 1 m | reverse complement strand
GGGCAAGGCGTGAATGGGGAAGGGCAACTGCCCGAGCTCGCCCCAGTGTGTTGCGCTGCCCTGCAGGTCGGCATCGACCAGCGCTACGACATAGCCCCGGCTTGCCAGCGCGCCGGCCAAGTGAACGGCTACTGTGGTCTTGCCGGCACCGCCCTTGCGAGCTACCACGCCGATGATGTGCGTCGTCCGTGCCATGCGACATTATAACACATCGCCACCGTGATGGCGCGGTTGCGTGCCATCAAAGCATCAATCCATCTTGCTATAGCCGGCCAGGTCGACGTCGAAACGCCGTAGCCCTATCGTGCGCGTGTAGTCGCCTATACCTTGAATTGGCGTTCCAACAGCGCTACAATGTAGCTACACGTGCCTTGACCATTAATTAAAAAGGTGAGTTCGATGTTGACTGTTGATGTTCGCTCCCGCGTTGAGCCGGAATTGAAGCGGGACGCTGCTGCCATACTCAAGGGGGCCGGTTTGGACGTGAGCACGGCTATTCGTCTGTTCCTGCGCAGCGTCGTGGAGAGCGGCGGCCTCCCTATCCAAGTGCCTCGGCCGAACGCTAAGACGCTGGCAGCTATCAAAGCTGCCAAGGCGGGGAAGGTCACGGATATCACGCTTGAAGACTTGTGACTTTGCATATGTCACGGGCACTCAAGGAGACCAGCCAGTTCAAGTCAGACAAGAAGCGCATCAAGCGCTCAGGTCGCTACAACTGGGAGAAAATGCGTTCTGTCGTAAGAGAATTGATGAACGACCGCTCACTCCAGGAGAAGCACCAAGACCATAATCTTTCGGGCGAGTACGAAGGTGCGCGCGAGTGCCACGTGGAGCCAGACTGGTTGCTCATCTACGATAAGACTGGTGATGTCAAGACAGGAAGCCTGAAGCTGATTCGAACGGGCTCTCACAGCGAGCTGTTCTAACCTTCTCGCAAACGAGGGTTTTTGAGAATGCATCACAAACCCTCGTTTGTTAGAACAGCTAAGCTTATAGCGGCACGGCCAGGGCCACCGGTTGCGTGTCGGTGCAAGCAGGCACTGATGCTCTAACCTTTCCTGTCGCCAGGTTTCCGTCATCCATCTTTCTATCAACGTCCTGAGCGACATTACACGGTAGATTTATAAACTCTATGACATTGAAAACATTGTTGGGAGCAGGAAGTGGAGCCGTGGGAGATGTGTAGGTTTGAGAGAGCGACAGTTGTATGACTTGCACTGGCCCATAAAAACTCTTAAAGATATACAGATTAGAGGTGGGGTCCGCAGGGTCCGTCTGCGCCGTGCCGTGCACTTTGGTCATTCCTGATGCAAAAAGATGTACAGGAACGCATTGTGACTGCTTTGCGTTTATCAGCGCGTCACCATCGCCAAGACGCGGTGATACAAGACATGCCGCGTTTTGAGGTAGGCTCAGGTCGGAAATCTCTGGCGTGGTCGTATTGACCGGAAAGTCGCCCGGAAGGTAATGATACTTCACCTTGAACGCCAGTGAAGCATTCGAAATGTCATTGGCAATGGCAATAACGTCAGTAGTTTTCGCTGTTCCGATAAGAGATTCACCTTTCAAAACTGCCACCATAATAATTGCAATGATGGTTATTGCAATCGCTAACTCGGTGAGCGTAAATCCTCGGCTGGACTTCAATCCGTGTCGTCCTTTCGGATAGCTGACAAGAACATGGTCACACAATAAGCCATCGCAAGCGCAAACCCCGCGGCGTATAACAACAACCTAGGAATTCCCAACGTCGATATCAGTGGTGAGTCAGAAAAGACCATGATGTAGACCAACAGCAAAAATATCGCTGGGGCCAGGATGAAGGAATGCAAGAGACGGCGGATGACGGGTCTTTTCATCAGTAACAGTTAACCCCAAGTTTTCCGGCCATGCCTTGTACGGTAGCATCGGTATAGGAGACCGACAAATCGTCAGCAGTGGACGGTGTTCTATCAGGGCCATTTGAAGTCACGGTAAATCCAAAACCTGATGTGGTATAGCGTAGAGTTTGTCCCCACGGGTCGGTCGTCGAAGTGAGTGTCAAGAATTGCGCGTTTGTTGGCAACCTACAGTGGGGGTTAAAAGTGGGGTTGGTTATCAGAAAACCAAATATTGCGTCTTGAACCATCGCAAGCTGGTCGGTCGCTTGGGCACTCATATTTGGCACAGTCTTATCCCGTCGCAGCCCAGCGACAAGCTCATCGCCGGTAATCGTAAACACCACATCATCGAATGTGTCATTAATTTCCTTGCGCACGTAGGGAGTTGGCGTTGGTGCAGTCGGGCTGTGCTTTGTGGCAGAAGCGGGGTCGTATGTATTGGCTCTCTCATACGCTGGGGCGGTAGCGTCAGGTAGGGGCAGATTCTGTCCGCCTTTTAGGTTGAATGCCCCTAGCCCATTTTTTCCATGCGAAACAATAATCACACTGACTTTGCTCGACGTGGTCGTATTGTCCGGATTGACCTGAGTGAATGGGTATCCGTAGGGGGTTCCAGTTGACGAACGCGGAGTATCGGTAAATTTTGTCGGGTCAGTTAAATCACCCGGACTACCATTCCAGACTTGATACGTGAAGTAATTTTCCCAGCCATCCCGAGCCATGTCGGGAGAGAGACTCAGGTTGGAGTACGGTATTAGTCCCGTCTCGAAGGCACATATATAACCCGTTTTAATGTCAGAGGCACCGTCTGGTACACCTGCAGAAAAGTCGATTTTCCCGGTTGTGGTAGAGGCTAGAGGGCGGGTGTCCGGGCACGGTAAATATTGGTTTTTCCCCAGAAAGGCAATCAGTGCGTCCTTTAGCGCCTCTTGCTTCTTCCGCGTGGCACCGTATGCCGCATTGTCCATTTGGGAGGTGGCAAGCTTGAGACCCATGGTCAGCATAATGCCTGCCAATACTGTCACAACGGCCATTTCGACCAAGCTGAAGCCAAGGGTCTTCTGACGAATGTGAAATTGTTTGCAACGCATCTGTATGCATGTCCCCCAAGCGGCAATGATAGCTGATTCAGGGGCATTGCCGATGCTTCCCCACCCAACTGAGGAACGGCGCGAAATGCCGCTTCCTCACCGTGTTACGGTGCTACTGATTTACCGCCGGGCACCCACCGATAGAGCGTAGCCACCGACACGCCCAGGTCCTCCGCGACCGCGCGGGGCAGGGCGCCGCCGGCGAGCAGCTTGCGCGCAGCTTTCTTCTTGGACTCGGTCATCAGCGGTCGCCGGCCGCCTTTCCGGCCACGCGCCCGGGCCGCATCGAGGCCTGCGCGGGTGCGTTCACGTATTAGGTCGCGCTCCATCTGCGCGAACGCGGCAGTGACGTGAAAGAACATCCGGCCCTGGGCGGTCGACGTGTCGATGCTCTCAGTCAGGCTCCGGAACTCCACCTGGCGCTGCTGCAGGCCTTCAACGAGCTCGATGAGCCCCTTCACGGTGCGCCCCAGGCGGTCGAGCTTCCACACGACCAAGGTGTCGCCTTCGCGCGCGTGCTCGAGCGCCGCGGCCAGGCCCGGGCGGTCTTTGCTGACGCTGGATGCCTTGTCGTCGAGGACGCGCTTGCAGCCAGCCTTTTTCAGGGCATCGTGCTGCAGGCCGAGGTTCTGGTCTTCGGTCGAGACCCTGGCGTATCCAATGAGCACGGCTTTTTCCTTGAAATTGGTATTCGTTAGTGACTAACGGAGTCCAGCAATGCGGCATACCGTTAATACGGATTTCACTTTCTCACAACCCATCACAGTATAGCCGGGTGAGAATTTGAATTTGAGATGCGATTTTGAGAACGGCCGCTCAGAGTGAAACCGCCGCGGCCGGCGAAGGGTCGAGGACATTCTCACAAACGGACGTTTGCGAGAATTACTTGTGTCGCACCGCAAAACTGGCGCTTTGCCCTGGGCACAACCCGCGCGAAAATCCGTGCGAGCTTGCTCGGGCAAGGGCGCGTCAGCGCACGCCGCACGACCAAGCGCAGGAGGATTTCTCGCGCAGCGTTGGCCGCTACGCTTCCCAGGGCGCTTTGCCGCCTGGTATCGGGGCCGGCACGACGCTTATGCCGGCAGCCGGTGCCTTGGCCTTGGTCTTGTCGCCAAAGTTGCTGGGCAGGGCGGCAGAGGTGATGGCGTTGGCCGGCTGCTTCGGCTCCGGCGCCTTCTTGGCACGCCACTTCTCGATGTTGGTGAGCTCGCGCGCGGACTCGGCCGGTTTCTTGTCCCCGAAGTCGGTCCGCAAAACTCCGCGGCTAACCTCGGGCTCATCGAAAAGCCCCTCGGCCACAGATTTTCCCTTGGCGGTGTTCGCGGATGCTTTTGGTAGCTCCGGGGTTGCCTTGGCTTTCGCCGGCGCAACTTTCACCGGGGTTGGGGTGGCCGTTGCCTTCGACGGGTGTTTGCGCAGTTCGACCAGCGCGGACGCTCGCATGTGCTCGGGCAGCTTCGCCACGCGCGCCTGTATCACCTGCTCTCGCCGGTCGGCCTCGGTCTGCTCCTGCGCTTTCACGAGGACGGCCGGCGCCTTCGGCGACGACCGACTCACGTCCGCAGTGGCCTTCGACGGTGCCTTGGCCTTGAGCGCGTCCTGACGCACCTCGGCCACGGCCTTGTCCAGGTTGGACACCGGCATGCCCTTGGCGAGCATCTTGTTGAGTTTCGCACGCACGGCGCGCTCGTCCTTCGAGAGCGACGGGTCAAGGTCAAGCTGCAGCGGTCCGCCAGCTGTGCGCTCTGCCGCTTCGCGTTTTTTCCGCTCGGCCACTTCTTTCTTGAACTGGGTCAGGATGCCGCGGTGCTTCCACGTGGGCTGTCCTTTGAGTCGGCGCTTTTTCTCGTCCATGTCAGCACGGTTGACCGCGCGGTCCTTCGCAATGTCCTGCTCCTGGCGCTGACCGATTTGACGCGTCAAGGCCTCGCGCACGGTCAGGCCTAGCCCGCTATTGCGGTTGTGAACATACTTCGGGTCCAGGCGCACCGCACGGTTCTGGGTGTCGCGTCCGTAGATTGCGATGTGGATGTGCGGGTGTCCCTCGTCGTGGTGGACGGCCGCGCACCAGCGCAGGTCGCACCCGATTTCCTTTTCGATGTCCTTCATGCTCGCGCGCGCCAGCTCGCGCAACTGCTCGGGGTCGAGCTCGCGCTGGGGCGATATCATGATTTTCGTGAAGTTCGCCGCCTTCTTGCCGCGATAGCGCTCGTCGCTCCACTCTGCCATCTGCTCCTTCGGGCTCATCTCGTCGCGCATTGCGTCGAACCCCTTGAGCTCTCCGTCGCGCTCCATGTAAGCACCGGCGGCCATCATCTTATTGCCGATGTTGCGCACGAACGTCGTCTTGGTCGTCGACTTCTGCGTGAGCTCGTGCGGCTTCGCCTTGAACACGCCGGCGCCGCGCATCGGCCGCTGGCCGTTGTTCGGCCGGGCCACACGCGTAATAGCGCGAAAGAGCGCCTGTATTGCGCGCCCCATCGCTTTCTCTTTGCCCTTGCTGTCGTCGACGATTTTCCCGACGCGGATGTGAAACCGCATCTCGTCGTCGCGCCCGCCCTTGGGCTCGGCGTGGAGCTTAAGCTTGAGTGCTGATGTAGCCATCGCCCATCTCCGACTTGGCGCCTAGCTCGCGCAATACGTCGGCGGGCAAGGTCGGCAAGCGGTCCTTCGGGGTCAACCCGACTGCGTAGAAAGTGCGCCGGCGTATCACGCCGCGCAACTTGTAGAGCCTGCGGCCGGCGTCCTCGTAAGCGCGCACGACGTCGACCTTGTGCGCGAGATACTTGCCTTTGGCAAGGACCGAACGATGACGCGCATCGAGCGAGTCCAGTTGCTGGCGCAGCCACAACGCGGCGGGGTCCCCCGCGTTTATTGCGTCGAGCACGTGAAGGGGCAACTCGTCGTAGTAGTTCCCCGGCCAGCCAGGCAGCGACGGCTTCGGTGCGAGCTCGAGCAATACCTGCTCGAGCGGCTCGCCGGCGAGCACCTTGTCGGCCAGGCGCTCGATGACCGCCATTGCCGCAATAGGGGCACGGATGCTCTTACGCAACAGTCCCTCGGCGGCCTGCTCATTGGTCCAGTTGCGGTGATACGCGCCGACCTTCTCCTTCGGCGTGCGCGTGTCGGTATTGCGCGCGCGGATGCGCGCACCTTCCACCAGCGCCTGCTTGAGCACGGGGTCCAGTTTCTTCGGCATCGCCATCACGCTCTCCATGTTTTCGGTCTCTCTCGGGTGGACAATTCACACTGCCTTTTCTTGCGTGAGCACTTCAAAAAGCGCAGCGTTAATATCGGCTTGCCCGATAACACTGGCGGTCAAAATCTTCTCCCCTCTTTTCTCCTGCTCTCTTCTTCCCTTCCTTTGACGCCCCCCCGCCCCGCCCGTCGCAAATTCTTTCCGCCCCTCACCCGTCCTGTCCGCTTTTCCTCTCGTATTTTTGTCCTGCTCTCGTATTTTTCCTCGCCCTTGTCTCCAAGTTTTACCCGCCTCACCTCACAAAATTCCTCTCATCAAGCCCTGCCCTCACACCAAAAACACTCCGACGCAATACCGCCCCGCACCGCAAAAAACTCACCGCTCCGCGCACCTTCTCACCGGAATTTTCTGGTCGAGCTGCGGCACTTCGCACCACCAAAAGTCAAAACCACCAAAGGAAATTCTGTGGCCGGGTGTGCTCTCGTCGGCATCTGTTTCTCATTTTTTGCCCTCAAAAAATCCAACCCGCCACGCAAAAAAGCCCGCACCGCAGGGCCACTTTCGCGTGCGTGCTGCTACTATTGCGTGATGGATTTCGACGACATCGAGGTGCTCGACGCGCTCATCGACCAGATGAACCGGAGCACCGCGCACGCAGAAAAAGCTCTCGACGCTGCGCTCGATTTCGTCGCCCGGTCGGAAAAACGCATCGCGCTGTTGGAGCTGGACGCACAAAAAAAGAGGCACCCGAAGGTGCCTTTTCTCTAGCGCGATACCGCCAGGTTAGCGGCTGCGCGCGTCGCAAAATCTCGATTCCGCTGCCACCAGGACGGCGCGGTTGCGCTGCTCGGGAGTCAGTCCCATCAGCTCCCCGCTCCGCACGTAGTCGCAAAAGTCCGTGGTCATGTCGACCAACGCGCAGGCCTGCGCGCCCGTGAATCCACGGCCGGACACGCGCGCGTAGTTGTGGCGCCACTCGATTTCCGGTGGGTTGCCGGCCGGCTGCTCGTTGATGGACTTCATCACGGCCCGCGCGATGGGGCCTGTCTTTGGAATGTATTTGCTCATGATTGCCGCCCCCCTGATTGGTGAGCGTCGCCGGCAAGCCGCAGCACGGCGTGCTGCCGGCCCCAGTCGCCTTCGTTGACCACGACCGGCACCAGGTCGTTGAGGTTCGCAGCGGTCGAGCCGTCGTCGTCGCGTCGGTAGGTGCCGTCGGACTGGCGCTCGATGATGAGCGTGTTGTCGCCGTCGCCAGGCACGTCGTCCGACGCGCCGTAGGAAACATTCGCGCGGATGGGCTGCGCACCGTCCGGCGCCCCGGGCTCGAAATACAAGTCGAGCTCGAACGGGAAGCCCTCGGTTGTGGTGCCGCTGACCGTGCGCTGGTCAGGGTCCGGTAGCCAGTCGAGGCTCATTAGGCCCCCTTCTTTTTGGCGGATGCCTTCGCTGCCTTCGCGGCCAGCTTCTGCTCCGGGGTCTGGGTGGAGCGGGGGCGCTTGGCGACGATACCGGCGGCCTGGAGCGCTGCTTTGGCCGCTAGCCATGCTTTTTCAAGTGGCACGTACTCGGTCTTGTAGAGCGCCTCGCGCGGCGTGCTGCCGCCCGTTTTGACGAGCTTGGTGAGTTCGCTGGCCTGGGCCACCAGGCGGGCGACGTTGGCATTCAGGACCTTGATGGTCTGCTTAGTGGGGATGCCGGCGTCGGCCGGCTGCTTTTGCTCGAGCTCGGCCCTGAGCTCGGCACGGATGTCGGCCACCAGGCCGGCGTCCCAGGTCGAGCGGTAGTTCTTGGCGTCCTTGTCGAGGAAGGTCTGCAGCGACAGCATCTCGCTCTCGGTGAGCGGCGCAGGCGCCGCCTTACCCTCTTTGGCCGGGGCGTAGACGAGCTTCGCCGCGGCGTTGGCCACCTTGGTGAATCGCGGCAGCGCAGCGACGTAATCGACGCTCACATGCCCGGGCACCTTCACGCCGCTCGTGATGGTAGCCTTTACGTAGTTGGCGCGGTAGACGCACAGCGAGCCGGCACCGCTCTTGGTCGTTGGTTTTTGGATGCGAATGGTCATTGTGAAACTCCTTTCGGTGTGCGGTGATATTACCGCTAATACGTATAGCGACTTTTTTTATACAAATGCCGATAACGCTGATTATAGCACAAATATATTTTGTGGTAGCAAAAATAACCGCTACTCGGTTTTATTTCGATATGGACGATAGCGGTTGCTCATTGACTGATAGCGGTATTAGACCGCTTGCTAGTAGCGGTATTGCTCGCTACTCTAAGCAGTGCTTTGCTTGACCGCTTCAGTTAAGTGCGCATGTCTTATATTACAGTAATATCAATAGCTTACTAGAATAGCGGTGTTGTGAAAAGCAGTAACATAAATTACCGCTATCCTAAAATATATCAACGCTAACAGCAGTATCAGTTCGCTATTGCTGTTTTATTGTTTAACGCTACTGCGTTCGGTGAAATATAGCCTATAATTATGTTTGCCGCTACCCGATTTCGGCGCGTTTAGACTTCGGCCGGCACCGCCGCCGTAGCAACCGGGGCCGCGGCGAGCAAGCCTCCCAGGGTCTGCGGTGTGTCGCCATACACCGTGATGCGCACCGACTTAGGCAGGCGGGTGTGAATGACCTGCTTGATAGGCAGCAGGGCGCCGGCGGCGTTGCCGTATTGCTTGGCATAGTGGGGGTGCTTCGCTAGCCAGGCGGGGCGCACCAGCCCCCACTGGCTCTGGGCGTGCTTGTGAAGCTCGATGACTTGCGTCCGCACCCCCGACAGGAGCGGGCGGTTGCGCTGCTTCTCGAGATAGCCCCGCAGCCCGAAGGACTTGGGGCCCTCTGCGCCGTAGGCCAGGGCCTTGATGTTGTCGTCAATCGACGCCTTGGCCCCGCTGAACACCTCCGGACGCAGTTTCCAGGTCCAGGTGCTGATTGTCTTGAGAATGGTCTTGCCCTTGACCAGGCGCGGCTCTTTTTTGGTCGCGTAGAGCAGAACGTAATCGCGGCAGGTGATGTGGCTGTCCGCAGCCATCGCGTCGCGGGCGGAGCTGAAGTCCGGGCTGGCTGGGTCGGCCAGGCCGCCTTTGCCCGCGGTCGAGATGAGCAGCCAGGCGAACTGGTCCCCGTCAGGGTAGACCAGGAACCGGACGCTCGCCCGGCCGCACTTCGTGTCATATGCCCTGCGGTTATTGCCGACCAGGGTCGGGTAGCGGTCTGCGAACTTCTGCGCCAGGCTGGCCAGTTTTGCGCCGGCCAGCCGGCCCCCGACCCAGTGGCGGTAGCAGTCGCGGCCGACGAGGACCTGCAGCAGTTGAAGGTGGGCCGTCAGGTTTCGGGCCACTTTTAGGGACAGCGCGTCGTGAACAGTATCCATTGCGAGAGCTCCAAAAACGCGCCGGAAAAGTCCATGCGCTTGGAGCGTATAGCGACCAACGGGTTGTGTGTCAGTAGGGCATTTGAGCAGACACAATGACGCCTGAAAAAAAATTCTCTTTTTTTCATCAAAGGCACGAAGGTGCCTATACGGTGTAGGGCCTTCAACTGGGACCCGATGAAAATCGGGACCGGCAAAAGCTTCATAAGAACTGGGTCAATGGTGTGCCAGCACCAGCACTAAACGAATTTCACTTCGTTAATGCTGGGGCGCATCACCGCCCCAGCACTTTCTGTAATGCTCCCGGATATCCACTCTCGTAGGAAGCGAGAGGAGGACGAAACGCGTAGTGCGTCCCAAAAAGGCGCCCGCTATGTGTCCGGGGGGGTTTGGCAGAGTAATCCCGTCAAGCATTTTTGACGGAGTAATCCTGCCATTCTACTTCCTTCAACGACCCTCCCGCGTCGAAAAGCGGGTGGCGCCGTGCGACTGGGACACGGCCGCCGGGGGGATAATCCCCGGTGGGTGCGGGCTGCTAACACAGAGCTGACGCATTGTGAACTACGGACTTCAGCATCCGTGGGGAGCGCCTGATAAGCGAGAAATCCGGTAATCAGTCCGGACCAGGGTGCGCTGCCTTCCTAAATCGGGAGCGGAGCAACCTGTGCTACACATGAAGGCTTCTACACTTGGCGGAAAAGCCAAGAGTCGGACGATGGGGCAAGTGTCCCAGGCGTTCGGGCGAGCCAGCGAGTGATAAGGGGTAGCTCCCTTGAGCTTGCGGCCGCGTTGATAGCTTAAGCATGTAAATGCCGGAGTCCCGTCAAGGGGAGTCGGCTATGTAGATACAAGCAAGAGTGAGCTAGGGGCTTCAGTCCTTGGAATTCTTGGAAGTTAGCAGGGTGATGTAGTGCTTGTCAGTAAGGGGGTGCTTCAGGCTTCGACCCCCCCAAGAACGCGACGCGCGGCACACTACACCTGTTAGCGAGAGACTCACGGTCTGCTTTTCACGACTCGAATATCTAACCTGAACGAAATATCCTGAAGTGTTTTTGCGGGGAGCTTGTTTTCCACCCCGCCCTGTCGCGTAACGAACGACTTGCCATTGTATGGGTATGAGATGCCGGCCGACTACGTGGAGAGGGTCATTCCTCTGCTGTGTTTTTCCACACGGAAGCAGTTTTTCCGAAGTCAGCCAGAGCTTTGTCCGAAAAATATCTCGGGAGCATTACAGACGAAAGTGAAAGGCAACCACCCCTGGCAGGGTGGTTGCTCGGGACGACGGGGTGGGAACACCCTGTGTACCCCGTTCGGTTTTTTTGACCAGGAACACACGGCGAAGTCGGGGGTGACACCCCGTCGAGCTATCCCGGTCTACCGCTTCACCGGCAGCATGTCATGTCGGTGGTGTGGAGTTGAGTTTATAGCGTCCGTCATTCGGGTGCGAGAACTGGTCTTGCTGTTCCAGCCAGCTCTGTGTTGTTTATTCTTCATTCAGACCCCGCGCGCTAGCGCGTGCGGGGGTCTTTTTCAAGACGAACAGCCAGGGGAAATAGGAAACAGCCCAAGAGACAAGACAGGTGCCACCTCCGGGTGGCATTAGTCTGCCCAAAATTTGCCGCGCCACACCGCACTCCCATTCCCTTCGATAGCGCTTGGCTCGGAACTTGCGAGTTTTCACTGAAGGCGCTTTTGACTTTTCAGGGCCTAGGCATAGCACCTGCTGACGCAGGTGCGCAGCAGTCCATCCCTCTCCTTGGCAGGACGGGGAGCCCTGAAAGGGCGGACCGGCCTTCTAAAATCTTCTTATATAAATCTTCTTACCGGACAGGAATAGTCGTTAAGTGTTTGAAAACGCAATAAAACAAAGAATGAGCGATAACATTCGGCACGAAGGTTTTATGACATTCGGCACGAAGGAGATGACATTCGGCACGAAGGCCCGTGGAGTTATCCACAGGCCTGACCGTAGCGGCAGGATGACATTCGGCACGAAGGCGGGCCGCCGGTCGGCCTGGCTAGAACCGGTTCTCGTCCATGAGCTTGTCGAAGTGCTCGAGCACGTGGTCAGGCATCCCCGCGGCAACAGCCTCCGCGCGCAGCTCGCCGTAGCACTCGTCGTCCAGAATGCCTACGCCGCCAGCGAGACTCTCGAACAGGCGTTTCTGGCCTGTGTTGAGGCCATCAGAGAGCGATGCCGCCGTTGCCTTTAGGGTAGGGCCTGCCAGCACCAGCAAAGCGTCCGCAGCCCCTAAGCCACGCTCCTGAAGCTGCTTCTCCGTAGGACGCTGCTTGATGGCGAATTGCTCGTTGTCGATGTCTTGCCACGAGGTAATAAGGTGATTGCGAGCGAGCAGGTCCAGCGCATTGCGAGCGTCGCGCTTGAACGTAGCCAGCACCTGCCCGGTTCGTCCGGTGAGCGCGCGCAGGCTTTCGTATCGCATGCTCTTGAATGTGCCGGGATGCGATGCCAGGTGCGCGTGTAAGTGCTGCGCAAGTGGGTTCGGGCGCAGCTCTTGGTGCGCAATCACGTCGAGCGGCGAGTAATCCCCAGGCAAAAACAAGTTAGCCATGTCGGGGTCAACCTTCACGAAGAACTCTTTGGTCCCGTCGTCGCGCTTCAGCCTGTAGAGCAGGTTGTATACGTCGGGGCTGCCGGTGGTGTGCGGATTGCCGAGGACGTTGCGCCACTGCCCCTTGCGCTGCTGGCGAATGGTGAGCATGACCGTCCTCAAGGCCTTCAGCGACTCCGAAAGCCGTGCGTAGTCCTTAACAGTCTGGTTGGTGCCCAGCGCTTTCAGCATGGCGCTGCCCTTGAAGCGGAGCCACCCCGTCGGGTCCCACCCGTTTCCCGTGAGCCACCTGTAGACAAACAGGATTTTCAGCCACACCTCGAAGTCAAACTGGCGCAGTTCAGGACCTTCGCGTGAAATATCGTAATTGCGGAAGCTGTAAACGTGCTCCGCTTCGATGTAGTGTGCCCGCTCTCCCTTGCGGTTTGCGGTGAATAGCGCGCTGCGCACCATGGCGTGCGGCACACTCTCGGTCAAGGTCTGGAACATGTCGCCCTGAACGGGTGTTGCCAACCCCTGGGCCTTGGCAACGGCTAGGTCCCTGTTTTGCCGGGCTCGCTCGACCATGCGGCCATGCTGTAGCAGCTTATCCGACATATCGAAGGACTCCCGTCCGACCAGCACCAGGGCGTTCATTGTGCCACCCCGAGCTTGGCACACAAAGCTCGCACGGTTTCTGCGAGAGCCTTGTCGTGCTCGCCGGCCAGTTCCTTAGCGGCCTGGCGCAGGAGCGCCGGCAGCTTCGGCAGGACAAGCTTGGCGTAGCGGTTGGGCTCGAGCACTTCCAGCTCGAACCGCGCACGATAAACGGGTCCCAGCTCGGCCGGCCACTCGCCCGGGCGCAGTGCGGTGATGTCGGGTTTGAAGCGGGCAAGAAGTAGCTTGCGGGCACGCTTGCGTGCGGGGTCGTAGGTGTCGGTGTAGACACGGACGGAACGGCTGGTTTGGCGTATTTCCATGGTGCGGCTCCCAATGCGCCGGCACAACGCCGGCACTTCGTGTAGCTACTCACCGTGGGAAATGCGAAAGACTGTTTCATTGCGCGGAAGGACGAAAAACTCCAGCCCAGTGGATAGACTGCCCGTATGCTCTCCTGCTGACCTGCTCTCCTGCTGACCTGCTCTCCTGCTGGCATGCTGGCATGCTCTCCTGCTGGCCTGTTAGCCTGATGGCATGCTTTCATGCTAGCAGGATGGCGTAATGGCATGATTGCGTGATGGCTATTTCTTACCCTGCTGTAGCACCCAGTCCACACCTTCGAGCATGAGGGTCTGCAGCTTGGTCTCGCGCTCGATGGCCAGCAGACGCAGCTTCCTCCAGCGTTCCGCGTCCAAGCGCAGAGTCAGGCCCACCGTGCGTCCCATCTCCATCCTGCCACTGGCGGCCTGCGCGGCCGCCTTCACGGTTCGCGCTTGGGCTTGCGCGCGGGCTGCCATTCCATCGGCCAGGGTAGGCTTTGTCATGTGCGTTTCTCCAGATTCAGGTTTTTTAGGACGGCCAGAGCGAGTAGGTCGGTCTCGCGGAAGGCCACGCTCGATGCGGCGAACTGCCCTATACACTGCCCAGCGTTGAATGAGTCCGAGAACGCGGTGCGGTTGCCAAGGCTTTGCGCCACGGGTTCGCCAAGCTGCTTCAAGGCCTCTGGCAACAGCTGGCCGCTGCCGGTGCGGATGTCAACACGGTTGGGAACCAGCAAGGCCTTGGGCTTGCCGTGGCGAACACCGCGGACGTCGCGCACAACACCCAGGGTTTCCTGTGTCGCGAGCAGGTCCAGGCCCGAGGCAGCACAAGGCACCAGCACGAGGTCTGCAAGGCCCAGAACCACCCCCAACGCGGCGTTTAGGTGCGGCGGTGAGTCAATCACCACCAGGTCGGCATCAAGCTCGCGCACCTGGCGCGACCAGCCGGCCACCTGGCTGTCGGTTTCAAGGGGCAAGGCGTGAATGGGGAAGGGCAACTGCCCGAGCTCGCCCCAGTGTGTTGCGCTGCCCTGCAGGTCGGCATCGACCAGCGCTACGACATAGCCCCGGCTTGCCAGCGCGCCGGCCAAGTGAACG
>CAAGKR010538004.1_pt1 | contig 14185 bp, 15 predicted proteins | sample 2556971 | NCBI WGS metagenome assembly CAAGKR01 (sample SAMEA5207829, study PRJEB30636) | soil metagenome | biome: forest; feature: boreal; material: soil | place: USA | collected 2011-09 | depth 1 m | reverse complement strand
TCAGCGACCCACCGGGACTTGGCATCCTCCAGCCGCTAAAAGACGGTCGCGCCTGCGTCTCGTTCAGCCGGCTGACCAGGCATCGGGCAGCGGCGGGCGATCGGCCAAGTCAACATAGGTTCGTCGGCTTAACGTCAAGGAACTGCTTCAGCTCGGTCAGCCGCTAAATAGGCGGGGCTGCCGAGATTCGGGCCACGGCCTTCACAACATCGAATTCAAGTGGGGTCAGGAGCCTGTCAAGTGAGTCGACCAAACCCGGATAGGCCCCTTTAGGGATGAACCGCATGTGCATGACGTCGTTGCGCAGCTCCGAGATCTTCCAAGTAAGTCCGACCATCTTGCCGTACGGAATGGGCGGCTGAGCTATCGAGTTGAAGAGATGCGCGAAGATCGGACTCCATAAATGGAGCACGATCTGATGCAGCTCTGACAAGTCAAGCTTCTCCACGAACGACTCAGCGCTCGGAAAGGCATGCATGGGCGGTATATCGGTCGGGCCCGTGGAGGGCCGTGTACGGATGGAGGGATTGGTTCGTAGCAGATTGCGCCAGTGCTTAGCGGGCATGTATTTTGGTGGGCTCTGCCACCATCCTGCTCCCAAGTGGTACGTAACCAGTTCCTGAACGTGTGTACGAAGACCGTGCTCGTACAGGCCCAGTCTGAGATAAAGCTCCCTCGACCGAGCCCAAGCCCCATTGGCGACTGCCACGGCGTAAGCCCAAGGATCGCCGACCGGGGTGGGAGCTTGTTGCCCGTGGGACTTTTGGATCCGCTGCCTAGTTTCACCAACCGCCTGCAAGATCTCCGCATGCCCGTTACTTCGAACATACTTGGCAATCCGAGCCTGTTCGGCCCCGCCCAGCGGCAGGCCTAGCGAATTGCAGACGAATTCGGCGTGGGTAGCCGCAAATTGGTTATATTGGGGCGCCAGGCTCGCGCGGTAATTGGCCCCCACGAGCTTGATTATGAAGCCCCGAAATGGGGTATCATCTTGTCAGGCAGCGTCCGTTTGGGCGCTGTGAGAGACAAGGGCCATCCCGGCTCGGGCCGGGCGTCGATTGTCTCCGGCCGACCTAAAGCCCAGAGCGGTTGTCTTGGACGCCCTGGGCTTTAGCGTTTCTTAGCCCCTTGGCTCGGTCCTAGCGACCAACCGTCTTTCTTCCCCGGTTTCTGGATTAACTAGGACCGTCTCGAATAAGTCCTCGAACCGACAGCCGAAGTACTTCACCATCTGCTGCTGAAGCTTCGGGCCGGCCTGCCGGCTGTTCGCCTCGATGGCCGGGATGTAGTTCTGGCTGATGCCTAGATCGTGAGCCAGCTTCCGCTGCGTGAGACCGCGCTTCTCCCGCATCGCCTTCAGGCCCACCGCGCGGACCTCGATCTTCACCGCGAGTATCATGGCAGCCGGAACTCAGCAGTGTCGGTTTTGGATGTCTCGGGGGCATGTGGATCTCAGGGCTGCGGCCCCAACCTAGCCACTCCCCCGGCCTGCAAGTGCCGGACTGATCTCTTGATGGGCAGCTGTGAATGAAATGAAATACGAGGGTCGTCTCGAGCTCACCTGGACCAACAAGGCCCTTCGGCTTCTCGCTTCAGAAGACGGCTCATATGAATGGGTGCCGGCCTCCGATTACCGGGTGGCGGAGGTGCGGCTTCTCCACGACGTCGCGAGCGCGGGCAACATCGGGCCATCGCGCGCGAGAGCAAAGGACAACCTGCTCATTCGCGGGGACGCCTTGAACGCTCTAACAAGTCTCACTCGCCTTCCAGAGTTCGCTCGCGAGTACGTGGGCAAAGTCAGGCTCGCCTACATCGATCCTCCATTCAATACGCAGCAGAGCTTCCTCCACTACGATGACGCACTCGAGCACTCGGTTTGGCTAACGATGATGCGTGATCGGTTGGCACAAATCCAAGCGCTGCTGTCTCCGGACGGATCGGTGTGGGTTCACCTTGATGATTCTGAGATGGCGTATTGCCGAGTCGTATTGGACGAGCTGTTTGGCCGTCAGAACTTTGTCGCCACGGTGGTCTGGGAGAAAGCGCGGGGCGCCCGCGGCGATACCGATGTCACGACGACACACGATTACATCTTGGTGTTTGCCAAAGACAGGAGTATCTGGAAGGATGCCAGGAACCTTCTTCCCCGTACCGAGGATCAGCTAGGCCGATACAAGAACCCCGACAACGACCCACGCGGGCCCTGGCGACAGGGAGCTGACGGTACGGCGAAGAGTGGCGGCGAGCGCTACCGGTTTCCGATTACCTTGCCATCGGGTCGAACCGTTCAGCCTCCACGTGGCAACTATTGGCGCTTCTCCGAAGAAACGTTTCGGCGGCTCAAAGCCGATAACAGAATCCACTTTGGCGTCGACGGCGATGGCCTACCCGTCGTCAAGAGGTTTCTGTCCGAGATCAAGGCGGGCGTGGTTCCCACAACCTGGTGGCCAGCCAACGAAGTCGGGTCGAACCAAGAGGCAAGGCGGGACCACTTGAGAAAACTTCTACCGGACCTCGAGCCTTTCGCCACGCCAAAGCCGGAGAGATTACTCCACCGAATCATCAGTCTTGGCACCGCACCCGGCGATGTTGTCCTCGACTGCTTCGCCGGCTCAGGCACGAGCGCAGCTGTAGCTCACAAGTTGGGACGACGCTGGATTGCAATCGAACGCGAAATTTCCACTATCGAAAAGCACACAGTGCCGCGCTTGTCGAAGGTCCTCAATGGGGAAGACACGGGCGGAGTAACTGATGTGACGGGCTGGGAGGGAGGTGGGGGCTTCCGGGTCCTCGATGTTGCGCCATCGATGTTCGAGGCAGATAGCGGGCTTGTCTTTCTGGCCGATGGGATGACTAACGGGACGCTCGCCGAGGCGACGGCGGCACAACTTGGCTTCGACTACCAAGTCGATCCGCCCTTCTCGGGACGAAAAGGACGAACCCGCCTGGCGGTCATTGATGGGATTGTCAATGCATCTGTTGTTGAACTGATCGTGGGCGCCCTTGGCCCGGAAGAGCGGGTTGTCGTGTGCGGAACGGGGATCGACACAGATGCGAGGCCCGTCCTCCAGGTCCTCCGGCGAGGATCGACGCTCCGTAAGATTCCAGCGGCCCTCCTGGCGGAGTACCGCGCGGCGCAACTCGAGCCCGACGCGAAGGTAGTCGGCCAGGCGAGCGGAGCAAATGGCGAGCAAGCACAACCCATGCCCGCCACTGTCTGAATCTCTTGGGTGCACTTCAGCTTCTTACGGAGGCGATCGATGAAATCGCCGCGCGCCTAGATCTGCGGCAGCCCAATAAAGAAGCTGTGCAAACCCTCGCGGCGGAGGTGTCACAGCATTACGACGTCGACCAGAAGGCGAAACCATTCGAGGCGGTTCTCGAGGTCGCTACAGGCGTAGGCAAAACCTACATCCTTACGGGCGCCATGGAGCTCTTCTGGGCCGCCAACGGCGTCCGCGATTTCGTCATCGTGACGCCCGGTCGGACGATCCTCCAGAAGACGCGCGACAACTTCACCCCTGGCCATCCCAAGAGCCTGCTGGCTCCGATGAGCTTCCAACCTGTCGTGATCACCTCCGAAAATTTCAATTCGCCGGCGATGCGGGCGGCAATGGATGATCCGCTGCAGGTCAAGGTCTATCTCTTCACTGTGCAGGCCCTCATAAAGCCCGACTCAAAGGTCGCTCGAAAGACGCACGTCTTTCAAGAGGGCATTGGAAGCGAGTTCTACGCTCACCTCCAAGGCGTGGGCCGGCTAGTCGTGTTTGCCGACGAGCACCACACTTATTACGGGGCTGCATTCTCCAAGGCTATGCGCGACCTCAACGCGTGGGCCCTGGTCGGACTGACGGCCACGCCGGATAAGAAGACCCCACCCGACCAGATCATTTTCCGCTACCCACTGGCCGCGGCCATAGCGGACAAGCTCATCAAGACGCCCGTGATTGTGGGCCGCAAAGACGACCTACATGATCCGCTCACCAAGCTGACGGATGCGATCACTTTGCTGAATACAAAACGCGATGCCGTCGACGCGTACGTCGCCGCAACCGGTGCGGCTGCGGTGAACCCGGTCTTGCTGGTCGTGGCGGAAGATATCAGCGACGCGGACGACAGCGCGGCGATTGTTAAGTCAGAGGACTTCTTCGCCGGTCAGTACGCCGACGCGGTCCTCGTCGTGCATTCAAAGTCCAAGGATCCGGACGCGGCCCTTGAGGAGCTCGGCAAGGTCGAGGAACCCACATCTCCGGTTCGCATCATCATCTCTGTTGGGATGCTCAAAGAGGGCTGGGACGTTCGTAACGTCTACGTGATCCTGTCATTGCGGCCGAGCGTATCGAGCATCCTGACGGAACAGACGCTCGGCCGAGGTATGCGTCTTCCCTTCGGGGCCTACACAGGGATTGAAATCCTCGACACCCTTGAGGTCATCGCGCATGAGCGGTACGAAGAAGTCCTGAGAAAGGCAAATGTCCTCAACAAGTCGTTCATCGACTACCGAACGCGAGCCGCCGTTCGGCTCAATGCCCGCGGCCAGCAGGTCGTGGTTACGGAAAAGGTGACCGGGATCGGGCAGCCGATCCTCGTCGCGCCACCAGGAAATGATCCTGCCGTCCTGGATAACGAGGCGCAACCGGTACTCACGACCGTAGAGCAGCGCGCCGTGCAGGCGGGCGAGGCCGTCTTGAGGATGAAGCAGCCGATTGCTCGGAGGCAGGAGGCGCCGATCATCATGATTCCGCTCCTGAAGATGTCACCCATCAAGAACCCGTTCACGCTCGCCGACATAACCGACACCGACCGTTTCCGCAAACTCGGAGCTTCCCTGGCGAGCGACCCGGATGGTGAGTTGTCTCGCACGGTTATCAGCGCCGAGGTTGTCGTCGGACTCGACAACGTGAAGCGAACGGATATCAAGACCTCGCCTGCGGCCGATACAGTGGTGTCCGCGCCAAGGCTGTTTCCGATTGAGGACCTGCGCGCGGAATTGGTCGAGATGATCCTGGCGTCGCCCGCGGTGCCTGCCCGCAAAGATCAGCAGGCTGCGGTCCAACCCCTTATCGAGGCGTTCTTTGTTGGGCTTGGAAGCAAGGCCGTTGGGATTCTGTCGGCTTACCTCGGCCGGGCCGGAGCTCGGCTAGTCAGGCTGGTTTCCGAGGAGCAACGCCGGTTCACGGGTAATCCGGAATACGACAGAGTCGTCGAGTTGAAGGACTTCAACCCTGCGCGAGCTACCGACAGGCCGGTATCTGGCGACCGGTTGGGGATCTTCAGCAAGGCGGTGGCCTATGACGATTGGAAGCGTTCGCTGTTCGCGGTCGAATGGTTTGACTCCAAACCCGAGCGGACCGTCGCGAACATGGTCGATGCAGACAGCGGTGTAAGGCTGTGGGTACGACTCCACATCGGCGAGTTGCCGATCCTATGGAACTCCCTCGGTCAGGAATATAACCCGGACCTCATCGTTATAGACGTCGACGAAACCCATTGGGTCGTCGAGGTGAAGATGGATAGGGAGATGGCGTCAGAAGAGGTCAGGGGAAAGCGTGATTCCGCGATGCGTTGGGCCAACTACGTCACGGCTGACGTGAAGGTGAGGGTGCCCTGGCGCTACCTACTGGTCTCTGAGACCGATGTGGAAACGGCCAGGGCGTCGTGGCCGGCGCTAAAGAAGTTGGGAGGCTACTAAACGCTCTCCGGCTACCGAATCCCGGGAGCCGCCTAGGCGACTCTGCGCGAGCCGAACGCTCAATGGCTGGGCTACGGAGGTGCTTACCCGCTAGGCACAAGGCGCTTTACGAGTCGCTATTATGACCAGCCCTCGTGCGAAGGGGTAAGTTCTTGATTGCAGTTTGCAGGGCTGTCCAAGAATGCTCGGACATCTTGTCTCTGGATTCTGCGGGTAGATCGGTAAGTTCCTCCAGAAGCACCGCAATCAAGTGAGCATAGGACGACGGCAACATTTCAAACATGACCTGTTCTTCGCGGTATTTCTCGATCTGGATCCGAAGGAGATCGTCGCCTTCGGAGCCGGAGGTCGTGCGGCTGACGTAAACTGGCCGCACCGTTATCCGGCGCCATTCGTGCGGCCAGCGATACATGTCGATCAGTTGATCGACGAGTACCCTGAACGACACGATCCACTCGTTGAGCCGTCGAATGGCCCGCTCACTCAACTGCGGCGAAAGGCGCCTCATGGTTCGTGACTCGGCAACTATGAGAAGGAGAAGGTACGTATCGTTGATGTCTAGCGGCAACACTTCTTTGCGGGCCAGGCTATCCACCAAGTCCCAGATCCGGCCTTCGTCCCGAGGAAGTGATGCGTATGTCTGTATCTGTCGGGTGGCGGCCTCAAAGGCGGGCTCTTCCAGCTGGTCAAGAGCGGCAGCGATCCTGATAACGGCGGCTCGCTCCTCCGCATCGTCCGCGCTGTGATTAGTCTTTGCCACGTCGCCCGCCTCCTTTTACCCGCTTATAGTCTCTGACTGTCCGCGTACAGAAAATCCAACATGCGACGAGGACGAATAGGCCCAACAGGTCAGCGAGAGCGGAGAAACCACCAGCAAACGCACTAACCACAAGGCTGACACTGAGGTATACGAAGACCAAACCAAGCCCAAAAACGTTGATGTTTCCCCAGACCGTCGAACGGTCGTCTTCAATGATCCTCAACAACGCTCGGCCGAGCCGCAGACTGTCGAGAAGGCTAACGATGCCCGAGATCAGCTCACGAGCTTGTCGCTCCATCCGGCCCCCGTAATGCTTAGCCTAGACGCCGTCCAGCCGATCAGACCTAGCATGATTAGCGCCGCGTTCTGTGCGGTACATCGAAAGCAAGAAACCACCGCATGAGACGCCAAGCACCGAAGCCGCACCAAGAATCACGAGACCCTGACCCCAAGAGATAGCTCCGTAGGCGATCAGCAGGACGCCTAACACGATGGCTCCCGTTGCGAACATTAGGCCGCCAATTGACCACAGCGGGACGAAAGCGCGTTCTCCCTGGGCTACACGAGTATCTCCTTGACCTCCGTGAACCTCAGCTGCGTCGTCGCCCTTGTCAAATGGACGGTCTAGAACTGCGACTGAAGCGTGTTCTTGGTGATTGCTCTGGGGTATGTCGCCACTTCCGGCTACGGATTCGCCGGGGGAAGGCAGGCTTCGTCTCTTCCAGACCTTTCGCCCTGGATTGTGCCGCTCGGTCGACGAATTGACCCACTCTTCTCTTGTCCGCTCCATTGCAGCTCAGTCTAGCGCTGGGCGGGATTCCAAGCTGCCTACGCCATCGTCTCCCAAACCCGTAGAGATCCCGAGGGCCTCCGACCTGGGTTCCCCGAGCAGTTGGGCAATCTATGCTGGCAGGGTTCCGGCGGGTGTACACAGGCGCGAGTCTGGGCAGTCGGTCCCGCCTGAACAGGTGGCCTGCGCTGAAGAAAACAGAAGGGCTCCCGCTACCGGAAACCCTTCTCGTTTGTGCTGGACTGGCTTGATATGGATTGGCTTGGAATGGGCTGCGTTGCCTTTTTCCGCCCCGGTGATCAGCCGGGAAGAGCAGTACCGGAAGTCTACCAGAGGCTGACGGCGGCCCCGCGGCTCGCCCGGTCGTACACCCGTTCGCCGGCGAACTCACGCCGCGCCAGCAGCCCGGAAATGGGGCAGTGCGGCGTCGGGACCGGGTCGGCGTCCTAGGGCGTCGTAGCGCCAAAATATCAGACCTGCTCGGCCAGCCTCATGTGGCCATTGACAGGTTGAATGAACTGCGCGCAGTGTGGTGTTCGCAGGCCAATCTGCGGCCCCCTTTCACCTTCTTTCGAAGGTCGGGACTTCCGATTCCGCCAATGGGAGCAGCCCTACGGACCTGTTTGGCGATGCGATCCAAGCGATCAAAACGGAGTATGTTCGTCTCGGCCACACGCGTGACTGGCGCTTCCTCGCGTCTCCGCGAAAGACGCTGGCACTTGGTACCAAGGCGGCATTCTTCACGCTAAATCCAGGCGAGGGCTGGATTGATCCTGACCATGGCCGCGAAAGCTCCGAAGGTGGGTCGGCCTTCCTTCGCGAACGCTGGAAGGGATACCCAGCTGGGGAGGCGCCTCTTCAAATCCAATTTAAGGGTTTGTTCGCCTGGCTTGGCCTCGTACCCGACGAGACGCTGACGGCTTACTTCATTCCCTTCCGTTCGCTTGATTACAAGACGTTGCCATTGCGTAGCGAGTCCATCGCCTTCTCCGTTGGACTGTGGCGAAAAATACTCCCGGTAGTGCGCCCGCCGCTGGTCGTCTGTCTCGGAAATGCCGTTGCCCACGGCCTACACGAAATCTGGGGTCCCGCACTCACCGAAACACCGTACGAGACCGGCTGGGGCGATGTGCACGCATATGTGAGCGTTTACAACGATCACCGGTTGCTCCAGCTTCCTCACCTATCCCGTTTCCCGATTTTCGGCCGACCACAATCGGTGAAGCCGCTGGCGCGGATCCGCGAGTCTTTGGGAAATCCGCCGACGGAGCCTAGCCGTAGTCCGCCGGATCTTGCGTAACGACGCGACGGCCTGATCCACCTCGCTAAGTGGTAGCAGGACCTGCTAGTCGGTCGCTTTCAGCCGCTGCCTGATGTCCGTCGTCTTTGGCCGGGGCAGAGGCGGGCACAGGTCTGGCAGCGGTCGCGCGGCCGCCAGCAACCGGGCCGGGATGAACCGCTCCGGAACCCCAGGCGGGACGTGGCCGGCATGGGCGGCCCACTCCTCCGGCAGCCAGGCATAGCCGCCCGCATTGGCTCGTTTCGCGATCACGAACCGTTCGCGAGGAGCGAGTTCTGGCGCTGATGGCACGCGTCCGAGCTTGTTCAGCAACCGATCGAGGACCAGGATCTGTTGGCGCAGCTCGACCTGCAATTGATCACGACGCGCGGCCGGGACCTTCTTGCGTTGGAGTTGGCGCCGGATCCGAGTCAGCTCGTCCGCCAACACACACGCTTGATGAACCAGGTACCGATCGGCCGGCGCGTCATGCACAGCGAGCAGCTCGCCGTAGAGCCGTTTCCCATCCTGTCCGAGCCCGCGCGGCGCCACTGTTTTACGTGTCACTACTCACCGGATTTTGGCGGTCGAATTCGGCGAGAAAAAAATCCCGCGTTTGGGACCGATGTAGGTTAACTGCAAGATTGGCGCTCTATCGCGGACCCCTCCCCCCGTGAGCTGACCGACATGGACCGCCCGCGAACCGCTGTGGGGGAGGCGTGGCGGTTCAGCAGGGGCGGTCGATGTCGTCATGGCTCACCGACGCCAGGGGGGAATGCCCCAGGGCGGACCCGAACGCACGAACCCGTACGACTTGCGCAGGATGGCGTCGCGCGCCTGCGCCTCAGCGACCTTGCGATAGCGCGCGGACTCGCCGCCGACGTCGAGCACGACCGCGGCAGGATCGGCGGCGTCGGCTCGCAGCAACAGGCTGACCTCGCGCAGCGTCCCTTCCGTCATTTGGTACAACGGCAAGCCTGCCGCCTCGCCGATGTGATCGGACCACCTCACCTCGGCGTGCACGGAGAATCCGAGCCGCCCTTCGTCAGCGGCGAGCAGCACTTCGTGCGCGGCGGGCGTGTCGTCGAGCTGGCACAGGACGCGCAACCCGACCTCGTCCGGGACCGCTGACGCGACGTTCCCAAACACGCTCGTGACGTCGGTTCTCCCGTGTTGCCAGATCACCGGCAAGGCGGCGGCGTCCAGGCGCACGCTCGCGAGCCAGCGGTCGAAACTGCGGCGCCCGAACCGAAACATGGCGGGCTTGCCATCGACGGTCCGCACATGGTCGACCGCGTCCCACGTCAACGCATAACCGCCTAGCGAGTGCCCGATGTCCGAGCGCGCCGGCGGCGTCGTGATGAAGGGCAGCGTTGCGCCCGGCGAGCGCGTGATGCCGTGCGCCCGTTGCCGATACTGCCGCCGCAGGTCAGCGAGCGCGTCAGCTTCGCCGCGGTCGCGAGCTTCGAGAATCGCGCGCTCGAGCTCGCCGCGACCCTCGAAGTCGGGCATGACCTCCTCGCGAGCGCCCAGCGGGGCGGCGTCGCAGCGAATCACGCGGTGCTCGCTCATGATCGGGGACTCTCGCCAACAACAAGTTCAATCAGCTCACCGCCGCAGCTGCACCTTTCCGAGTTCGCCGTCTTGGGTGACCGCAGTTGCACGGTACGCCAGCCGCACCGGGTGCACCTCACCGGGAACGAGGGGACCTCGGTGAGGTTCTCGACCCGCTCGCCGGCCTCGTTCGCCTTTCCAGAGATTCGATAAACCTTCCCGTCGCGGATGAGGGTGTACGGCATCATGGGCACGCTCCTTTGCTGGTGGTGGTACTCGACGTCGATCGAGAGATGCTCCTCGTTCATCACGTCGGGTTCGTGGTTCGCGCTCCCTGCTCTAACGGTCTGAAGCGCCAGAAAGGCAGCCTCGTCAAGCAGGTCACCGTCTGAGGGTGTCCCTCGGGAACCGTTGCTGGTGCTAAGGTGCGCGTTCCCGTAAGGGCGCGCATCATAAGCATCTTTGACACCTTTGACAACAAGGTCAGGTGAGCGATTGTCTAAGCCGTCACCTAAGGTGTTTAAGATGTTTAACCTTGCGCCTTTACCGGGGCTCGCATCTTTGAGCGACCACACCCAACGGCCGGTTTTGCCGAAGCCCTGTTTTCTTGGGTGCCCACAGAGTTCTTTTCGGGCTCGGCGGATGGTGGCGTCGGAAAGCTGTAGCTCGCGCATCCGGTCGCGCCCCTGTTTGGCGTCAACCGTCCCTCCGCCGTCATCAAGGAGTTGGCGAAGAGCCCGGACTGCCTCGTCGTGGTCATCGGCGGCCTCAACAGTCGGGGTTGGTGCCAAGAGAGCCGCCGACGTCATCTCGGTAGCGCCCCGCCAGTAGAACTGGCCGTCAACGATCTCAAAGACAAGTCCTTCCATCTCGGGCCCGAGGTTGTTCTTTTCGTGCAAGAGCACCCGGCGCTGACGACTCGCATCTGTTGGATCTATGCCGGCCAGCAGGACTGAGCGAGCCGCCGCGACGTAGGCGATCGAGCCCTGGGCGCGGTATAGAGCCCGATCTCTACCACCTTTCGTGAGGTGCATGATGGCCAACATCGCAACGCCAGAACGTTCGGCAAGGCCAGCAAGAGGCGCCAGCACGCTACGCACAGCAACGTCGCGGTGGGCATCGAGGTCACCCGGCAGAAATGCGTTGATCGGGTCAATGATCAGCAGGTCATAAAGCCCACCCGACAGCGCTTCCTCAAGCGCCCACAGATCTTGTGGCAGCGCCGGGGGCCGATCCCCGGATGAGTCGAGCGCGTCCTCACCACGCATGGCGGCCAGCACCTCGAATCGACTAGCGTCCGCTCCCAGCATGTCGAGCCGGGGTCGCACCACTTGTGCAAGAGCGTCTTCGGCGGTCAAGAGGATGACGCGCCGCTTCGCCCAACGTGTCGCGGTGGCCAGCGACAACATGGACTTGCCGACGCCGGGATCACCCATGAGAATCGTCAGCGCGCCTAGCGGAATCCGACCATCGTCTAGGTACTCGACCTTCCGTGGAATCACTCCGCTCATGCCAATGAAAACCGGCTCGACTTTCTCGCCGCGCGGGTTATAATCCGAGCGAGGAGTTGTCAGTGCTTGTCCCACTGATGACGGCCTCCTTGATCGCCGAGGCAGGAGCCGCCTCGGCGGTTTTGTCTCCAGCGCAAAGATCACGTTCGACAGCGGCGCAGGTGCGCGCCAAGTCGGCCCACAGCCCAGCCAGCGGTGGCATCGCATCACGCACCGCCTGGGATCTCCTGCAACTCGCGTAAGAGGTCGGTGTAAGCCGTCAGCAGGTGCCCGCGGGGACGCCGTTCACCCGATTCCCAGCGGGCGATGCTTACACGGTGAACGCCGAGCTCTTTGGCGACCTGTTGCTGGGAAACCCCGACGCTGACGCGAATCGCCTTCGCTAACGGCGGGGACAGTTGACGCGACACCCGGACCTGGGCCATCAGGGCACTCATCCGTGCACGGTCCTATCAGCCATGGTTACTAGCTTGGCACGTCAAAAGGGCTGTAAACTCGCACTATCAGCCGTGCCGTAAATATGAGAGCCTTGCGCACCGGTGACAGGATCGGTTACAGTTAGGGGCGATGGGTTGGGAGGTCGGTTTCAAAGTCTTCGGACCAGGGCACTTCGAGAAGGTGTTCGTCGATCTGGGCGAATTCCCCTGGTGCGAGATCACGATCAAAGGGTTCCCTGTCCCCCTGCTCGGTTGCTTCGCTAAGACCGTCGACGGGCGTCTCGTTTGCACCGGCCTCATGCTCGATCCGCGCTCGAACACGGAAATTAGCGCCCGTATCCTCAGAGAGATTCCGCTCGGTCGCATCCTTACGCTTGGGAACGTGGGGCTGCTACCCGGGTACGTGAAGTCCGCAAAGCCCTACCAGCCGGCGCGGGTCAAGTCTGGCCCGAAGGGCTGGCCGCGTGAGCACTTCGTGAAAGTAGCTCAGGCATACCGCCAAATCTTGGTTACTCATCCGCGGACACCGATCCGCGCCTTGGCGCGCCAGCTCGACCGCAGCGAGCCGACCGTCCACCGCTGGTTGCAACGGAGCCGTGACCTGGGATTGCTCCCACCGGCGCACGCTGCCGCACGGAAGCGCGTCGCACGGAAGGCCAAGGCATGACCACCGCCCTCGTCTACATCAGGCAGTCACGCCATAAAGATTACGAGCGGACGGCCAGTCCCGAGGTGCAATGGCAGGCTTGCGGTAAGTTGCCGTCCGTCAAGGCATGTGAGCATGTCGAGAAGTTCGAGGATCTCGACGCCTCCGGCGGCAAGACGGCCGGCCGGAAACGCTATCACGCGTTCCTAGAGCGCATCAAGCAGGCTCACGAGGGCGGAGATGTTGCCGTGGTAGCCCTCTACGATCAGTCACGGGGATTCCGCAATACGGCCGACGCGCTCGCCTTCTATGCCGTCCTTGAGCAGCGTCCCTGGATCGATGTTCAGTTCGCCCATGGGCGGTTTGACCGCTCGCCCGCAGGCGAATTCAGCTACACAGCGATGGCCGCGGCGCACTCCATGGAGCGCCGCATGACAGCCGAGAAGATCCGGGAAGCCTATGCCTACCGCAATGCCCGAGGCGAGGCGACCGGACCAGCTCCGGCCGGTTACCGTCGAGAGGGCGCCGCGCTTGTCATTGACGAGCAGACGTCGCAGCTCATCACCAGGATCTTCAAGGAGTACGCAACCGGCTCCTGGAGCACACGCGCGCTTGCCCATCGGCTCAATGCCGAGGGCGCAATTCTGCCCGCGTCGAAGGGTTGGTATGGCGACACCATCGCTCAGGTGCTCGGCAACGTCGCCTACATCGGCAAGACCTACACCAAGAGCCGCCTGCGGAAGCAGGGCGCGCTCATCACTGCCACATGGCCAGCACTCATCGAAACGACGCTCTGGGAGGCGGCACAGCGTCAACTCAAGCGCCGCGCCCACGGTGGCGGCCCCGCCAGTAAGCGCGAGTACGTGTTCCGCGGCTTGCTGAAGTGCGGCCTATGCGGCCGGCCGTTGCATGTTAAGAGCGATCGGCCGCGGGTCTACTACCGCTGCCGGGGCGAGGATGCGCCCGACACCTGCCCGGCTCCTTTCGTCCGTGAAGATGCGCTCCTACCTTGGGCCGAGGATCTGTTCCGCAGGCTCGACGGCTACCAGCCCGATGGCTTCGCGGAGGCCGTTGCTTTACATGATCATGCGCAGTCCAGCCCCGACGCGCTCGCGCAAGTCGACCTCACGCTAGACCGGCTAGGCAAGCGGTTCATGTGGGGCCACATCGAGGAAACGGAATATCTGCGCGAGCGCGAGCGCCTGGAAGGCGTCAAGGCCGAGCTGGCCGCCGCTCAGGCGCCAGTTTCGACCATCAAACTCGAAGGCATCCATGACGCCTGGCTCAAGGCCGGGCCTGCTGGTCGGCGTCGGTTGCTCGGCGATCTCTTCGATGCGCTCCAGGTCACTGCCAACGACGTGACCGGCTACACGCCGCGGCAGGATCGCGCGGCCGAGGTTATTGCCCTGCTCGAGCAAGTGTGGCAACTGCGGAGGGAGAGGGATTCGAACCCCCGAAGGCTTGCACCTTAATGGTTTTCAAGACCACCGCCATCGACCACTCGGCCATCCCTCCG
>CAAGKR010210805.1_pt1 | contig 14189 bp, 10 predicted proteins | sample 2556971 | NCBI WGS metagenome assembly CAAGKR01 (sample SAMEA5207829, study PRJEB30636) | soil metagenome | biome: forest; feature: boreal; material: soil | place: USA | collected 2011-09 | depth 1 m | reverse complement strand
CTCTGGCGAATCAATCCCCTGATGGGCGCCGCCGCAACGCTTGCAATCGGTGTCGTCCTCATCGATCAGTTGCAACGTCGGAGCGGTCTGGTCACGGAATCGGCAATCGGTGTCGTCTTCATCGCCGCTCTTGCCATCGGAACGCTCGTGACGCCGAGGGAAGATCTCATCGACGCGCTGTTCGGAGGCTTCGGGAAAATCACGACGCTGGGATTCGTCCTCGGTCTTCTGGGCTGTGCGCTGGCCATCACCGCAATCTACGCGTTGCGACACCGGCTGATCCTCGGCATCTTCTCGCCCGACCTGGCGAAGTCACTGAAGATTGACGTGGGGCGGGTGAACTTTCTGTACTTGTGTACGTTCGGTCTCACCATTCTTCTGGGCTTGCAGTTCCTCGGCGCGCTGCTGGTCGGCGCCATGATCATCGTGCCGCCCGCGGCCGGCCGGCGGCTGGCGAGCACGCTCGATCGTTTTCTTCTGCTGTCGTCCCTCACCGGGATGATCTCGGTCGCGCTCGGGTTTGCCATCTCCTGGCGCTGGCACATCGCGCTGGGGCCGACGATCGTGGGTGCTGCTTCAGCGCTTTTCGCTGCGACTCTAATCAAACAGCGATGAGCCGGAGGCGCATTCAAAACCGCGGGGGTCGGGTGCCCATGGCTCGATCGAGAATCGGATCGCGGTGGTAGACATCGGGTGCAAAGTGAAATTCGCTGTCGTCGCCGATGAACACCGTCCAGTACAGGACATGGACCGGCAATGGATTCTTCACATTCACAGTGCGCTCGATTCCGATTTGCGATTCCGTAACGATTTGCTGGCGTGTCCATGCCGGATCATCGCGCAGCAGCCAGGTCGCCAGATCGACCGGCTTCTCGATTCGAATGCAACCGTGGCTGAACGTCCGAACGCTCTGGTCGAACAACTCACGCGCCGGCGTGTCGTGGAGATAGACACCGTAGGCATTCGGCAGGTTGAACTTCAGGAGACCCAGCGAGTTCCACGGGCCGGGTGTTTGCCGAAGCCGGCCGTTCCGCAGGACCTCGATGTGCTCGCGCGCAAAGAACCCGCGATCGCGAGCCGCTTTGGGCCAAAGCTCCTTTGCGGCGATGGATTCCGGTATGTCCCAATCCGGACTGAAGACGACCTGGGTGATCGTGCTGCTGAATATCGGCGTGCGCTGGTAGTCCTTGCCGACTACGATCCTCATCGAAAGAATCGGGCGCGAACCATCGATCAGTCGCAGACGAAATTCGGGAATATTGATGATCGCGTATCGATCGCCGAGGGACGATGGCAGCCATCTCCATCGCTCCAGATTCAGCTCCACCTGCCGTATACGGTCGGCGACCGGAACATTCAGCTCCCGGAGTGTGCGCGGTCCGACCACGCCGTCATCCGCGAGGCCGTGCAACCGCTGGAAATGCTGTAGCGCCGCTTCGACCTGGTCGTCGACGATTGCGTGGCCGCTCCGCAGCTCACCTTCCGACATGAGCCGTCTGACCAACTGTTCGACACCAGCGCCAATGTCGCTCTTGCGAAGCGGCCGCCCGCTATCGACACGGCTCCAGCCGCCGCGTGCCTCGATTCCACGCAACCGCACGAGCTCCTGCCGAAGACGAAGGTACGAGCTGTGAGCGGGGGCTAATTGCTCGAGCGTTGCGCGAATCTCGCCGGTTTCCAATGCCGTCTCGAGCGCAGCGACGAGATCGTAAGCTCGCCGCTCCAGGCACCATGTGGGCTCGATCGTTCGAGGGTCGACGCGGCCGGAGAGGAGATGGGAGCCGAAAAGGAGAAAGGCGTCCGTAAGCAGCAGATCGAGATCGACGCCATGCGACGCCGGCTCGCGCGTTAGCACGCCGATCGCCGCCAGGTGGTAGTCCGTGGGGCGCAATCCGTCGTCCCCGGCATGTTGGATGGTGTCGATGAGCTCGAGTGCGCTCGGACGAAGACGATCCCCGTCCAGCCACGCTGGCGTATAGCGCCGTCGCGCGTAAAACAGTGGGAGCGGCCGTGCAGCGCAGATCCGTTCCCCCCCGATGATCAGTCCCTGACGCTGAAGCAGGTCGATGGCGGAGATGAGTGTGGTACCCGCTGGTTCCACCCCGATTGCCACGGAACTGGTCAGCACGATCAGGAGTCCGAACACACAGCAGCCTCGATGCACGAGTTGATCGTGACATGGGTTGGATCTGTCCACATCAACGCAACGCACGGTCGGGTGTGATTGCGCGTACCTCACTGCCTGTATGCACGATCACATGCGCCGCCCTCAGCGATCACAGCGAAGCGCACGCGGGTGGCGAGAGCATGCACGCGATGCCACGAGCCTGAGAGGAACGACCATGAAGGAATGGGTGCGTTGGTTTGACTCTACCTGCCGCACGGACGTCGCCGTAGTGGGCGGAAAGAATTCTTCGCTCGGCGAGTTGATGCGCATCTTGCCCGCCGATGGCGAGATTCACGTCGCCGAAGGTTTCGCGACCACCGCCGCCGCGTACTGGTACTTCCTCGATTTCAACGGCCTGCGCGAACGTTTGGCGGCGGAGCTCGCGCGGATGGACGGGGATACGACACACATCGAACCGATCGGCCGGACGATTCGCCGTCTCATGATCGACGCCGAGATGCCGCGGGAAATCATCGACGCCGTTCGTGACGCCTACGTGGAGCTCTCCGCTCTTACGGGCCCTGGAGACGTCGATGTCGCCGTGCGGAGCAGCGCCACTGCAGAGGACCTGCCACAAGCCAGCTTTGCCGGCCAGCACGAAACATTTCTGAACGTGCGCGGTGCCGATGACGTAATCGACGCGGTGCAGCGGTGCTTTGCTTCGACGTTTACTGATCGCGCGATTGCCTACCGCGAACAAAACGGTTTCGATCATATGAAGGTTGCCCTCTCCGCGGGCGTGCAGAGAATGGTGCGTTCGGATCGCGGCGCGGCAGGCGTGATCTTCACGCTCGATCCTGACAGCGGCTTTCCCAACGTCGTGGTGATCAATGGCGCGTGGGGACTCGGCGAGAACGTTGTCAAGGGGCTCGTCACTCCCGATCAGTTCATGGCCTTCAAGCCGCTGCTCAGCGACCCGGCGCTCAACCCGATCATCCAGCGGAGCCTGGGCAGCAAAGCGAAGAAGCTCGTCTACGGCCGCTTCGGTCATTCGACGCGGGAAGTACAAACGTCGGCACGTGAGCGTGAGACCTTCGTGCTCGCCGACAAGGAGGTTCTATCGCTCGCACGTTGCGCGGCAGCCATCGAGAAGGAGTACGGAGTGCCGATGGACATCGAATGGGCAAAGGACGGAACCAGCGGCGAGCTGTTCATCGTCCAGGCGCGGCCGGAGACCGTGCAGTCGAGGAAGTCCCACGATGTAGTGGCCACATGGCATCTGCGCCAAGCCGGAGACGCGATCGTGAGCGGTATCGCCGTCGGTGAATCGATCGCCTCCGGCAAGGTCGTGCGCGTCTCGCACGCCGACGAGTTGGAGGACGTGCCCGCCGGTGCCATTCTCGTCACTGCCGCCACGGAGCCGGACTGGACGCCTGTCCTCCAACGGGTAGCCGGCATCATCACCGACTCGGGAGGACGAACCTGCCACGCCGCGATCGTGGCGCGTGAGCTCGGAATTCCGGCGATCGTCGGAACTGAAACGGCGACCCATCTCCTGGCAGATGGGGACGACGTGACGATGTCGTGCGCCGAAGGCGAGACCGGTGTGGTCTACCACGGTCTGATTCCATTCGATCGGACCGACGTGCCGATTTCCAGCATTCCGCCGACGCGGACACAGGTCATGGTGAACGCCGCCACGCCCGCGGCGGCTCTGCGAACGTGGCACCTGCCGATCGACGGGATCGGCCTTGCCCGTATCGAGTTCCTTGTCAGTGATCGCATCAAGGTCCATCCGATGGCGCTCGTGCGTTTCGAGGATGTCACAGATCCCGAGGCGCGAGACACGATCGAACGTCTGACACGGGGATATACGCGCCGCGGCGAGTACTTCGTCGAGCACCTGGCAATGGGAATCGCGCAGATTGCCGCGGCGCAGTATCCCCGTCCGGTGATCGTCCGGACGAGCGACTTCAAGACGAACGAGTATGCGCGATTGGTGGGGGGTCGCGATTTCGAGCCGCGCGAAGAGAATCCCATGCTCGGTCTTCGCGGTGCGTCTCGTTACTACAGCGATGCGTACGCTCCGGCCTTCGCGCTGGAATGCGAGGCCATCCGCCGGGTCCGCGAGGTTAACGGCTTCACGAACGTGATCGTCATGATCCCCTTCTGCCGAACGCCTGAAGAAGCGGATCGTGTTCTCGAGCAGCTCGCCCGGAATGGCCTGACCCGCGGCCGCAACGGACTCCAGGTTTACGTGATGGCGGAGATTCCGTCGAATGTGATTCTGGCCACTGAGTTCGCGAAACGATTCGACGGATTCTCGATCGGAAGCAACGATCTGACACAGCTCGTCCTGGGCGTTGACCGCGACTCGTCGATTCTCGCTCACCTCTTTGATGAGCGGAATGAAGCGGTCAAGCGGATGATCCATGACTTGATCGTCGCCGCCCATGGAGTGGGGAGGAAGGTCGGGATCTGTGGTCAGGCGCCGAGCGACCATCCTGATTTTCTTCGCTTCCTGATCGAAGAAGGGATCGATTCCGTCTCGCTGAACATCGACAGCGTGCTTGCCGCGAAGCGTTCGATCGCCGAGGCGGAAGTCGATCTGGCGATTCGGCGGGAGTCCGTGGCGATGAAGGCAGAGGCCTGCGTATGAATTCGCCGTTCACCTCTACGGAGTTCCTGGACACGTTCGGTCGCTACAACGACGCGATCTGGCCCGGCCAGGCCATCCTCTTGTTGCTCGGTATCATCGCGGCCACCGCCGCCTTCTGCCAACGCCCTCGGATCGCCATTTCGATTCTGGCTGCCCTGTGGCTGTGGATGGCGGCGGGCTATCACGTAGCGTTCTTCGCCGTGATTAATCCGGCAGCGCCTTTCTTTGCGGTGCTGTTCCTCGTCGAAGCGGCGCTGCTGGTGTGGTGGACAACGCGAACGGCTCGCCGGTCGCCCGCGCCGTCGCCATCGGCGATGACAGCGGGCATTGCGCTCCTGATCTACGCGCTCGACGTCTACCCGACCATCGGATACTTCGCCGGACCGCACTACCCGAACGCGCCGACTTTCGGTCTGCCGTGTCCGACCACCATCTTTACGTTCGGCATCTTCTGTCTGATGGCGCCGTCGGTGCCGCGAATCGTGCTGGCAATCCCTGCACTGTGGGCGGTGGTCGGTTCATACGCCGCGGTTCGTCTCAGCGTACCGCAGGACTTTGCGCTCTTGATCGCCGCGGCCGTAACGGTAATGGTGTGCGGCGTTCCACCGCCGGCCGATATTCACAGCCACGGTCAAACAGTGCGCGCGGACCCGCACCGGAGAGAAAGCTGGTCGGTTTGATCGCAGGATTGTTTGCAACAGTCTTGATCGTATCGATGGTTCTGGTTTTGGCAGCGTATCGAACCGATATTCGCGCGGCACGCGAGCGGGTCCGAGCGCGCTCGGCGTACCGGGAAAACGTCCCTGCCACGGTGTCGGACAGGGTGACCATTCACCAGGCGAGTGAGATCACGGACGTTCACTTCGAGTACGAGCAGGGAAGTCAGACGATTCGATCGCGGACCGCTGCGTGAGCTTTGCTCACCATGGCTCGAAGCCGCGGGGCTTCGTTGCCGCAGCGAGGGCAACGAGTCGCGGCATCACATCGTTGTATCCGATGCGGATGTGATGATGCAGCTGTTGGCGCAGTTGGCGAGTCGCCGTAATGAGAGCTGTTGCCTCCGCTGGGCCCTCGGCCGCGACGCGGGAAACAAATTCAGTGAGTTCGCGGATTCGAAAGGCGAAAAGCGCGTGGTGCAGCGCTAATTGCTGCAGCACTCGCCGATCGATTGGTTGTGCAGGGTTCTGTCCCGCCGTTGCCTCGATCGCCTCAACGAGACGAACGAGGCGCGTGCGAACGAGCTCCTCGTGTGTCGAGATCAGATCCTCGATTGAGTTCACCATGCTGCTGAACTCAGGCCGGCGCGACTCAGGTACGCAGATCGCTGTTGCTTTGAGGCCCTGCAGCGCGGGCCGGATCGCGTCCGCGAAATGCGCTTTGAGCTCTTCCAGGATTCCGGACAGGCTTTCCGGAGCGCTCCTCATAGGTCCGGACCGTTCCGGCAAAGGCGACAGGCGCGAAACAATGATGGCAGGGTCAACGTGGCGGGCGGCGCAAGCGGCGCCCAGGGTAGCGTCGCAGCCGAACCAGTAATCGATCCCGCAGTCCTCGAGCACATCTTCGGCGTTCGAGGTATTTGCAATGACGGCTGCGATGGGCTGATCGACGTAACTCGTAGTCATCACCAGGACGATAGCCTTCGGCCTCCGGGTCGTCCGTGACGCGCAGCGGCCGAGCCGGTGACGACGCGCACACGCGGCTATCGCGTCGATCACGGGACGCGGGGCAAGGCCGCGCCATGATGGATTCGAGGCGACCGCCATGAAAACAATTCTGACCCTCACCATGAACCCCGCACTCGATCTGTTTCTGGAGGTGCCGCAGCTCGTCCCCGACCGCAAACTCCGGTGTGGGCGACCTGCGGACGGCGCCGGCGGCGGAGGAATCAATGTCAGCCGCGCCATCCGTAGCCTCGGAGGCACCTCCACGGCGTTGTTCCCGGCAGGCGGCGCCACCGGTCAACGCCTCGTGCAACTACTGCAGCGACAGTCGATCGCCACAAATTGCATTCGCATCGCCGATCCGACGCGACAAGACATCAACATCTTCGATGAAGCCACGATGAAGGAATATCGGTTGATCGTTCCCGGACCCGATGTCGGCATCGAGGAGTGGCAGCATTGTCTGCGCGCGCTGCAATCGATTTCGCCACCGCCAGACTACGTCGTGGCCAGCGGCAGCCTGCCTCCCGGCGTGCCGGTCGATTTCTACGGTCGCCTGGCGTCCATTGCGTCCGATCTTGGCTTTCGGTTGATCGTGGACACCTCCGGCGAGCCTCTCCGTTACGCATCGAAAGGGACCTTCCTCCTGAAGCCAAATCTGAGCGAGCTCGCTGTTGCCGGTGGCGTCGCGATTACCGAAACAGCCATCGAGGGAGCGGCGCGCGCGATCGTCGCATCCGGGAAATCCGAAGTTGTCGTGGTCTCCATGGGTGCCGCGGGGGCAATGCTGGTTGATGCTCGTGGCATGCGGCGCATCGCCGCGCCGCTGGTACCGTTCGCCAGCAAAGTGGGGGCGGGGGACAGCATGGTCGCCGGCATTGTGCTCGCGCTGGCACGAGGGATGGACATTGATGATGCCGTGGCGTTCGGCGTAGCTGCAGGTTCCGCCGCGGTGATGAGGCCCGGTCACCACCTGTGCAAACGCGAAGACGTCGAGCACCTCTATGAACAGATGCAGCCTTCGATCGCCGCGCCGTCGCAGTCTGACGGCAAGTACGTCGGTGCTGAACGTCACGCCACGGAAAGCTCGATCTGAGGCCGCTGTTGCCGCACCGATTCCCGCTCGATCGGATCAAGGATGCATACGAACTGTTCGGCTCGCGGCGTGACGGCGTGATGAAAGTCGTCGTCATGCCATGAAGTCGCGGTGTTGTGGGTAGTGATCGTCCTGGCGAGTCTGGTCTGTGCGCCGTTTATCTGGGCTCGCGCGGTCAGTGCAGCGCCGGTTTCTGCATCACCGATTCCAGCGGCCGGCGCGGCATGGGACGATCGATGGGCTGCGCATAGCCAAAACGGAGGAGAAGCTGGGGCGGCTCGACGGTGCCTGCGAGCTTGCGGATCTCCTCGCGCAGCATGCGATCCTCAATGGCGTAGTTGAAGAAGGAGTACTGCAGGCCATTCAGAGTGGCTGTCAGAAGCAGGCGCTCGACCACTTCGCCCGCCTTCACGAGCGAGATGCGATCGTCATCCGCGCTGATGAGGATGAGTGCGGCGGCGTTGTTGATCATCTGACGGTCATGCGAGGCTTGCACGCCGCCGAGGTCAAAGCGCCGGGTCACCCAGCCGGCGAGCCGGTCGAGCGGCGCCGGAATCCCCAGGCCGTCGACGCAGATGCCGTCGGCAGAATCGCTCTCGCTGCCCCGGATCCAGTCTGCCAACTCCGAGCGAACTGACGTCCTGGACATCTGAAGCTCATTTCCGCGGGCGACCAGATTTGCGATGCGTCGTTTGTCGCGGGGGAGCAGGAAGATCACGGTATCCGGAAATTGATCGGCGACGTCGCAGAGCGCGCCTAGAGTTTCGAACGCCAGTGGCGTCCCGTCGAAGGCCTCACGATTGGTGTGTCGCTTCCGGATGGACGGAAACAGACTTCGTAGCACCTCGTCGGGCAAACAAGTCTCTCGGAATGTCACCAGAGCGACCGGCAAACTCTCTTCAGGTCGCTCCTCATGCAGCACATCGGTGTCGAATCCGAACCACGCCGCGGCAACTCGAAGATTGGTGATCGCCGCGCCGACGCTCATCAGCAGCTCGCGGTCGTCCGGATCGATCGCCGGAAGTCGTCGCGAGTAGTCAGCGAAAACCTCAACGCCGTTTGCGGTGGTCAGAAATGACCACGGCTGAGTGTTGCGACTGGACGGCGCCAAGATAGCGAAGCGGAGTAGAAACTCGAGCTCTTCGGCGCGTGACTCCAGCTCATAGAATTCGGATTCGTCAATCTGCCAGGGAGTGATCCGGGGGTCCACTCTCTCTTCGATCATCATGAAACCTCCTTCGCCGGCGGCACGTACGCGCAGAGCGGATCGGATGCGAACAGGTCGCCCGTCGTCGCCCACGCTCGTGCTCGCGAGCCTCCGCACGCCTCACGGTATTCACAACGCCCGCACTTTCCTTGGAGATTGGCTCGATCGCGAATCGATACGAAGAGATCGCTCTCCTCATAGATCGCCGAAAGCGGTCGATAGAGGACGTTCCCCGCGATCAGCGGCAGGAACTCGCTGCTACAAACTTCGCCCGAACTGGTGATGAAGATCATGCCGTCGCTCCTGATGGCATCCTCGGAGCGATCCTCGAATCCAGCGAAGTCGGACCACTGGCCATCGATGTTCTGCAGGCGCCAGCGGAGGTAATGCGGTGCTTCGAATGTTCGCACCGGGAACGGCAACATGGCTGCTGACCTGCCCACGAATTTGAAGATGCGCTCCGCTTCCTCAGGTGTGATCATTTCCGCGGCGGGCTGCTTTGCGTTGGGGACCATGAAGTACAAATTCCATCGTTCGATGGAGAGACTCCGAAGCAGCTCGGCGATCACCGCGAGGTCAGAGATCGAGCGCCGCGTGACTAGCGTGTTGACTTCGACCGCAATGCCGACTACGCGGGCCCAACGCATGATTCGGATGGACCGGCCGAATGATTCCGGAACGCCGTTCTGCTCCTCGTGCCGCCCCGGACTCGATCCGTCGATGCTGAAGATCACTCGATGCAACCCCGACGCCCGGAACTCTTCCAGGGCGTCCAGAGTCAGGCGCGACGTCGGGCTGACGGCGATCGCCGGATCGAGGCCGCGCCGCCGGGCGTACGCAATCAACTCATAGATGTCCGGTCGTTCGAGCGGGTCGCCGCCGCTGAAGGTCACTTCGCGCGGATGAACAGCGGCGATCTGGTCGATGACCTTGTACGCCGCGTACGTGGAACGATCGGAATCAATCTCATCTTCGCCGACCGTACAGTGGCGGCAACCGAGGTCGCAGGCCCGCGTCACCTGCCAAACGATCCGGGGGCCATTCCGCAAGTTGATCATCCCCTTACAACACCGCAGCGCCGACCCGCTCGACGGCGTTGTCCCTCACGCGTCGGCTCGCGACCGCATTCACAGTCAGGACAGCGCAATCGCTCCGTCGAATCACGTGTTCGGCGAGTGTTCCGCGAAGGATGTCGCTGACACTGCGGCTCTCCGGAATGCCCAGCGCAATGAGATCACTATTCGTCATCTCTGCGATCTCGGGAATGGTGCGATCCGGTGAGTGAGCGGGCAGGATCTTGAAGTCGCACCGACCGGCAAGGTCCGACGGCGGCCATTCGCGCAGACGCAGCAGATGGTCGGCCATGCCCGGAAGCTCATGCTCTTCGAGAAGTTGCAGCAGAACAATCGGAGCCCGCGGCACAGAGGATATGGCCGCGGCGCAACGAAGAGCCGCACTGCAGACGGGATCGAACGTGACGGGACACAGAATCTTCCGAACATCGGCATCTTCCGCCGTCACGGAATTGACAGCAATGACCGGTACCGGTGCGGCGCGCATGACGCCGGCGGTCACCGATCCGAAAACGATTCGGCGCACACCACTGCGTCCGTGGGTCCCCATCACAATCAGGTCGGCGCCCGCCTCGCGCGCTTGCTCGATGATCGCCTTCTCGGGCACACCGACGATGACGCGAACGTCGTACGGAACGCTCTGGCGAACGTTCTCCTCGGCGTGAACCTCCAGTTTTTCGCGCGCCTCCTCGATCATGTTTTGTTGCGCGAGATCGAATGAGGCGGCGGGAATCGCCGCCAAGTCAACGGCCGGCATGAACGGATCGGCATACATGACGAGGAGGTGGGCATCGAACCGTTCGGCGAGGGCACTGGCATAGCGCAGAGCGTGCGCTGCCGTCTCACTGAAGTCCGTGGGCGCCAGGATCAGTTTCGGTCGGAACGTTTCCATGCTCCACCTTCCGTCATTTCATTGCCGCTCGAAAGCTGCACCGCGGGGTATTGCCAGCTAACCATCACTGTAGGGTCGCTGCGATCAGGCGCCGATGTCGGCCGTCATCGCGCATGGTGACGAACGACACACAGTGGAGTGCGGCAGGCTACGGCAAGCCCAAGGCCGGAGATGAATCATGGAATCGCGTGAGAACGCGTTGATCCGGAGGCTCTTAATGGGCGAACCAATTCCTCAAGTCATCGATCGCACAGAGGCGATCGACAGTCTCCGCGCTGAGTTGTTGAAGCGCATGGACGGCGACAAGTCGGCCTGCCGGTACGCAGCCGAACACGGTGTGTTCTGCCGCGGGTTCGCTCGTTACAGCGACGGAGAGCTACGGCAACGCTACGACTGGATCGCCCGGCGGCGACCGTATCTCAGCCGTGGCGAACTCGAGGCGATCGCGGATCGCTGGCAGCTGGCCCGCCAGGAGGTCGGCGAGCTTCCGATCGCTTGCGACGTGCAGCAGCGCCTCCATGATACCTGCGGAGGCTGGGACGATTTCTCGAACGAAGAACTGTCGCGGTTTCTGTTCGAACTGAGCGGGAAGAACCTGGCGGTGGTATGAGCGTCGCTGTCCTGGATCGCGCCGCCTATCCGGCCCACTTCGAGCGGGACGTCGTTCTGCGCAACGGCCGTACACTGCGCCTGCGGCCCGTTGGGCACGAAGATGGCGATCGCCTTCTGGCGTTCTTCAGCGCGCTCTCGCCGCGAACAATGCAGGCGCGATTCTTCGACGCACGCTCACCTGATGCTGCGCTGGTGAGCTCGCCGGTCGACGTCGACTACGCTCGCGACTTCGGCGTCGTCGGAGAACTAAACGGCGAGATCGTGGCAATCGCCCACTACTTTCGGCTCGACAAGGGACCCGATGTCGCCGAGGTCGCCTTTACGATCCGAGACGAGTTGCAGGGATGCGGCGTGGGGACGCATCTGCTGGAGATCCTGGCGAGCGTGGCGCGAACGAAGAACATTCATCGATTCGTGGCCGAGGTGTTGCCGGATAACCAGCCGATGCTCGATGTTTTTCTCGGGATCGGCTTTGACGTGGTCAAAAAGGCGTCCGACGGCGTGATTCATCTGTCGTTTCCGATCGACGAAACGCCGCGGTCCGAACAGCGCGCCGCGGAACGCTCGCAGAAGGCCGCCTGGAGCTCGATGCGGCCGATCTTCGCTCCGCGATCGATCGCCGTCGTCGGCGCCAGCCGGCGCAAAGGCAATCTCGGGAATCAGATCCTGCGGAATCTGCGCGGCACCGAATTTCAAGGGGCGGTCTTCGCGGTGAATCCGAACGCGACCTGGATTGAATCAGTTCCTTCGTACGCCTCGCTTCGCGAGTTTCCTGCGCCGATCGATCTCGCCATCGTGGCCGTCCCGGCCGCGGAAGTCGAGAAAGTGGTGGACGACTGCATCGCGGTGAATGTCGCCGCCGTCGTCATCATCAGCGCCGGCTTCGGAGAAACAGGAGCAGAAGGCCGCGAAACCGAGCAGCGCCTGCTGGAGAAGGCCCGGCGCGCCGGAGTGCGCATCGTCGGCCCGAACTGCATGGGCGTGATCAACACCGACCCTGCGGTTCAGATGCACGCGACATTTGCGCCGCTGTTCCCGCCGGCCGGCAACATCGGCATGTCGACGCAGAGCGGCGCTCTCGGCCTGGCCATTCTCGATTATGCGCGTCAGCTCAACATCGGGTTTTCGACCTTTATCTCCGTCGGCAACAAAGTCGACGTCTCCGGCAACGATCTCATTCAGTACTGGGCGGAAGATCCGCGCACTGACGTGATCCTTTTGTACCTGGAGAGCTTTGGAAACCCGCGGAAGTTTGCACAAATCGCAGCGCGTGTCGGCAAGAAGAAGCCGATCGTCGTCGTGAAATCGGGACGATCTGCCGCGGGATCGCGCGCCGCGTCGTCGCACACCGGTGCCATGGCTACCGACGATGCCATCGTCGCCGACATGCTGCGGCAGACGGGTGTGATCCGGTCCGACACACTGGAAGAGCTCTTCGATGTCGCGGCTCTTCTCGCACATCAACCGTTGCCGCGCGGCCGGCGAGTGGCCATCGTGACAAACGCCGGTGGTCCGGCGATTCTGGCAGCCGACGCCTGCGCGGCGAATGGCCTCGAGCTGGCTGCGCTGAGTGCGGAAACGGCGAAAACGCTTCGTGAGATTCTGCCGGCGGCTGCCAGCGTCGCCAATCCGATTGACATGATCGCCTCGGCGACCGCAGATCAATACACCAAGGTGCTGCGCGCTGTGTGCGCCGATCCGGCAGTCGATTCCGTGATCGCCATCTACATTCCCGTGTTGCCCACCGACGCCTCACTCGTCGCCGATGCGATTCGCGGGGGCGTCGCCGGCGCGGCCAAGACGGTTTTGGCGACGTTCATGAGCGCGCTGGGTGTGCCGGCGCATCTCGCTCCCATCCCGTCATTTCCTTTTCCCGAGCGCGCGGTTCGTGCGCTCGCCTCGGCCACGACCTATGCCGAATGGCGTGTCAGACCGCCGGGCAAGCATCTGCAATTCGATGATGTCGATGCCCCGCATTTGCGAGCGATCGTTGAGCGCGCGCTGGCGGAGGGCGGAGGATGGCTCCATCCGATCGATTGGCGTGACCTTCTCACCGTGGCGCACGTTCCGGTGGCCGCGATGGAGTTCGTGTCGGATCGCGAGGATGCCGTCGACGCGGCGATGGTTCTCGATTTCCCAGTAGCGCTCAAGGCTCATGGTTCCGCACTCCTTCACAAGAGTGATCGCGGCGCTGTCATCCTCGGTCTGGCAAACGTGTCAGCCGTCCGCGACGCTTACGCCGAACTGCAGGAAAAGCTCGGCGAGTCGATGACCGGAGCCATCGTTCAGAGGATGGTGCACGGCGGCGTCGAGGTCATGGTTGGCGCAACTGCGGATCCGTCGTTCGGCCATGTAATGGCGTTCGGCGCCGGAGGAACGCTCGTCGAGCTTCTCGCGGATGTTGCGTTTCGAATTCATCCGCTGACCGATACCGACATCGACGATATCGTGCAACAGACGCGAGTTTCGAATCTGCTGCGGGGTGTCCGCGGAGCACGGCCGGCCGACATTGTGGCGTTGAAAGAGATCATCGGCCGGCTGTCGGTTCTCCTGGAGATCTGTCCGGAGATCCGCGAGCTCGATATCAATCCGTTGATTGTCTCGACTTCGGGCGCAACCGCGCTCGATGCCCGGATTCGCGTGGAACCCGTTGCTCTCGAACCGCCGTCCCGCAGAGTTACTTATTAAGGAGCGCTCGTATAGCTAAGCCGCTTCGGCATGCGATAGCCGTTCAATTGAAGCCGGTGAGCCTCGGCGCCGACGCCTATCACCGGATGTGGCCGCGGGCGATCTATTCGAGCGATCTTCCGGGACAGGTTCCCCTGGCGGTCAACGTGAAGATGGCGAGCGTCTACGCGTCGTCCATCGACGACAGCGGACGT
>CAAGKR010484752.1_pt1 | contig 14200 bp, 15 predicted proteins | sample 2556971 | NCBI WGS metagenome assembly CAAGKR01 (sample SAMEA5207829, study PRJEB30636) | soil metagenome | biome: forest; feature: boreal; material: soil | place: USA | collected 2011-09 | depth 1 m | reverse complement strand
TCCCAGCCGCGAGCAGAAGCCCGACAGCGGCAGCCAGAAAGTATCCGAAAACGGCGGTAGGGGGTCCGGACATTGAACCCGCGACTGGTCGTGCGCGGCTCGATGGCGCGTGGTGGTCAGGTTACGAGGCCGGCGCCGATTCGACGAAGGTCACGCGACCGCGACGAGTTGACGGTCAACGCGGTTCTCTTGACGGAGTTACCCATATAAAAGCTGATAGTTACAATCGCGACCAGCAACAGCGTGACCGCCGCCGCGATGTTGACCGAGATCAGCAGGTCCAGCAGCGGCACGATCATCATGCCGACGATCGAGACCACCAGCGCCGCGAGGGCCAGATCCGCGTAGCGCGCCAGCAGCAGACGCACGTCGCCCGTCCGCAGAAGCCCCACCACCTCGGCCGACCGCTTCACCGCCACAAGCAGGGCATAGACCGCGCCGGGTCGGGCGGTCAAGTGGGCAGAGCTGAGGATATACCTCTTCAAGATGTCGACGGCTCCGTTTCGCGAGCCTCGCGACCTCGCGAGCACCTGGCGGCTCTATCGTGTCCGGAACAGGAGGTCGTATTCGAGGGGCCTAACCACCTTGGCGGTTATGCCCTTCGAGTCGGCATGGGCGGGACTGATGAGAACGCAGCGTTCCTCAGGCACGATCACAGACGGCACGAGCAAGAGGGCGCTCCGGCCGGAGCGGAGCCAGGCCGTTCCCGCGTCGACACTCGTGGCACCTGCGGGAATGGCCTTCCAGGCGGGGCTCAGCTTCGCGACGTCCAACTCTTCCCGCGCCGCCCATGTCGCGGCGGGGATGGTCAGCCGCACGAGGAACTTGTTCATCGGCAAACCGGCCGGGTCTACGTGCGCCGCCGTTTCGAGGGTGGCGAGCGCGACAGTTGGGGCCGCATATAGCATCGCATCGCCCTTGTCGTTCCAGCGGCCGGGCTCCGCAGCGGCCCCCGCGCCGGATAGGTCGGCGGCAACGTAGGCCCGCGTTTCGGTGGCGACTCTCCACAGCGTCACCGTCGCGGGCGCTTTCGGCGGGGACGTACTCGCTCCGCGACGGGCAGCTCCTCGCCTAACGTGGCTGGCAGTCACGGATGGGTTCTGTCACAGATAGACGTCGCTTCGCAGCGCCCCGAGAGTCCGCTCGACCATGCGCGTGCCGAACTCCGTGTCCAGAAGCTGGGATGGCTTCTTACCGCCGAGTGCGGGCTGTGGCGTCTCGATCCACCGTCCGAGCCAGCCGGCGATATCGAAATCCTTGGCCTCCGGCGCGGTGCTGTCCTCGACGATGTCCCTCGCTTTCGCCAGCAGCGAAAGCAAATTCAGCGTCCGGACGTTGGCGACGCCGCTCAGCGCCTCTTGGCCGGAGATCTTCTTCTCCATCGAAGCGCGCGGCAAATCCATGATCTCGAAGACCCGCACGCGCGGCATCTCCATCGCCTCCGCAAGGTTCGACACGAGCGAAGCCGGCAATCCCTGGCGTTCGACCAAGACCTGTTCCTCTGGCGCGGCGGCGGCCAGCTCGCGCGCAAGCTCGACGACATGGGGCTTGACGCCCCCTGCTGCCATCCGCTTGACGAGGATGCGCTCATGGAGCGGTCGGACCTTCATGACGGCCAGGCCCCCTCCGTAGTATGTCCAAAAATAGACACCATGATGTCTAAATATATGGCGAACGGAATCCGGATGCAACCTCAAACCGGCCAAAGTTAACCGAGCGACCGGGGGCGTAGGCATTTCAATGGTGGCAGAATTACACCCGATCCCAACCGATCGAGACCACCAGCGCCGCCAGCGCCAGATCGGCGTAGCGCGCCAAGCCCAGGTAGACCGCCAGCCGGGAGGCCAGCGACAGCGCGACCGCCACGATGCGAGGTCTGTTAGTATCGCGTGTGCCCCTATTGCGGCAAGGACAAGTCTGCGAGTGAGTTCACAGGCGAGCACGTGCTCTCGCGCAGCATGGGCGGAGCCCCGCGGCCAACCAACCCGTTCAAGCTGCCGGTCTGCCGGACCTGTAACACTTTTCGTCCGAGCCGCTTACCGGCTCGGACCCTTGAGCGAGTCCCTAAGTCCCTGTCCCGACGCTACGGCTCCGACGAGACGCTCGAGCCCGACATTGACCGCTCCTCGCCTCGGGCTTGTTGACCCATCGCGCCGGCTTTGAGCGCCTCGACGATTGTCCGACGATCCATTTCGGTCTGAGCCATCGTGTCGGCCAAGTCTAGCTTGTTCTGGGCGATGTAGGCGTAGTCGCGACACACGTTGGTATCGCCGTGCGCCGCCAGCTCCTGGTTCGCCTTCTCCAGAGCTTGCCTGGCATCGTCGAGCTCGACGGGCGTCAGCTTCACCGCCGGCCCGCTGCTGAGGTCCGTGTAGGTGTCACGCGCCACGCCCAGCTGCGCCGGGACGTTGGTGGTGGCGCAAGCGCTGAAGAGTCCCGCCAGTGCGAGGGCTCCTATCAGGATCGTGTTCGTGGTTTTCATCTGGAGCTCCCCTGGATTGAATTGTTGGCAAAGGCTACGGCGTCTTGCGAACCTCGGGCAGCCCTCAAATCCTCGGTCGCTTCGAGGGCGCGCCGGTGCATCTCTGCTTTGCGGGCAATCCCGACGGCCAGGTCAGCGTCGGACTGCGCGCGCGCCAGGAGCAAGAGAGCCCGCGTGTCGCCGGCCCGGGCCATCGTCTTGGCGACCTCGGCCTGGTCGGTCGCCAACTCCAGGTGCGTCCGGGCGGCGGACATCCCGAAGGCACCGCGCTCGCCAGCGGTCGGCTCGTCGAACGACGCGATGCTCTTCGCGCTGCGGACCTTGGCTTCGAAGTGGTCGATCTGGTCGGGGGGGAGCTGCACCGAGGCGCAACCCACCACCCCGAGCGCCGCGAGAGCAAGAATCAGCTTGTTCATCACGGGGAGTCGCAAAAGCAACAAACGGGCCAGCGCGCGGGGACACCAAGACCCCAGTGTCTTAAACGAGATCCGGTAGTTCACAGTCGCTTTTCCGTCGCTCATGGGGATGCGGGCGTCGGTGTGCCGACGCCGCCAGTGAGGTCATCCGGCAGGAAAGCCGCCGCGTCCGCCGTCTCGGCGGCAGCAGGCCGTGGGCGTACAATGCCCCCATGACGGTCCTCGTCGCCGACGACGACGCCCCCGTGCGCTCGATGCTGAGCAAGCTGCTTACCCGCAGCGGCCACGAGGTAATCGAAGCGCAGGATGGCGTCGAGGCGATGGCCGCTCTCGGCGCCCGTCCCATCGATCTCGTCATCACCGACCTGAACATGCCGCGCGCCGACGGGCTGCAGGTTCTGCGCTACACCCGTGAGAAGCACCCCAAGATCCCGGTGTTGATCCTGACCGGAGAGAACTCGATCCGCGACTGCGTGGAAGCGATGCGCGGCGGCGCGTTCAACTTCTTGACCAAGCCTTTTCACCCCGCCGATCTCGAAGAGATCGTCCGTCAGGCCTTACGCGCGCGCGGCCCGCAGCCCGGTCCGGCACCAAGTGGCGACCATGGCCAGCCACAGGTGGCGCTCATCGGCGTGTCGGCCGCCTTGCGTGCCGTGATCTAGACGGTGGAACGAATGGCCAACACGAGCTCCACCGTGCTCATCACCGGCGAGAGCGGCACGGGCAAGGAGGTCGTCGCGCGCCTGCTGCACGGCACGTCGGGACGCGCCAGCGGTCCCCTGGTGGCGATCAACTGCGGCGCCATCCCCGAAGCGCTGATGGAAAGTGAGATGTTCGGGCACGCCAAGGGCTCGTTCACGGGGGCCACCGAGGCCCGCACCGGCCTATTCGTGCAGGCCAATGGCGGCACGCTCTTCCTCGACGAAATTGCCGAGCTCCCGCTGTCGTTGCAGGTGAAACTGCTGCGCGCGCTGCAGGAGCGCCAGGTCACGCCGGTGGGCGAGAACCGCCCACGCTCCGTCGACGTGCGCATCATAGCCGCGACCAATCGAGATCTGGAAGCCATGGTCCGCGAGGGAACGTTCCGCGCCGACCTATACTATCGGCTCGACGTCTTGCCGCTTCGCTTGCCGGCGTTGCGGGAGCGGCGAGAAGACATCCCGCTCCTGGTTCAACACTTCTTGCAATCGATGAACCGACGTTTCGACCGAACGGTTCTCCTCGACGATGCCGCGCTGACCCTCATGACGAACTACGCTTGGCCGGGCAACGTTCGTGAGATGGAGAATCTGGTGGAGCGCCTCGTGGTGCTCAATCGCAGCGGCACGATTACAATTGCCGAGCTACCGCCTCGTTTGACTTCCGGCACGATGGCTGCGGTCACGGCTGCGGCCGCAACGATCGACTTCGGGAAGGGTGGGATCGACCTGCCGGCCGCGGTGGCCGAGTTCGAGGATTCGCTCATTCAAAGCGCGCTCCGCCTGGCCGAAGGGAATAAGACCCGCGCGGCCGAGCTGCTGGGCCTGAGTCGCACGACGCTCCTCGACAAGATCAAACGGCAGAAGTGAGCGTCAAAGCCGCCGGAGTCGGCCTCGCCTCGCCATTTGCGGAGGGTCTTGGGATCGGCGCTCGACTGCACACTTCTTTCGAGGACGTCCCGCCCTTTCGCCATGGTCGAACCCGCGCGTCAAAGTACGCTGCGCATCCCGAGTGCTTCCCGCGTGGCGTCCCCAAGCGACCGTCGCTGCCGGTCACCGCCTGGATCAACAAGCCGGTGTCGGCGGCGGTGCCCGCGCAGCCGGCCGCTCAGCGCGCCCACAACGGCGCGCAGGCCGGAGCCGTCGATCAAGTCGCGGCGTTCAACGCCGTCGACCAGACCGGACCCGAAACAACGATGCCCGCTTTCTAAACTCAAACAACGACTGTCTCATCCTGCTTGACCACACCTTCCGGGCCGAGCTCGATCGCCAGAGCATCGGGAACGCGGTCAGAGCGGGTGTCGCGGTTCGTGAAACCAAAGGTGACACACTGGAGATCTCGGGCACGAGTCCTCTCACAAGCGAGGCCTACGCTTCGTCGCAGTAGTCCGCGACCAGATTGAGTGATTCGACAAAGGTCGTGATCGCAGACGACCTCAATCGACCCCGGGGTACCGCTAGACTGAGTTTCGAAGCTTGTATTCCGTTGGCCTCCTCACGAACCGTACCGTGGGTCGACCTAGCCTAACAATATCGAGTTGTTAAGCCAGTTCGTCGTAGGTATCCGTGAGTTTCGAAACTGTTGAGGCTCTAGCCCATCCAACGCGCCGGAGCGGTGGCATGAATGACGCAAACGACTCGTTTGCGTTACTGCCCGTAAATATTGCAGGGGACCCTTGTGTTATGCGCGTGCCCTTGCAATGATGCCCGCGTGGGAGGATTGGCGGCAAGTGACGTGCGCATCCCCGGCGCCCTCGATCAACAGCCGTCTGTCCTCATAGTCGACGACGAGCCAGCGGTCGCGCGGGCGACGGAGCGCATTCTTTGCAGGCAGGGATACCGGGTAACGATCGCGAGCGGTGGACGCGAAGCCATCGCCAAAGCGGACTCCACTCGGTTCGACGCGATCGTGAGCGATCTTGGAATGCCTGACCTCGATGGACGGGCTCTCTTGCGGTCTATCCGGGCCAAAGACATGGACGTTCCGTTTGTTTTCCTGACGGGAGCCCCCGACCTGCAAAGCGCGATTGAGGCGGTGGAATACGGAGCTTTCCGGTACCTCGTCAAACCCGCCTCTCCGGCGGACCTGCTTCATGTCTTGACTCAGGCCGTTGCTTGGCATCGCCTGGCGGTCGTTCGAAGGGAGGCGACGCGGGAGATCGAAGGGCGACCCATCGGCGATAGGTCCGACCTGGAATCACGGTTCAGGGCAGCGCTCGATTGTCTATGGATCGCCACGCAACCGATCGTTTCTTGGCAGGACAGGAAGATCCTCGCCTATGAAACGCTCGTTCGGAACGACGAACCCACGCTGCGTAATCCGGTCGATCTGTTCGATGCGGCCGAGAGGTTAAATCGCACCACGGATTTGGGGCGCGCTATTCGCCGGCTTGTCGCCCATGTCGTGCCGGAAGCTCCGGAGTCCGCGCAGGTGTTCGTCAATGTGCATCCTTCCGATCTGGAGGATGACGAGCTCTACGCCGACAATGGCGCCCTCACCCCGTTTGCCAGCCGGATCGTTCTGGAGATCACCGAGCGGGCCACGCTCGAAGGCATAGGAGGCCTCCACCACAGGGTGGAGCGCTTGCGGGCTGTCGGGTTTCGAATCGCCATAGACGATCTGGGAGCCGGCTACGCTGGCCTATCGAGCTTCGCGGCGCTCGAGCCAGATGTCGTTAAGGCCGACATGTCGCTGGTGCGCGGGATCGACGCGTCGCCCGTCAAGCAGAAGGTCCTCGCCGCGATCGCGGCGCTCTCGAACGACCTCAAGATCCACCTCGTGGCCGAAGGGATTGAAACAGCTGCCGAGCGCGACTGTGTCAACTCTCTCGGGGCTCATTCTCTCCAGGGCTATCTGTTCGCCCGACCGGGGCGTGGCTTCCCCTCAGTTAGCTACTAGGGCCAGGAACGACATGGACCTCGTGGTCTCCGAACCAGACAAAGCGGGCGCGCAGCGCAAGGCTTTGCGCACGCTGCTGGTCGAGGACAACCCGGATGACGCCGAGCTTGTCATCCGCGAGCTTCGCCGCGGCGGTCGGGAGCCCGTGTCTCGACGGGTGCAGACCGCGGAGGAAATGAAGGCAGCTCTCGAGGGGCAGAGCTGGGACGCGATTATCTCCGACTACTCGCTTCCGACGTTCAGCGCGCCCGCGGCGTTCGCGCTCATGCGCAGCCTGAACCTCGACCTCCCGTTCATCGTCGTCTCGGGAACGGTCGGTGAAGAGGTCGCGGTCGAAGCCATGCGTGCGGGCGTGCACGACTTCCTTCTCAAGGGGCAGTTGCGGCGCTTGGTCGCGGCGATCGAGCGTGAGATGCGTGAGGCGTCAATGCGCGCCGAACGCCGGGGGATTCAGGCGCAGCTGCTCATCTCGGATCGTATGGCCTCGGTGGGAACCCTCGCGGCGGGCGTTGCCCACGAAATAAACAACCCACTGGCGGTAGTGGTCGGCAACCTCCACGTCATCGGGCAGGACGCAATAGCCCTCTCGGGTGACCTCCAAATGATACCCGCGGAGATCAAAACTGCCCTCGGAGAGCGCTTCCCGCGCATTCTGGCAACGGTGACGGCGTTGTGTGAAGCGACGAGAGATGCCGAGGAAGCGGGCGAGCGGGTGCGCACGATTGTACGCGATCTGCGTGTTTTCTCGCGGTCCGAAGCGGAAACACGCGATGCGGTCGACGTGCACGCCGTGCTGGAATCCTCGCTCCGAATGGCTCGGAACGAGATCCGCCCGCGGGCTGAGATCGTCCGCCGATTCGGGGACGTACCGAAGGTGAATGTCAATGAGGCGCGTCTCGGGCAGGTGTTCCTGAACCTAATCATCAATGCCGCGCAGGCCATCCCTGAGGGGAAGACGCGCCAAAACAGTATCACCATAACCACTCGGCGACAGGACAATATGGTCGCCGTCGAGTTCGCCGACACCGGCAGCGGCATCGCACCCGACGTCTTGCCGCGCATATTCGACGTCTTCTTCACGACCAAGCCAATCGGTGTGGGCACCGGCCTCGGGCTCGCGATCTGCCATCGGATTGTGACGGCTATGGACGGGCGGATCGAGGTCGATAGTCGGCCTGATGAGGGCACGACCTTCCGTGTGCTGTTGCCGCGCGCTCGCACCGGGCGCACAGCCAGCGTTCCGATCGTTGCCCCTGCCGCCGTTCTGTCCTTGCATCCGCGATCTGTGTTGGTGGTCGAGGACGAGCCTGCCATCGGTCGCACACTGCAGCGACTCTTGGTCCCGCATGAGGTGACAGTCGTGACCCGTGCCCGAGAGGCACTCGATCGGATCGCCGACGGCGCGGCGTTCGACCTCGTCCTTTGCGACGTGATGATGCCGGAGGTCACAGGGATGGACTTTTACTCGGAGTTGCGCCGGGTCAGGCCTGCTCTCGCTGACAAGATCGTCTTTATGACCGGCGGTGTATTCACCCCGCGTGCCCGCGAGTTTTTGGAAAGCATCCCCAATCCGAGAATCGACAAACCGATCGATGCGACAGAGCTACGCCTTCTCGTCGAAGGGGCTCTTTACGCCAACAACCCGAATGGATGATCGGTCCTGGCATCACGACGAAGGCAGGTCAGGACCACTCAGGGGCGGGCGTCGCGCCCGAAACGGAGCGGACTCATGGAATTCGGGGACGCCGGGAAGGGGTATGTCCTCCGGATCCTCTATCGTGAGCTCCACGCGGACACGCTCGAGTTCCGTTTCAAAACGGTGGCCACCAAGCACGCGGGCAGCAGAACATCAAGGAAAGGCCGCACGCGGGAGCGATCAACGCCCGCTCGATGTCCAGGGGGACGGCTGCGGTTCGGAGATCTGAAACAGATGAATGAAGCTGACAAGCGCACATCACAACGGGCCGATCTCGAAGTAAAGGTCGATTTCGACAGCGATCACAACTTCTACACGGGGCTCACGCAAAACATCAGCGCTGGTGGCTTGTTCGTGGCAACACATCAGCTGCGCGCAATTGGCGACCCCGTAACCCTAAAGTTCATGCTGCCAAACAGTAACCAACCGCTTTCGGTTGGTTCCAAGGTCCGCTGGCTCCGTGAGAACACGTCGCTCCATCGACACCATGGGCCGACGGGGATGGGCCTCCAGTTCGTGGACCTGTCTCCCGAAGTCTCGGCCCAGATCCAGCAGTTCCTGGGGAATCGGGATTCGATCTACTACGACGATGAGTAGGGTCAGAAGGCGACGGCGGCTGTGCGGCGCGCAGGGGCAAGCGGGTGGCTGAACTCAGTGCCGGCTTGTGGGTGCTCTGTGGCGTGCACGCTCGACTGTGCGCGCTGCCTCTCGAGAGCGTCATCGAGACGATGCGTCCTCTTCCGCTGCAACCGTTGACGGGGATGCCCGGGTTCGTCATCGGGCTGTCGATTGTCCGCGGCGAGCCCATCCCGGTCGTGGATGCAGGCGCGCTCCTCGGTTCGATCGATGAAGCGCGCCCGACTCGATTCGTTACGCTTCGCGCCGGCCAGCGGCGGGTCGTTCTCGCGGTGAGCGCCGTCATCGGGGTCCGAGCACTGCCGTCTGTGGAGCTGCATCCGTTGCCGCCGCTCCTGGCGGCCATCAGCGGCGAAATCGTATCCTCAATAGGCACTCTGGACGCTGCGCTCTTGGTGGTGCTGCGCGCGGCACGATTGGTCCCGGACGCAGCTTGGGATGCCCTGGACGCGAATCGAGATGGCCCGTGAGCGATCGCGCCGAGCCCTCAAGCTCCGAGATTGATCGCTTCCGGCTGACCGTCCAGCGGCGCCTGGGATTGCGTTTCGACGACGGTAAGCTTGGCTTTCTGGCCCAGGTACTGCGCCGCCGCGCAGACGAGAGGCGCCAGGCAATTCCACTTTACCTGGCTCAGCTCGATGGGTCGGTGTCGTGCGAGGAGCTGCGGCCGCTGGCCCGCGAACTTACTGTCGCCGAGACATTCTTCTTCCGGAACATCGAGCAGTTCCGGGCGCTCGAAAAGGTCGTGTTTCCAGCGCGGGCCCAGGTTCGGGGGCCGCGCGGGTTGCGGATCCTCTCAGCGGGCTGCGCCTCTGGTGATGAGGCCTACACGTTGGCGATCGTAGCGAACGAATCTGCCCAGACCGCCGACTGCGAGATATCGATTCGGGGCATCGAGATCAATCCCGCCATGCTCGATCGCGCCGCCAAAGGGCGCTACACGAGCTGGGCGCTCCGCGAGACTCCGCCGGAGATGCGCGGGCGCTACTTCCAGGAGGCGGGTCGCGAGTTCTGCCTCGATGCTCGCATCCGGACGATGGTGACCTTTGAAGAGCGCAACCTCGTCGACGACGATCCTGCGTTCTGGCAGCCCGAGGTCTTCGACGTAGTGTTTTGCCGAAACGTCCTCATGTACTTCGCGCCGGAGACAGCGCGTTCAGTTCTTGCGCGCCTCACGAGAAGCCTGGCGCCGGGCGGATATCTCTTCCTGGGATACGCCGAGACGCTGCGGGGGTTGTCTCAAGACTTCCACCTCCGGCACACCCATGGCACCTTTTACTATCAGCGGCGTGAAGGGGGCGGGCAGTCGTCCGTCGACGGAGCTTGGGACGGCCCGCCGCTTTCCCCCGACTTGCCCCCGATGGCGGTTCCTGATGATTCGTGGGTCGAAACGATCCTGCGCGCCTCCGAGCGAGTTCGGTCGCTCACCGAACCGGCGGACGAGGTGCGAAGACCGGGAGCTTCAGAGGTCGAGCCTCAGAATGGCCGGAACGCATCGTCGCAGGATCTCCGCATCGTGACCGACCTCATGAGACAGGAAAGGTTCGTCGAGGCCAGAACCTCGCTCGCTTCGTTTCCAGCCGAGTCGGCCCGCGATCCCGACGTCCTGCTCTTGCGCGCCGTGCTGTCGACTCACGGGGGAGATCTGGCCGCCGCCGAGAGGCTCTGTGAAGACGTGCTCCACCTCGACGGTCTGAGCGCTGGTGCGCACTACCTCACGGCGCTCTGCCGGGAAGGTGTGGGAGACAGGCAGGGTGCGGCGGACCACGACCAGGTGGCCGCTCACCTCGACCCCTTCTTTGCGATGCCACGACTACACCTGGGTCTCCTGGCCCGGCGGGCCGGAGACGACGATGCCGCCAGCCGCGAGCTGAACGAGGCCATCGGGTTGCTGGCGCGTGAGGATCCGGCGCGCATTCTGCTGTTCGGTGGAGGATTCAGTCGCGAGAGCCTGGTCGCCCTGTGTCGAGCGGAGCTCCTGACCTGCGGGGCACCACCATGAATAGCGATCGCCCTGCCGAGAGCAGCCGGGCCGCGGCGCTTGCGCACGCGTTCGATAGGAGCTTTGCGGAGCCACTCTCGGGCACGCCGCAGACGTTCGAGAACCTGCTCGGACTGCGCGTCGAGGGCGACGCCTATGCGATACGGCTCGGTGAGGTCACAGGCCTGGTCGCCGACCGACGGATCGTCCCTTTGCCGACCACGGATCCGGACCTTCTCGGCGTCGTCGGGCTCCGCGGGAGCATCGTGCCCGTCTACGGCCTGCGGGGCCTGCTGGGATACGGCCCGACAACCGGATCACCGCGCTGGCTCCTCCTTGTGGGGAGGGGGCCGCTGTTCGGATTGGCGTTCGAGCACTTCGATGGTCATCTGACGATCCCGCAAACCGAGGTCTCCGCGAGACAGGGCGATGCCCTCGATATCCACGTTCGGGAATCTATCCGCGATGGGAACGGTCAACGCCGATTGGTCAGCATCCAGTCCCTCACGCAGACCCTCACGACGAGAGTCGCGACCAAGGAGAAATGACATGTGGACGTTTGGGAAAAAAGTGGCCGCCGGGTTTGCGTTGTCGTTCGTCCTCCTCGCTGCCATCGGCGGAGTGTCTTATCGGAGCATCGACTCGATCACGAAGACGAGCTACCTGGTCGGGCACACGCACGCCGTCCTAGAGCACATCGCGAGCGTGCTGAGCTTGCTCAAGGACGCCGAGACGGGACAACGCGGGTTCGTCATTACGGGCGACGAGGCGTTCTTGCTGCCCTACAACGATGCCCTCTCGGCCATCGGCGGGACGGCGAAGGATCTCCGCGAGCTCACCAGCGACAACCCCATGCAGCAGAAGCGCCTGGACGAGGTCGAACCCCTGATCGCGGTCAAGCTGACCGAGCTGCGGAAAACCATCGACCTGCGAAAGACCGCCGGCTTCGAATCGACCGCGAAGGTCGTCGCGGGCGGCGAGGGAAAACGCGCCATGGACGGGCTTCGAGGCGTCCTTGCCCAGATGGAGCGGGAAGAACGTGACCTGCTCAAGCAGCGCGCCGACGAGGTTGAATCCTCCGCTACGGCTTCGCGGGTCACGATCGCCTTCGGGACGATCCTCTGCTTGCTCCTGTCGACCACCGTCGGTTTCTTTCTGACCCGGGGCTTGACCCGTCAGATCGGCTCCGCCGTGCAGCACGTTCAGAGCTCGTCCGCCGAGCTTCAAGCCGCGGCGAACCAGCAGGCGTCGGGCGCCAAGGAACAGGCGACCGCGATGAACCAGATCACGACGACGGTCACAGAGCTCCTGGCGACTTCTCGACAAATTGCCGAGAGCGCGCAACGCGTCGCGCACGTCGCCACGGAGACGGCGTCCGCCGCCCGAAACGGGGACGACACCGTGCAGAAGACGCACGACTCGGTCACAACCATCAAACGCCAGGTCGACGTGATCGTGGCGCACATGATCGAGCTCGGGAAGAAGTCGCAGCAGATCGGGAGCGTCCTGGAGATCATCAACGAGCTTGCCGAGCAGACGAACATCCTCGCCATCAACGCGACGATCGAGGCGGCCGGGGCCGGCGAGACGGGGAGGCGATTCGGTGTCGTCGCCGACGAGATCCGGAAGCTCGCGGATCGGGTGGGCGGATCCACGAAGGACATTCGCGGGCTGGTCGATGACATCCGTGCGGCGGTCAACACGACGGTGATGGCGACCGAGGGGGGCTCGAAGGCGGTCGACGCCGGCACGCGACAGTTCAGCGAGGTGGCGGCCTCTTTCAAGCAGATCGCAGGGCTCGTCACGACGACCAGCGAGGCCGCCAGGGAGATCGAGCTCAGCACGAAGCAGCAGGCGTCGGCCGTCGAGCAGGTGAATCTCGCCGTCGCGAACGTCTCGCAGGCGGCGCGGGAGACGGAGGCGAGCTCGGGCCAGACGCTGCAGACCTCGTCCGAGCTTACGAACCTGTCGCGGGACCTTGCCCGTCTAATTCAACCCCAAGCGAGTGCCAGAGCGTGACGCGGGATCCCTACGAGTATTTCCGCGTCGAGGCGCGAGAGATCCTCGAGGGCCTGGGCCGGGGGGCGCTGAAGCTCGAGCGGGGCGTCACGCCCGGCGTGCTCGCCGATCTGTTGCGGCTGGCGCACACGCTTAAAGGAGCCGCTCGGGTGGTCCGGCAACCGGCCATCGCCGAACAGGCGCACGAGATCGAGGAGACGCTGGGTCCGCTGCGGGACGGGAGCGCCCCGCTCGATCGCGGGCGCATCGATCAGATGTTGAGCCTGGTCGACGCCATCGCGGCCGAGGTTACCGGCTTGGACTCGCCGGCGCGCGAGAAAGAGGAAGCGCACCCTCGGGAAGGCGCCGAGGGGTCTCTGCGCACCGTCCGCGCCGACGTGGCGGAGATGGACGCGCTCCTGGACGGAATCTCCGAGGCCAGCCTCAAGCTTGGCGTCGTACGGCGCGCCGTGTCCGAAGTCGATCGGGTGCGCAAGCGCGCCGATCTCTTGGTCGAGGCGCTTCCGGCCCTCCGCAGAGCGCAACCCGAGCCCTTCGACGGCGGATCATCGAAGCTGCGTGCGATGGGAGAAGATCTGCGCACTTTCACCTGGGGTCTGGAGCGGCGCCTCACCGGCGCCGTCGAGCAGGCCGAGCGTGAGATGCGCGAGGTGCGCGACGCGGCCGAAAAGCTCCGTCTCATGCCCGCGAGCGCGCTGTTCGTCCCGCTGGAGCGCGCCGCCCGAGACGCCGGTCGCTCCCTCGGCAAGGATGTCGCTTTTCATGCCCGTGGGGGGGACATTCGGCTCGATGTGCACGTGCTCGGCCTGGTCCAGAGCGCTCTGGTTCAGCTCGTCCGCAATGCGGTCGCGCACGGCATCGAAGACCGCGGAGAGCGCCTCAGCGCCCGCAAGCCTCCGGTCGGCCAGATCGCGATGGAAGTCTGTCGGCTTGGCAATCGAGTCACGTTCACCTGCCGTGACGACGGTCGCGGCGTCGACCTCGATGCCGTTCGTCGGGCCGCGCAACGCAAGGGCTTGCTCCCCAAGAGCGTCGAACGACTCGACGTAGGCCCGCTCCTGGAGGTGCTCCTGCGGGGCGGGCTGACGACTTCAGAGACCGTCACCGAGGTCTCGGGACGCGGGATCGGTCTCGACGTGGTTCGCGAGATCGCCACCCAGCTCGGCGGGGAAGTCACCGTGCACACGGATGCGGGCCTCGGCACGCGCTTCAATCTCGTGGTTCCGATGTCGCTTCTGTCGCTGGACGCCCTCCTAGTGGAGGCGGACGGGATCTCGGCCGCCATTCCGCTCGATGCCGTTCGGGAGACGCTTCGGCTCGAGGACAAAGACATCGCCCGCTCGGCCGATGGCACTTCGATCGTCCACCAGGGT
>CAAGKR010472500.1_pt1 | contig 14205 bp, 13 predicted proteins | sample 2556971 | NCBI WGS metagenome assembly CAAGKR01 (sample SAMEA5207829, study PRJEB30636) | soil metagenome | biome: forest; feature: boreal; material: soil | place: USA | collected 2011-09 | depth 1 m | reverse complement strand
GTGACGTTGTCGCGCCAGTGGCTCTGCGGATCGAACACGGCCGCGATCTGGTCTCCGAGGTAGTTCGAAGCCAGGATCATCGCCGTGATGGCCAGACCCGGGAATGTCGCGATCCACCAGGCGAGCTGCAGCCAGTCCTTGCCCGCCGCGAGATCCGCCCCCCAGTCGGGGGTCGGCAATTTCACGCCGAAGCCCAGGAAGTTGAGCGTCGTAGCGGTGAGAATCGCCCAACCGATGGCGCTGCTCGCGATGACGATGATCTGCGTCATCACGTTCGGCAGGATGTGATGGACCATGATCCTGAGCGGCGAGCATCCGACCGCCCTTGCCGCGAGGACGTAGTCCTGACCTCTCGCCGCAAGGGTCGAGCCGTAGACGACTCGCGCGAAGACCGGGATGAAAGAGATCCCGATCGCGACCATCACGTTGACCAGCCCCGCCCCGATGATCGTCACGACGATGAGCACGAGCAGCAGCCCAGGGAAGGCCAGCATGACGTCCATCGTGCGCATGATCACGGCGCTGATCCAGCGCGTGGAGTAGCCGGCAAGAAGACCGAGCGGCACCCCGATCACAGTCGAGATCCCGATCCCGACGACCGGCGCCAGCAGGATGATTCGCGCGCCCCAGATCACGCGGCTGAGCATGTCCCGGCCGAACTGATCGGTGCCAAACGGGTGACGCAGGGTCGGCGCGGCAAGCGTGTCGCTGGTGGTGTGGACCGGATCGTATGGAGCCAGCGCCGGCGCCGCGATGGCGACCACGATGACGAGGGCGATGAAGATCACCGCGGCCGCACCGACGCGGTCGCCGCTCGTCAGCGCTCGCGTGAGGCGCGCCGCCGACTCGAGCGGCCGCAGAGGTGGCCGCGCCGGAAGTGCCGGTGCCGCGCTGCTCATCGCGCCGCGCTCCAGGAAAGACGGATTCTCGGGTCGAGCACCCCGTAGGCGACGTCGACCAGGAGGTTGATCACGATGTAGATCACCGCGATGAAAAGCACCACGCTCTGTACGGCGGGGATGTCCTTGGCCTGGATCGCCTGCACGAGGTAGCTCCCAATTCCGGGCCGGCCGAAGATGACCTCGACCACGACGGCGCCGCTCAGGACGTTGCCGAACTGGAGCCCGAGGATGGTCACGACCGGGATCAGCGCGTTCTTCAGCGCGTGGCGGTACAGCATCATGCGTTCGGAGAGGCCCTTGGCCTTCGCGACCTGCATGTAAGGCTGGCGGTAGATCTCGACCAGGTTGTTGCGCAGCAGCCGCGCGATGATGGCCGAGAGGCCCCAACCGAGCGAGACCGCAGGCAGGATGATCGCCTGTGGCGAGCCTTCACCCAGCGAGGGAAGGACGTGCAGGTTGACGGCGAACACGAGCACCAGCACGAGCGCGAACCAGAAATAGGGCACTGCCACGCCGAGGATCGAGAAACCACCGGCGATGCGGTCGGTCCAGCTTCCGGGGCGCATTCCGCCGACGATGCCCACCGGCACGCCGATCGCGACGGCGACCAACATGGCCGCCAGAGTGAGCTGGAGCGTGTCGGGAAAGCGCGCCGCGATCTCCTCGGCAATCGGTCTACCCGTGATGAACGAGGTCCCAAGGTCCCCGTGCAGAAGCCGGCCCAGGTAGCTGAGGTATTGAACCGGGAGAGGCTGGTCGAGGCCGAGCTGCTGGCGGAGCTGAATGATCTGCTCGGGCGTCGGGCGCGATCCGAACAGAAGTATCTGGGCCGGGTCGCCCGGGATCAGGTGCAGGATCATGAAGACCAGCACCGTGACCCCGAACAACACTGGCGCCGCGACGGCGACCCGGCGGGTCAGGAGTCGAAGCAACTGGGTGTTCCCTACATGCTCGCTGCGTGGAAGAGAACGAACGCGTTGACGGTGAACGCCAGGCCCTTGAGCGACGATGACCCGACGAACAGGCCGCTCGAGTTGTAGATCGGGATGATGACCGCGGCCTGCATGATCTTCTGGCCGACCTGCTTGTAGAGAGCCGTCCGAGCGGTGTTGTCTGCGGTGGCGTTGGCCTTGTCGATCATCGCGGTCAGATCCGGGTTGTCGTAGTGCTCCCAGTTGAACCCATGCGCGATCTGGTCGCCGCCGAACAGCGCGCGGGTGAAGTAGGGATCGACGTCGTAGTAAAAGAAATCGGCCAGGTGATGGTCGCCGCGGTTGTAGGCGTCGCCGACCGCCGGAAACGACTGGTCGGTGATGTCGACCGCGATTCCGACGTCCTTGAACTGCGACTGCATCAGCTGCGAGATGCCGTCGAACCCGAACCCGGAGATGTTGATGAAGCTCAGCTTCATCGCCTGTCCGTTCTTCTGGCGCGTGCCGTTCGATCCCATCGTCCACCCGGCCTGGTCGAGGAGCTGACCCGCCTTTGTCTTGTCGTACTTGTAGATCGCCTGGGTCGCCGGGTCGTAGCCCGGGGTGAGCGGCGTGTAGACGCTGTTGGCGGCAGTGTAGAGACCGAAGTACAGCGTCTTGATGATGGTGGCCTGGTCGGTCGCGTACTCGAGAGCCTGGCGCACGAGGGGGTCGTTCGTCGGCGCCTTTGTGGCGTTGACCATGATGTTCCAGGGCATCCCGGTCGAAGCCACGTTGAAGACCGTGTACTTCGAGTCCGACTTGATGGTCTGGATGTCCTGCGGGTTGATGTTCGGCGCGAGCTGAATCTCACCGGTCTGGAGCGCGTTGAAGCGTGTGCCGGGGTCGGCGAGGATCCGGAAGATGATCGTCTTGATCTGGGGTGGGCCGGTGCGCAGCGGCGCGGGTCCCCAGTTGTAGTCGGGGTTGCGCTCCACCGTGACGTGCTGGCCGACGGTGTACTCCTTGAACTTGAATGGCCCGGTTCCCACCGGGTTGTGGCCGAAGTCGGCGCCGAATTTCTGGACGGCGGTGGGCGACACCATCGCGAAGGTCGCCACCTCGTTCATGAACGCCGCGTTGGCCGACTTGAAGACCACCTTGACCGTGTAGTCATCGATGACCTGGGTCTCCTGGTACGGGCCCAGCGCACCCGCGGCGGACTTGGACTTCGTGTTGGGATCAACTATATGGTCGAACGTGAACTTGACCGCCTGAGCGTTGAACGGGGTGCCATCGTGGAACTTGACGTCCTTGCGGAGCTTGAACGTGTAGCTAGTTGCGTCCGGCGCCGCCTCCCAGCTCGTGGCAAGGCCGGCGTAGAACGGGTTGGCGCCGTGACCGGGAAGGTCCCAGATCAGGGTGTCGAAAATGCAGTGGCTGATCGTGCCGACAGTGATCAGGCCGCTGGCAGAGGGGTCGAGCGTGTCCGGCTCCTGGAAGACGGCCATCGTGACCGTCGCGTTGGTGTTGGCCGAAGAGCCACTGGAGCTGGTGGTGGCACATGCCTCCAGAAACGCGGCGAGCGCGCTGCCGCTCAACACGACACCACCAAGCGCACCAGCCGCTTTCAAGAAGCGACGTCGCGAGAGAGCGCCAAGCTTCGCGTCAGCGGCGACGGCTCTCAACAGCCGGGAAACGTCAGGGTCTTCGCTCACACTCATCTTCCCTCCGTAAACCCGCCGAGCCGCTTTAACACGAAAGCAGGCCTAGCCAGGCGCCCCTAATCGTGCGATCGTACGCCAGGTCAACATCGACCATCGATCGCGGGGGGCGTCGACGTTGAATACCGCGGCAGCAAGTGATGCATCGATTGGGAGGCAGGCATGAGCACTTTCAGCTCCTTTTCATCGGTCCGGCCATATCAGATCTGGACGGGAGCCGTCGCGCGCGCGGTGCACGGGGAGAGGCTGACCATGGCGGTCATCGACCTCGACCCCGACCTGGAGATCCCGGAGCACCACCACGTCAACGAGCAGCTCGGTTTCGTGCTCCTGGGCAAGGTGACGATGGTGATCGCCGGCGAGGAGCGGGAGCTCAGCACAGGCGAGGCGTACTCGATACCCGGCGATGTCCCCCATTCGGCTCGAACCGGGCATGAGGGCGCGACAGTGGTGGACATATTCGCCCCCATCAGATCCGACTGGGAGAAAGCGCAGCGCCTCGAGCCTTCGAGGGGTCGCTGGCCGCGCTGAAGCCCGACCCGTCCGTTTCGGCCGATCGGCTGCTCGGCGACCTACGCGACCTTGCGCTCATCGGCGGCAGGGCAGACGGCGGTGTGGACAGAGTCGCCGGATCTGCAGCCGACATCGAGGCGCGACTTTGGCTGCGCAGGCGGCTGCAGGCGGCGGGCCTGGAGGCGCGCGCCGACGAAATCAACAACGTCTCCGGTCGACTGCCGGGTTCCTCCGCGCCATGGTTGCTCGTCGGATCCCACACCGACACCGTGCCGGCCGGCGGCCGCCTTGACGGAGCTTATGGAGTCATCGCAGCACTCGAGACGTTTAGGGCACTCAACGACGCAGGTCATCCGGCCGCCTCGAAAGTCGAGGTCGTGAGCTTCCACGACGAAGAAGGTGTCGTCGGGAGCGGCGGATTAACCGGCAGCCGCTCGCTCCTGCGGCACGCGCATGCGGGCGAACTCAGCGGCTACCTGGAGATCCACATCGAGCAGGGTCCGGTGCTCGAGGCTGAAGGCGACGAGGTGGGGGTCGTGGTCGGAATCGTCGGGATACGAAGGTTGAACGTGCTGATGGTCGGAGAGGCCAACCACGCCGGGACCACTCCCTACTCGGCGCGCCGCGATGCGGGGGCCGCGGCCGCCAAGCTCACCTGGCAGGTTCGCGAGATCCTACAGCGCACCGACCCGACCATGGTCGGCAACGTGGGGGTGGTCAGCTTCGAGCCGGGCAGCCCCAATGTCATCCCCGGCAAGGCGACGCTCGTGGTCGAGATGAGGTCGATGTCGGAGCAGTCCCTGGACCAAGCTGGCAAGGCTGTGGCGGTCGCCGCGTCAGCTTCCGCCGAAGATTTCGGGTGCCTGGCATCGATCAAGGCCGGCCTCACCATCAAGCCCGTCCACATGGATCCGGAGGTCGTCGAAGTGCTGATGCGTGTCTGTGAACAATCGGGAAGGCCGTGGCGGCGGATGAGCAGTGGGGCCGGGCATGATGCCGGTGCGATGGCGACACGAGTGCCCGCGGGAATGTTGTTCGTGCCCAGCCACGGCGGCATCAGCCACTCGCCGCTGGAACACACGGATGATCGGCTGCTCGTCCAGGGCTGCCGGCTGCTGCTGGAAGCCGTGGTCGCCCTGACGGAGTCACGGTGACGATCGATACCATTCGCGGAATGCCGGCATTGACGCCGCTTCGCGTGGCGCACGCATACGAGCAGGCAATCGGCTGGCCCACGCGCAGACCAAAGCTCGGGGTGGCATGAGCCAATCGAGCCCCGCCTCGTATGTGACCGAGGAGCAGTTCGAGGCTGCACGCGAGTTCGTTACCCGGTACACCCACCGCACCCCGATGCTCAGGTCGGCCCAGCTCAGCACGGCTACCGGTTTCGACATTCGGCTGAAGGCGGAGATGTTTCAGAGGACGGGTTCGTACAAGATCCGCGGGGCGCTCAACAAGATCCACCTTCTGAGCGAGGAGCAGCGAGCTCGTGGGGTGATCTGCTCGTCGGCCGGCAACCACGCGCAGGGTGTCGCTCTAGCGGCGGCGCTGCTCGGGGTGAAGGCCATCGTGGTCATGGCCGAGAACGCCACGCCGAGCAAGGTCGCCGCGACCGAGGGCTACGGCGCCGAAGTCATCCTTTATGGAACGGTCTGGGATGAAGCCAACGAAGAGGCCAAGCGACTGGTGACGCGTCACGGCTACACATTCCTCCACCCTTTCGACGATCCTGACCTCATCGCAGGCCAGGGCACGCTCGGGCTTGAAGTGTCAGACGACGTCCCGGACGTCTCGGTCGTGGTCGTTCCGATCGGGGGCGGCGGCCTGATCTCGGGCGTGTCACAAGCGGTCAAGCTAAAGCACCCAGGGGCACGGATCATCGGGGTGGAGTCGAGCGGCGCAGCCGCGATGCACGACAGCCTTCGCGCCGGTCACGTCGTCACCCTCGACTCCGCCGACACCAGGGCGGACGGCCTGCGCGTAAGGCGGGTAGGTGACCTCACGTTCCGCATCGTTCGCGATTTCGTGGACGAGGTCGTCCTGGTATCGGAGGACGAGATCCGAGATTCGATTCTCTGGTGCCTTGGCAGGCTAAAGCTACTAACCGAAGGAGCGGCCGCGGCCACGGTCGCGGCTGTCCGCAAGGGCTTCGTCGAGGCCCAGCCCGGTGCTAAGGTCGTGTGCGTGCTCAGCGGCGGGAACCTCGATACGGACCAATTCAAGGCGCTCCGCATCAATTGACGTGATGGGGAGGGTGGTCCATGTCTGGATCCCCGCGACGACCGCTTCGCAAGCATCGATCGCTTCTGCCGTCCGGCATCGTGATCCACGATCTCGCGGACGCCGGACCGCTTCCCGATCGGCTCAGCCCCGTCGTGGTCGATCGCTACTGAGCCATGTTCAGCGAATCTAATTTCGGAAATGCAGCCTCCTGCTGATCGTTGTGCTTGCGTACAAACGGCCCCGATCTGAGTTGGCCGCCCTGCCATGGACAAGGCAACAAACGTCGTTGATGATCTTGCCGGCGGGAGGCATCTCCCCGGCCCCGACGTGGCTGCGTACGAGGTGCCTTTCTTTTGGGTTTCAAACGGCCCCAAAACGACTGAAAGATCTGCGACCAGGAAGGAGGTCTGAACCCTGATGGCGACCAAAGAGCCGGGGCAAGCCGGCACCAGCCCTCTGTACATGGATCGCAGACATTTCATGAAAACAGCAGCCGCACTGTCTGTTGTGAGCGTCCCGGCGCTGGCCGCGTTTCTCGAGGCATGCGCCGGCGGGAACACCTCCGCGACTCGTGGAGGAACCCTCGTCTACGCGATGGAGATCTCCGACCTCCCGTCACTCGATGCCCAGACATCACTCAGCCAGGGCAGCACCCTGGCCCAGGCGATCCAGCCGATGTTCGAAGGAATGACCATGTACGACCGTCACAGGAGCGACATCGTGCCGCCGGCCGTGGGCGTGCTGGCCGAGTCCTGGACCCTGTCCGACGGTGGGAAGACGTGGACCTGGAAGCTCCGGCCGAACGTCACCTTCCACGACAGCACCCCCTGGAACGCGGATGCGGCAATCTGGAATTTCCAGCGCCTCTACGACCCCACGTCGCCGCAGTACTTCCTGCTGGCGTACCAGCTGATGTCGATCTATATGCCCGGGCCGATCACAAACATGACGAAGATCGATGACCTCACCTTCATGATGACCACGTCGGTGGCAAGGCCGTTGAATGAAGAGATCGAGGCGCTCTGGATGGTGAGCCCCACGGCGGTGAAGAAGTTGGGCAACGACGGCTTCGGTACGGCGCCCGTCGGCACTGGAGGCATGAAGTTCAGCAAGCTGGTCCCAGGGCAGCAGTTCGAGATGGTCCCCTATGACAAATACTGGGGTACCCCATACAAGCTCGACAAGATCGTGGTGCGCCCGATCGGAGACGCAACCGCGCGCGTCAACGCGCTTGTGTCGGGGGAGGTCGACCTGGCCGTCGAGCTGCCGGCCGACGGTCTGGAGCCCCTCAAGAGCGCGGGCAAGACCGTGCTCACCAGCGTTCGTCCGCACACGTGGGAGTTCATCTTCAACACCAAGGAGGCGCCCTTCAACAACAAGAAGGTCCGCCAGGCCCTGAACTACGCGATCAACCGCGACGCCCTCGCCAACAACATCCTCAAGGGGACGGCGATCCCCATGACGCAGCTCGCGATTCCGAACAGCGACTGGTTTGACAGCAGCCTGGCGCCCTACACGTACGATCCCACCAAGGCAAAGCAGATGCTCGCTGACGCCGGATACCCAAACGGATTCAAGACAGAGTGGTGGACGGCAACGAACGGTTCCGGTGAGCTGCAGCCGGTGCCGATGGCAGAGTACATACAGAGCAACCTCAAAGACATCGGCGTGATCGTCACCCTCAAGACATTTGAATGGACCGCTTACCTCGGCGAGTTCTTCAAGGCGGCACAGCCCGGCATCGGGGCGATGCAGATCTCCTACGGCTGGTCATGGACCTACTGGTGGGGCCTGCTTTTCTCGACGGAGTATTTGCCGCCGAAGGGACCGCTGAACGCGGGCTACTACACCAACCCCGCGATCGACCCTCTGTACGACCAGGCGCTGGGTGAGAGCGACATCACCAAACGGTCCGCGCTCGTCAAGCAGATTCAGAAGATCGTTTGGGACGACGCACCGTACCTGTTCTGCGTGCACGGGCTCAACGTCCGCGGGCTGAACCCGAAGGTACAGGGCTTCATCAACTCCAAGGAATGGCAGTTCCAATTCCAGACGATCTACAAGACCTGAGCTAACCTCACTCGGGTGCTGTCCTACGCCGGGCGCCGCGTCGTCCTTTTGGTGCCGGTCCTGCTCGGGGCGACGGTTGTGGTGTTCGCTTTGATACACCTCATCCCGGGCGACCCGGCCGGGGCTTTGCTCGGCCCGAACTCGAGCGAGACGTCCCGCGCCGCGTTACGTCACCAACTGGGACTGGATCAGGCCTTGCCGGTCCAGTACGCCAAATGGCTGTGGCTCGTCCTTCATCTCGACCTGGGCACTTCGATCGCCCGGCGCCAGCCGGTGGCATCCATCGTTTGGGATGCCTTCCAGCACACCCTCGTTCTCGCGGTGATGGCCGCGCTGCTCGCCAACGTGGTCGGGCTCTTTCTCGGCATCATCGCGGCGACCCGGCAGTTCGGGCTCGCAGATCGGGCAGCCATGGCCATCGCCGCGTTCGCGACTGCGGTGCCGAGCTATTGGCTGGGCCTGATCCTGGTCGTCGGCCTCGCGCTCAAGGTGCAGCTCTTTCCGACTGGGGGGATGATCAGCGCGATCGACGGCGGGAGTCCCACCGACGTGCTCTGGCACCTGGTGCTGCCTGCCATTGCGGCCGGGGCAGCGCCCGCCGGCATCGTGGCGCGGACGGTGCGGGCCAGCGTCCTCGAGGTTCTTCGACTTGATTTCGTGCAAGCCCTCCGAGCTCGCGGATTGAGCGAACGGACCATCCTGTACCGCCACATCGTGCCAAACGCGCTGCCCGCGATCCTCACCGTGATGGGCTTGCAGGCTGGCTATCTCCTGGGCGGCGTCGCGTTCGTCGAGGTGGTCTTCAGCTGGCCGGGGATCGGCAACCTGCTGTTCCTCAGCATCGGTCAGCGGGACTACCCGGTGATCCTCGGCGTGATGCTGTTCGTATCCGTCGCGTTCGTGGTCCTTAACCTGGCAGTGGACCTGATGCACGCGGCGCTGGACCCACGTGTACGGACGTCTGTCACCGGGTAAATCGAGGCCCAACACATGATCAACACCTCGAGCCCGTCCGCAGCGCCAGAGTTCTTACGGCCGTCTGGCGCCGAGGCGCCGCTTCAAACACCCGGAACGCTACGGGCTTTGTGGGATCGGCTCAAACGGGATCGCGTAGCAACTTTCGCCCTTGTGCTGGTGGGCCTGATCATCGTCATTTGCGTCCTGGCGCCCTTCACGTCGCCTCATGATCCGTTCGCCACCGACGCGGTGAACCGGCTCGAGCCACCGGGTTCCCCAGGCCATCTCCTGGGCACCGACGGCGAGGGCCGCGACCTGCTGAGCCGCCTCATCTGGGGCGGGAGGATCTCACTCCTGACCGGGGTCCTTCCGGTCCTGATCGGCCTTGTCGTCGGGGGGATATTCGGGCTGATCGCCGGCTACTACGGCGGCGTGACCAGGACCGTGATCATGAGATGCGTCGACATCCTCTTCGCATTTCCCGCCGTGCTGCTGGCGATCGCCATCGCTGTGACTCTCGGGCCGGGCACGCGCAACGTGATCATCGCTCTTGCGGTCGTGCTCATCCCCAGCGTGGCCCGCGTCACCGAGAGCGCGACGATCACGGCCTGCAGCCAGGAGTACATCGAGGCGGCCAAGGCGAGCGGGGTTCACGACCTTTCCATCATCGTGACCCAGCTCGTCCGCAACGTGGCCTCCCCGCCGCTCGCATACTGCTTCAGCATCATCGGTCCGGTCATCGTTTTCGCGGCTGGGCTCAACTTCCTCGGCCTCGGGATCCAGCCGCCCGACGCCGAATGGGGGTCGATGCTCTACGCGCTGCAGTCCAGCCTCTTGCTCGCACCACTGACATCGGTCGTGCCCGGAATACCGATCGCGGTGGCAGCCCTGCTCTTCGACATCATCGGCAACGCCGTCCGTGACGTCCTGGACCCACGACTCGCATGAGCGCGCCGGCCCTGCTCCGTGTGCGCGAGCTTCAAACCCAGGTGGGCAGGGGAAAGCGAGGATCGACGATCGTTGATCGCGCCTCTTTCGACGTCGGGCCGAGGGAAGTGTTGGCGCTGATCGGTGAGTCGGGGTCCGGCAAGACGATGACCGCGCTGTCCATCCTCCGCCTCGTCACCGCGCCCGTTTCGATCACGGGGGGCGAGGTCTGGTACCAGGGCCAGGATCTCCTGCGCCTCTCAGCGGACGCCATGCGACTGCTTCGTGGGCGGCGGATAGCCATGATCTTCCAGAACCCCCGCGACAGGTTCGACCCTCTGCGCACGATCGGCGACCAGCTGATCCAGGTGCTCATGCTCCACGGTGCGAGCCGGAACCGCAAGGAGGCCTCGTATCGGGCAATGGAGTTGTTGCAGGAGGTCCAGCTGGTCGACGCCGGGCGGGTGATGAGAATGTTCCCGAATGAGGTCAGCGGCGGGATGCTGCAGCGGGCGATGATCGCCATCGCAATCGCGCCAGCTCCCGATCTGCTGATCGCCGACGAGCCCACCTCGGCCCTGGACGTGACCATCCAGTCCGAGATCCTCGACCTGTTGAAAGAGATTGAGTCGGCACGAAGCATGAGCATCCTGTTCATCACGCACGACATCAGCGTCGCGCGGCAGGTGGCTGACACCGTCGCCGTGATGTACGCCGGCCAGATAGTCGAGCACGGAGAGGCCTCGCAAGTCCTCGGCCACCCGAGGCACCCATACACTCAGGCGTTGCTAGCCTCGGTCCCGACGGCGAGCTCCGATGTGCTCCGTCCGATCCCTGGCCAACCGGCCGACCCCGCTCATCCCCCGCCGGGATGCCGTTTCGCCCCCCGCTGCCAGAGCGCAGCCATCCACGGCCGCGCCGACGAGCCGCCCCCGATCGTCCACACCGGCAACGTGGACGTTCGATGCTGGCTCTACGCGGATGAAGGGCGGTAAGGTGGCGGTCCTCGTCGCGGCGCACGATCTCGTCAAGCGATTCCCGATTAGAGGCGGTCGCCGCGGCGAGTCGGTGGTGGCGGTCGCCGGGGTCAGCTTGGATCTCGAGGTGGGCGCCACGCTCGGGCTCGTTGGAGAGTCCGGATCGGGGAAATCCACTGTCGGCAGGCTCCTGCTCCACCTCTTGCGGCCCGATAGCGGGAGCATCACTTTCGACGGACAGAGCCTCGACCACCTCAGCTCCGGCGCCGTGCGCAAGTTGCGGCCGCGAATGCAGATCGTCTTCCAGAACCCTTACTCGGCCCTGAACCCGAGGATGGTGGTTGAAGACATCGTCGCTTTCAACCTGCAGCCAGTGAATCTCAACGGCAAGCAGCGCAAGGATCGAGTGCTCGAGACGATCAGGCTCGTCGGCCTTGGGCGCGAGATCTTGAGTCGTTACCCCCATCAGCTGAGCGGCGGTCAGGCGCAACGCGTTGGCATCGCGCGAGCCCTGGTCTCGAACCCCGATTTCATCGTCGCCGACGAGATCGTCTCGGCGCTCGACGTCTCTGTGCAGGCCGAAATCCTCGCCTTGCTGCTCGACCTGCGCAGCCGCCTTCGGCTGACGACTCTGTTCATCTCGCACAACCTCAACGTCGTCCGCTACGTGAGCGACCGAGCCGCGGTCATGTACAAAGGACGGATCGTGGAGATGGGGCCGACGAAGCAGCTCTACGACTCTCCGATTCACCCCTACACACGCCTGTTGATCGCCTCCGTGCCGGGCGCGGAGCCGGACGCCAGCCTTGAGTCACGCGAGCGCGAGCGACGCGAGCACCTGGATCAGCTCGCCGCGTACCCGGTCGACTCGCCGTTGATCGAGGTTTCACCGGGACACTGGGTGCAGGACCCTAGGCCCGCCGGAGAACAGGTCGGAAGCCGGCAGGCGGAACGCAAGGACAATTCGACGCCGATGGCGGCAAACGGGAGGAAGCCATGAAAAAGAACGGACCGCGGAGGAACGGACACAAGAAGGAGGGAACGTTGGAGCAGGAAATCACCCCCGACACCGTGCGGCGCCTCGCCGAGGTCGCGGGCATCACAGTGCCCGCCGAGGACGTGGATTCGGTCGTCGCCGCGCTGCGTGCCTACCGGTTGGCCTTCAAGCCCCTGGAAGCGCTGGACCTGACCGAAGTGGACCCGGTCGTGGTCACCGACCCGAGGTGGACGCGATGAGAGACGACCTCGTCGAGAAGACGCTGCGCGAGGCCGGCGACCTCCTGGTCCGAAAAGAGGTCTCTTCGCGCGAGCTCACAGAGGCGACCCTCGACCGCATCGCCGCGACCGAACCCCTTGTCCACGCGTACGTAACGGTGATGGCGGACTCGGCGCTGGCGGCCGCGGACCGCGCGGACTCCGAGCTGGCCCGGCGCGGTCACTGGCGAGGCCCGCTTCACGGGATCCCCGTGGGGGTCAAGGACATCTGTTACACCACCGACGCGCCCACCGAGGGTGGCTCCGGTGTTCTGAAGGGCTTCATTCCCGACCACGACGCGACGGTGGTGAGCCGGCTACGGGAAGCGGGCGCCGTCATCGTCGGCAAGACGCACACTCACGAGTTCGCGTACGGGCAGAATGTGCCTCCGACCCGCAACGCCTGGAATCCCGAATACTCGCCCGGCGGTTCCAGCGCCGGCTCCGGCGCAGCGGTGGCGGCGCGTTCGGCGTTCGCCGCCATCGGTACGGATGGTGGTGGATCGATTCGAATGCCGGCAGCGCTCCAGGGTTTGGTCGGGTTGAAGCCGACCTGTGGCAGGGTGAGTCGCTACGGCGTCATTCCAATGAGCGCAACGCTCGACCATGTCGGGCCGTTGGCGCGCACGGCCGAAGATGCCGCGTTGGTGATGAACGCGATCGCCGGTTACGACCCGCTCGACGTGCAGAGCATCGACGAGCCCGTACCCGACTACATAGATGGATTGTCCAAGAGCCTCGAGGGGGTGCGCCTGGGGGTCGAACGCGATTACTTCTTTTATAAGGACGTCAGTCCCGAGTACAGAAAGTCCGTCGAGCAGGCGATCCGCCAACTGGAGAACCTTGGCGTGACGATCGTCGACGTCAAGATCCCCGAGCTCGACCTGTGCGCGGGCATCTTCCTCAACATCATCGCAACGGACACGAGCGCCTACCACCGGCGCTGGCTCCGTGAGAAACCATATGACTACACGCCGGGCACCAGAATCATGCTCGAGTTCGGTGAGCTTCTCCTCGGAACCGACTACCTGATAGCGCAGCGCGCCCGCGAGGTGCTGCGCACTGCGGTCAAGGACGCGTTCCGGCGCAACCGCCTTGACGGCCTGGTCGGGCCGAGCAACATCGTGACCGCGGTGCCGATGTCTCGCTACTCGAGCAGTCTTTTCGGCGGTAGCCCCGAGGACTCGACCGGTGCCCTGCACCAGCTCAGCATCGCGAACGTGATCGGAGTGCCCTCGATGACCGTTCCCTGCGGTTTCTCATCAGCAGGGCTTCCAATCGGATTCGTGCTTTACGGGAGGCCTTTCGAGGAGGCGATGCTCCTGCGTATCGGCCACGCGTACGAGAGGACCACGGACTGGGTCAAGCGCTCACCTGTTCTGAAAGCCGCGGCGGTGCGCTCAGCCGAGGGCGCTCTGTGAGTTCCGGGCCGGGCGCTCGAGCCCGGCCCTACGTTTCCGCAAGCTCGAGGATCCTGGTCGCGAGCTCGAGGGTGAGGCGCTCCTCGAAACGCTTCAAGTCGAGACCGGTAAGAGCCTGGAGTCGATCGAGCCGGTACTGAACGGTGTGCGGATGGACGTTGAGGGCCCTCGCCGCGTCCTTCGGGCTGCAGTCGTGGGCCAGGTACGCGCGGTACGTGCTCAGCAAGTTGGCGCCGTGGCGGGACTCGTAAGCCCTCACGGGCGCGAGCGTTGCTACGCACAGCTCGAGAACATCGGCGTCCGAGGCACTGCGAAGGAGCAGGCGG
>CAAGKR010124445.1_pt1 | contig 14205 bp, 8 predicted proteins | sample 2556971 | NCBI WGS metagenome assembly CAAGKR01 (sample SAMEA5207829, study PRJEB30636) | soil metagenome | biome: forest; feature: boreal; material: soil | place: USA | collected 2011-09 | depth 1 m | reverse complement strand
GGGCGGAGCTGTTCGGTGTGGATGCCTGGAGCGATCCGGTGCGCGCCCACGAGCGAGTCGCATACGTGGCGGGGGAGCCATTTCTCTGGCCATCCTTGACGAGCGCGGAGACGTTCGAGTTCCTCGCGCGCTTGCGGGCGCCGACTCGCGGCCCGGATGGCCGGGAGTTGGTCGGCACCGACGTTGTCTATCGCGACGCGCTCGTTGAGCGCTTCCAGCTCGATACGCGCAAGAAGATCCGAACGCTGTCGAAGGGCAACCGCCAGAAGGTGCAGCTGATCGCGGCGCTCGCCACACGCGCGGAGCTGCTGCTGCTCGACGAGCCGACGAGCGGCCTCGACCCGTTGATGGAGGTCGCGTTCCGCGACTGCGTGAAGGAGGCCAAGGGGCGCGGGCAGACCGTCTTTCTGTCCTCGCACATCCTCAGCGAGGTCGAGGCGCTATGTGACCGTGTTGGAATTCTCCGAGACGGGAAGCTCGTCGATGAGGGAACGCTTGCCCAGTTGCGCCACCTCGCGGTGCAGACCGTCGAGGTGACGTTCGCGGGCGACGCGCCAGAGCTGCCGGCGCTTGCGGGAGTCCACGTGCAGAGCGCGGGCCCGAGCGCGCTGCGGTTTGAGGTCTCGGGCAGCGTCGGTCCGCTGATCGCCGCGCTCGCCGACGTGGGTGGGAGCTCGATCAAGACGTTGACCAGCCGCGAGCCCTCGCTCGAGGAGATATTCCTGCACCACTACGACGGCTCCGACGGTCGCGTCGCCGATGCCTAGGTCTCCATTGCTGTTCGGGTGGGCGCATGCGCCCACCCGCCGGACGGCGCATGCGCCGTCCGGGCCACCGGCGCATGCGCCGGTGGCTTCGATAGAGATAGCTCTCCTTCGGCGACCCGCGGCCGTGCTCGCGCGCCGGGCATTTCGCGACGCCCGCGCGCGCACGATCGCGTTCGGATGTCTGTTCGCGATCTACGCCTACATCCAGCCGGTCGGCTATCGCCACGCCTACCCAACGCTCTCAGACCGACTCGCGTTCGCCCACAGCTTCGCCGGCAACGATGCGCTACGCCTGTTCTACGGCTACCCGTACAGCCCGCTAACGGTCGGCGGCTACAGCGCCTGGCGCGTCGGCGGGACGCTTGCGATCCTCGCCGCCGTCTTCGGGCTGCTGGCCGCGGTGCGCGCGCTTCGCGGCGAGGAGGACACCGGCCGGATGGAGCTCGTCCTCGCTCTGGCCGTCGGACGCCGCACGACGTATCTCTCGGCGATGAGTGCGATCGCGGCGGGTGTCTTGATCCTGTGGCTCGCGGAGCTCGCCGGCTTCCTTGCGGGCGGCCTGTCTGCGGGCGGGTCGGCCTATCTTGCTCTGGCGACGGTGTCTGTCGTGCCGGTGTACGTGGGGGTGGGCGCGCTCGCCAGCCAGCTCGCACCCGCGCGGCGCATCGCGCTCGAGTTGGGGGGCGCGGTCGTGGGGCTGTCCTTGCTGCTGCGGGTGATCGCCGATAGTTCCAGCGGCGCCGGCTGGCTGCGTTGGGCGACGCCGCTCGGCTGGGCGGAGGAGCTGCGTCCATTCACCGGCCCACAACCGCTGGTCTTGCTGCTCCCGGCTGCGGCGAGCGTGCTACTGCTCGTCCTCGCCGCATGGATTGCCGCCGTCCGCGACATCGGCACGGGGATACTCCCGGCGCGCGACACCGCTGCCCCGCGCCTGTGGCTGCTCTCCTCGCCGACAGCGCAGGCGCTGCGCTCAGAGCGCGGCAGCCTGATTGTGTGGACGAGCAGCGTCGCCGCGTTTGCGTTCGTCCTTGGCATGGTCTCGACGAGCATCTCGTCCGCCGGGATCTCAGGGAGCGTGCAGCGAGAGATAGCGAAGCTCGGCTCCGGCTCGATCGTGACGCCCGCCGGATATCTCGCTTTCGTATTCATCTTCTTCATCCTTGCTGTCAGCCTGTTCGCCTGCGCGCAGATCGGTGCCGCGAGACACGAGGAAGCCGATGAGCGGCTCCAGACGCTGCTCTCGCTGCCGGTCAGCCGCCGCGGCTGGCTCGGCGGGCGGCTGCTGCTGGCGACATGCGCGTCGGTGACGATCTCCGTGGTAGCCGGGCTATTCACCTGGGCGGGCGCCGCCTCACAGGGCGTCAGCATCTCGCTGCCGCGAATGATCGAGGCCGGCGCGAACTGCCTTCCCGTCGCGCTCCTGTTCCTCGGGATCGCGGCGCTGGCCTACGCGATAGTGCCACGAGCGAGCGCCGGGATCGCATACGGGCTCGTCACCGTCACGTTCCTGTGGCAACTGTCCGGCTCCCTGCTCGGCGCCCCTAATTGGCTTGTCAACCTGACACCGTTCGCGCACATCGGGCTGGTGCCGGCGCAACCCTTTCGCGCCGCCGCCGCCGTCATCATGCTCGGCATCGCGGTGAGCAGCGCGCTCGCGGCGACGTGGATCTTCCAGCGGCGCGACTTGATAGGTCAATGAGGCGAGGTGGACGATGCTCCAGAAGGTAGCCGTTGGGCGGTGGTCGCTTGACGCTTATGAGGGCATCGCGCCCGGGGCGATCCTGGAGGAGCTGCGCGCGCATGCCCGCTCGCTGGCCGGTGCTCGCATCCTGCACGTAAACGCGACTCCCTACGGCGGTGGCGTGTCCGAGCTTTTGCGCTCGAGTGTCCCGTTGCTGCGCGACCTCGGTCTCACCGTGGACTGGAAGGTGATCGGCGGCAGCCAGGACTTCTTCCACGCCACCAAGGCGCTGCACAACGCCCTGCAGGGCTCTCCTCGCTCCCTCACGGACGCCGAGCAGGCTGTCTATCTGGACTGCGCACAGGAGAACGCCAAGACGCTCGACGGCGGCTATGACTTCATAGTCATCCACGACCCCCAGCCGGCGGGGCTCTTGAGCGCCCACGGCAAGGGAGACGCGCGCTGGGTGTGGCGCTGCCACATCGACACCAGCGAGCCCAACCCTGACGCCTGGCGATTCTTGGCGCCCTACCTGGAGGGATTTGACGCCGCGGTGTTCACGATGCCCGAGTTCGTGCCGCCCGACCTCCCCGTCGGCCGCGTGGAGACGATCGCCCCGGCGATCGACCCGCTCAGCCCCAAGAACATCGACCTCGACACCAAAACGGCAAGCCAGATCCTCGACTGGATCGGAGTGGACCTTCCGGGACGGCTGATCACGCAGGTCTCGCGCTTTGACCAGTGGAAGGACCCGCTCGGAGTGATCGACGCCTACCGGCTCGTGCGCGAGGAGATCGGCGAGTTGCAGCTCGCGCTCGTCGGCTCGATGGCGCTGGATGACCCCGAGGGCTGGGAGGTCTACCGTCAGGTCTCGGAGGTCGCCAACCACGACCCCCTGATCCACATCTACACCAACCTCACCGGGGTGGGCAACGTCGAGGTCAACGCCTTCCAGCGCCTGTCCGAGGTGATCGTGCAGAAGTCGATCCGTGAGGGTTTCGGGCTCGTCGTCTCAGAGTCGTTGTGGAAGAGCACCCCTGTGGTCGCCGGTCGCGCCGGTGGCATCCCGCTACAGATGCCCGAGGGCGTTGGCGGTGTTCTCGTCGACAGCACCCAGGAGTGCGCCGAGGCGATGCTCAAACTGCTGAACGATCGCGAGCTCGCCGGTCAGCTCGGTCAAAGCGGGCGCGAGCGCGTGCGCGAGCACTTCCTGTTGCCCCGTCTGCTGATGGAGGAGCTGCACCTACTGGCCACACTGGACTCTGGCGGGCCCATCGCGCCCACGGGGCTGCTGCACGAGACATGACCAAGCCGGCCCGCGTGCAAGAGCCGAGCGAGGTCGACGCGGAGGAGGCCGCGGAGCTGCTTCTGCGTGACTTGCGTAGCTCGCGGCAGGGCCTCTCGGCACGGGAGGCGCAGCGACGGTTGCTGCAATATGGCCCCAACGAGCTGCGACGCCGCGGCGGGCGCAAATGGCCGGGAGAGCTGGCGCGTCAGCTGACCCATCCGCTCGCGCTGCTGCTGTGGCTCGCCGCGGCACTGTCGTTCGCGGTCGGCAGTAACACGATCGCCATCGCGGTCCTGCTTGTGATCGTGCTCAACGCCCTGTTCGCGTTCGTGCAGGAGCTGCAGGCAGAGCGAGCCGTGGAGGCACTGGCACAGTTCCTTCCCCAACAGGTCAGGGTGCTGCGAGAGGGCAAGCCCTCATCGATCATGGCTACTGAGGTGGTTCCCGGCGATGTCGTGGTCGTGGAGGAGGGCGATCGCATCGCGGCGGATATGCGTCTGATCTCGGGCGCGGTCGAGGTGGACCTCTCCACCCTCACGGGCGAGTCGGCCCCGGCGCTGCGCTCTGCGGAGCTGGTGGACACAGGCGTTCCGCGAATCGCCGCTCGGGATCTGCTCTTCAGCGGCACGAGCGCCACTGGTGGGGAGGCTCAGGGTGTCGTCTTTGCGACTGGGATGCACACTGAGCTGGGTCGCATCGCCGCGCTGTCCGAGCGAGTCAAAGAGGAGCCAAGCCCGCTGGAGCGCCAGGTCCGCAGGGTCGCCTGGCTGATCGCCGGGATCGCGGTCGCGATGGCTGTCGCTTTTGTGCCGCTGGCGATCTTCGGCGCCGGCCTGTCGTTCAAGAACAGCGTCGTGTTTTCGGTCGGCCTGCTGGCAGGCAACGTGCCGGAGGGACTGTTGCCGGTCATCACGCTGGCGTTGGCTGTCGCAGTGCGCGCACTGGCCCGCCGCGGAGCGCTGGTCAAGCGATTGAGCGCCGTTGAGACGCTCGGCTCCACCGACGTGATCTGCACCGATAAGACCGGAACCCTCACCGAGAACCGTATGCGTCCCATCGCGGCCTGGACGGTGGCAAGCGAGGCCGAGCTTGACACCAAGCACGCGGCGGACTCGCCGGTGCGCTCCCACGATGTCGCGCTTACGGCACTTGCCGAGGCCGCCGCTGCTTGCAACAACGCTCATCTGGAGTCCGACGGGCAAAGCACAGGAGACCCGACCGAGGTGGCGCTGCTCATGGCCGCCCAGACGCTAGGCGTTCAAATCGACGCTGCCAGTCGTGAGCACCGGCGCTCTCACCAGTACAACTTCGACGCACAGCGCAAGCTGATGTCGACTCTGGACACCGACGAGAGCAATGACTGGCTGCACACCAAGGGCGCACCTGAGTCGGTGCTGCCGCAATGCACTGCAGTGCTTTCGCCCGATGGCGAGCAGCGTCCACTCGAGCAGGCTGAGAGGGAGCGCGTGACCGGGCAAGTCGAGAGCTTTGCCGGTCAGGGCTTGCGTGTGCTGGCGCTCGCACGCCGATCACTGCCGCGCGGGGCGCAGCCGCCGGGCCGCGAGGACGCCGAGCGTGACCTGTGCTTTCTGGGATTGGTCACGATGCGCGACCCGCCCCGTGCCGAGGTGATCGAGGCGGTCACCCGCTGTCACTGCGCGGGCATACGGATCGTGCTGATCACCGGCGACCATCCGTTGACTGCCGCTGCGATCGCGCGCCAGGTCGGTATCGGCGGAGAAGATCCCCTTGTCGTCAACGCGCAGGCGTTCGACCATCTGCACGAGCAGGAGGTGGAGGACATCCTCGCCGGTGGGCGCGAGGCGATCTTCGCGCGCGCCTCACCGGAGACCAAGCTGCAGATCGCCGAAGCGTTGCGCGGCCAGGGTCATGTGGTTGCGATGACAGGGGATGGCGTCAACGACGCACCTGCGCTGCGCTGCGCGGACATCGGCGTGGCGATGGGCCGCTCCGGGACCGACGTCGCGCGGGAGGCATCGACGATGGTGCTCACGGATGACAACTTCGCGACGATCGTCGTGGCGATCGAGGCGGGCCGGCAGGTCTATGACAATGTTCGCAAGTTCATCCAGTACATCTTCGCCCACGCCACACCCGAGGTCGTGCCGTTCCTCGTGTTCGCGCTCAGCGGCGGCGCGATTCCCCTTCCTCTCACCGTGCTCCAGCTCCTGGCTTTCGACGTGGGCTCAGAGACGCTGCCATCGCTCGCGCTGGGCCGCGACCCGATCGAGCCGGGCAGCATGGACCGTCCCCCGCGCCCGCGCTCGCAGGGAGTCATCCAGGGGCCGATGCTCGTCCGCGCGTGGCTCTTCCTTGGAATGATGGTCGCAGGCCTGTCACTGGCCGGCTTCTTCTACGTCCTGACCAGTGCCGGATGGCACATGGGCGATCCCGTCGGCGCCGGCCACCCACTCCATCATGCCTACCTCCAGGCCACCACCATGACCTTCCTGGGGATGATCGCGGGCCAGATCGGCACCGCATTCGCTGTGCGCACAAGACGGGCGTCGCTGCTGTCCATCGGCGTCTTCAGCAACCGCTACCTGCTCGCCGCGATCGTCGCCGAGCTGCTGCTCGCCGCGATCTTCGTCTACGCACCACCGCTGCAATCGCTGCTGGGAACCGCGGCGCTGCCCCTGCGCGACCTGGCCTTCCTGCTTCCCTACCCATTCATCGTCTGGGGAGCCGACGAGCTGCGGCGCTGGCTGGTGCGTCGCCACACGCCGCTACAGGCGGCGGCCGCGGTCATTGCCGGCTAGCACGGATCGTGGTTGACTCTCTCCGGGCTCGCTAGGCATCGGCGCGTGAGAGGACCGTTCTCACCTGACGGGCGATCTCGAGATCCTCCCGAGCCCCGATCACCACCACATGAACGCGCGACCCAGATGCAGATATGTCAGCGTCGGTGCTCGCTGTCTCATTGCGGGTTGCGTCCAAGGCGACGCCGAGAAACCCAAGCCCATCTGTGGCCAGCGCTCGTACCGCCGATGAGTGCTCACCGACACCTCCGGTGAAGGCAAGGACATCGATTCCAGCGAGACTCGCCGTCATCGCTGCGATGCCTGCGCGCAACCGGTGGATGTACACCCCGAGAGCTAGCTGTGCGGGTGGATCGCTCGCGTCTACTCGGAGAAGGATCTCCCGCATGTCGGCGGTGCCCGCCAGGCCGAGCAGGCCGGAGCGGTGCTCCAGCGTATCGGCGAGCTCGTGCGCTGAGAGCTCCTCTCGCTCCAGCAGCCACAGCAGCATCCCGGGATCTACGCTGCCTGAGCGCGTGGCCATCACCAGGCCCTCCAGAGGGGTGAATCCCATCGTCGTGTCGAGCGACTTGCCGTCCTGGATAGCACACAGCGACGCACCGGCACCCAGGTGGCAGCTCACGATCCGCAGGCCACGTGCGTCACGAGGGATCAGCTCGGGAACCCGCCGCGCGACCCATGCGTGGGAGAGACCGTGGAAGCCATAGCGTCGCAAACCCCAACGCTCGCGCCACTCCGCGGGCAGGGCGTAGGTCGCGGCGGCATCGGGGAGGCCGGCATGAAAAGCGGTGTCAAAACAGGCGACCGCCGGCAGATCCGGCAGGGCCTCGGTGACGGCGTCGAGCGCGGCGAGCGACTTGGGCTGGTGGAGCGGCGCGAGATCGACGAGCTCACGCAGTTCCCTCTCCACGTCCACGTCAATCCTGATGGCCTCACGAAAACGCTCCCCGCCGTGCACGACGCGATGACCGACCGCGTCCGCCTCCCGCAAGTCAGAATCGAGCGCCTTACGTACCTCGACCGGATCGATCCGCGCTAGGGGCGTGGGCAACTCGCGTTCGGCAAGCACAATGTCTTTGCCATTCAGCAACGTGAGCTTCAGCGTGCTGGATCCAGCATTGATAACGAGGATGCGCACGACCCGCCTACCCGGGCGCGCCGTGACCTGACGGCTCCCCACGCGTCTCGGCGCTCGGAGCGCCGGGCCAGCTCCAGTCCGTGACGTCGGGCGGATCCTCGCCGTGCCGGCGCGTGTAGGCGCGGTGGCGCAGCCGCTCGTCGGTCATCTGCTGACGCACATGAGCGGCGCGCTCGGCGAGGCCGGGCACCCGGTCGATCACATCCATCACCAGGTGGTAGCGGTCGAGGTCGTTGAGCATCGCCATGTCAAACGGCGTCGTGGTGGTGCCCTCCTCCTTGTAGCCGCGGACATGGATGTTGGCGTGATTGGTGCGGCGGTAAGTGAGACGGTGGATCAGCCAGGGGTAGCCGTGGTAGGCGAAGATCACCGGCTGACAGGTCGTGAACAGGGCGTCGAACTCCGGGTCGGACAGCCCGTGGGGATGCTCGCTATCGGGCTCGAGGCGCATCAGGTCCACGACGTTCACAACCCTGACCTTCAGCTCGGGCAGATGCTCGCGGAGAATCGCCGCCGCGGCCACGCTCTCGAGCGTCGGGACATCGCCGGCGCAGCCGAGCACCACGTCGGGCTCCTCGTTTCCGTCACTGCAGGCCCACTCCCAGACACCGATCCCGCGAGTACAGTGCGCAACCGCCTCATCCATCGAGAGGAAGTTGAGTGCCGGCTGCTTGCCCGCCACGATCACGTTGACGTAGTCGCGGCTGCGCAGGCAATGGTCGGCAACCGACAGAAGGCAGTTGGTATCCGGCGGCAGGTACACGCGCACGATCTCGGCCTTCTTGTTGATGACGTGGTCGATGAACCCGGGGTCCTGGTGAGAGAACCCGTTGTGATCCTGACGCCACACGTGCGAGGAAAGCAGATAGTTCAGCGACGCGATCGGCCTACGCCACGGGATGCCGCGAGTCACCTTCAGCCACTTGGCGTGCTGGTTGAACATCGAGTCGACGATGTGGATGAAGGCCTCGTAGCTGTTGAACAGGCCATGACGCCCGGTCAGCAGGTAGCCCTCGAGCCAGCCCTCGCAGAGATGCTCGCTCAAGACCTCCATCACCCGCCCGTCCGGCGCGAGGTGATCGTCGCTCTCAAGGCGCTCGGACTCCCACGCGCGGTTGGTGACCTCGAACACTGCACCGAGGCGGTTGGAAGCCGTCTCGTCGGGGCCCATGATGCGGAAGTTCTCCGGGTTGGCGCTGATCACGTCGCGTAGGTACTCGCCGAGCACCCGTGTGGGCGCGCTGATGCTCGCCGTCGGAGCAGGGACCTCGACGGCATATTCCCGGAAGTCGGGCAGCTCCAACTCGTGCAGCAGCAGGCCGCCGTTGGCGTGTGGGTTTGCGCCCATGCGCCGCTCGCCCACAGGGGCGAGCGCGGCCAGCTCCGGCCGTAGTGCGCCATGCTCGTCGAACAACTCTCCGGGACGATAGGAGCGAAGCCATTCCTCCAATTGCGCCAGATGCTCAGGGTTGCCGGCCAGGTCGGAGAGGGGCACCTGGTGTGAACGAAACGATCCCTCCGCGGGGAGCCCGTCAACCTCCTTGGGGCCGGTCCACCCCTTGGGCGTGCGCAGCACGATCATCGGCCAGCGCGGGCGCTCCCGCGGGTGGGTGGGGTTTCCATCTTTACGAGCGCGCCGCTGGATCTCGGCGATCTCGGCTGTGACATCGTCGAGTGTGGCGGCCATCGTCTGGTGCATCGCGTCCGGCTCATCTCCCTCGACAAAGCGCGGCGCGTAGCCATAGCCCTCCATCAGGGCGCGCAGCTCGGCGGGCGGGATGCGCGCGAGCACGGTCGGACTCGCGATCTTGTAACCGTTGAGGTGCAGCACTGGGAGCACCGCCCCATCGTTGACCGGATCGAGAAACTTGTTGGAGTGCCAGCTCGTCGCGAGCGGCCCCGTCTCGGCCTCACCATCACCGACAACACAGCAGACCAGCAGGTCGGGGTTATCGAAGGCCGCCCCGTAGGCATGGGCCATGGAGTAGCCAAGCTCGCCGCCCTCATGGATCGACCCGGGAGTCTCCGGCGCCACGTGGCTCGGGATGCCGCCAGGGAAGGAGAACTGGCGGAACAGCCTGCGCAGGCCCTCCTCGTCACGACCGATATGTGGGTAGACCTCGCTGTAGGTGCCCTCCAAGTACACGTTTGCGACCACTCCTGGGCCACCGTGGCCGGGGCCCGCGACATAGATCGCGTTCAGGTCACGCTCGCGTATCACCCGGTTCATGTGCGCGTAGATGAAGTTCAAGCCAGGCGTGGTGCCCCAATGACCCAGCAGGCGCGGCTTGGTGTGCTCGATCCGCAGCGGCTCGCACAGCAGCGGGTTATCAAGCAAGTAGATCTGTCCTACCGAGAGATAGTTCGCCGCCCGCCAGTACGCATCGAGTACGCGCAGTTCCTCGCGTGAGAGAGTCACGAGACCGGAGTTGGTTGGGTGTCCTGGCTAGGCACCCCGGCTGCCGCATACGCATCGAGCGCGTCGAGCGTCTCGCTCTTAAGTAGCGCCTGAGCGAGCCTCTCCATCTGGTCGCGGTGGTCGGTGAGCAGGCGCGTGACTTCCTGGTGGGCGGTGTCGATCATCCGCCTGACCTCCTCGTCCACGAGGCGCTGAGTGGACTCCGAGGTTGCGCTTACGCCTGGCAGGAACGGTCCCTCGCCGTCGGCAGGGAGCACCGCGATCGGGCCGATTGCCTCACTCATGCCCCAGCGGCCGACCATCTGGCGCGCGATCAGTGTGAGCTGCTGGATGTCGGACTCGGCACCGGTGGTGATCGTGCCGTAGACGACCTCCTCGGCAACGCGGCCGCCGAGGGCCACGCGGATCTTGGCCTGTAGGTCCTCCAGGGAGTAGGACACGCGATCGGTGTCGGGCGTTGAGAGTGTTACGCCGAGCGCCATGCCGCGCGGGATAATCGAGACCTTGCGCACCGGGTCCGCACGCGGTGTGAGCATTCCCACCAGCGCATGACCGGACTCGTGGTAGGCGGTGCGCTCGCGGTCGGCGGGAGAGAGCAGAATACCGCGTGGGGAGCCAAGCATGATCTTCTCCAGAGAGTCGGTGAAGTCGGCCATCTCGACCTGCCGGTGATCGCGTCGCGCGGCGAGCAGCGCGGCCTCGTTGGCGAGGTTCGCCAGGTCGGCGCCGACCATGCCGGGTGTGCTCGCCGCCAGCGCATCGAGGTCGACGTTCTCGGCGAGCGGAATCGAGCGCGTGTGGACCTTCAGGATCTCCTGACGGCCGCCGCGATCGGGGGCCTGAACCGTGACACGACGGTCAAAGCGACCGGGTCGCAGCAGCGCCGAGTCCAGCACGTCGGGTCGGTTCGTGGCGGCCAGCACCACAACGGCCTCGGAGCTCTCGAAGCCGTCAAGCTCGGTGAGGATCTGGTCTAGTGTCTGCTCGCGCTCGTCGTTGGCGCCGGTGACCGAGACCGACCCCTGACGTGAGCGCCCGATCGCGTCTAGCTCGTCAATGAAGATGATCGCCGGCGCCGCCTCCTTGGCCTTGACGAACAGGTCGCGCACCCTCGAGGCGCCAACGCCCACGATCGCCTCGATGAACTCCGAGGCTGAGATCGAGAAGAACGCGGCGTGCGCCTCGCCCGCCACCGCCCGCGCGAGCAGCGTCTTGCCGGTTCCCGGCGCACCCGACAAGAGCACCCCGTGGGGCATCCGTCCGCCCAAGCGCCCGTAGCGCTCGGGAGTGCGTAGGAAGTCCACAATCTCCGAGAGCTCTGACTTGGCCTCGTCGATGCCGGCGACGTCCTTGAAGGTGACGCGGATCTTCGCTGGGTCCACGCGGCGTGCTTGGGAGCGTCCGAAGTTGCCCAGCGCCCCCATTGCCCCGCCAGCCTTCGCGGCACGCCGGGCGATGAACACGAACAGCCCGACGATCAACAGCGTTGGGCCGAAGCCGAGCAACAACTCGGACAGCAGCGAGGTGCTCGTGGCGGTCGACTTGGCGTTGACTTCGACTCCCTTTTCCTGGAGCAAGGCGGCGAGCTGACTGCCGTTCCAAAAGCTCGGCACCTCGGTCGCGAACAGCGTGCTAGGCGTCGCCTTCTTGTCCGTGGCCGGATAGCGCAGCTTGCTCTTGAAAGCGCCCTGGATCGTGTCGCCCTTGGAGGAGATCGACTTCACCTCGCTGCCCTTGACCTGTTCGAGGAAGAACGGGTTAAACGACACCGTCACCCGCGGTTGACCGGGGGAGGGCTGAAAGAACAGCACGGACAGCCAGTTGATGGCGATAAGGACCAGCACGAACCACAGGAAGCCAGGTCTACGATGCGCGGGCGGGCCCTTTGGCGCCTGTTCGGGCATCCCACGCCCGTCGGGGGCGGGCGATACGTGCCAGCCGCGCTTGTCGCGCGGCATCGATGGGTGCGTATCCGTCTTACTAACACTCACACGATCAGGCTCCGGCGGGGTTTGATCGCGCACATGGCCAATGCTACGGATCGTGGCGTGAGAGCACGGCCAGCCCAGCGCGTGAAGGCGCACTCAGTAAGAATCCACAGATGGCCCCAGGGGCACCCCCGGATGCCGCCGGAACCGTCGCGATCTAGCGTGGTGTCGCCTACAACGCCTCACCGGAGAGCAAGATGGCGCTCGCTATGGCACGGACGCTGGCAGCGCCAACCAAAGCAGCGGTTCATGCGCTCGAAGTCATCTCGATCCCCAACTACACCTACACCGGGCTCATACCTCCCGCTATCGGGGAGAGCTTCGACGCGATGCTCCAGGAGGCAAACGACCGCATGAAAGAGCTGGCCGACGTCCGTTTCGCTACTCGTTTCGCCTGCCCCTCCTAGGGTCGTCGCTCACCGCGCCGGTTGCGTAGAACCCAGACGGCCAGGGCTATGACCGCGACCTCGGTTGCCATGTTGGCGATACCCAGCATCTGGCCCCCGTTCCCAATGTCGGCGGCCGAGCCCGACAACCCGGCGCTGTGGCTGGCGCGGTAGAAGCCCAGCGCCAACCAGGCGAACGCAGGGGCTGCGATCCACAGATCGCGGACCGGTCGTATCGCCAGCGCTATCGCGAGGGGCACGGACGCTGCGGCTAGAGTCAACTCGAGGACACCGATGTAAAGCTCGTATGAGAGCGAACCGGGACCGTCGATCAGGTGCACGACGGCGATGCCCATGAACCCAGCGGCGGTGAGCAGCGCGCAGCTACGGGCAACGGCGGCGTGGTCAAACCGCTCGGCGCGGGCAGTCGGTCGAGCCAGCGCGCCGGGAAGCTTGCGCCGCACGTCGCTCACCGCCTTCCGCCGCTGGCCGTGGCGAGCTCGCTGGACGTGCGCTCGATGTTCGGCAGCCTGCGGTCCAGCCAGGCGGGTAGCCACCAGACGCGTGGGCCGACGACCCGCATGATTGACGGTAGTAGGACGAGCCTGACGATCGTCGCGTCGAGCACCACCGCGATCGTCAGCCCGACGCCGAACTGGCGCAGCGGGATGACGTCGGCTCCGCCGAAAGCGAGGAACACGGCCGTCATGATCACCGCGGAGCCCGTGATCACGCCCGCCGTGTGCCGCAGGCCGTAGCGGATCGCGTCCTCATGGTCGCTCGTGGCGATCCACTGCTCGCGCATGCGCGTCAGCAGGAAGACCTCGTAGTCGATCGACAGGACAAACATGATCGAAAGGATGCCCGCGCCCGACGCCGCGTCGATATAACCGGGGCCGCCGAGCACATGCTCCTCGGTGAGCAGCTCCAGGGCTCCAAGCGCCACGGCGATCGTCGCCAGGTTCAGCGCGACCGCGATCAGCGGCAGCAGCAGCGCCCGAAGGACCACGATCAGCGTGAGCATCGCGACGATCGCCAGCGCGAGCACCAGCCACGGGACGCGGGCCGTGTTGGCGTTCTTGTAGTCGAGCAGGTACTGGGCTCCCTGGCCTATCTCGACGTTGCCGCCGGTCGCCGCGGCGAGCGCGGGCAGGCTGCGTTGCAGCCGGCTGCTGAGAGCCGCGGTCGCCGGGGAGCTGGGTGGGCTCGATGAGACCACCATGATGCGCGCGGCCTGGCCGCCCCCATCGACGTTGACGAGCTGGGCGACCTGTTCGCGCATCGGCGAGACCGTCCCGTCGAGCGCGGTGAGCACGAGGTACCCAGAATCGACTGCGTTCGGGGCCTGCGCGTGCAGCAACCGGTAGTCCTGCTGGTAGCCATTCAGCATCGTCGCGTAGCCGTGCAGCGGCCCTTGCGCCTGGCCGAGGCTGGCGGCTAGCGCCCCGGCGCGGCTGTCACCGGCGGAGAGCCCGCTTGCCAGCTGCGCACCGCCGGCCGCCAGTCTGCCGAGCCCGCCGGCCAGCTGTGTGTTGCCGTTCGTGAGCTTGCCCAAGCCGTTGGCTAGCTGTGTGTTGCCGTTCGTGAGCTTGCCCAGCCCGCCGGCTAGCTGTGTGTTGCCGTTCGTGAGCTTGCCCAAGCCGTTGGCGAGCTGCGCATTGCCGTTCGTGAGCTTGCCGAGGCCGCCGGCGAGCCGGCCCGCTCCGCCGCTCAGTCCGGTGAGCCCGCTGTTGAGGCTGTGTCCGCCCGCGGCCAGGC
>CAAGKR010336015.1_pt1 | contig 14206 bp, 14 predicted proteins | sample 2556971 | NCBI WGS metagenome assembly CAAGKR01 (sample SAMEA5207829, study PRJEB30636) | soil metagenome | biome: forest; feature: boreal; material: soil | place: USA | collected 2011-09 | depth 1 m | reverse complement strand
CTCCTCGGGGCGGCGGCAGCTCGGATTCCTGGACCCGCCCAGAACCGAGCGCGGCGGATGCGATCGCTCATCTGGCCGCGGTCACGGTCGGCGAGGGCGCCGACGTCCCCGCCGGCGCCTCGAAAGACAAGACGTTCACGCTTTCCGTTGGAAGCTACGTCGCCTTCTGCAACGTCGTCGACCTTGCGACACGACCGGTGTGGCTGTTCAGCGTGAGTTCGGTGGGCGACAAAGGCAGCTTCTTCTCGCCCGCGGTGGCCCGGCTGCTCCGCAAGCGGCGGAGTGAAACGAAGGAGATCACCGGTTTCCGGAATGCGGTGCACGCTCCTGACCACCACGGTTTCGCGGGCGCCATCGAGCGGAGCCATTGGCCACTCCCCGGGCACTTGTTCCTGAAGGCGCTGGGCGGCCACTACGGCGACCACGGCGACTGGGACGAGATCGACGAGTGGGCAGACGGGCATCGCACATCAGTTGCAGTCGATCGAGCAGACGGAGTCTGCCTAGCGCCTGGCCGGGCGAAGGGACCTACCCCGCGAGCAGGATCCCGAGGAAAAGCGCTAGGAGGGCGCTTACCGCGGTCAATGCTCCGAACACCGCGAGCCGTGTTCGTGAACGTGATCGGGCGTGTGCCAGCGCGGTGAGTCCGGACACCGCGACGACCGCGATTTTCACTACGAGCGTGCGGCCATAGTCGCTGTCCCAGGTGGGCTCGAGCTCGACGATGTTCCACACGCCAGTTACCACGAGGACACCGAATGCGGGCCAGGCGAGCCTGTTGAAGTTGCGCGCGGCGATGCGCGGCGCGTCCGTCGAGACCGTGCGCAACCCGGGCACAAGTCCGGCAAGAGTGAGTTGTCCCCCGACCCACACCGTGGCCGCCAGGACATGGAGGAAAAGACGGATCGTGGTGGCGGTGACGGGTAGCACGGTGATCGTGACGTTAGCGACGGCACAACGGGCTTGCCTGTTTGTGCAGACGAAGAGCGGCGCAGGCTAGCGCTTGTTCGCTGCGAGATATCCCCTCGACGCTCTGGTTGGGAACGAGCTCATAGTCGACCGACCCGCGCACCGACAGCGCTCGAAGCACCCGCGCCGGTCCCTCTGCGTACTCGCGAGCCTCGTCTGCGTTGTCCCACTCGTAGAGTCCGGCGAAGTCGCCGGTCTCGGGATCAACCATCCACAGCTTGGAACGAAAGCCCGTGATGCCTACGAAGAACGGCGTGGTGAGGATGCACACTCGCCGGAAGGCCGCGTGCAAGAGGCAGCGTCGCTGCGGCATGTCTCGCAAGTGAAAGCGCGGCTGCAACATGGCCGGCTCGCCGTCGCTATTCCATTCGGACTGATCCGAATCCGTTCTCACAGCGGTTCGAGACCCGAACGCGTGCGGAGGGAGTGCAGACGCTTCCATCTGGTCATCCCGCAACCCTTGGTCGACGACATACCAGGGCCAATGTCCCTTCATCCGGGTGACTTCTGAATGCGGCGCTCACAACCTCCATCCGCGACGCGTCGGCTGTCGCGCCCGAACAGGACCTTCGCCTCTGTGGCGACGGCGGCCAGTCGAGGATGATCGCGAGGACCAATGATGCGCCCCGGAAGGCGCCGCCCGAAGGACGTGACCGACGGGCTCGACGCTGGGCACCCCGCCGTCTTTCTTCCGTCTCCTCCGCGCCGGCCGACGTCGTGCCGTCGACGTTCGTGGTACCGCTCGACGGATCGGACCTCTCGCTGCGCGCAGCACCCATCGCGTCGTGGTGCGCGGAACGCTTCGACGCCAACGTGCTCGCAGTGACGACCCCGATGACCCGGGACAGCCACGACCGGACCGTGCTGCCGGCCTGGCTCGAGGAGCTTTTGGCCGACGACCGCTACCGACGCTTTCGTGCCTCCGTCGTCGACGACGACGACCCCGTCCGCACAGTGTCCGCGTTGGTGGCCGCAAACCACAACTCGTGCGTGTGCATGGCCACCCACTCGCGTGGCGCCCTCGCTACCGCCGCGCTCGGGAACGTCGCGCAGCGCGTGGTGCGCGGGGTCGGTGTTCCGGTACTGCTCGTAGGCGGCCATTGCGCGGAGACGCCCTTTGACAGGGGACCGATCGTCGTCTGCCATGACGGCTCACCGGCAGCGGACGCCATCCTCGGGCCGGCTCGTGCGTGGGCGCGTGGACTGGGTGTCCCGATCGTCCTCGTGCACGTGCACCACCCGCTCGACGTCCGCACCGCCGAGAACCCAACCGAAGCAATCGGCGCCGCGCTCGAGTTCCTGGGCCCGGGGACGCGTCTGGAGGTGGTTGCCAGTTCGTTCGCCGCCGGCGCGATCCGCGACCTTGCCCATGAGCTTGACGCATCAGTGATCGCGTTGAGTACCCACGGTCGGCATGGCCTCGCACGCGTCGTGATGGGGAGCGTTGCCTCCTGGGTAACACCTGAGAGTCCGTGCCCAGTGCTCACCATCCGCCCCGAGCAACTCGAGCTCTAACAACGTCCCCGCCGACGAGTTCGCCGCGTTCGCGGCGCCGGGCTGGGGAAAGATCGTGGCCAATTTCTCCGTCGTGCCGTATGGAGAGCACGCGACGCTGCTCACCTACGAGTGCCGCACCGCGACGACCGACACCGAATCGCGCCTGCGCTTCATCCGCTACTGGTCGTTGGTCCGCCCGTTCGTTGCCCACATCTTCCGGGCGACGGTCGCCACCATCCGCGACCACGCCGAAAGCGAATGACTCTCATCCTCGTGGCGTACGGTCGAGACGCGGTGGCATCGCCATTGTGAGGGCTCGACATCGCGGTTAGTCGAGACCGGCTGGTCGTGTCACGAGCACCGGGCAGCGAGCGTCGCGTACGACCGCAATCGCGACGCTGCCGGCCGCCAAGCGCGCGAGGCCGGTGCGGCCGTGCGTCGTGAGTGCGAGCAACGCACGGGGGTGATTGCGTGCGAACTCGACGATGGCCTCGGCCACGCGTTGGTGGTGGAGAACCTCGCACCGAACGGGTCCACAAGTGGGTTCGAGTTCGGACGCGATGCGCTCGAGATCGGACAGATCTCGTTCAACCGGTTCAGGCTCGTGCAACCCGGACTCGTCCGGCTCGGAGACCCGGATCAGCACGAGATCGAGATGGAGATCGCGTGCCCAGACCGCGGCGAATGGGAGGATCGCGCTGGCCAGCGCCGAACCGTCGAGGCAGACGATGATCTCGGCGAGATGCGCGGGGGCGTCGGGTACCGACGGGCCAATGAGCAGGGCCGCGGCTGGGACGGCTCGCAGTACCTCCTCGGCGACGCTGCCGAACACAGCTTGTCCTAGCCGCTGCCTCGCGTGAGTGGTCATCACGATGGCCGCATCGGGGTTCTCGCCCGCGACCGAGGCGATTGCGCTCGCAGCGAGACGACCTTCGACGACGACCGGCTCGGGATCTTCGATTCCCGCGGCGTGGGCGGCTTCCTCGAGGTATCGCTTCGGCTCGACGATCACTCCGCCGTAGCGCGCGGTGATGACAACGACGTGCGCACCCGCTCGGCGCGCGACCTCGGCTGCGGTACCGAGTGCGCGTTCGGCGAACGTCGATCCGTCGAGGGGCACGACGATGGTCTTCGGCATATGAGGCTCTCAGTCGTCGAGGACCGCAGTGAGGAAGGCGTTGAATCCTTCGACGTGAGGGACGATCTGTAATTGTCCATCGATCTGCGTGATGTCGAGCGTCGGACAGAAGTAGCCGCGGCCCTTTACGAAGAACTCTGGGGAGCCGCGGACACCTCGGCGTTTGCCCTCTTCCCAGTCGGCGATGACCGCGTCGGCTGAATCGGGCCCGGGTACCTCGAGGCCGTGGTTGGCGGCGATCGCACGGAGCACCGCAGGGTCACCGATGTTGCGGCCTTCTTCGAAGAGAGCGTCGCGCAATGCCAGGCTGACAGGCTCCCCGACGCGGTCGCCGGCCTGGTACGCCGCGGCGGCCAACGCGAGCGCCCCGAGCGACGACTCGGGGAACGAGGTCACGTCGAACCCGGCGAAGAGATCGGGTGCGACTTGCTCGCGGAGCTCCGCGACATGTTGCGCGGCGGATTCGCGGTCGAGAGGAGTGCCGTTGACGAGCTCGAGCGGCCACGCTCGGACCCGGAGAACGAGGTCGTCACGTGACTGCAGTGCCCGTTGTTGGACGAAGCGCCGGAGCCCGACGTGGGCGAACGGACAAGACACGTCGGCGAAAACCTCGACAACGGTCGCGCGATCATCGTGGAGGTGGTCCACATCCGGCAGGCGAAGTGGCATCGTCAGAGCCCGCTCGGAAACGTTTCGGGTGGCTCGCCCTGGTCCCAGAGCGATGTCCGTTCGAGAGGCTCGATTGCTCGGGTGTGGTCGAGGTGGATCACGGCGTCGAACTGCTCGGCAAGCCGAGCGTCGAAGTAGTGACTTCCACGCTCGGTCTGCGGTCGGTAGATCACGCCGATCGCGCGCTCGAGGCGTTGGGTCACCAAGACGTCGTGCACTGCTGATTGCGAGGTGTTCAGCCAGAAGCGTCCCTTTCCGCGGTCGTGAAGAATCGCTTCGTGGCTCTCGGGTGCGGCGGGCCTCACTCGCTTCCGCTCGACGGGGCTGCCCCAGTCCGAGGCCGCGGTGACTGTGCCGTCGAAGGTGGTAAAACCCACGAGCAGGCAGTCGTTGCTGTAGCGCTGGCGCGCGAGTTGCCCGACATTGAACTCACCTCGCAAGCCCATCTCGGTCGCCCGCGCGTCGCCTACGTGTGAGTTGTGTTCCCAAACAACGACCTTGGCGCGGGGGATCTGGCGGTCGAGATGCGCGGCGAGCGCATCCAGTGTGCCCGCCATGTGCCGGTCACGGAGGTTCCACGACGAAATCTCGGCGCGGTACATCTGCTGGTAGTACTCCTCGGCGTCACGCACGAGCCGGGCGTTCTGCTCGGCAACAAAGAACTCGTCTTCGGCAATCCAGCCGTCCCGGCGCAGGTAGGCGTCGGCCTTGTGGCGCAACGCGATCAGCTGGGCCACGACCTCGTTCTCGCACGGAATCGCGCCGGAGAACGCGAGCCCGTAGCCGTAGGCCTGTCCTTCGCCACCAACGTGATCGAAGCACGAGTAACGATCACGGGCCCGGCGCGCCTCTTCAGGATCGACGCGATCGAGATACTCGACGACCGCCTCCATCGAAGCGCGGAGACTGTAGAGATCGAGGCCGTAGAAGCGAGCCTTGGTGGCCGGGTGGCTGTGAGCATCGTTGCGCGCCCGAAGCCACTCGACGAACGCCAGCACGTCGCGATTTCTCCACATCCACGCAGGGAAGCGCCGAAAGTCCGACAGAGCAGCGTTGGCGTCGACGTCACTCGAAAGCCCCATGACGTAGCGGTTGACCCGGTAGGCATCGGGCCAATCGGCCTCCACCGCCACGGCTGTGAAGCCGCACTCGTCGATCAGCCGACGGGTGATACGCGCGCGCTCGCGGTAGAAGTCGTGCGTGCCGTGCGACGCTTCGCCGATCAAGACGAAACGCCGGTCGCCGACGAGTTCGATCAGCCCGTCGTAGTCGCCCGGTTCTCCCGTGATCACGCGCCCGTACTCGGCGATCGGCGCGAACGTGGAAGTCGAGCTCACGACGGCAGTCTCGCGACTCGCGTCCGGCGGGTGGCAGGGGCAAAGGTCACAACCGGCGCGGAAGCCATCCTCCGTCTTTCGATCGCGTTCATCGCACCACTCGGTCGGGCAGTGGCGCATCGTGGTGGCCGAAAATGACCTCCCCGGTGATCGGTCGCGCGATGTCGCCGAGGTCGGCGATCAGGTCGATGAGAAGGTCGTCCACCGTGAGCATGCCGACGACCCGACCTTCCGAGATCAACGGCAGCCGACGGCACGCGTGGGTACGGAAGATCGGAAGCACCCCGCGAAGGTCAGCATCGGCGTCAAGCGTCACGACTTCGGTCGTCATGACCGCGTCGATACGTGCGTCCGCCGGCAGGCCGTGGGCAACACCGCGGAGCACGATGTCCCGGTCGGTGACAATGCCGGCGAGGCGCTCCCCATCGAGCACGACCAAGGCACCCACGTTCGCCCTGGCCATGAAGTCGGCAGCATGCTCGAGTGTGGCGTCCGGAGGAACGGTCACCAATCGCTTCCTGATTGCCTCGATCGCTCGCACGGGTGCCTCCTTGTGTGGGGTGGGTGGAACGCCCCCCGGAGCCCACTCTCTCAGCACATGATCCCGGTTGAAGCGAGTTCCCACCAGGGTCAAACGTCCTCCCTCGACCCGCGGTGACTCCCGAAACCGCCATCTGAGGACCTTCGCCCCTGTCGGACGCGCTGTACCTTCCGTACGTTCGAAGGGTGAGTCCTGCAGCCTTCACCCGGGAGCCGCCCCGCTCGGGGCACCGGCTGTGGTCGTTCGGCATCGGTCGGATCTCCGGGATCGAGATCCGGGTGCACTACACCTTCTTCTTGTTGGTCGCGTTGTTCGCGGTTGCGGGCACCGCGCCGGAGGGGCCCGGTGTCGCGGCGTCGCTGGCGTGGCTCACGCTGATCTTCTCGTGCGTGGTCGTGCACGAGCTCGCGCACTGTTTCGTCGGGCGCTCCCGGGGCGCGGTCGTGCACGAGATCGTGCTTCTGCCGATCGGGGGGGTCTCCAAGCTCGAGCACCTCCCCGAGACCCCGAGTGACGAGCTCGCGATGGCCATCGCCGGTCCCGCCGCCAGCGTGGGGCTCGCGGCGCTCGCCGGCGGCGCTGCGCTGCTCGCGCGCGACGCCCTGCTTCCCATCGAGCTCTTCGGTGGATCGTTTCTCGTCGGCCTCTTCTGGTTCAACCTGATCATTGCGGCCTTCAACTTGCTGCCCGCGTTCCCGCTCGACGGTGGTCGGGTGTTTCGTGCACTCCTCGAGCGCCGCTACGACCTCGAACGCGCCACACAGGTGGCTGCGAGGATCGGCCGTGGGGTAGCCATCGTCTTGATCGTGAGCGGTGTCTTCTTCGACTTGTGGCTGTCCATCATCGGCGTGTTCGTGTACTTCGGCGCATCGGCCGAGGAGGCCGCGACAATCGTGCACGTGCGGCTGGGCGGGCACCGCGTTTCCGACGCGATGTTGCTGGACCCCGTAACCGTCGCCCCGACGACGAGCGCCGACGAGCTACGCGCGCTGCTACGGCGGAGCGCCCAGCGTGCCTTCCCGATCGTCGGCACCGGCGGTTACGAGGGGATGGTCGAGGCTCGGGCCATCGAGCACAGCGCGCCGGGACAGCGTGCAGTCGACCTCGCTGACCTCGCCGCGCCGGAGATTGCCGCTGCGGACGGCTTGGAGGACAACCTCCCGCTCGTGGTGAGCACTCCGACGCGCGCGCTCGCGGTCGTCGACCGCGGGCGCGTCGTGGGCGTGCTGCGGCTCGAGGACGTTCAGCACCTCGTGGCCGAGGACGCATTCCACGAGCGCGGACACGACCCGACGTCAACCGGTGCGGCATGAGCGCGCCGGGCATCCAGACCGTGGTGGTGCCGCTCGACGGCTCGGAGCGCGCCGAGCAGGCACTGCGGCCGGCCGTGCAGTTGGCCGGCCGCATGGATGCGGACCTCGTGCTCATGACCACGCGCTGGGAAGCAACCCATCTCGACACGGTGACGAAGTACCTGGACGTGCAGATCGCGCTGGTCGAACGCGAGGCCCGACCGCTGGTCGTGCTCGACCGGGAGACGCCCGAGGCGATCCTGCTCGCGGCGCGCGAGCCCGGAGCCCTGGTGTGCATGACGACGCACGGGCGAGGTGGCGTGGCGCGTGCCGCGCTGGGAAGCGTCGCCGAAGCCGTCGTGCGCGGCTCCAACGGCCCCGTGGTGCTGATGGGGCCCTGGATGCGGTCCGACTGGGTACTGCCCGCGGCTCCGACCCTGCTCGCCGGGTTCGACGGCTCCGTTCCCGCACGCGATGGTGTGCGCGCGGCCGGAGACCTCGCGGCGTCGCTCGGAGGTCGCGTCCGAGTGGTCGAGATGTCGCGCCTTCCCGACGTGCTCCGCGTCTCACGGTTCACGGTCGGGCATGTCGATGCGCTCGAGGAGGCGGTCGCCGAGCTGCGGGTGACCGGGGTCGAGGCCGAGTACGAAGTGGTCGACGGCGTCGACGAGGCCGACACGCTGATCGCGGAGGCGGTCCGCACCGACGCGGCTTTGCTTGCGCTCGGTACCCACGGGCGCCAAGGCATCACCCGCGTTGCGCTCGGGAGCGTCACGACGCGCGTGGTGCGCCATGCAACCGTTCCGGTTTTGGTGGCGTGCGACCACGGTCCGCACTAAGGCGCGCGTGGCGCGTGTCGGCGAAGAGGGCTCGGAGCGCGGTCGGTGGTTCAGGAATCGATGGCGAATCCTGACGGTGCGGCGCGGGGCTCGAGCCGCAGCTTGACGTCGAGGACGAGAGCGCCGGTCGCGGAGGCCACGAGCGGGTTGCAGTCCAGCTCGGCGAGCTCGGGGATTTCTTCCGCGAGCTGGCCGATGCGCAGGAGCACCTCTTCGATCGCGGCCACGTCGACCTCGGCTGTGTTGCGGTAACCGAAGAGCAACGGCGAGCTGCGAAGCGAGCGGACCATCTCGTGGGCGTCGAGCACAGTCACTGGCACGATGCGCAACGCGGTGTCTCGGATCAGCTCCGCGGCGACGCCGCCCATGCCGAAGAGGACGAGGGGGCCGAAGACGGGGTCGTGGGTCACGCCGACGATCAACTCGACACCGGGCGCGGCCATCGGCTGCACCAGCGCGCCGCCCATCCGCTCGCCGAGTGCGGTCCGCATCACCACGAACGCCTCCCGCACCGCATCGCCGGAGTCGAGGCCCAGCCGGACGCCACCGACGTCCGTCTTGTGCACGAGCTCCGGCGCCGCAGCCTTGACCGCCACGGGATAACCGAGCTCGTCGGCGACCACCGCGGCTTCGTCGGCAGTCGCGGCGCGCCGTGAGGTCACGACGCGCACGCCGTACGACGCGAGCAAGCGCGACGCGGACGGGACGTCGAGCCAGCCACCGGCCGGCTCCCGTGCGAACCAGTCCCGCACGATGCTCCGCGCCCCTTCGATGTCGACATCGTCGAACACTGGCGCCGTTGCGGCAGGCGCACGCCGCCACTCGGCCAGCTGCGCGCCGCGGGCGAGGGCGTCCGCCGCCGACTCCGGGAACGAGAACGCGGGCACTGCTCGGCTGGCGCCGTCCCCCCGCAGCGGTCCAGGAGCACGGTCTCCTCCGAGGAAACACGCCGCGGTCGGTGTCGTTTCGAACGACGCTGCGGCATGAACGACCGCCTCCTCGATCTCCTCGGGACGACTCACGAGCGGCGACACGTAGATCACGAGCAGCGCGTCAACCTCTCCGGACGCGAGGACTGCGACGAGCGCGTGCTCATAGACGGCTGCGCCAGCAGACGCGACGAGGTCGACCGGGTTCCGGACGCCCGCCCCGCGCGGCGCGAGGGCGCGGAGGGCCGACTGCAGCTCGTCCGACAGCTCTGGGACCTCGAGTCCTGCCGCGATGCACGCGTCCGCTGCGAGGATCCCGGGGCCGCCGCCATTGCTCACGATCGCCACTCTCCGGCCGGCGGGGAGGGGTTGGTGCACGAAGAGATTGGCGGTGTCGAACAACTGCTCGAGCGTATCGACGCGTACGACACCTGCTTGCCGAAACAACTCGTCGACCGCGACGTCGGGATTCGCGAGTGCGGCGGTATGCGATGCCGCACCACGCGCCCCTGCCGGTGTCCGCCCGCTCTTGAGCGCGAGGATCGGCTTCGTGCGTGCTATGCGCCGCGCGAGGCGGGCGAACTTACGCGGATTGCCGAACGACTCGAGGTACAGGAGGATCACGGCGGTGTCGGGATCCTGCTCCCAGTACTGGAGCAGATCGTTGCCACTGACGTCGGCCTTGTTGCCGAGCGACACGAAGGTCGACACCCCGAGGTCAAGTGAGCGCGCGCGGGCCAGCAGCTCGATACCGATGCCACCCGACTGTGACGCAAACCCCACGCGACCACGGATGGGAGCGACGGGAGCGAACGTTGCGTTCATGCTCACGGTGGGGTTCGTGTTCACGACGCCAACGCAGTTTGGTCCCACGACGCGCATGCCGTTGCGGCGCGCGAGCAGGACGAGGGCTGCCTGGGCGTCCTGCTCGCCGAGCTCGGCGAACCCGCTCGAGATCAGGACCAGGCCGCGCAGTCCTTTCTCGGCGCACTCTCTCACGACGGTCTCGACCGCTCCGACGGGGACGGCAACGACCGCGAGGTCGACCGGGCCCGGAATTGCGAGGACGCTCGGATGCGCGTCCACTCCTTCGATCGAGGTCGCGTTCGGGTTGACTGGGTACACCGGACCGTCAAACCCGCCGCCGAGCAGGTTTCGCAGCACCGCGTGACCGATCGAGTCGGGTCGAGGGCTCGCTCCGACCACGGCGATCGAGCGCGGCGACAGTAGCTGGGCGATCGACTGCGCCTCGGCCGTGCGCTCGCGCTCGGCGTGCGCGTCGATCCAGTGCTCGGTTCGCGCGAGGTCGAGGGTGATTTCAACGACGCCGATCTCCGCGCGCGACCACGTCACCTCGAAACCGGCGTCGCGGAACACGGAGCGCATGGGTTGGTTCCTCGCCAAGACCTGCGCGACGAAACAGCGGATGCCTCGTGCGGTGGCGACCTCGGCGAGGTGGTCGAGGAGGAGGGTACCGAGACCGCGCCCTTGCTGGTCGTCGCGCACCGTGAACGCCACCTCGGCCACGTCGTCGAGCTTGCGGTAGTAGTCGGCGACCCCGACGATCTCGTCGTCTCTCTCGACGACCAGAGCGAGGTGCCGGTCGTCGATCTCGACTCGGGGACCGATCGTCCCAGCAACGGCCGGGGTTGCCGGGGAGAAGAACCGGAGGTATCGCGACTCGTCAGAGAGTGACTCGTACAGCCTCTGCAACGCGGGCGCATCGTCGGGACGGACTGGACGGAGGTGAGCGGACCCCCCGTCAGCCAGGATCACGTCCGTTTCCCATGCGCCCGATACGAGGTCCACCTGCGTCAGTCTTGTCGCGTGGCGCAGAGCGCGGAGGGCAAGCGCACTTCGCTACGAGTGAGGTTCGGCGCTCACGTCGCAGTCACGCCGCCGGCTCCGGGACGATGACGACGGGCCGGTGCGCGTGTTGCGCGACCTGTGTACTCGTGCTGCCGAGCAGGAGGCCTGGGAAGCCGCCGACCCCCCGGCTCCCGACGACGAGGAGATCGGCATCGAGATCGTCGGCGAGGTCGAGCAAGGTCGCGACGGGATTGCCTTCGCGCAGCTCCGTCCGGTACGTCACCGCTGCGTCGCGAAACGGCGCGCACCAGGACGTCTCGAGTTGGTCGCGGATCTCGTCGCGGTGTGTGTCCGACGGCACGAGTGCACCGGCCGGTGTGTGGTGGAGCAATCCGAGCGCGTGGACGCCGACGACTTCCGCGTCGACGGTGGTTGCGAGGCCGGCTGCCCACGCGGCCGCCCGCCGCGAGTGCTCGGAGCCGTCGAGGCCCACCACGATGCGCCGGATCTCCATGTTGTGCTCCTTCAGGCGATCTCGCTTCGGAGTCGGGCGACGAGCGCGACCGTGTCGCGTCCCGGCCCGCCGGATGTCGGTGGTTCGGTGTCGATGCCGGTACCGGCAAGCGCGGCCACCGTCGCCGCCACCGATCGCTGTAGCGCGTCGAGGTCGTAGCCGCCCTCGAGGAACGCGACGAGTCGGCCGGGTTGCGGCGCCAAGGACCCGACGCGGTGAGTCAGCGCGGCGTAGTCACCGGCGCTCCATGCCAAGTCGGCCAACGGATCGTCGCGGTGCGCGTCGAACCCGGCTGAAACCAGTACCCATGTGGGTGCGAAACGCTCGACCGCCGGCGCCACGACCTCGTCGAGCGCGCTCAGCGCGACATCTCCGGTCGCTCCGGGCGGGAGCGGGAAATTGATGGTGAGGCCGCGTGCGGCCGGGCCGCCGGTCTCCGAGGCGCGGCCAGACCCGGGGTACGCAGGCCACTGGTGTGTCGAGACGTAGAGGACACCCGCGTCGTCCCAGAAGATGTCTTGCGTCCCATTGCCGTGGTGGACGTCCCAATCGACGATGAGGACGCGTTCCCCTTGGTCCACGAGCGTTGCCGCGGCGATCGCGACGTTGTTGAACAGGCAAAACCCCTGGCCGCGTGCTCGGGTGGCGTGGTGGCCGGGCGGCCGCGCCAGGACGAACGCTGCCTGGGCATCGCCCCGCTGGAGCGACTCGATCGCGGTGAGGCCGCACCCGGCTGCGAGCAGCGCAGTGTCGAACGACCCCGCCGACACCGGAGTGTCGGGATCGAGGTCGCCGCCGCCCGCCGCCGCGAATTGCTCGAGCGCGTCGATATAACCGACGTCGTGCACGCGGACGAGCTCAGCGCGATCCGCAGCCCGACCGAGTTCGGTGATGAGCGCGTCCTCCAAATGGGCGTCCTCGACACCGCGGTACGCAGCGTCGATTCGCACCCGTCGCTCCGGATGGCCGGGACCGGTGTCGTGCTGGTCGATTCCACCGAGCGACGGCACCACCACCCGCTGGGTCATGCACACTGCCTAGCCGCGCCTCGTGCGCCGGTGCACCTGCTGGTCGGCGCGGGGCGCATGCACCCGGACGGACCCGAACGGGGGCTGTAGCGGCCGGAGCCATCCTGGCGTCGGCAATGGTGTCTTCTTGGTAGGGCGTCCGCTCATCGCTCGCTCCTTCTGGCGGCCTCGACGACACGAGCTTGTTCTGGTGTCACGCGGGTGCACAGGGTCGAAAGTCCCCCGTCGCGCCGCGAAGCGTGTGACCTCCGGCCCTGTTCCAACGAGCGCCGACGCGCCACCATTGATGTGAGAAGTCGCACGGGAGGAAGCCGATGAAGGCCTGTCGGAACTGCGGAGGAAGCGAGCGAGTGCGGCGTGGGCTGTGCAAACGATGCCGTGCGCTGCCACCTGAGCATCACCCGTCGTCTCAGCACGACCCGTCGCTCGAACCCGCGCACGACCGTCCTTGGGTCGCGCGGAGCGCGTTCACCAGGCGGACGCGCCGGAATCCCCGTTCGTGACATCGACACAGGAGGACTGTCGTGGTAGCGACCGATGACGACGTCCGAGTCTCGGACGTCGTGCTGCAATCGCGCGGTGACGTGAGCGTCGGCGAGCGCGGGTACGCGCGCGAGAAGATGAGCCGGATCCGCGAGCTGGCGCCGGGGCCGGTCCTGTTCACGCGGGTGGAGCTCATGCTCGAACCCGACCCCGCACGCGATCGCCGTGCGAGCGCGAAAGCCGAGTTCGATCTCAGCGGAAGTGTCGTTCGCGCACGCGCCGCCGCCACGACAATGTTCGCTGCGGTGGACGCGCTCGAAGGGCGCATACGCCAGCAGTTCGAGCGCAGGACACAACGCGACCGGTCGAAGGCTCTCCGCCTTCGCGGCGACTCGGAGACCGCATGGCGCCATGGCGCGATGCCGACACTGCGCCCTCCGTGGTTCCCACGACCGGCAGAGGAGCGAACCATCGTGCGGCGGAAGACCTTCGGTGTCTCGGCGCTCACCGTCGACGATGCCGTGGCCAACCTCGAGCTGCTGGATCACGACTTCTATCTGTTCAGGAACTCGGGGACCGGTGAGGACAACGTCGTCGCCCGTTCACCCGACGGCGGGTACGAGCTCATCGAGCCGAGCCGCTGCTCGAGCAGCGAGCGGGTGGTTGGCCCGGTGCGGCCGAGCGCGTTGGTCCCCGCTGTGATGACGACGGACGGTGCGGTCGAGCTGCTGAACCTCGGCGACGAGCCGTTCGTGTCTTCCTCGACGCCGGCAGCCATCGCGGTCAGGTGGTTTACAGGCGCTACGACGGTAACTACGGGCTGATCGTGTCAAGCGACGAACGGAGCGCGCCATGACGAGGCAATTTCCTCCCGCGATCCACCCACGCGCCCGGCGCTTCCGCGACCGGCGGGAGGCGGGCCTCGCGCTCGCGGAGAGACTCAAGGGGCTCCGCGGTGAGAAGCCGGTGGTCCTGGCCTTGCCTCGCGGCGGCGTGCCCGTGGCATTCGAGGTCGCTCGCGTGCTTCACGCACCGCTCGACGTCATGGTGGTCCGCAAACTCGGCGTGCCGTTCCAACCCGAGCTCGGGATGGGCGCGATCGGCGAAGAGGGCGTGCGGGTGCTCGAGCCAGACATCGTTCGAGTCGCGCAGGTGACCCCG
>CAAGKR010104554.1_pt1 | contig 14208 bp, 11 predicted proteins | sample 2556971 | NCBI WGS metagenome assembly CAAGKR01 (sample SAMEA5207829, study PRJEB30636) | soil metagenome | biome: forest; feature: boreal; material: soil | place: USA | collected 2011-09 | depth 1 m | reverse complement strand
GGCGGCGCCGTGGCTGCAGGTTGCAGGGCCGGCGGACCTCCGGCCATTTGGATCGGGGGCTTTTCGTAGTGGTGGTGCGTGGCGACGAGGACGGCGCCGATCGCCACCATCACGGCGAGACCGGCGGCCGCGCCCACCCATCCTCGGCGCCGCGGCTGTGGCGCGACCGGGCGGGGAACTTCCGAGGCGGACGAACCCAGCGTCGTCGAAACGCCGATCGGTGGTGTGGAAATGGCCAGGGGCAAAGACGACGTCGAAAAGATCGCCTCGAGCGCGTTGCCGAGCTCGCGCGCGGTTTGCGGCCGTCCAGCCGGATCCTTGGCCAGGCAGCGCATGATCAACTGATCGAGCGCGGGCGGAATAGCGGAATGGAGCGACGGCGGGTCGGGGGCGAGGGTGACTTGCTTGGTCAAAACCTCCATGAACGTCTCGCCCTCGAACGGCAGCCGCCCGGCATAAAACCGATACAGAATCACCCCCATCGCATAGATGTCGGTGCGGTGGTCGACGGCGCGGCCGTGGCATTGCTCGGGCGACATGTAGTGCGGCGTGCCCATCACCGCGCCGGTCTGAGTGGACGACTGATCGGCGGCCGCGATCAGTTTGGCGATGCCGAAGTCGAGCAACTTGACGAACGGCCGCCCGCGGCGCGGTGTGACGATCCAGATGTTCTCGGGCTTGAGATCGCGGTGGACGATGTTCTCGGCGTGCGCAGCGTCGAGCGCATCGCAGATCTGCGCCAGAAAGACCGGCGCCTCGTCGAGCGCGAGCGTGCCCTTTTCGAGGCGCGAGCCCAGCGTCGAGCCCTCGAGATACTCCATGACGAAATAGTGCCGTCCGTCGCCGAGCTGTCCGAACGAGAAGATATCGATGATGTTCGGGTGCCGGATGCGGTTGACGGCGCGAGCCTCATCGGTGAACCGGCGCACCAGCGCCGGATCCGCGGAGTACTGGGCGTTTAAGACCTTGATCGCCACCCGCTTCTCGATCACCGGCTGGGTGGCCGAGTAAACCACGCCCATCCCGCCACGCCCCACCACCGCATCCAGGCGGTACTCGCCGATCGTGAACCCGGGCGAAAGGTCGCCACCCGGGGTCAGCATCGGGCCCGGGCCCGGCGCCGTCGCTCCCAGTGGGTTGTCGTCCGCCATCGTTATCGCCCACAGGCTAGCGAAAATGCGGCATCTTGACCACGCCCAGACCGATCAGTAGGCCGCAGATGCCAACCGCCACCGAAAATAGCGCGGTAATGGTCGCGCGATTGACAATCTTGGCGGCGAGCGTTTCCTTCGGTGCGCGCGGGCGAACGAAGTACTGCGCGATGCCGGTCAGGAGCAAGATCGAGCTGCAAATGACGAAGAACTTCGGAAGAAAAGCGGCGGCGCTGTTCACGGCCCTCCCTCGATCAGTCTACGCCACACCGGGTGAGATCGTCGTAGAGCGCCATGAGCCGCCGCGTGACCGGACCGGGCACTCCCGTGCTCACCGGCTTTTCGTCGATCGTGGTCACCGGAAGGACGCCGCGTGTGGCGCTGGTGATGAAGGCCTCGTCCGCGCCGCGCAGCTCGTCCGGGGAGATGCGCCGCTGCGAAAATGGAATGTGGTTCCCGCGGCAGAGCTCGATCACCTTGGAACGCGTGATGCCGTCGAGAATTCCCACCTCGGCCGGCGGCGTGCGGACTTCCCCGCCGACCACGATGAAGACATTGCTGGTCGAGCCCTCGGCGATGCTCCCGTCGCCGGCGCACAGGATCGCCTCGTAGGCGCTGCAGCGCCGGCGAGCCTCGCCGAGCGCGAGCACGTTGTTCAGGTAGTTGCCCGACTTGACCGCCGGATCGATCGCGAGCGGGCTATTGCGCGTGATCGACACGATCGCGACGGCCACCCCTCTTTCGTACATCTCCGGCGTCGGCGCGCCCAGTGGGAAGACAATGACGATGAGCTGCGTGTCTACGGCGGTGGCCGGGTCGAGATCCAGCTTCCCGGCGCCCCGGGTCAGGATCACCCGCACGCGGGACTCCGGATTCGCCGCCGCGGCCATCGTCTCGATGATGGCGCGCTCGATGACGGCGCGGGGCGGCGCGCGCAGCCCGATGCGCTCGGCAGAGCGCTCCAGCCGCGTCAGGTGATCGCGGGCCGCGAAAAGGCGGCCGTGGGCGGTCCCGATCGTCTCATAAACACTGTCGCCGTAGAGGAATCCCCGGTCGAAGATGGAGATCTTCGCCTCCTCGGGTAGGCGGACCGCGCCATCGATGTGTACGCGTATGGACATAGGCGGCCAGAACCCTAGTACATCGCCGACGCCTCGGCTATTTTGATCGTCCCACACCGGCTCGCCGGCTCGATTGACGGGTCGGATCGACTCAACCTGAGCTATCTTTCACCGTCCTTTCACCGTCCTTTCACCGTCCTTTCACCGTCCTTTCACCGTCCTTTCACCGTCCTTCCGTTCCGTCCGTTCGCCGAGACGATCCCTGGAGCCCCCGTGAATATTCTGCGCGTTCGCTGTCGGACCCTCGAAGAATTCGAGGAGCACTACCAGCTCGATATTCCGACCGGGGGAGTTTTTTGTCCGACGACGACCGAGCTCGCGCCCGGAGCACCGGTCGTGGTGGAGATGGCCTGCGACGGACTGCCGAACAAGGTGCTCATCCGAGGCACCGTGACCGCCTGGCGCCCCGCGTTGCCGCGAATGCGTGTCCGGGCAGGCGCCACCGTGGCCTTCGACGCCGACGAGAGCGCGAAACGCGATTTCGTGATCGAGACACTGCGGGGCGAGCGGCCCGCTGGCCGCCGCCGCAAGCACACCCGCATCCCGATTGGCATCCCCTGCCGCGTCCGCGTCGCGACCGGCCTCGATCTCATGGCGGCCGAGCTGCGTGAAATCAGCGTGAGCGGCGGCCTGCTGCTTGGCCCGATACAGCCGGCCATCGGCACCGACGTGGTGCTGGAGATCGCGCCCCCCGGCAGCGAAGCGTCATTCGACCTTTCTGGCCGGGTCGTCTACCATGCCGGCCAAAACCAGACCGGTGTCCGTTTCATCTATCGTGAAGGTGGAGGCTCGCGGCGCCTGCGCGAGCTCGTTCGCCGTTTCAAGACGCTTTGATGGAGAGCCGCGGAACGAAGGAGCGACCGATGCGAAGCACCCCGAGCCGAGCGCAAAGAACCCTGTTGGCGGCCATCTTGATCGGCTGGGCGGCCTCCGCGCGCGCCAGTCACTACGCGGTGGCGGACGTCCCGCGAATCATCACCCCCGCGCAGGTCGAGAAGCTCCACACGGCCAAGATCGAGACGACCGAGCAGCTGTTCGACAGAGCCGCCAAGAGCAAGGACCGCAAGGCACTGGCGAAGGCCACGGGGCTGTCCGCCGGCGACCTTCTGGGGCTGGCGCGCCGGTGCGATCTGCTGCGCATCAAAGGGGTGGGGTCCGAGATGGTGCTGCTGCTCGAGGCCGCCGGCGTCAAGACCACGGCGGATCTGACCGCCGCGGCGCCGGCCGCGCTGACCTCGGCGATGGAGAGCGCGAACCGAACCGCCAAGATCAGCGATAAACCCCCGACCGAACCGCAGCTCGCCGATTGGATCGCGCAGGCCAAGCAGCTTTCGCAAGCTCAAGTTGTCGAGAGCAAATAGCGCCCCTTGTCGCACCTACGCAGCCCCCGATTTCGGTTTGTGCCCGATTTTTGTTAAAGTTTGGGACTTACGATGGCCTCCGTACGCGATTCGCTCGCCGTATCGGCCCCTGCGGGCCAAATCCCGCCCGGCTCTATGATCGGCGGTCGGTTCCGCATCGAAGGGGTCCTCCAGCAAGACGCCGTAAGCCAGACCTACCGGGCGACCGACGTCACGCGGCGCAGCCCCGCCGCCATCCGGGTTATCCCGATACGCGCCCTAGGCTCCGCGGCGGCACAGCTCGAAACGGACATCGAGAACGCGAGCGCCCTCGTCCACAAGAACCTGGTCGAGGTGCTGACCGCCGGGCGCGAATCGGATTTCTTTTTCATCGCGACCGAGCTGCTCGACGGTCAGACGTTGCGGGAATTCATCGACGGCAAACGGCGCGAAGGGCGCGGCGTCTCATTCAAGGGCGCTTGCAACCTCATCACGCACATCGCCAACGGCCTGGAGCATGCCTCCGGCTTCATGCCCCACGGGGGGCTCAACCCGGCATCGCTGTGGGTGAACAAGGCCGGGCGGGTCAAAGTTGCCGACCTCGGCCTTGCCCGCACGATTCCGCTGTTGGCTCGCCGCGGAGCGCCGAACGGCGCGCCCGACACCGCCTACGTAGCGCCGGAGGTATTGGCCGGCGCCCCGCCCACCGCGGCCTCGGACGTCTTCGCGCTCGGTGTGCTGTTTTACGAGGTGGTGACGGGCCGGCTTCCTTCGTCCCCCTTCCGGCCGCTCAGCCAGGCGGCACCGGACGTTCCGCCTGAGGCGGACGCGATCCTGGCGCGGGCGTTCGCCCGGGCGCCCGAGGCCCGGTTCGCTTCCCCCATGGAGCTCCGATCGGCGCTCGCCGCGGTCCAAGCGGGTGGCGCGGCGGCGGCAGCGGGTCCCGTGGGTTCTGCCGCACCGAGGCACGCGGAGGCCCACAAGGCCCATGCGCCCGAGGCGTCGGCCGCTCCCCGAAGCTCGCTGGGACGCTCGTTCAACGTGGTCGAGGCCGCCGGGGGCGCCATCGACGACGCCCAGGAGCGCTGGTTGATTCAGAAGGACCGCCTCGATTTCGGTCCGTTCTCCCTCGCGCAGGTGCGGGCCCAGATCGCGCGCGGCGAAATCCTCGGCGACCACATGATCGTCGACAGCGACACCGGCGCGCGCAAGAAGGTCAAAGACTTCCCGTCGCTCCGCGACTTCACAAAGACCTCGGAACGGCATCGGGAGCAGAACCGCCGCGCGGTGGCCGAACAGCGCCAGGAGAGCGTCGACAAGAAGAAATCGATCTTCACGTTCGTCGTCGTTCTGGTCGCTTTGGTGGCGGCGGTCGGGGGCATTTTCTTGTTCGTCTTGACACGCAAGGCTACCGACACGACCAAGCTCGCCACACGCGAAGAGGAAGCGGAGATCGACGCTTTTCTCAAGGATGTCAAGCTCAGGTTCGTCGGCGCGCACGTCGCCAAACGCGGGAGCGCGCACCACGGCGGCGGCGCGAGCTCCGGGAGCTCCAGCGCCAACGATGGCGACTTCAGCAACGACGCGAACTTCGGCGACGCCTCCAAGTACGCTTCGGCCGGCGACGAGACCCTCGACGACGGCGTGATACAGGATACGATGATGGGGCACTACCGCGGTCTCGTCCCCTGTCTGATGTCGGAGCGAAAGCACACCCCGGGGCTGACGGAGATGAGCCTCGACTTCGTGGTGCGGGGAAACGGCAAGGTCTCCGCGGTCAAGGTCAACGGTCAGAAGGGCGGATTCGCGAGCTGTGTCCTCTCCCGCATGCCCACCTTCCCCAGGTTCAACGGGAGCCGGACCATCGCGAGCTGGTCCATGTCGATGCGGTAGCCGGATCGGCGGGCGGCTAGCGGCCGAAGCCGGCGGAGCGATCCTTGAACTGCGCGGAGGCGGCCAGCTTGAATCCGAGCACGTCCTCGAAAGCGAACGCGAACCGCTCGTCCTTGGCTGTCGCCAGCATGAGGTAGTGGTCTTTCAGCTCGACTCGGACGACCCGCGCGATTGCCAGGAGCTCGCCCGGGTTGGAGATGAAACAGGTCGCCTCGCGGGCTTCGGGAATATTGAAGGTGCCGGCGCGCCCTTCCGCCCCTTCGCCCTCCAGGATGCTGACGATGATCTCTCGCGTCATCCGCCGAGTCTAGTCCATCTGCCAGCGCGACGCTGCTAGCGCCACGTCGATATGGCCTCGCTATACTGACGGGGATGACCGGGGCGTGGACCAAGGTCCTGCTGGCCTTCTCGGCGCTGACTAGAGCGTTCTCCTGGCCCGGGGCGCTCCAAACGGACGGGCGGGCCATCTCCGCTCACGCCGGCGTCGATTTCGCGGATGGCGAGCGCCTGCGGGCAGACGCGCAGCGCCTGTCGCCGGACGCGCAGCGCCTGTCGGCAATCGACCGGCTGATCGCGCGCCATGGCTTGGAGGCGGCGACGCCGTTCCTCGCACCTCTGCTCGGCGATCGCGAGCCGACTGTCCGGTTCTATGCCGCGCGACTTCTGGCGCGTGCTGGGGCGTCAGCCGCCACGGCGGCGGCGACCGCCTGGATCATGACGCCGGTCGTGCCGCTCGTCGATCGCACGTTCGGCCTCGACGTCCTCGGCCAGGCGCCGACCCTATCGCTGGCGGCCCGGGCAGCCGTCGAGCTGGCCGGGCGCGATCCGGACGCGACAATCCGCGCGCGGGCGCTCGAAGTCCTGGAGCGGCACCCGATCGCTCCGTCCTTGCCGGTGGTGCTCGGCGCGCTCGACGACGACAACCGCGAAGTCAGGCTGCGGGCCGTGCGCCTGGCTGGAGCGGCCGGCGATCCGCGAGCCACCCTGCCCCTGCTCGATCGACTTGATGACAGCGATCGGCAGGTTCGGGTAAACGCGATCCACGCGCTCAGCCTCCTCGGAGATCTGCGTGCCACGCCCGCCCTCTTGCGCCTCCTCGCCGACGAAACCATGGACGTGCGCGCGGCGGCGATCGACGCGCTCGGCGCGCTCAAGGCGAGGGCGACGGTTCCTTCGCTCATCGCCCTCGCGCAGCGCCGCACGGACGATCTCGCCCACTACGCGCAGCTCGCGCTCGGACAGATCGCCACACCCGCGGCCATCGGCGCGCTAATCGAGGCTCTCCGCTCCCCGCTCGCTGCCGAGGAAGTGACGGTCGCGCTCCGGCACGCCGGCGCGGCGGCGGTTGGCCCCCTGATTCGCGAAGTCGATGGGGGCCCTCCATCGAGCGCCGTCCTGGCCGCGCGGCTGCTTGGCGAAATCGGGGATCGTCGGGCCACGCTGCCGATCTGCGCGGCGATTGAACGCGGCGCGGATGGCGGGCCGATCATCCTGCCCGCGCTCGACGCGCTGGCCCGTCTGGCGGATCCGGCGTCCGTCCCCACGCTGGCCCGGTCGGCCGAATCGCCCGATGCGGAGATCCGCCAGCATGTGTTCGCGGCGCTCCTCTCGATCGCCGATCCGCGATCGGTCGCCGTGTTGGACGGGGGCTTCGTCGACCCGGACGCGCGCGTCCGCGAGCTCGCCGCTCGTCTCGCGGCGAGGATCGACGCCCATCAAGCGGTGTGGGTCCTCGCGCCTCTCGTTTCCGATGGCGATCCGTCCGTCCGGCGGGCCGCCGCGGAGGCATTGGCGCGGGTCGCCAACCCTTCGAGCCAGCTCGTGACGCTGCTTCTGGCCGCCCTCACGCAACCCCAGTCCCCGCCCCGTGATGACGGCGAGACGGCCGCGTTCGGCGACGCGATGGAAGCCATCACGAGCGGAGAAGACGCCGATCCGCTGGCCCGCGCGTTTGCGACCGCCCGCGGCGGGGCCCGGACGGCGATCGCGCGCGGCCTCGCCACTGCGCACGCCGAGCGTTCGCTTTCCGATCGCGCGGTCATCGACCCGCTGATCGCCGCCCTGGCAGACGGAGATTTGCTGGCACTGGCGGCCGCGGACGCGCTGGGCGTAGCGCGCATCCCCGCGGGTGCCGTGGCCGCCCTGGCGCGCGCGTTCGCTGACGCGGAGCCTATGGTTCGCGCACGCCTGTGTCCAGCGATCGCCAGCACCCCGGACGGTGGCCCCTGGCTGGCGACGCTGATCGCAACGCCTGACGAGGCACCGGAAGTCCGGGCCGCGGCCGCCTGGGCCGCTCGGGGGCGCGCCGAAGCGCGATCAGCGCTGGAAGCCGCCGCGCGCGAGGGAGACGGTGTGATTGCCCAAAATGCGCGGGCCGCCCTGAGCGCCGCCGCGCGGCCGGCAACCGGCTGGACGGCCGTTCGCTTGCGCGGCCCCGATGAAAGCCCGCTGGTTGGCCGCTGGGTCACCATCGGGGACGGCGGCGGCATCGCGGTTGCCGCCGTGACCGACAGCCTCGGCGTCGCGCGTATCCCTGGGCTTGGCGGCGCTCGTCTCGACCTTCGGGCCGCGGGACTTACGTTGCGGCGAGACGGACCATGACCGTCGCGACGCCGCTCGGCAGATCGCCCGCCACCACGCCGTCGCCGAGCCGGACTGCCAGCTCCTGTCCCGCCATGCCGTGGACGTACACGCCGACCAGCGCGGCGCTCAGCGGATCGAGCTGCCTCGCAATGAGGGCACCGATGACGCCGCAAAGAACGTCACCACTCCCCGCCGTCGCCAGCGCCCCGCACGCAATCGGGCTCACGAAGGCGAATCCGTCTGGGGCCGCGATGATCGTGCGCGCCCCTTTGAGCACGACCACGGCCCGCGAATCCGCAGCCAGGCGTCGCGCGTGAGCGATCCGATCGCCCTGCACGTCTGCGATCGAGATCCCCAGGAGCCGTCCCATTTCGCCCGGGTGGGGGGTCAGGACCCGGGCCGCGGGCGCCGCCGCGATCAGCCCGGCTGCCTCCGTCCCAAGGGCATTCAGAGCATCCGCGTCGAGGACCATCGGTAGAGACAGGCGCGCCGCGAGCTCCTTGACCAGTGCCCGCATCCGCGCCCCGGTCGGAATGCCCGGGCCGATCGCCAGGGCTTGCGCACGCTTCGCCAGCGCGGTCAGAGCGGCGATCGCGGTTGCCGGCTCCGCGTCGTCGCCTTCGGTGTAGCGTGCGGTCATCAGCTCCACCACCTTGGCGTCGAGCGCGGTTTGCCCAGCGGCCGTCGACGCGATGGTCACCAGGCCCGCCCCCGCGCGCAACGCCCCCTGCCCGACCAGCAGCGCGGCGCCTGTCTTGCCCGAGGAGCCCGCCACGACCAGCAAGTGACCCGAGCTCCCCTTGTGGGCAAACGCGGCCCGGCGGGGCAAACGCGCCGCGATCCCGCGCTCGTCCAGGAGACGGCAGCGCGCGCCCGGGGCGAGCACGGGAACGCCGAGGTCGACGACCTCCACCCGCCCGACGGGCGCCGCCGCGTCGATGACGAGGCCGACCTTCCACGCGCCCATGGTCGCGGTCAGGTCGGCCCGAAAGACGATTCCGTCGGCGCGGCCCGTGTCGGCGTCGAGACCAGACGGGACGTCGATCGCGATCTTGGCTGCGCGTGCTTCATTCATCGCCTGGAGTGCGGCGGCCGGCACTTCGGTCACCGGTCCGTGAAAGCCGGTGCCGAAGATCGCATCGACGACGACCGTCGCCTCGTCGAGACGCGCCTGAAATCGCGCCCGGTCGGTCCAAGCGCTGCAGTCCTCGATCCCGACACCCATCCTTTCGACCGCCCCGAGCGCGAGCGCGGCATCGCCTCGAATCGCGCCGCTCGCCGCGGTGAGCAGCACGCGCACCGGCACGCCCGCGCGCGACAGGTGCCGCGCCGCCACGAATCCGTCGCCGCCGTTCGATCCGCCGCCGCACACCACAATCGCGAGCGGCGTCCGCCCGAGCGGTTGCCTGTCGATTTCCCGACGGATGATCTCGGCGACCCCGCGCCCGGCGTTCTCCATCAGCAGCAGGCTCGGGACGCCCAGCTCGCGGGTCGCGGCCGCGTCCGCGGCGCGCATCTCTGCCGCTGTGAGGACGGGCGGAAATTCCGAGCTCTGCACGCTAGGTCCCAAATCCTGTCGGTCGTGCACTCGACCATCGGGTCGCGCGGTCGATGAGCCCGCGCAGCTCCTCGACCGCGCCGCGCATCCCCAGCATAACCGCCCGCGCGACGAGACCATGACCGATGTTCAGCTCCTCCAATCCGGGGAGCGATGCCACCGGGCGCAGGTTTTCGTAGTCGAGGCCGTGTCCCGCGCCAAGCCGGAGACCGGCGTCGCCGGCCGCGCGCGCGGCCAGCTCCAGCCGCTGGAGCTGGCGGGCGGCTTCCGTCCCGCGCGCGGGCGCGAGGCAGTAGTCGCCGGTGTGAAGCTCGACCGTCCCGACGCCGAGGCGCGCCGAGGCTTCGACGAGCCGGGCCTCCGGATCGATAAACAGGCTCACCCCGATCCCTGCCTCGCCGAGAGCGCGCGCGACGTGCTCCACGGCGCCGCCGGGCGCGACGGCCAGACCACCTTCCGTGGTCCGCTCTTCGCGCTTCTCCGGGACCAACGTGCAAAAATCGGGTTTGACCTCGAGCGCGATGCGCAGCATCTCGTCGGTGGCGGCCATCTCCAGATTCAAGACGCCGCGCACGGTCTCCCGCAACACCCGCACGTCGCGGTCCTGAATGTGGCGGCGATCCTCCCGCAGGTGCACGGTAATTCCGTCGGCGCCGCCCAGCTCACAGAGCACGGCCGCTGTGACCGGATCCGGATACCGAGTCCCCCGCTGCTGTCGCAAGGTGGCGACGTGGTCCACGTTGACGTAAAGCCGCGGCATCAGCCAGCGAGCTCCCGTTTCAACACATGTGCGACCTCTGCGGCCTGGGCGCGAATACCAGCTTCGTCCGTCCCTTCGATCATGACGCGAGCCTTCGATTCCGTTCCCGAGTAGCGCACCACGATCCGCCCGTCGGCGCCGAGATCACGCTCCACCTGGGCGATGAGCCTCTGCACGGCGGGCATCTCTTCGAGCGGTCGCTTGTGCGCCACTGCGAAGTTGAGCAAGACCTGGGGATAGCGGGTCATCACCCGGGCGAGATCCGACAGCGGACGCGCTTCGGTGACCATCACCGCCAGCACCCGCAGCGCCGCAACCATGCCGTCGCCGGTCGTCGCGTGGTCGAGAAATATGATGTGCCCCGACTGCTCCCCGCCGAGCGTAAAGCCGCCCTCGCGCATGGCCTCCACGACGTAACGATCACCCACCGCCGTGCGCCAGAGCTTGCCGCCCTTCGCTGCCAGCGCCCGCTCGAGGCCCAGGTTCGACATCACGGTCGCCACCACGGTGCGCGCCGGAAGCTGCTGCTGCTCGAGCATCCGTGTTCCCAGGATCGCCATCACCTGGTCACCGTCGACGATCATCCCGTGCTCGTCGGCCAGGATCAGACGATCGGCGTCCCCGTCCAGGGCCACGCCCAGCTGCGCGCCCGCGCGCCGGACCTCTTGCGCCATCCCCTCGGGATGGAGCGCACCGCAGCCGCGGTTGATGTTCCGGCCGTCGGGCGAGACGTTTTGCTCGACGACCTCGGCGCCGAGCTCTCGGAAGACCTGCGGGGCGACGTGGTAGGCGGCACCGTTCGAGCAGTCAACGACGATCTTGATCCCCTCCAGGGTCAGCGCCTTGGGGAACGCGTGCTTGAGGAACTGAACGTAGCGCCCCACGGCGTCGTCGATGCGCACCGCCTTGCCGATGGCGTCGGGAGCGGCCCGCGTCCCGTCGTCGCCACCCCCGATCGCCTCCATGCGGCGCTCGATGTCCGCCTCGACCTCATCGGGCAGCTTGAATCCATCGGCGGCGAAAATCTTGATTCCGTTGTCCTGGTAAGGATTGTGCGACGCGCTGATGACCACGCCGGCGTCGGCGCGCATCGACCAGGTGATGAACGCAATTCCCGGCGTCGGCAGCGGACCCACCAACATCACGTCCGCCCCCGCCGACACGATCCCCGCCTGCATCGCGCTTTCGAGCATGTAGCCCGACAGGCGCGTGTCCTTGCCGATCACGATGCGCCCCCGACGCTCGGCATGCCGGAAGCGCTGCGCCACCGCCTGCCCGAGCCGCAGCGCCATCTCCGCGGTCATTGGATCCCGGTTCGCGACACCACGAATGCCGTCGGTCCCGAAGAGATGTCTCGCGCCGTTTACCATTGGGGTCCCCGCAGTCTAATCGCGGGCGAGGGCGAGCGCGACCTGGACCACGTCGCGGGCGGCGGCGACATCGTGGACGCGTACGGCGGCCGCCCCGCCCAGAATCGCGGCGGTCAGCGCCGCCGCCGTGCCAAACGCCCGTTCCGCTGCGGGCTTGCCGGTGAGCTCCCCGATGAACGCTTTGCGCGAGACGCCCACCATCAACGGAGCGACCAGCGTTGTGCGCAGCGCCCGCAGCCCCCTTAAGAGGGCCAGATTGTGCGCGATACGCTTTCCGAATCCGAACCCCGGGTCGGCCCAGATCTCCTGGCAGCCGGCCGCGCGCGCGGCGTCGATCCTGCCATTCAGCTCGGCCCCAACTTCGGCCACCACGTCGGAAAATGCGACGTCGACCATCATGGTGGCCGGCGCGCCCCGCAGATGGCCAAGGACGATCGCGCCGCCGCTTCCGCCCGCGACGCGCAGGATTTCCGGATCGAGCCGCCCGCCCGAGACGTCGTTGACCACGGTCGCGCCCGCCGCCAACGCCGCCCGCGCCGTCCCGGCTTTGTAGGTGTCGATCGAAATGCGCACGGTTGTCGGCAAACGTCGCCGCAGTCCTTCGATCACGGGCACCACCCGCGCGCGCTCGACCTCCTCGGACACAGGCTCGGCGCCCGGCCGCGTCGACTCGCCCCCGACGTCGACCCAGTCGGCCCCTTCTTGCGCCATCGCCACCCCAGCCGCGACCGCGGCCTCGACCGACCCGAACCGCCCCCCATCCGAAAACGAGTCCGGCGTGCAGTTCAAAACCCCGACGATCAAACACTCCACGACCGCTCTTATATCTCAGGGATCGAAGGCGGGCTCCGCCCGCCGGAGACTTGTTTGCCAAGGAGATCCGGCCTCGGCTCTCGTCGTCCGGGGGGAGCCCGCGAGGGGGGCGCAGCCCCCTTCGCGAAGCGCCGAAGGCGCGCCTAGGCTTTGTCTGGCACCGGCGGGGGAACGAAGATGCTGGGGCGCACCGGCTTCTCGGCTCTGATCACCGCGGCCTGCGCAGGCGCCATCCCGCTCAGCGGCGCATTTCGGGCCAGGCGTCCACCCGCGAAGATGACGTCGATATCGGCATTGTCGACGGTCTCGAACTCCAGCAGCGCTTCGGCCAGGAGCTTGAGCTTGTCGAGGTTTTCCATGACCGCCTTCCGGGCGCGGTCGTAGTTGCCCGTCACGATCGTGCGCACCTCGGAGTCGATCTCGACGGCGGTCTGCTCGCTGTATTCCTTGCCGGCGTCGCCGAAGTCACGGCCCAGGAACACCTCCGCCTCGCGCTTGCCGAAGTGGAGCGGCCCCAGCTTGTCCGACATCCCCCAGTCGCAGACCATCTTGCGCGCGAGATCGGTCGCCGTCTGGATGTCATTCGATGCGCCGGTCGTCAGCTGATGGAAGATCAGCTCCTCAGCCACCCGCCCGCCCATCGCTACGGCGATCTGATCGTTGGCCTGGTCCTTCGACAGGCTCAACCGGTCCTCGGCCGGGAGCTGCTGGGTGAGCCCCAGGGCGCGGCCGCGCGGAATGATCGTGACCTTGTGGATCGGGTCCGAGCCTTTCATCATGCGGCCGACCAGCGCGTGTCCAGCTTCGTGGTAGGCGGTGACCCGCTTGTCGTTGTCGCTGATGACCATCGAGCGGCGCTCCGGCCCCATTAGGACCTTGTCCTTGGCCATCTCGAAGTCGCCCATGTCGAGCTGCGATTTGTCGGCGCGCGCCGCGAGCAGCGCCGCCTCGTTCACCAGGTTTTCGAGGTCGGCGCCCGAGAATCCCGGCGTGCCACGGGCAATCACGTCCAGGTTCACACCCGGACCGAGGGGCGTCTTCTTGGTGTGAACGTTCAGAATACCGGTTCGCCCTTTGACGTCGGGACGTGGCACGACGATTCGCCGATCGAATCGCCCGGGGCGCAGCAGCGCCGGGTCGAGCACGTCGGGCCGGTTGGTCGCAGCGACCAGGATGACGCCGTCGTTCGACTCGAACCCGTCCATCTCGACGAGCAGCTGGTTCAGCGTCTGCTCGCGCTCGTCGTGCCCGCCGCCAAGGCCCGCGCCGCGGTGCCGGCCCACGGCATCGATCTCGTCGATGAAGATGATGCAGGGGGCGTTCTTCTTTCCCTGCTCGAAGAGATCGCGCACCCGGCTGGCGCCGACGCCCACGAACATCTCGACGAAATCCGAGCCCGAGATCGAGAAGAACGGCACGCCAGCCTCGCCGGCGATTGCGCGCGCCAGCAGCGTCTTGCCGGTTCCCGGAGGCCCCATCATGAGGACCCCTTTTGGAATTCGCCCGCCGAGACGGGTGAATTTCTTCGGGTCCTTCAAAAAGGCGATGATCTCCTCGACCTCGTCCTTGGCCTCGTCGATCCCGGCCACGTCGGCGAAGGTCATCTTGCGCTGGTTCTC
>CAAGKR010231966.1_pt1 | contig 14210 bp, 11 predicted proteins | sample 2556971 | NCBI WGS metagenome assembly CAAGKR01 (sample SAMEA5207829, study PRJEB30636) | soil metagenome | biome: forest; feature: boreal; material: soil | place: USA | collected 2011-09 | depth 1 m | reverse complement strand
TGGACGAGCAGGGGGGGGGTATTGTTCCGAGGGAGGGGCGGAGCTCGAACCGCCTGAGCAGACGGTCGCTACCGTGAATCCAGTAACAGACGTAATAGGTGGGGGAGTTGGGAGTGACCAGTGGCGCGGCCGATGCGCTCGTCAGCTCCAGGCTGTCAGCGCCGAGCTGCAGGGGTGGATATGCGTGCATGTCGCGTACGATCGACTGCTCGGCGACGACCCCCACCGCCTGGGCCTGATCGCGGTTCTCCCAATCGGTCTGGACGCGGTTCAACACCAGGAAGCTGGAAAAAATCGTCCCGGAGATGATCGTGGTCAGAGCCATGGTCACGATCATCTCGATTGCTGTGTAGCCGCGCTGCCCAGCCAGCCGAGGGAGCCAAGTCCGCAAGGTCATGGCACAAACGCCCCGCTCGTCAAGCTCACCTTCCCGCCCGATGTATCAGTGGCCGTCACTGTGTACTCGGAATAGTGGGAATTACCGACGATCGGACAGCTGCTAACGGTCCTGACCGTGTATCGGGTCGGCAGCTTGGGATTAACCGTCTCTGTCGTCGTGATAGTAGAGGGAATGCACGGCGCTGCTGATGCCATCAATTGCTCGATCCTGTTGCGAACCAGGCGCTCCTCCGCCACCCTGCGGTCGGCCACTCTCGCGCCCACCACCAGCGTGCTCATGCTGCCCAGCATCACGACCATGCCCACGCCCAAAAGCGCGCTCGCCACAAGCACTTCGACCAGACCAATGCCACGCTGGTCGCGGAGGCCGGCAGAGCTCGTTAGCGTGCTGCTACTTGATCGCATGAACGAGTCCGTACATGGGGGAGATCACCGAGATGGCGACGAAGGCCACGATGAAGCCGATGAAGATCACCAGTCCCGGCTCCATGATCGCGATCATGGACTTGGTACGGAACTCGATCTCACTGGTGTAGTACTGGGCGGCCTGGTCGAGGGTAGCGTCTAGAGTCCCGGTTTCCTCCCCGACGCGGATCATCTGGATTACCAGCGGGGGAAAGAGGTCGGTCTGGCGCAGGGGACCGGCAAACCCCTCGCCCGCGATCATCTGCTCTTGCACAGCGCGCAGGCGCTCCTGGAAAATCAGGTTCCCGGTGGCCTCGATGGTGGTATCAAACATCTGGGTCACGGGGATGCCGGCGTGGGTCATGGTGGAGAAGGTGCGCAGGAAACGCTCGATGATCGAGTAGCGGATGATCTTCCCGAGGTACGGCAGCTTGACGATGTAGCGGTCCCGCCAGCGCTTGCCCTGCAGCGTCTGAAGAAACGAGGTGGCCGCGATGATGGCGGCAGCGAGGCCGATCATGACCTGCCAGCGGTACGTCTCGAAGAATTTTCCAACGTTGAGCAGGATCCTCGTGGTTATCGGTAACTCGGCGCCGAACTCCTGGAAGAGGTGGACGAAGGCCGGCAGCACGAACACCACCAGCACCGTAATCACGGCGAAGGAGAGGACCAGGACGACCGCGGGATAGATCATGGCTCCGCGGATGCGCCGCGCAGCGGTGTCGTCCCTGCCCATGTAGTCGGCGATCTGGTTCAGGACGACGTCGAGCTGTCCGCTAAGCTCGGCGGCGCGCACCATGTCGACGTAGAGACGGTTGAAGATCCGGGGGTGAGTGCTCATCGCCGCCGACAGCGGCCTGCCCTGACCGAGGTCGACCATCATGTCTTGCAGCGCGCCCTTCATCTCTTTAGAGCCGGTCTGCTCATGAAGGACTGCCAGCGCCTCCAGCATGGGCACACCGACCTTCACGAAGGTCGCCAGCTGTCGAGTGATCAGGATTACCTCTGACTTGCGAACCTTGAAGAAGCTGGGGAAGAGTTCGTACAACTTGGCCCGCTGGATCCTGCGGTTGCGCATGTCGACGATGCGGAATCCCTCGTCCCACAACAGCCGCTGAGCATCCTCCATGGTTGGCGCACTCACGGTGCGAGTGGTGCGCGCGCCTTCAAAGGAGTACGCCACCACCCGGTATTTCTGCAGAATCCCCATCAGGACTGAAGGTACACAGAGCGGATCAACTCCGCCATGGTAGTTATGCCCTGGTCGACCTTCGCCACCGCGTCTTGGCGCATGGTAACCATCCCGTCGGCAACAGCCTGCGCTCGAATCTCGGCCTGGGTGGCGCGGTCGGTGATGAGGCGGCGCACGCCGTCGGTCATGTTCAGCACCTCGAACACTCCAACGCGGCCGTGGTACCCCGTACCGGCGCAGTGGTTGCAGCCGGCGCCCTTGAAGAATTGAGCTTCTCTTGGCTCGATGTGGGGTCTGGTTTTCTGGCCTCGTGGTGAGATTGACGGCGCCAGGGCTTCTAGGACAGAAGAGACGGGCGCCGTTGGCGATGGCGCACCTTCATTCACCTGCCACAACTGCTTATGCAGCGTGAGCTCTTCAAAGGTTGGCTCGTGGGGAGTGCGGCAATGCTCGCAGATGCGGCGCATCAGCCGTTGGGCCACGACTCCCACAACCGACGAGGAGATCAGGAAACCCTCGATGCGCATATCCATGAGCCGTTGCAACACGCCAGGAGCATCAATCGCGTGCAGCGACGTGAGCACCAGGTGACCGGTGAGCGCCGACTGGATGGCGATCTCCGCGGTCTCGGTGTCGCGGATCTCGCCCACCAGGATCACGTCGGGGTCCTGCCTCAGGATTGCCTTCAGCCCGTTGACGAACGTGATGTTGGCCATCTTTCGGATCTGCACCTGGTTGAGGTTCTCAAAGGTGTACTCGACAGGGTCTTCGATGGTCATCAGGTTGCGGCCCACGCCGTCGAGCTCACTCACCGCGGCGTACAGGGTGGTGGTCTTACCGCTACCGGTGGGCCCGCTGACGACGATCATCCCGAAGGGGGATTTCAGCAGCCTGCTGAGGTCGTCATACTGGCCGCTCTCGCAGCCCAGCTCGTGCAGAGCCAGGATCGTGCGCTCCTTGTCCAGCAAGCGAAGTACGATCTTCTCGCCCCAGATCGTCTCGACGGTGGCCACCCGGATGTCGACCTGGTGTCCATCGACATCCATCTGGATCTGTCCATCCTGGCTGCGGTGCCGCTCGACGATATCGAGCTCCGCCATGATCTTGAGGCGCGACGCGATCCCGGCCGACAGCGGAAGGGGCAGCGTCAGCACATCGGCGAGCACTCCGTCGATGCGGAAGCGAATCCGGATGCGGTCCTTCTTCGGCTCGATGTGGATGTCCGAGGCGCGGTCGCGCAGGCCCTGGGTGATGAGCAGGTTCACGATCTGTACGACGGGGGCGTTCTCGGCCAGCATGGCCATCTCGGGCGTGAAGGCAGCAACGGGCTGGTCCTGCTTCTCGAAAGCACGGACGAACTCGGCGACTCCCGGCAGCACCTTGTAACGCTGCTGGACCGCGCCCCGCAGCTCGCTCGGCGGCGCCAGCCAGGCGGTCACCTCGGTCCGGGTCATGACCCGGAGCTCGGCCAGCAGGGGGAGGTTCAATGTGTCTGCGGTGGCGACGGTCAGGCCGTTTTCGTCGAGCGTCAGGGGCAGCACCAGGTGTTGGGCGGCATACGCCTCGGGCACGAGGGCCAGGGCCTCTTCCTCGCTGCGCGCCAGGCGCAGGTCCACGGTCTTGACGCCCAGCTGCTCGCCCAGCACTCGCATCAGCTCGCGCTCAGGAACCAGCTTTGAGTCGAGCAGGATCTCGCCGAGGCGGGCGTGGGTCTGATTCTGAATGGCCAGCGCCTGCTCGATCTGAACATCGATGAGCAGCCCCTGCGCGACGAGAATCCGGCCTAGCAGGTCACCGCGGCGCGGCTCTTCTACAAGCGAAATCGGTCGATCTAGTGCCATAAGCGCCGGTCCGTGTAAACCGGCATCCCCTCCTGGATAGCTCCGTGTGTGCAGTTAGCTTAGGCAGCCCCGTCCGCCCCGGTCTATGGGACATATGCCCAAGCGGGGCGCCGGGCGGGGGTCTATGGGCGACTGTCCCATGGCGTCGGCGCGAATACCGAGTTAGGTTAGGCCAGCGTTACTAAACCGGGGCGCAGCGTTGTTGCCCTGGGAAACCTGTCGCAGCATAGGGGAGGGGATTCGATGAATCAGCCGGATGTACTTCGGTACCGCACGGTGCCGGGAATGTGGAGACGCGTTCTCGCGCTTTTGATGAATAACGCCGTAGCCATGCGCGCCGAGGCCAAGCCAGAGAGTCCGGCGGTCGCCGACAGGATCCGGGTCGTGCCCGCCGGCGCGCGCCGCCACCGATACGACATCGACGGCGTCATCGCCATCGATTCCGCTGTCGCACTTCCCGAGCTGGCGATCTTTCGGACCGAGAGCGCAGGGGAGCCCGACCTCATCGTCAACATAGGGCGGATGGGGGGCCTCGGCACCCGGGCCCACGCCACGATCCTGGCCGACGTCGACCACCTGCTCTACCGGGAGCACCTGGGAGGCCTATTCGCGAACTTCAAGATCGAGAACGGCCCTCCGATCACGGTAACAGCGAGCCCCGTGCTGGCCCGCTCCCCCCACGTTCTGTACACCAATGTCGTCGAGGCGCTGCTTCGCTTCCTGATGGTGCGGCGCGGGCGCGTCCTTCTCCACGCCGCCTGTCTCGACCTGTTTGGCGAGGGGGTGTTGCTCTCCGCCAAGACTGACACGGGCAAGACCAGCACCATCCTGCGACTCCTGCACCATCATGGCGGCAGCTTTCTCTCAGACGACATGATCATCGTGGACGAGCACGGGATGGCCAACCGCTATCCCAAGCCCCTCACGATCAGCGCCCACACCCTGCGCTCGGTCCCGAGCAACCGGCTCGGCCTCCGCCAGCGTGCCGTGCTCCAAATCCAGAGCCGCGTGCACTCGAAGTCCGGCCGCGGCATCGGCCAGTGGCTGGCCAGGTCAAACGTCCCGATCATGTCCATTAACTCGCTGGTGCAGATCGTGATACCCCCGCCGAAGTACATGATCACCGACCTGGTCTCTTGCGAGATCCACCAGCAAATCAAGATGAGCCGCTTCTTCCTCATCGAGCGAGGGCCGCGTCTGGTCTCCTATCCCACCCACGAAGAGGCCCTCGAGGTGCTGCTTAGCAACACCGAAGATGCCTATGGTTTCCCGCCCTATGCCCAGCTCGCGCCCAAGCTCGTCATCGGGGGCGACGACTATGACGAGCTCCGGCGCGCTGAGAAGGAGATCCTGGCCAAGGCGCTGAGTTCGGTCTCGATCACCCGGGTCCGGCTTGACGACTTCAGCTGGGACGAGGTCATTATCGCCTCCCAGAACGGGAATGGGGTCCATGCCAACGGAAACGGGGCTCATCCCAACGGGAACGGCACTCACGCCAACGGAAACGGGGCCCATTCGCTGGAAGGAGAAAGGCTCGACCCCCTGAGTGACACCCTGCCAGTAATCGCCCCTGAGACGGACTCGGTTACCGGCTAGAACCATGCGGGTCGCCAAGTTTGCGCGCCAGGGCCAGAGAAGTCTGGCGCGCCTTGGCAACCCGGCAGGGCACCGGTGGCTCACGCTGGTAGCGGCGACCATTGTGCTCGTGGTGGGCGCAATCATGCGCCTCCTCGACGTCAACCAACACGGTTTCAACGCCGACGAGGCGGTCTACGCCGGCCAGACGGCGGCCCTCGCCGGCCGCCAGGATTTCGCAGCGCTGTTCGGCGTCTTTCGCGCCCATCCCCTGCTGGTGCAGTTCGTGACGTCGGTCCTTTTTCGCCTTACCGGGGTCAACGACGTTGCCCCACGCTTCCTGGCGGTGGGGGCCGGCCTGGCACTGGTCGCGGTGACTGGGCTACTTGCCGCCGCCGTCCGGGGCAAGGTCGCCGGGATCGTCGCGATGACCCTCGTCGCCGTCTCCGCCTACCCGATCACGGTCTCCCGCCAGTTCTTGCTCGACGGGCCGGAGGCTCTGTTTGTGGCACTGAGCCTCTTGTTCCTCGTCCTGTACCTAAGAAAGCCGGCGCGGCTCACGCTCTACTCCGCTGCCGTCGCCGCCGGACTGGCGTTTCTGTGCAAGGAGACGGCGATCCTGATGATCCCCGCGATCATGGTTTTCTTTGTGACCGTCCCGGGCATCCGGGTCAGGTTCCGCGATGGCGTCGCATTCGTGGGCGTCTACCTGGTCACGATTTCGCCCTTCCCCCTGTCACTGCTGCTCGGGGGCGGCACCAAGGTGGCTCAGCAGTTCCTGGTCTGGCAACTCTTCCGCCGGCCGAACCACGATGCGAGCTTCTACCTGACGTCGATCCAGAGCGTGGGGATGCCACTCCTGGTCCTGGCCGGGCTGGGCGCTGCCGTCGCCATCTGGCGCCATCGACCCGTCGACGTCTTGATGGTGTTGACGATCGTGGTCATCGGCGGTTTTTACGAGCTCTGGCCCGTCAAAGGTTTCCAATACCTCCTGCCCCTCATCGCACCGGTCGGAGTGCTCGCGGCCGAGGGCGCCCTGGCCGTAGGAAAGGTCGTGAGCCGGGTCCTGGCCGGGCGGGGCGAGCCACGGCTCCGATGGAGGGAGGCCGATGCGACCGTCGCCCTGTTCGTCCTGGTGACCTTCCTGGTGGCCTCCGCCATCCCGGCGCTCAGTGCCCATCAGCCGGTGACGATCACCGCGGCTGCCGCCTCCGGTGCCTCCGCCTCCGCCGCTGTCGCCGATGCCTCTGATGAAACCGACTTGTCAAAGAGTGGCTCGAGCGCGTTCCTCGCCGGTTCGGGCGGGCTCGAGGGAGGTCGCCCTGCCGGCCAGTGGATCGGCATCCATACCCTCCCTGGTTCCCGCTTCCTCACGATCGGGCCGTCCTTTGCCAACGTGATCGCCTTCTACGGCCTGCGGCAAGCCCGGGGGCTGAGCGTCAGTGCCAACCCTTTGCGCCGCAACCCGACCTATGATCCGACCGACAACCCCGACCTTCTCATCCGGACCGGCGCCGTCCAGTACATCGTTTTCGACGCCTTCTCGGCCAACCGGACGCCTTTCTTCGCCAAAAAGCTGCTCTCACTGGTCAAGAAGTACAACGGGGTCAAGGTCTATAGCGGTTACGCGGAGACCGCGTCAGCCGGAGGTGCCGGCCGCAAGCCGGTCGTCGTCGTCTACCAGGTGCACAGATGACGCGCTCCTCACGGGCCATCCGGGTCCTTCCGGTCGTCGGGATCGCGGCAGCCCTGGCTTCGGTTCCACTCTCAGCCGCGGCTGCGGCCCCCTCGCCACAGAGGCCGGCAACCGTTCCACCGCCAACCGCCTCGACCTCGGGTCCGGCCGTGGTGGCAGGCGGTGCGGCCGCCAAGATCAAGCACGTCTTTGTCATCATCCAGGAAGGACACACGTTCGATAGCTATTTCGGCACCTATCCCGGAGTCAACGGGATCAACGGAAGCGCCGACGGCATGACCCATATCACGACCCCCCATTCTGTGCCTCTCGATGCCAGCGTCATGGCGGCGCGTAAGGCCTTCGATAGCGGCAACATGGACGGCTTTGCGCAGCCCGGGCCCTTCAAGTACTACGACGGCTCTGACCTGAAGAGCTACTGGGAGCTCGCCCAGCACTACACCCTGATGGACGACTTCTTCTCATCGGCCATGGGTGGCAGTCTTGAAAACCACCTTTACCTCGTGGCCGGCCAGTCGGCAACAGTCCAGCAGCGACAGAGCCCGAACGGCTACCAGCTGCCCACCATCTTCGACCGGCTTGACAGCGCGAAGGTCAGCTGGAAGTACTATGTCGGCGGCTTCGACCCCAAGCTCACCCACCAGCGCCTGACCCAGGACGCCAGCTTCATCCCCCAGGTGGTCAGGGTGCCGATGCTGGGATGGCCGTCGTTCGCCGACCCGGCGCGGCAGGCGCACTTCGCGGATCGCAACTCTCTCTATCCCGACCTTTCGGTGCCAGACAACGTGGCCGCGGTCAACTACATCGTCCCCGGTGGGGATTCAGAGCGGCCACCGGCTGCGGTCAGCACCGGCCAGGACCGCACCGCGGGCATGGTCGACGCGATCATGCGTAGCCCGGTGTGGTCGAGCTCCGCAATCCTGCTGACCTGGTCGGATTGGGGCGGCTTTCACGATCATGTCGCGCCGCCACAGGTCGACGGGGACGGGTATGGCTTCCGGGTACCGATGATGGTGATCTCGCCCTATGCCCGTGCGGGTTTCGTTGACCACACGACGGGCGACTTCGCATCCGTCCTCAAGTTCATCGAGCGGCTCCATGGGCTGGCGCCGCTCACAACCCGCGACGAGCAGGCCTCGGATCTACTGTCGGCGTTCGACTTCAAGCAGGCCGCGCAGGAGCCGGTGGTGCCTTCTTTCAGCTCTGACGCCCTAGTTCCCATGAGCGGATTCAAGCCGTCGGTCGTCCTGACGGCATACGCATTGGTCGCAATCGCCGCCCTGGTGCTCATCGGGGTGGCTACGAGGAGAGTGGTATGGCGCACATGAAGATCCGTAATCTGGTGCTTGTGGGGGCCTGCGTGATTCTCTTTGTCGCCATCGAGGTGTTGTCGCTGAGCCACCAGACCCGGAGGCCATTGGATTCTGCCGGTGCCGAGGGCGCGGCCGGCGCTTGCGGGGCCGCGGCCAGCCCCAGCTCCAGCCCCAGCCCGGTGGCGTCGATCTCTCCGCTCGCTCACCCGTCGGAAAAGCCGGACGTGTTGACCCACCCCGCTCCGCTCATCTCCCCGGCTCCGTCCCCGACGCCATCCTCGGCGCCCCTTACCCCGCCTTCACCCTGCCCTTCCCCAATCGGGGGACTTGACGCCACCCAGGTGAACCTTGGCTCCGGGGCACCCGCCAAGCCGACCATAACCCCGGACCTGAGCTTGACCTTGCCGCCACCGACACTGGCGGGCCTCCAAGTTACGGTCTCTGTGGCGCTCAAGTCCAAGGAAGCCCCGATTGCCGGCGCCAGCCTGACGCTTGGGGTCAACGGTCAGAACCTGGTCCTGCAGACTGACGCCCAGGGTACAGTCGTCTACAGCCTCCGACGGGACACGCCGCCCGGGACGTACCCGGTGACCGGCTCCTACTCAGGGGACTCCGTCCACAGAATCCTGCCGGCCAATGCCACCGGTGAGTTGATCGTGCTGCCCAGGATTGGCACCGCGATCTCCCTGTCCCTCCCGCCGGCCACGATGTTCGACCAGGAGGTGCCGATCTCTGCCGTCCTCAGCGCAGGCGGCGTGCCCCTCGCGGGCGACACGCTGAACGTCTCGATCGATGGCGTCCACAAACTGGACCTGATCGCCGACCCGAACGGCGCGGTCACCTACAAGCTCAGCCGCGGCACTCCCCCCGGGGCGCATACCATCGGCTTCACCTATCACGGTAATCAGAAGATCGGCATTGCGCCGGCTACGGCCTCGGGAACGATCACCATCCTGCCGCCGATCAAGACCTGGATTGGCCTGTCTCTGCCTCAGCCGACCAAGGCGGGCCAGAAGATGACCCTGACGGCGAGCCTGCAGAGCGACAACGGACCCCTGCGCCGGCACGCGGTGCACATCTCCATCGATAGCAAGCCCACGCTGGGGTTGATCACCGACGATTCTGGCAACGCTCACCTGGACATCAGCCGCTCGACACCGGCCGGCACCTACACGATCGGGGCAGAGTTCCAGGGCGACCGTCCCACCGGCCTCTCGCCCAGCTCCAGCACGGGGACCATGACGATCCTGCCCCTGAGTTTCAACGTGCAGACCATCCCCGCCATGGCGGGAGTCCTGGTCCACGTGGACGGTGTGGCGGCCATGACGAATCCCGACGGCGTGGCGACCCTGCCGGTGGCATCCACAGGGGATCACAACCTCTCCGTCGACGCTCCTGACCTTGGCCCGGGTGTCCATTCCCAATTCGCGCGCTGGTCAGACGGGGTGACCACGTCAAGCCGCCCCCTCCGGATGCTCGCAGACGCCGGGCTCTACGCGACCTTCTCCAGCGACTACCTCACCAAGCTCCGGTTCATCGACGGCAACGGGGGACCGGTGGACACCAAGAAGCTCACCTCGGTCACGCTGGGCGGACCCGAGGGGGCCACGATCGCTTTGCGACCTCCCTACGGCCCGATCTGGCTGCACGTCCCGGCGCCGTCTCGCGCGGTCCTGGATGGCGCGGGAACGATCCAGAAGTTCTCCGTCGCCTCCGGGAAGTTTGAGGGCATCTCGGTGATCAACCGGGGCGATGATCAGTACCTCCCCCACGCCAGCGGCGACTGGCCCATCAAGCTTCGAATCTACTCTCTGAACATCCACACCCGGCACCCATTGGTCGGTGGCGGCATTCCCACCGAGGTCGCGGTGGTGCTCCAGAGTGGCCGCCGGCTGACGGCTCCCCTCGATTCCGGCGGCAGCGTGACCTTGCAGAGCCTTCCGCGCGGAAACTACACCGTCAGCGTGCCCCACACCAAGCTGGCTGCCGAGTTCACCTTGTCCCTGACCCGTAGCCAGGACGTGACGATACCAGTGATCAGCAAATTGGAGATCGCGTTATTGCTGGGGCTGCTCGCACTCTTGGCCGGGCCGCTGATCCTGCTGCCGTCCCGCCGATGGCTAGTGATGGTCCACCTGCTCCAGAGCATCCACAGCTAGACACTCAGCTTGCGACTTCGGGCCTCGGCCGTACTGTTCTCTTTGGCCATCGCGGCATGCGGAACCAGCGGGCAACAATCGCACCCTACCCCCCCGGTCAAGGCACCCTCGCCGCCTCCCGTGACCGCCAGGCCTTTGGCCAACGTCTACGTCCACTATTACCTGTGGTGGACAGCTGTGCACTGGCGCTCGAAGCTAGGGCCCTCGTACCCCTATGGCAAAATCCCGCCGCCCCGGCCAGGTTCGATCAGTAGTGCCGGCTGTCAGCCGACGGTGCAGTTCTCCGGCGCGACCATCGTCGATCTTCCCACCGAGGGCCTTTACGACCAGGACTTGGCCGCGACGTACGATCGCCACATCGCTGCCGCCGCGGCTGCCGGGATCAGGGGATTCCTCGCCAGCTGGCAGGGCAGCGGCCAGGCCAGCCAGGACCCCGGTGCCGGGGGATACGACCGGCGGCTCGAGCTACTCGTCAGCCGCGTCAACGCCTACAACAGCACCCACAGTCGACATTTCGGGCTGGGGCTGGCCCTGGCCGCCTTCGGCGACTACAACCGCAGCGCGGCCAACATCACAGGCGACCTGGCGTACTTCAGCCAGCGCTATGGCAAGGATCCGGCCTTCAAGAACGATTACAGCGACAAGCCGCTCGTGATGTGGCTCGACAGCCGCAAGTACAAGATCGAGACCGTGCGAGACGTGAGCGCCGCGGCCAGGCCATCCGTTTACCTCGTTGGCGACGAGACCGCGGCGTCCTGGCCCCGCGACGGCGCCTGGCTTGACGCCAGCTCGTACTACTGGTCGACTCAGAATCCGCAAAGCAAGTTCTCTCGGTCGTCGATCACGTCGCTGGCTGACGCGGTCCATGGCGCCGGCAAGGCTTGGTTGGCGCCCTTCACCGCCGGCTACAACAAGGAGCTTGCCGGGGGCGGCTGTGTTCCTCGCAACGGCACGCGCACGCTTGATGATATCTGGGCCATGAACGCCACCAGCCACCCCGACGGCTGGTTTGGCATCAGCTGGAACGAATTCGTCGAGAACACCTACCTCGAGCCGAGCCAGGCATACGGCACGACCTACCTCGACGAGCTCCAGCGCCTGATCAGCGCCGGCTAGAGTGAACAGCTTTCGAGATTTAGCGACACTTGGGAGCTAACCACGTGTACGGTGGGCGGCCAAGGTCTGGGTGTTCAAAAACTCAAAGGGAGGTCCGCGCGTGAGTAAGGATGATCTGCTGTTCAGGCATCGTCAGCGGCCTTTCGCAAGAGCCGGCGCAGTTGGGGTCAGCCAAGCCTGCCGGGAGATTGGGGTTCCACCGCTAACCTACTACCGCCGGAAGGGGCAGGTGGAACGAGAGGGGCCACGAAAACTGACCACTCTGCGGGCAGCCACGGAGGACCGATCATGATCAACAAGAAGGGGGGGTCTCCCCCGCGCTCGCGTCCAGGAGATCAAGCTCCTGGTCGCGGAGATGAAGCGGCTGGGCCGCGACGACCTCGTCTAGCGGAAGCCAATCGCAACCGTCAACCGCGTGCCGACTTCCTCTAGTAGGCTTTCGGTCATGCCCGGAGAGACCATCACCAGGACGGGGGAGAAGCCCTCGATCAAGTTCGGTACCGACGGCTGGCGTGGGATCATCGCTGACGATTTCACCTTCCAGAACGTGCGCTACGCGGCCCAGGGGATCGCCAATTTCCTGCGCCGTAAGCCCAATCCCCGCGTCGTCATCGGTTTCGACTGCCGCTTCTCCGCCGAGAACTTCGCCGCCGAGGTGACGGGGGTGATGGCGGCGGCAGGCATCCACACCTACCTCACCGATGCTCCCTCGCCGACCCAGGTCAGCTCCTGGACCATCCTCGACAAGAAAGCCGACGGCGCCGTGGTGGTCACCGCCAGCCACAACCCAGCTGAGTTCTCTGGCATCAAGTACAAGCCCGAGTACGCCGGCTCGGCCTCACCCGAGGTGGTCGCCGAGCTGGAGTCGGAGATCGCCGCGGTCATCGACACCGGCGGGGTGGAGCTGAGTGACCTCGAGCAGGCGACCCGGGAGGGCCTCGTGGAGGTGGTTGACCCCCGGCCCTCCTACCGCGCCCAGCTGGCGCGGATGGTCGACCTCGAGGCGCTCAGGGCCGCCGGCCTCAAGGTGCTGCACGATCCCATGTACGGCTCGGGCTCCGGCTATGTCGTGGACCTCCTCTCCGGCGGCAAGACCGTCGCCGAGCAGGTCCGGGCAGAGCGCAACCCGGGGTTTGGGGGAATCCACCCCGAACCCATCCCGGAGAACCTAGAGACCACCCTGGAGCTGATGCGCCAGGGCGACTACGACCTCTGCATCTGCACTGACGGCGACGCCGACCGCGTCGGCATCATCGACGAGACCGGGCGCTTCATCAACCAGCTTGAGGTTTTCGCGCTGCTGATGGACTACCTGATCGGGACCCGTGGTGAGAAGGGCCCGGTGGTGCGTACCCTGACCAGCACCTCGATGGCCGACCGGCTGGCCGAGATCTACGGCGTCGAGTGCCACGAGGTCAGGGTCGGCTTCAAGTACGTCGGTCCCCTGATGACGTCGATCAACGCGGTCATGGGCGGCGAGGAGTCAGGCGGCTTCGGGTTCCGCGGCCACATCCCCGAGCGTGACGGCATCCTCGCCGGGCTGTATTTTACGGAGATGATCGTCCGCCGCCACAAGCCGTTGTCCCAGATCCTCGCCGAGCTGTTCGAGAAGGTCGGTCCCCACGCCTACAACCGACGCGACGTCCGCGTCCCCCGCGAGGGCTACGACGACCTCAAGCGGCGCATCTACGAGCGCTTCGCCGCCAGCAAGCCCACCGAGATCGCCGGCCGCAGGGTGGTGCGGGTGCGCGACGACGACGGCTTCAAGTTCTACCTCGAGGATGGCAGCTGGACCCTGGTCCGCTTCAGCGGCACCGAGCCCCTGATCCGGGTCTACAGCGAGGCGCCCAGCCAGGAGGAGGTCAAGGCGCTGATCGAGGCCTTGATTCAGGTCCTGGGGGTGAAGCCATGACCGAGGTGGGCGAACCGGCGACCGGGAAGGTGCGCACCGTGCACGACCTGCGTGTCGACAAGCCCTGGGGCTACGAGCTTCGCTTCGCCATCACCGACCGCTACCTGGGCAAGGTCATCCACGTCAACAAGGACCAGGCCCTCTCGCTCCAGTACCACGAGGCCAAAGACGAAACCCTGCTGATGACCGAGGGCGTCATGGACCTCGAGCTGGCCCGCGAAGACGGCGTCATGGAGACCCACCGGATGACGGTGGGGGACTGCATCCGGATCGTCCCCGGGCGCAGGCACCGTATGGTTGCGGTCGAGGACTGCGAGTTCTTCGAGGTGTCGTCGCCCGAGATCAACGACGTCGTCCGCCTTGAGGACCGCTACGGCCGGGAGGGGACCACCGCTGGCTGAGGCCGCCGTCGAGGAGGCTCGCCGAGCCAGCACGCGCTACCTGCGCTACCTCGCGGGCCTGGTCTTCCTGCTCGGTATCTTCGAGCGCTCGGACCTGCTGTCGCCGCACGGCGTGGCCCTGCTGGTGGTCGGAATAGGGGTTTTTCGCGGTCCTGGGCCTGGCGGCGACATGGGCCAGGTCGACTCCGAGGTGTAGAGCGG
>CAAGKR010245428.1_pt1 | contig 14216 bp, 9 predicted proteins | sample 2556971 | NCBI WGS metagenome assembly CAAGKR01 (sample SAMEA5207829, study PRJEB30636) | soil metagenome | biome: forest; feature: boreal; material: soil | place: USA | collected 2011-09 | depth 1 m | reverse complement strand
TGGAACACCATCCCGACGTCGCGTCGCGAGGGACGCAAACGCGTGACGTCGTTGCCGTCCAACCGGATGGAGCCACCGGTGGCCAACTCCAGCCCGGCGATCATGCGCAGCGTGGTGGTCTTCCCGCAGCCCGACGGGCCGAGCAGGACAATCAGCTCCCCCTTTTCGATCGACAGATCGAGCCCGCGTACGGCGTGCGTCCCATCGCCGTAGATTTTTTGCAGGCCTTCGAGCACCAGAAAGGTCACGTGCTCCTCTTGTGGGACGTGTAGACATGAAGCACGGTCGAGACCAGCGTCAGCCACAGCGCCCAGCGGAGGCGCCCTTCCCGCCAGAGGGGCATCACGTACAGCGCCAAGCCCGACACGAGCCCGCCGATGGCCACCCGATCGAGAGCGACGATGAAGCGGCTGGCGGGGTTACTGTTTGATGGTCCCAAACGTGACTCCGCGCAATAGGTGTCGACGCACCAATACCGTGAAGAGCACGATCGGCGCCACGAAAATCATCATTCCCGCAGCGATCTGTGGCCAGGGAACGCCCTCGATGTTGCCTTGCAGCCCGGCAAAGTAGACGGGTACGGTCCTGGCCTCGTAGTTATTGAGGGTCATGGCGAAACCGAATTCGTTCCACGACGAGATCAGGCAGAACACGCCCGTGACCGCCATTCCGGTCGCCGCCTGAGGAACGATGACGCGCACGAAGGTCCGCAGCCGCGAGTATCCGTCGACCAAGGCCGCCTCCTCGAACGCGCGCGGGATCTCGTCCACGAAGCCCTTCATCAGCCACACCGCCAACGAGAGGTTGAAGCTGGTGTACAGCACGACGAGGCCAACGTGCGTATTCTCGAGACCAAACCACCGGTACATCACCAGCACGGGCACCACCACCGCGAGCGGCGGCAAGAAGCGGGTCGACAGGATGAAGAACAGCCAGTCCTTGGTGCCTGGAATCTTGAACCGCGAAAATCCGTAGGCGCAGATGGTTCCGAGGCACACCGCCGCCAACGTCGATAGGACACCGATGATGATGCTGTTGCCAAGGTAATGATAAAAATCGTGAGGCGTTCCCGCCACCGGCTTGGATAGGTTGCGGTAGGCGTCGAGCGTGGGTGCGAACCGAACCGACTCCGTCGGTTGCTCGTCGCCCCGGGCACCTGCTTCCGCCCAGGGGATGAACTTCGCGTGGGCGCTGATCGTGTCGTCGTAGGTCTTGACCGACGTGAGCGCGAGCCACGCCAGGGGAAGCGTGGCCATCACGAAGTACGACAGGATGACGACCGCGCGCAGAAGTCTCACGGCGCTACGCCTCGACCTTCCCCTGCCGCCGATTGAGGCTATCGATGTAGCGCACGAAGATCGTCGCGACGGCGATGACCGCCACCAAGATCACGACGCCATAAGCGGAGCCAAGGCCGACTTTGTAATCGCGAAACACCACCTGATAGATGCGCGCCGAAAGCGTCTGAGTCGACGCGTCGTTGGGGCCGGTGATGGCCATGACCAGGTCGAACTGTTTGAGCGCGTCGGTCGCCCGCAGGAGCACCGCGAGCCCCAGCAGGGGCGCACACATCGGCAAGGTGATGGTTCGAAAGACCATCCAGCGACTGGCGCGGTCGATCTCGGCCGCCTCGTAGATGTACTTCGGAATGGCGTTCAGCCCGGCCAATGAAATCAACATCATGAATGGCGTCCACATCCAGACGTCGACCAGCAAGATCGACACCAGTTTCAAATCGTCGTCGGTCAACCATTGCGGTTGAGGCAGGTGCAGAAACGCCAGCAACTGGTTCAACACGCCGTAATTCCCGTTCAAGATCAGGTTCCAGAACAGCGAAAGCACCACCGGGCAAAGCATCATCGGAATCAGCAAGATCGTCAGGATGACGGGCTTACCGGGCACCTGATCGCGCAGGGCCAGCGCCAATCCGAATCCCAGGATCAATTCGACGGAGACGGACAGCAACACGAACAGCGCCGTCAGCGTCAACGCGTTTGCGTAGCGCGCTTCGCTGAACAGCACGGTGTAGTTGTGCCCGCCGATGTTCCGGACAGCCCCACCGGACAAATCGGCGTTGGTGAAGCTCAGGTAGATGTTGAAGACGAGCGGAAAGAGGTTCATGGCCAGAAGCAGAATCAGCGCCGGCGCCACGAACCCCCAGCCCAAAAGGCGCGACTGGGCCGGTCCAGGCCTTGCGCGGTCTTCATTGCGGCTCATCCTCGCCACCTTGGCACCTTGCCACCTCGCCCATCCGCCGCCGTCTACGGCGTGGCTTGCTGGAAGATCCTTTCGTGCTCGGCCGCCATCGCGGTGAGAGCATCTTTCGAGGACTTCTTGCCGTCGAGGGCCTCGCCGAGCTGTTGCGCGGTGGCGGCGATGAGCTCGTTGTAGACCGGTAGGTTCCAGAAGTCCGTGGCGATGTCCAGCGACTCCGCGAACGCGGCGTTGTACGGGCTCGCCTTCTTGAATTCGTCGCTCTTCAAGATCTCCGCGTTCGCGGTGAACCCGCCCGGCTTTTGCACCCATTGTTTCTGGGTATCGAGCTGCAGGAACCAGGCGATGAGCTTCTTCGCCAGCTCCTGCTGGGCAGCAGGCACCTTGGTCGAGATCGAAAATCCCTGGCCTCCCAGGCTCGAAAACCGGCGATCCCCTTGTTTGGGCATCGCGAAGAACCCGACCTTGCCGGACATCTTCTTGGCCAGGTCCGGGAAGAAGGCAAAGTAGTTCATCAGCATCGCGGATGAGTTGTTGACGAACGGCTCCAGTGCCTCGCCGTAGCCGAGCTTGCTGCCCCCGGGCGGCGCGTACTTGAGCAGGCCCTTGAAGAAGTCCAGGGCCTTGACGGCATCCGGAGAATCGAGAGCACCCTTGACCTTCAGCGTCTTCGCGTCGCCCCAAGAGCCGCCGAACGCGTACAGCACCTGCTCGAATCCCATGACGATGTCGTCGTAGCCGCGACCCGTGACCAGGACGTTCCCATAACGCTTCTTGTCGGGCCGTGTGAAGAACTCGGCGATGGTCTTGAGCTCGTCCCACGTGCGCGGAACCGCGAGCTCCTTCTTGTACTTCTTCTTGAAGGCCGCCTTTTCAGCTGGATCCTCGAACCAGTCTTTGCGGTACGCCCATCCCATGGCATCGGTCTCGGCCGGCGCCCCGTAGTAGTGCGCGGAGCCCGTGGGGTACTCCGCGAGGTACCTGACCGCGACGGGGTGCAAAGTCTTGATGTCGACCGCCGACGGAAGCCAGCTCGTCAAGTCGACGTAGAGACCCTTGGTCGCGCCTCGCCCCAACCATTGGCTGTCGCCGACAACGATGTCGAACGCGGTCTGGCTCTTGCCGAACTCCTGGAACACCTGATCCTGAAAATTGGCCCACGGGATCTGGTGGACCTTGACCTCGACATTCTCCTTCTGGGCGAAGGCGCTCGCCAGCTCTTGCAATCCATCGGCGGGCGCCCACTGGGCCCACCAGATGGTGAGCGACTGCTTCGCCGCGGGCGCGGGCGTCGCGGGCGCGGAGGCAACCTCGGGGGGCTGCGCCTTCTGGCACCCAACCGTCAGGGCAAAGGTGATTGAGCAGGCAATACCCGCCAGAACCGAGGAGGTCACAACTGGTCTCTTTGCCATTGAGGGCCCTTTTGGTTGAAGGTCGCCGGGGACAACAGACACCTTCGCGAATACATCTCGTGAGGGCCGCACCGGATGCCGATCTCGGGGGAGTATCTTCGCGCCGGGGCCAACCCGTCAAGGCGATCCGTCATCTGGAGTCTCGACCGCCTGACGACGAGCAACGCAGCCAGTGCGTCGGATCGGCATCCCAGCCCTGGCCGAAATTCTGACTTGAGGCACTAGTATTGGGGAATGGTCGCCCAGATATTCCTGAATTGCACCAGGTCGAGGTGGTCCTGAAGCCCAAGCGGCTGCGGGCCCGGGGCATCGGGTATCCCCGCTTGCGTGAACCCTCCGGACGGATTCAGATCCACGTTCAGCTGAACGAGCTTGCCGTTTAAGGCCACCCGCACCATGACGGCGTCCTTGGTCTTCGTGCCCGTCGCGTCCCACACCGATCCCTGGAACTCGATCTCGTACGTGTTCCAGATCAGATATTGGTAGCACGCGACCACCAATGGCGGCGAAACCTTGTAAACGGCGCCGCAGCCATCAATGAGAGGCGGCAACTTAGACGTGTCGAGAATCTGCATCTCGTAAGCGCTCTTCAAATAGACGCCGCTGTTGCCCTGTTTCTGGACATCCGTGGTGTTGGAGGGGTACACGGGGGTCATGTATTCGACGTGAACGCACAGGTCGCTGAACTTCATGTCGCTCTGGACTTCGGTGGCTTGCCCCGTTCCGGAGGGAACCACCTGCATCGCCCCACCGGCAACCAGCATCCATGTAATCGGTGTACCGGGCATGTCCTCTTTGTGCCAACCGGCGAGGGTCGTGCCGTCGAAAAGGACGATCTTGTCGGCCGCCGCCGGGGTGGCGAACGACCACAGGTCGGTCGTCGTATCGTGAACCCAGTTGCACCCGGTTGCCGCCGTCGCGCCGCCCGCGCCCACTGCCCCACCCGAACCCACCGCGCCGCCCGTGGCGACGGCTCCGCCCGAGCCCCCCGTTTGGGACCCCCCGGTTCCGACCGAACCGCCCGCGCTCGATCCGCCCGAGCCGACAACCGTAGAACCGCCGGAGCCGCCAGCGGTAGATCCGCCCGAACCAGAGCCCACCGCGCCGCCTGTCCCCTGGCCGATCGAGCCTCCAGATGCCATGACGCCACCCGAGCCGGACCCAACGGAGCCGCCAAGCGACGTAGCCGACCCGCCCGTCCCCGCACCGGTTGAAGCGCCAGACGAGCTGCCGCCATTTCCCGTGCCGGTCGTGGTATCCGGAGGGCTCGCCGGCGTACACGCTATCGTCGCGACGCCGAGACCCAAGAGGGTGAGGGTGACGGTGACCAACGAGGCGCGGACGAGAGTTACCTTATTAGGGCTACGCGAATTATTAGGGCTATGTGAGCTCGTCATGAAGAACCTCATTGAAGAACCTGGATGAGAAGGTTGCGGTAGTAAACTTCGGCCTGTTCGGCTTGCCAGGCCATCGGCCCTGACGTGACCGGGGCCCCGGTCGAGTCCATGACCCCTAGAGTCCTGTTCACGATGTGTCCGTTGACGGTGTAGGTAGCGACGCCGGCATCGACCTGCAGAAGACACGTGTTCCAATCCGACCCAACGCCGGTGGAGGCGTCCGGACCCACGCCCGGCATCTCGAAATTGGCGCTGCGCAGGACCTCAGTCAAACCCCCAACGATGGTCGTCGAGACTCCGCCGCTGGCGATCTCCTCGAATTGATACGGATTGGTTTTTCCGGGCACTACGGGTGACTGACACTCTGCATAAAGAGCAAAGATATCTCCGGTCGTGCCCCACTTGTTCTGAAACTCGATGGATGATGGCCAGACCTTGGTCTTGTCGCCGTGGATCTGCCAGACCAATCCAGCATCACGCGGGTATAAGGTCAAATCCAGCCCCTTGCCCGTCGAGTCGAGCGCGAATTTCTTGGTGCCCCATTTGTAGTCCCACCACAGATTGTATTTGCTGTAAGACGCGACCGTTTGCATCAGATAATGAACCTGGATGGACTGATCCAGCTGGTCGGGGTAAACGTGGATCGTTCCGTTCTCGGGCTTGAAGACGAGGATCGCGTCGGCCGGCGCGAGGAGCGTGCTCGCCGAATTATTATTTGTAGAGGTCGCCATGTAGACATTGAAGCCGGTGAGATCCGTGCCGTTGAAGAGGTCGACGATTGGGGGGCCCCCAGCCGCTCCGCCGGCCCCGGCGCTGCCGGAGACCGCGCCGCCCGATCCGGTCGCGCCAGTCGCGCCGGCCGCGCCACCTCCGGAGCCGGCAGGGCCGCCCCCGGCCGCGGAGCCTCCCGCAGAATTTCCCGTCCCGGCCGAACCGCCGGACGCCGCAAGGCCGCCCGTTCCCGTTCCTGCGGCTGCTCCCGTTCCTCCAGCGCCCGAGGCTGCCGCGCCACCCGTCCCCTGGGAGACCGTGCCGCCAGAGCCAACGCCGCCCGATCCCGAATTGGTGACGCCACCCGTTCCCGGTACAGCTGTCCCGGCCGAGCCACCGCTCCCAGGACTGCCGCCCGCCTGCGCCGTGCCCCCTGTTCCGCCCGGTTGGCTGGCTCCGTTCGAGCAGCCGATCGCGCCAAACGCGCCGAGCGTGGCCGCTCCAATGGCGATCCCGAACACGAGCTTCGAGCAGAGATCAGCCGCAACACTACGGATTGTGCCCCGCATCAGAACAGAATCCTAGAGCACGAATAATTAGGCAAGCTTAAAGCACATCCGCGCGAACGGCGTTATCGGCGGAAGCCCCCCATCAGCTGGTGCCGGCGCAGATTGCCGGCCCGCAGGCGGGTCCCCCGGTCGTTCCCATGTACGAACAGCCGCCGCTCACGCACTCCCAAGCGATCGAGCATGGGAAGCCGACGAGCGTCGCGATCCCTAGGCACAGTCGCGGCGACAAGGAACGCACGAAGATTTATTTTACATTAGTCACTGAAGCGCAGTCAGTGAGGTCGCGAAGGCGGTAGCGGTAGAGGATTGCAATCTGCCCGGTTGATAATGGAATGGTTTCAGTGCTCCGCATCACACGTCGTCACGATGGCGTTTCGCCGCGGTTGCAAGAGTGTTGTAATTGGAGGCGGCTTTCTTCAGAATATCGCCGCACTTCGAAGATGTATATTCGACCTTCGTGCCGCGAAGCTGGCGGACCGCGCCGAAACTCTGATGCGTGAGGGGGATAAATGGGTTTGACCAACAACAGAATCTGCTGGCGAACGCTCCGGGACAAGCACCTCCTCGATTCCCCGCGGTGGGCCGCAGTCGTCGCGGTTCTGGGCTGGTGCCTCGTAAGCTGCGGGAGCTCGTCGCCAGCCAAACCCGATGGCGGGGCGACCGGAGCCGGCGGAAAAATAGACGGCGGCGCAGCGGGCGCGGGCACGGGCGGTCAAGCCGGCGCGGGCACAGGCGGAGCCGTTGGAGGGTCGAGCGGCTCCATGGGCTTCGCCGATATCGGGAAGGCCTGCACGGTGGACACGGACTGCACCGGCGGGCTCACCTGCTTGACGGCCAGCAGCAAGATCATCGAGGCAGCGGAAGGACCGGCCAACGGGTACTGCAGCAAGACCTGCGCGCTGGACTCCGACTGTGGGACCACGGCAATCTGTCTCGACGTCTCGGCCACCACGACGCCGCTCGGGTACTGTTTCCAGAGCTGCACCTTCGGCGGCGCGGGGGCCAAGTGTCATCAACGAACGGACGTCGGGTGTCTGACGATCGACCCTACGACGACACCGACGACGGACGTCTGTTACCCGGTCTGCTCCCAGGACAGCGATTGCCCCACCGGGCGCGTGTGCAACCTCGCCGACAGCCTCTGTTCGGACACCCCTTCGATTGGCGATCCGCTCGGGGCTCACTGCGTCTCGAACCCGGACGCCAGCACGACGACCTGCGCCGCCGGCTGCCTGCCCCTCGGCTCGGGAACGGACGGCGGCGGGCAAGTGGCGAGCTTCTGCTCGATGCTGTGCGTGGTCGGGAATCTCGACGCGTGCAACTGGGCCGACGCGAGCGTCGCTCTGACCTCTGGAGGCGCTCACGGCGCTTGTGCCATAGCCGCCGTAATCGCCCAGCCTGGAGACGTCGGCTTCTGCACCCAGGAGTGCGACAAGGCAGCCGATTGCTCCGACCAGACGGATCCTGGCGTGTCTTGCGACGTTACGCTGATAAAGACGGTTGGGCATGGTATCTGCTCCTGGGGGGGGTAACCCGCCGGGTGGCTCTGCGGGTCGCTCCATCGGCAGGCCAGTTTTCGGAGGAGCCACGGAAACAGGTCGGCCATTCCGCTTGGCGGCAAAGTGGATCCTCGCCACAGCAGCTCTAGGGTGCACCTGGGGCTGCGCGCAGCAACGTGCGCCGATCAACCGCGTTCAAGCCGACGCGCTCGACAAGTCGTTCTTCGTCGGGAAAGACCTCCAGGGAATCGAGGACGATCCGGAGTTCTACAAGCGGGGCACCGTTGTCGACGTCGCCTACGGCGCGGCACAAGACGGGCTCTTCACCTCGAGCTACGGCGAGCCGGTTTCCCGCATCCGCTGGGAGATCACGGAGAACACGCTGAACGCGCGCCTGTCGTACGAGCTCATCACCGGCACGGATGGTGACGGCAATCAATTAGCCGGCGTGCAACTGCTCGAGAGCGGCGCGCAACAGCCGGATGCCGGCGCGCAACAGCCGGATGGCGGCGCGCCACAGCTCAAGGCGTCCGAAGACGGCCAAATCATCGCCAGCTACAACATTCTGAGTCAGTTTGACATCAAGAACGACTACAACCCGCAAACCGGAGAGAACCTCAACGTCATCGTCGAGAACACGACGGACCGGGTGTGGTACGAGCGCCAGTACATGCGGGTCGATTGGTCGCAGAACCTCATCAGCGACGCGTACGACTACGACACGCTGTCCCTGATCGGGGTTTTGGGTGGCGTCCAGTACGAGCCGTTCGCGTACACGGTGCTCGATCCATCCGATCCGGACGCGCCCCATTTCGACACCGCGGCCGGCTACTTCGACGTGACCAACAAGGTCTACGCCACGCCGCAGCAGGTAGATCTGTCGACCCTGGGAGCGGGCACCGGGACGATCCCGGCGTGTTTCCTGTCGAGCGCGTACGTTACCGGCGGCACGGCGCCGGCGGCCGATTGCAACCCCGTCGAGCTGACCATCCGCGAATCGTACCGGCGCGTGGTGGACACGGACTACGAGCCCGAGAATTTCGATGGGGTGCGGTTCCAGGCCATCGGTGCCTTCAACTTCAACTACCGGCGGGGCTACACCAGCGACTACGGCCTGGTGGATCAGGAGTGGAGCCGGTTCATCTCCCGGTACAACATCTGGATGCAGAGCCACTACTACACGGACCCCAACAACGCCGATCCGACCCTGAAGGGCGCCATCCCCTGCGCCACCATGGCGACGACCGAGGTTCCGACCGGCGATCCGAACGCCGATCCCAATCGCGATCTCAACGGCGACGGCACGGCGGACGAGTGCGAGAACGCCGGCCCTGGATCGCGCTGCGACGTCTTCAACCAGAAGTGCACCCTCCCGTACAGTCAGCGGCAGGTGCGCACGATTCCCTGGTACATCGCCGGCGACACGACCCTCTTCGATCCAACCAACTGGGCCACGGTGGAGTGGGATCTCGCCATGAAGACCGCCGTCCAGACCGCTCGCCTCGTCGAGTGCCGCAAGACGGGCGGGGGCACCGGTTGCGACGACACCTTCCCCATGTGGAAGGGTCAGCAAGACGACAACGACGAGGCGGTTCGCATCGCGCGCGACGTCGACGCCTGCCGGCGCACCCAGGGCTGGGCCGCACCGGCATGTAACGACATGGCAACCTCTGAGGCCAGCGCCCTGGCGACCGAGCGCGGGACCAGCGACTCGGCGAGCACGCTGGCGATCGGCACCATCGCCGCCATGCCTCCGGTCATCGTGCTCTGCCACAACCCGGTCATCGCGGCGGATCATTCCGTCTGCGGCGCCGTCGGCCTGGTCGTGCGCACGGGCGATATTCGCTACAACATTGTCGACAACATCCCGAACCCGCAACTGCAGAGCCCCTGGGGCATCATGACGGACGCCGACGATCCCCTGACCGGCGAGAAGGTGGCGGCGTCGATCAACATCTGGACGGCCACCACGGACCTCGCCGCGCAACAACTCGTGGATCTGGTCCGCTACGCGAACGGCGAGCTGTCGACCGCCCAGATCACCAACGGAACCTACATCCAAGACTGGGTCGCCGCCGCCAAGCTCGGGGCGAGCGGGCTGCCGACGCTTCCGCGCGACGACATCGCGCGCCGCCTGGCCGGCACGGCGGGAATGGACATCAACAGCTTCGAGGCCCTCGCCTCGGCGACTCCCGGACCGGAGATCCGAGCGGCGCTCGATACCGGCAAGGCGACCGCGCTCGACGTCCAGACGCGCAACGACATCTCGTCGCCCGCCCAAGTGCAGCTCGCCTCGACGCTGGCGAGCGCCCGAGGCAGCGACGTGGAGGCCCAGCTCGTCAATCCCGCCATTCTAGAGCTGGCGGGGATGCCCCCCACCGCCTCGCTCTCGGGGGCCGTGGGCGCTCAGATCTCGCCCTTGGCTCTCAATAATCCGCTGGTCCAGCACCAAATCCGCCAGCTGCGGGACAACGCGCTCGCCGCGCGCGGCGCGTGCCTCATCGACGAGGCGCCCGAGCCGTCGTCGCTGACTGGCCTTGCCGACATCCTCGCCAAGAAGTTCCCGGCCGCAGCCAACGAGACCCCGGCCGCCCAGCAGAGCCGGTACGACCAGATGTTCCAGTACGTCCGGCGTAAGTATCACTACTCCGTCCTGACCCACGAGATGGGTCACTCGATCGGCCTGCGGCACAACTTTGTGAGCAGCTCGGCGCCCCTCTTCTACCGTCCGCAGTACTGGCAGCTGCGGACCAGGAACGGCCAGGTCACGACGCCGTGCACGGACGCGGTGGCTGACGGGTCGACCTGCGTCGGGCCTCGTTACTGGGATCCGGTGACCCCCGAGGAGCAGTCCAACCTGATCTGGACGTGGATGCAGTCGTCGGTGATGGACTACCCGGGCGAGACATCGCAGGACATGATCGGCCTCGGAATCACCGATTTTGCCGCCGCGCGCTTCTTCTACGGCGACAGCGTCTCCGTGTACACCAATCCCGCCTACCAAGCCGGAACGTCCATTGGCACGGGAATCACGCTCGCGACGGACACTTTCGGCGGCCTGTTGGGCATCCGTTACGGCCTCAAGTCGACGGCGGCGAACGGCACCGGCGCCGACGACTTCCACTACGCGCAGCTACAGAACAACTACCAGGTGCTGACAGGCTGCACCCCGACCACGCCGCAGCCACCGGCCACCTGGAATTCGACCGTCGACGGCGTCTGGGACCCCGTTCTGGACGGGCACGTGGTGTCCGTGAACGGATCGCAAGAGAAGTGCCGGCAGCAACCGGTCGATTACGTCGGCTACGGCCAGCTTCGGGCGCCCACGACGGCCGAGGAGAACAACGGCTTTTATTCGGGCGGACCCAGCGTCGATCCGGCGACCAGCCGGATCCGGGTGCCGTACGCGTTCGCAAGCGACAACTGGGCCGACATCGGCAACGTGTCGGTATTCCGGCACGACAACGGCGCGGACCCTTACGAGCAGGTGGAGTTCCTAGTCACGACCCAGGAGGACCGCCACATCCTGGACAACTACCGCCGAAACCGATCGACGTTCAGCCTGCTCGGCGCCGCCCAGCGCTCGTTCGATCGCTACAACTCCAAGCTGCAGGGGATATCGAGCGGGGTCGGGTTCCTGGCATCGATCTACCGGGATCTCAGCACCAACCAGGGATATTCCTTCAGCACGCTTTGGCCGGTGGTCGCCCAGCAGCAGATGCACGACAACGTGATCGCCGCCACCGTCGCCTTCGATCACTTCGCGCGAGAGCTCGGCCGGCCCGAGCCGGGGCGTCATTACAAACGCCCTGGGGCGTTCAACGACCCGGTGTTGCACTCGGACAGCGATCCCGACGACTACGGTCCGGTCGAGAGCATGCTCGGACAGACGCCCGTGGTGATCCCGAATGGCTCCACGGGATTTCTGCGCGACGTTGGCTTCGGCGGACACCCGCTCGAAAACGCGCTGTCGATGGCCAACGGGGACTTCGATCTCGATTACATTGAAAACGCGGGCTCGTACTACGACAAGATCAGCGTCCCCATCCTCCTCGCCCTGTCGGAGGATCGGTTCATCAGCCAGTCGCGGCGAGACTTCTACGATGCCCGATTCCGGTCGGTCGGGATGGCCGACATCCTTCCGGACGGTTTCCGGCGGATAATCGCCAACGGGCTCACGGGCGATCGGTCGCTGCTCGCGCCGCGCCTCGAGGCCGATGCCACCGGATCTCCCCTGCTCGACATAACTGCGAACACCTCGCTCGATCCGATGGCTAATCTCTATCCCGCGGCCCCGTTCGGCTGGGTCAGCTTCTGGCCGAGCGGCGGCCCGGAGGTCTGCTTTTCAACGCAGGGCCGTAACGCTTGCACGAACTATTTTGGCGACGGCGGGTTCGCGCCCGCCGCGCCCGCGAACATGGTGGCCGTCGATCCCCAGGTTGGGTGGGAGGTCCAGAAGTTCCTGATCGTGTGGACGATCTCCTACATCAAGGCGAACCAGAAGACCGACTGGACCGACATGTTGCGGATCTGGCGCCTCGGCCAGAACGCCGAGCCCGACGTGACCCCCCGGATCGAATGGCAAGATCCCGGCTCGGGCGAGATCTACTACGCCCACACGATCGGGACTGAATGCCTGTTCGGCGACGGCACCAACAACTGCGCTGGCGGCCAAATCGTCCAAAAGGGAATCGCCGCGCGCGTGCTCGAATACGCCAACCAGCTCACGGCCAACGGCTACGAGCTCGACGTGGTCAACTATCCCGCCACCGCTGGACAGCCGGCGGGCTTCAACGCGTACGGCCGCGCCATGGTTGTGCTTCAACCCGACGGGACCGCGGTCGTCAGCCAGGATCCGGCGACGGAAGACGTCACCGCGGCCGGCACCCTCGCGCCCACGACGGCCTGCGACCGGAACGTGACCCCCGCCTGTACCCCGCTGACGGTCGACCAGAACCACTTTGCCACGGAGCTGCAGTCGTACAAGTCGGTCCCCGACTATCTGTGGCAAACCGAAGCCATGTACGGCTGGTTCAACGCGGCGGGAACGCTCGGCGTGTTCTGAGGACGAACGACGCGAGGATCGCCTTGAAGCTGGCGCCCTTCAATGTTTTCACCTTCATCCTTGCGGTGGTCCTGTGCCTCGCGGGCGCCGCCCCTCCAGTGGTCGCGCACGACGACGCGTCGGGCGTGGAGTCGTCGCCATCGGTGACCAGACCGGGCGCACCGGCGGAGGACGACGCCGCGCGTCGCTGGAGGGGCAGCATTTTGCTGTTCGATCAATCGCTGTCCACCCAGACCGTTGGCATCGGTGGCGACTACCAAAGCTACGACCCGACCTATGAGTGGTGGATCGCGTTCAAACCGAAATACACGCCGTTTGAACGCAAGAACGACTCGATCAGCTTGAACCTCTGGATGAACCTCTACCTCGAGCTCACCAACAGCGACACGACGACCGAGTATCACGAGCTGCTCGTCGGCCCGACGTATTTGTGGGCGACCTACAACCACACGTTCCGCGACGTGCGCGGCTACAAGACCTCCGTGACCTTGGGTCCCCGCGCCAATCTGCCGACCGACAAGGCCGCCTACGACATTGGTCAGATCATCGAACTGGGCGCAGTCGGCAGCGCCTCGCAGTCGTTTCCCCTGGCTGGAGAAGGCGCGCGGGCTCTGAAGAGCGCACGCCTTGCGGTGGGCGCGATCTACGGCCACCCGTTCGACCGCTACACGGCACCCGTCAACAGTGATCTTCATCAGCTCCGCGAAGACATCAACGGCCTGTCGATCATCGACGATCAGATCGCCGGCGAGATGAACGTGCGAAACGCCCTCAGCCTTTCCTTGTCAGGCGAGCTGCAGATTCTGCGGCGCTTGAGCCTGTCGCTCGCGTACGTGCTCATCAATCAATGGCGCTATTCGCCGACCAGCGTTCAGCTCCCCACCCCCACAGGTCCCGCCGAGGTGATGAGCATTGCCGATCCCACCACCTACTCCGTCAAGACTTGGCTGACCTCCTCCGTCGCCTACGACCTGAACGAGGAGATCTCCGTCAGCCTCGGCTACTACAATCTCGCCAACCAGCTTGCCCCGGACGGGACACGCCGCAGCCCGCTCTGGAGTCCCTCGGCGCGCTTCTTCCTCACGCTGACGAGCAATCTCGACGCCGTTTATCGGCGGCTCGCCAAGCACCCCAGCCCCGGCTCGTGAGCTGCTGAAGCCCAGCCCTTGGCGCTGCTGGCAAGGCCATCACGCTGATAGGCTGGCGCCCTATGTCGCCTGGCCGGCCCTGTGTGACGAGCTTGGTCGCGGTCGCCCTCCGCCCTCCGGTGCCCTCGGCGCGGCCCTTCTGCTTATGCCATCAGTTCGGGGAGCGGACCCGAGGGCCCGTATTCCGCGGCCGTACCGGCT
>CAAGKR010526633.1_pt1 | contig 14224 bp, 9 predicted proteins | sample 2556971 | NCBI WGS metagenome assembly CAAGKR01 (sample SAMEA5207829, study PRJEB30636) | soil metagenome | biome: forest; feature: boreal; material: soil | place: USA | collected 2011-09 | depth 1 m | reverse complement strand
GGTCTCTCCGGAAATGCCAGCAACCAATCGCCGGGAGTTGATTTGCGCGGGGGTGGAGTTGAACTTGAACGTCTCTCTTCCATTCTACCTCTCTAAAGCGGCTTGATGCAGGCAATCACCGACCTGTTCCACCGATTCTCGAATCTTCCCGATCTCGTTCAGTGGGCCGGACTCTTCGGTCTGTCGGTAATAATCTTTTCTGAGACCGGTCTCCTCATTGGAGTTTTTCTACCCGGCGACTCGCTCCTTGTTACCGCCGGCCTCCTCGCCGCGAGTGGATATGTGAATGTATACCGGCTGGCTCCGGTCCTCACGCTCGCCGCCATCCTAGGCAATTCCCTCGGATACTTCATCGGCCGCGCCACGGGCCCCAGGATCTTCAATCGGGACAACAGCCTCTTGTTCAACAAGAAGCATGCTATCCGCGCCCACCAATTCTACGAAAAATATGGCCGCATGACGATCGTAATCGCCCAGTTCATGCCCATCATCCGGACTTTTTCGCCGGTCATAGCGGGCGTGGCCGGGATGAGATTCCGCGATTTCATCACGTACAATGTGGTCGGCGCGGTGGTTTGGGTGTGGAGTATGCTGGGGATTGGCTACTTCCTTGGCAACTACGTACCCGGCGTCGACCAGCATATCGAGATCGTCGTCGTCATCGTGGTGTTCGTTTCCTTGCTGCCCGGTCTGATCGGCGGTCTGAAGGCGCGGAGAAGAAGACGATTCACCGCGCCCGTGACCGGGAGCGGCGAGATCTGAGGTCGATCGCTCACACCTGCACCGCGCTCAGCGCCCGCTGAGCGAGACTATTCAGGAGAAAGACAAATGGCGTTTACACTTCCACCGCTTCCGTACGACTTCGCCGCACTCGAGCCCCACATAGACGCGAGGACGATGGAGATACATCACGGGAAGCACCATCAGACATATGTCAACAATCTGAATGCGGCAATCGAGAAGGCGCCCGAGCTCGCCAAGAAATCACTCGATGACCTGATGCGAAATGTCAGCACGCTTCCCGAAGCGGTGCGCACCCCGATCCGGAACAACGGCGGCGGACACTGGAATCACTCGATGTTCTGGCAGATCATGGCGCCCAAGGCGGGCGGCGAGCCAGGGGGAAATCTCGGCACCGCGATCAAGAGCGCGTTCGGGGATTTCGCCAAGTTTCGCGAGCAGTTCAGCGCCGCGGGCGTGGGACGATTCGGCTCGGGTTGGGCGTGGCTGGTCAACAACGGGGGGAAGCTCTCGATCACCAGCACCCCGAACCAGGACAATCCCCTGATGGAAGGCCACAAGGCGATCGTGGGCCTCGACGTGTGGGAGCACGCGTACTACCTGAAGTACCAGAACAGGCGGCCCGACTACATCCAGGCGTGGTGGAACGTGGTCAACTGGAAGGAAATCGAGAAGAGATTCTCGGCGTAGAGGCGCGGCGCCGAGGTCTCTTCTCCGCTTAGGCATCCACAGAACCGAAGCAGGGGGCTACAAGCCTTGCAGCTTTTGAGCTGGGAGCTTCCATATTGGCGCTGGAGATGCGCGGCGATCCGGCATTGCGCTCTTATCGAGATCTCAAGGAAGTCCGTTAGAATCGGCTAGGCCACCCTATACGCCGACGGAAGAGCTCTTAGCTTTGCAGCTGAAAAGCTAGGAGCTCCCTGCTTCAGTACTGTCGATGTCGGTCGCAGCGCCACGAACCATAAGCCGCGCCTTTACCGGGCGGCCTCGCCCTCGAGATAAGTGTACCCTTCGAGCCCGGCGACATAATCGGCGATGAACGTGTTCGCTTCCTGCCGCGCGAGATTTGTCGCGTTGGCAACCTTGCGCCGAAACGTCGCGAGAAGATCGGACGCGCGGAACTGCACGTACGCGAGCACCTCCGTCACCGTGTCCCCGTGCACCAGATCGGTCACTTCATAACCGTCGGTCGCGGAAAGGCGGATGTGCACCGCGTTGGTGTCGCCGAAGAGATTGTGCAGATCGCCAAGGATCTCCTGGTACGCGCCAGTCAGAAAGATCCCGATGATATAGGGGTCGCCATCATTGAACGGGTGCAGCTCCAGGCTCTTGTGGGGAGTCCGATCGCCAATGAACGTCTCGATCTTTCCATCTGAGTCGCACGTCACGTCCTGAATCGTGCCGCGCCGCGTCGGCTCCTCGTTCAAGCGATGGATGGGCATGATCGGGAAGATCTGATCGATCGCCCAGCTGTCGGGCAGCGACTGAAACAGCGAGAAGTTGCAGAAGTAGCGGTCGACCATCGTCGCCTCGAGGTCGTCGATGATGTCCGAGTACTCGTCGCGGTCGCGATGCGCGATCCTCGCCACCGCCGCGATCGTCGACAGGTAGATCTGCTCCGCGATCGCGCGATCGCGGAGCGTCAGCACGCCGCTGTTGAAGAAATCCTGGGCGCGCTCCTTGTCGAACGTCGCGTCGTGATAAACCTCGCGGACGCGCTTTCTCGATACGCGCGGCTTCGAAAGCGACGCGTAATCGGCGGCCATCTCGTGGAGAAGCGTCGGGTGCTCCTCGGTCAGGTCGGGCACGGCGTTGTCGGCCTGTGATTCGACATCGATTACGCTCAGGAGGAGGAGCGCGTGGTGAGCTGTGAGCGCGCGCCCCGATTCGCTGATGATGTGGGGCATCGGCAGCTCGTGCTGCCGGCACGCTTCGGCAATCGTGTAGATCACATCGTCCGCGTACTCCTGAAGCGAGTAATTGACACTCGCCTGCGACGTCGAGTTGCTGCCATCGTAGTCCACGCCAAGCCCGCCGCCGACATCGACGTGAGTGATGTCGACACCGAGCCCTCTCAGCTCCGCGTAGTAGCGTGAAACCTCCTGCAATCCGGCCTTGATGTAGCGGATGTCCGTGATCTGAGAGCCCAGATGGAAGTGAATGAGCTTGAGGATATCGAGCCGGCCCTCGTTCTTCAGCCTGTCGACCAGCTTGACCAGCTGAGCCGTGCTCAGGCCGAACTTCGACTTCTCGCCGCCGCTCTTTGCCCAGCGTCCGGAACCCTCGGAGTAAAGCTTTACGCGCACGCCGGCCGTCGGCGTCACGCCGAGCTCGTCGGCGACCTGGAGCAGAACATCCACCTCGCTCAACTGCTCGAGCACGATGAATACCTGGTGCCCTAGCTTCTGGCCCATCAGCGCGAGCCGCATGAACTCCTCGTCCTTGTAGCCGTTACACACGATCAAGTGATCCGTGTGCTCGGCCAGCCCGAGCACCGCCTGCAGCTCCGGCTTGCTCCCGCACTCCAGGCCGACGCCCGCGACCTTTCCGAACTCGACGATCTCTTCGACCACGTGCCGCTGCTGGTTCACCTTGATCGGATAGACGGTGGTGTACCCGCCCTCGTACGCGAATTCCTGGCGTGCCCGCGAAAATTTTTCGTTGAGCGATTCGATTCTCGAGCGCAGGATGTCGGAGAAGCGCAGCAGCAGCGGTAGTCCCACGCCCTGCTCTTCCAGATCGTTCGCCAGCTCGAAGAGATCCAGCTCCCGATCTGTTTTTTCCTGATCGGGCTTCACGACTACGTGTCCCGCTTCATTGATATCGAAGAAGCCGACTCCCCAGCCCTCAATGTTGTAGAGGGCGCGGGCGGATTCAATCGTCCACGGCTCCTCCGGCGGAGCGGCCGCGGGAGTGTGCGCGTTCTTCGGCGCTGGCGGAATGCGTGTGCCTGTCATCTCACCATTTTATGGTATATCACGCTCCAGTGGTACCGGCAGATTCTCACGGGTAGATCGTCTCGATCTTCCAGCCGGTTCCAACGCGCGTATAAAGGTGGCGCTCGTGCAGACGATTCGGCTTCCCCTTCCAGAACTCGATCCGCTCCGGCCTGACTCGAAAGCCCGACCAGTACTTCGGACGCGGGATGTCCTTGCCCTCGAATTTCTTCTCGTATTTCCGGACCCGCTCGTCGAGCGCGGTGGGCGTTTCCAGAGGCTCGCTCTGTCGCGACGCCCACGCGCCGATCTGGCTGAGACGGTGTCGAGTCGCGAAGTACGCATCTGCTTCCTCGTCCGCGACTTCCATCGCGGTGCCTTCGATCCGCACCTGAACGTCGATGGTCGGCCAGTAGAAACAGAGCGCAGCTTTGGGATTTGTCAGCAACTGCCGGCCCTTTCTGCCCTCGTAATTCGTGTAGAAGACGAATCCCCGTTCGTCAAAACCCTTGAGCAGCACGATCCTCACCGACGGCTGGCCGCCCTCTTCGACGGTGCCTAGCGACATGGCGTTCGGCTCGGGCAGGATTGAGCGGTCGATCTTTTCTGCGAGCGCGTAGACGCTCCGGAATCGCTCTATGGGATCCGGTGGGATCAACTAGTACCTCGCCATCGTCGGATCGACTTCATCTATCCAGCGAAGGATTCCGCCCGCGAGATTGCGAACCTCGGTCACTCCGGCCTCGGCGAGCTGCTGTGCGGCGTACGCGCTTCGCCCACCGACCTTGCAGTAGAGAATCGTCTCGCGCCGCTTGTCGAGACGTGGGATTTCCTCGGGGATGCGGCTGAGGGGAACGAGTCGCGCACCGGGGATGTGTCCGATCTCCCACTCATACGGCTCCCGAACGTCGATTATCTCCAGCTTCTCGCCCTTCTCCAACCGACTCGCGAGCTGTGCGGGCTGAATTTCCTGCACTGCGCTCGGCGCGCGCGCGCTGGGGCCGCTGCAAAACTCCTCGTAGTCGATGAGCTCGGTGATCTCGTGAGTCCCGCACGCCGGGCACTCCGGATCCTTCTGGATCGTGAGCGTACGGAACGACATCGTCATGACGTCGATCGTGAGCAGCTTGCCGACCAGTGTGTCGCCAAGCCCGAGAAGCATCTTGATTGCTTCCGTGGCCTGAATCGTTCCGACCAGGCCCGGAACGACGCCAAGCACACCACCCTCGGCGCAGCTCGGAACCAGGTTTGGCGGCGGTGGATCGCGAAAGAGGCAGCGGTAGCACGGCCCGTCCGCTGCACCGAACACAGACGCCTGCCCCTCGAAGCGATACACGCTTCCGTAGACGTTCGGAATTCCCAGCAGCACCGAAGTGTCGTTGACCAGATACCGCGTCGCAAAATTGTCGGTGCCGTCGACGATGAGATCGTAACCCCGCGCAATCCCCAGTGCGTTTTGCGATGTAAGCCGGGTTGGGTAAGGCTCGATGTTTACGTTCGGGTTGAGGTCGTGCAGCCGAGCGCGAGCGGAATCGATCTTCGAGCTGCCGACACCCGCGGATCCGTGCAGTACCTGCCGCTGCAGGTTGGAGAGATCGACGGTATCGAACTCCACCAGGCCGAGCGTTCCGACTCCCGCCGCGGCGAGGTAGAGCGCCGCCGGCGACCCGAGCCCGCCGGCACCGACGAGCAGTACGCGCGACCGCTTGAGCGCGCGCTGTCCCTCTTCTCCAACCTGGGGAAGGAGAATATGGCGGCTGTAGCGAACCAGCTCCTCTCTCGTGAGCTGGCTGTTGTCCCGTCCGGCTTGGGTGTCGGCGTCCATGGTATATTGCGCTCTGATTCAGTTGCTTTGACTACAGGACGCTAACCATTGTCCGCCCTTCCAGCAACGCTTCCGACCCCTTCGCGACGCAATGCTATTCAAACGCTTCTACGACGATAATCTGGCGCAGGCGAGCTACCTGATCGCCTGCGAGGGGACACGGGAAGCCATCGTTGTCGATCCCAGTCTCGACATCGCCCAATACACGCGTGCCGCGGGCGCCGAGCGCGTCCGCATCACCCACGTGACCGAGACCCATATCCACGCTGACTTCGTGTCCGGTGCACAGGCCCTGGCCGCCGCGACCGGCGCGACGCTGCATTTATCCGCCGAGGGCGCGAAGGATTGGGGATACACGAGTGATGCGCTCGAGCATGCGCAGCCGCTGCGCGACGGCTCGGAGATCTCGTTTGGAAAAGTCCGCGTTCGGGCGGCGCACACGCCTGGTCACACGCCGGAGCACCTCACCTTTTTCGTTTCCGATCACGAGCGGGGCCCGGAGCCGGTCGGGGCGCTGACCGGAGATTTCGTCTTCGTGGGCGACGTAGGTCGGCCCGACCTGCTGGAGCTCGCCGCGGGGGCGCGCGGCACAACGGAGAAGGCCGCCGCCGAGCTGTACCGCTCGATCGGGAAATTCAGGGAACAGCCGGACCATTTGCAGGTCTGGCCCGGGCATGGTGCGGGCTCGGCGTGCGGAAAATCCCTGGGATCGATGCCCCAATCCACACTCGGGTACGAGAAGCTGTTCAATTGGGCATTCGCGGAAATGAGCGAGCGTGAATTCGTGCGAAAGGTGCTGGAGGACCAGCCGGTTCCGCCCCGCTATTTCGCGACGATGAAGGACATCAACCGGCGCGTCCCAACAGTCTCCGGATCCCCAGCGGAGCCGCACGAGCTCGATGTGGGCGATCTCGAGGCGGCTCTGAGAAAAAAGGCCACTGTCGTCGACACCCGGTCTGCTGAGAAATTTGCCGCCGGCCACATTCCGGGGACACTCAACATCCCGCGCAACAAGTCGTTTCTGAATTGGTGCGGGGCGCTCGTTCCGGAAGACAGCGAGCTCTACCTGATCACGGATGCGGAGAGCGACGAAGCGGTAAAACTTCTCTTCTCGGATCTGGCAAAGATCGGGTTCGGTCCTGTTCCTGGATATTTCGGCCACCAGATCTTTTCTGCGTGGACGTCAACTCACGGAAATCTTCAGACAGTCCGTCAGCTCGACGCTACCGAGCTCCGAAAGACCGCGAGCGATCAGCGTGTCCAGGTGGTCGACGTTCGCGGTCCCGACGAATGGCGGCGCGGTCATCTTCCAGATGCGATCCACATCCCGCTGGCGGCTTTGCCTGACCGAATCGGCGAGCTGAACCCCTCTGCCCCGATCGTTCTGCAATGCAAGGGAGGTGGACGATCGTCGATCGCGACCAGTTTTCTCCAGGCTCGAGGGATCTCCGACGTGTCGAATCTCGCTGGCGGTTATGAAGACTGGGTGAAAAATGGATTCGAAGTCAGGAGCGACGAGCCGGTCCCCGATTCTGCTCCGCGCAAGTCGTAGCAGAGCGGCCCCGCAATCATGAGTCATCCCGTTTCCGTAGCCGCTACCCTCGGGCGACGACGTCGCGACGAGGAGCCTGCGACCTGGAACGAGCGTCTGGCGGCGCTGCGCTACCTGCCGGCGCTCTTCCGTCTCATCTGGCGCACACACCGCGGGTACGCGACTGCGATGGTCGTGTTGAGGGTTCTCCGATCGTTCGTGCCTGTTGCCACGTTCTGGGTCGGAAAGCTGATAATCGACTCAGTCATCGCGGCGAGGGGCGGTCACGGAACCCTCACCCAGGTGTGGCGGTACCTCGCGCTCGAGATCGGCATCGTGTTGATCGGAGAGCTCCTCGCCCGCGCGTCGTCGCTCGTCGAGAGTCTGCTCGGAGATCTGTTTTCCAACGCGATGAGCGTGCGGTTGATGGAGCACGCCGCGAAGCTCGATCTCGCGCAGTTCGAGGATCCGGAGTTCTACGATCACCTCGAGCGCGCTCGCCGGCAGACCGTCGGGCGGATCGCGCTACTGACGCTGCTCCTTTCCATGTCGCAGGACGCGCTTACGCTGCTGACGCTCGCCGGAGCTCTTATAGCATATAGTCCGTGGCTCCTGCTTCTCCTCGCCATTGCCGTGATACCGAGCTTCCTCGGCGAAACCCATTTTGCATCGCTCGGCTACTCGCTCCTCTTTCGCTGGACGCCGGAACGGCGGCAGCTCGACTATCTCCGCTACGTCGGCGCGAGCGACAAGACGGCGAAAGAAGTGCAGATGTTCGGGCTCGCGCCCTGGATCACGGAGCGATACGCCACGCTGTCGCAGCGATTCTACGAGGAGAATCGCAACCTCTCGGTACGACGTGGGCTGGTTAGCGCCCTTCTCTCGATCCTGGGCACGATCGGATACTACGCGGCGTACGTCATCATTCTGCTCCACGCGGTAAGCGGCGAGATCACGATCGGAATGCTGACGTTCCTCGCGGCGTCATTCGGCCGCGGCCGGGACGTCATCCAGAGCCTCCTCATGTCCGCGAGCAACGTCTTCGAGCAGGCGCTCTATCTCCGCGACTTGTTCGTATTCCTCGACATGCAACCGACGATCGAGTCGCCGCCGAACGCGCGTCAGGTACCGAAGAAGATCCAATCAGGCTTCGTATTCGAGGACGTCGGGTTTCGCTATCCGGGAAGTGAACGGTGGGCGGTGCGAAACGTCGACATGGTGCTTCAGCCCGGCGAGCGGGTGGCTCTCGTCGGTGAGAATGGAGCGGGAAAGACGACGATCACGAAGCTAATGGCACGGCTCTACGACCCGACCGAAGGCAGAATTACGCTCGACGGCGTCGACCTGAAGGAGTACGACCTCGCGAGCCTCCGGCATGCAATCGGAGTCATCTTCCAGGACTTCGTGCGCTACGACATGCGCTTCGACGAGAACATCGGCGTCGGGGAGATCGAATCCGTTCGTGCCGACTTGGATAAAAGCAACGGCACTCCGCTGTCCATCAGCGCCGCTGCCGAGAATTCTCTCGCCGCCTCGCTGCTGCCGAGATTCAGCAAGGGTTACCAGCAGATGCTGGGAAGGCGGTTCGACGACGGCGTCGATCTTTCCGGCGGTGAATGGCAGAAGATCGCGCTGGCACGCGCCTACATTCGCGACGCGCAGGTCCTGATTCTCGATGAGCCCACCGCCGCGCTCGATGCGCGCGCCGAGTACGAAGTGTTTCTCCGCTTTTCGGAGCTGGTGGCCGGACGGATGGCTGTCCTGATCTCCCATCGCTTTTCTACGGTGCGCATGGCCGACCGGATCATCGTGCTCCGCCACGGCAAGGTCGAGGAGGAGGGCTCACACGAACAACTCCTCGCAAAGCACGGGCTTTACGAGGAACTGTTCTCGATGCAGGCGGCAGGCTACCGGTGACCTGGCAGCTCGGTAAAGCTGAGATCTGAACTGCAACTGAACGGGTGCGAGTTGTGAGTGGCGTAGCTGTTAGTTGCGAGTTCACTACGCCCAGACGTTCCCGACGCGCTTCAGGGTACACGCAAAGGCCTGTGCCTTAGGACTACTGTGAGACGTCCCGACGTCGTGAACTCGCAACTATTAGCTATGCACCTCTGACAACTCGCACCCGTTCAGTTGTTTTTCTGTACAGCCTTACGGATTCAAATACTTCTTGAACCAGCCAAGAGCCTCGGACCACCACAGCCGCTGATTCTGCGGCTTGGCGATCCAGTGCCCTTCGTCGGGAAAGTCGATCAGCCTGCTCGGCACTCCCTGTCGCTGAAGCGCCGTAAAGAGAGAGAGACCTTCGGTGTACGGCACCCGATAATCCATCTCTCCGACGACAACGAGATGCGGCGTGTGGAAGTTCGCCGCGAACAGGTGAGGGGACCAGCGGCGATACACCGAGTCCATCGCGTTTTTGTCCCAGTACGGGCCGCCGAACTCCCAATCGTTGAACCAGATCTCCTCGGTCGCGCCGTACATGTTTTCGAGATTGTACACGCCCGCGTGCGTGAACAGCGCCTTGAACCGGTTCGAGTGGCCGGCGATCCAGTTCGTCATATAGCCGCCGTAGGATCCACCAGCTGCCCCCATGCGCGTCGAATCGAGCCAGCCGTTGCGAGCAAGCGCGGCGTCGAGGCCGTTCATCAGGTCCGTGTAGGCTTTTCCGCCCCAGTCCTTCGATATCTGATCGGTGAATTTCTGGCCGTATCCGAAAGAGCCGCGCGGATTGATCGCGACGATCCCGAAACCCGGCGACGCGAACAGCTCGAAGTTCCACCGGCCGTGCCACTGGTCGAGCCACTCGCCCTGTGGGCCGCCGTGAATCAGGAACAGAACCGGAAACTTCTTACCCGGCTGATACTGGGGCGGCTTGATCAGCATTCCCTGCACGCTGTCGCCGTCCGCGCCCTTGAACCAGAAATCCTCGGCCGGGTTGAGCTTGAGCTGCGCGATAAGCGCGTCGTTCTCGTGCGTGAGACGACGTACACCTGTCAGTCCTCCTGAGCCCACCGCGCCTGTATAAACTTCCGCGGGACGCTCGGTTGCGTCCTGAAGCCATGCAATTGTCTTCCCGTCGCTCGACACCGACGGAGAGAAATTATTCCCGCTCGATGTGAGCAGCTGCGGCACGGTTGTCCATCCCGATGGCGTACGCCTGATGCGATAGAGCTTCGTGTGGCTCGCATCAACAGCGTTGATGTAAATCGCATCTCCGCTCGGGGAGAAAGCATATGCGTCGGCGTTTCTGTCCCAGCTGGGCAGAAGCTCGCGCGATGTCTTGCTCGCGCGGTCGAATGCCATGAGCCGCTGGCGGTCGGACTCGAATCCAGGACGAGCCTGAGAGGCGTATAGAATTGTGCGGCCATCCGGAGAGTAGACCGGATTCTGATCGGCGCCGCGATTGGCCGCGGTGATGGCGACCGGCGCGCCTCCGCTCACTGGAACCGTGTAGACGTTGAGGTCGGTCGACCACGCGTCCTCGCGCCCCTGATCCTTCGCCGTGTAGGCAAGCTCTTTCCCGTCCGGCGAGAAGCTGTATCCCTCACTCCCTCCGAAAGGTCCAGGCGGAACGTCGTACTTCACGCCGGCGGTGACATCGCGCAAGCCACTCCCATCGGTCGAAACGACGAAGAGATGCGACCGCGTCGCCGGCGTCCATTCAGTCCAGTGACGATAGAGAAGATTATCCGCGATGTGCGCCTTGACCTTCCCGGTATCGGCGGCCTTTATGCGCGCCATGTCGCAGGCGTCGCTCTCACAGTCCGGATAGACTCCAGTCACGAAGGCGATCCTGTCTCCCGTCGGCGACCAGACAGGGCCACCGGCACCGCCACTCACGATCGAGATCTGCCGCGCATTTGCGCCACTTGCGTCGGCGATCCAGAGCTGCCCACCGGCTACGTACGCGACGCGCTTCCCGTCAGGAGACCACCGCGCCTCACTTGCCTGAACGGTCGCGTTCGGAAACTTACCGGAGCGCAATCCCGCGCTTCCTTCCCCACCGCTTCCGATCGATGCGCCTTCCATCGGGGCGAGTACGGTAACCGTGGTGCGCTTGTTCGCTCCGACGTCGGTGGTTCTGACGGAGTACAACACCCAACGTCCGTCGGGAGAAACCTGAGGATCGCCCACGTTCCTCACGGCCGCGAAATCCTCGAATGTGATCGGACGCTGTACGCGTCCCTGCGCGGGAAGATTGGCCGCCAGCAGTCCGGCCGCCGCCAACAGTAGGCCCGTTCTCATTCGTGCTCTCTTTTGAAATTTTGTATTTCGGACGCCAACCGCTACTGGGGGATCGGTATGTCCTTCCACAGCGCCTGGTCAAAGGTTCCAGCCGGGAATTCCTCATTGATCCGCACGTTCGCATACTGCTCGCGCCATACCGGCCGGCCGTTGCGAATCACGAGGAACTCGGTTGGAATCTGATAACCCTGAATGTCCTTGTAGGTCTCGACACGGTAATCGCTGATGATGGGGCGCTCGCCGCTCTTGCCGCGCTGGATGAAGCGCAACAGCAGCAGTCGGTTGGCGTCGATCCACATCTGATTGGAAGTCGAGTCTCCGGCTTTTGCACCGACGACGTACACCGGATGCCCTTCCCACTCGTCGATGCGGATCACTTCCGCGTCGACGCTCAGCGAGTCGAGGCCCCGCATGATTGTCGATACCGGCGCGGCATAGACATCCGCGGTGAGGAGGAGCAGCGGATTTACCGAAGGCCGGATGTCCGTGCGGATGCCATTGTCGAACGAAGCGACGTTGTCATCGACCTGCACCAGACCGCTCCGCTGCGAAGCCGGCAGGAAGGCGATGCGCAGCTTCCCCGGGACTTCCATGTGCTCGTACCACTGCGAGTGCTGTTCCTGTCCGTTTGTGGTGTACGCCGTATTGTTCTGGAGAAAGCTCATGGTCTTGAGATACTTTCCCGCATAGAGATCGTGCATCGCCCTCACGACGCTGCCCCCACTGGTCAGGCGGACGCCCGCCACTCTGGCGGTTGCCTTTGCCGGGGCCGGCGTGCTTGCCGGCTTTTTCACACTGCTCTGCAAATAGGAGCAGCCCGTGACAGCGAGAGCGGCGAAGAGAAATCCTGAACGCATTAATCAGTCTCCGAGTTCCGTACGATACAAAAGAGCGTTGAAGAGCAGCTTGAACGTACCATGCGGCTGTGACCGGAAATAGGGATCGGGTCCGTACAAAACCAACATTCCCTTCCCCACTGGTGCTTGCAGAACTTCTGTTACCCCGTTCAAATATTTTTGGCCCCAGGCCCAGCCGCTGCGGAGTGGAGTCGGCCCATCGATCCAGGCAATTCTCTTCACCCCTCTGGCGTCGGCGCCGGGAAGCAACTCGAAGGCTGGTGCATTGTCGAAATAGAAATCGGTTACGGGTCGGACTCCCTGCGCCAGCGCCGCCGTAGTGTCGACTCGCATGGCGAGGATCGAGCCTGGAACGTAAAAGCGATTCCGCGTGAGCGGGCGCCCCGAGCTGTCGACCAGCGCGTTGGTAATCGGCAAATCGAGCTGCGCGGCGAGGTCGGTTGCCGACCCTATCGCGACTACCGTTCCACCGGCATTCAGGAATTCACGGATCTGCGGGACCGTTTTCGCCACAGTCATCGCACCCACACGATCGCGATACTCCGCCGGAACATCGGTCGGATTGACGCGGGGAGCGGCGCGCGCGCCCGGACGAACGAAGTTGACGCCGTCAGGAAGAATCAGCACGTCAAACCGGGAGATGAGATTCCCGGCATCGAGCGACGGCGGATACACCACTTCATATGGAAACTCGAACTGCTCGAGAATGAAGCGCGCCCACCCGGACGTTATCGCTCCCCCGTACTGATCCCAGAGCGCAATCCGCGCCGGCTGCAATCTCTTCAATGACTCGCGCGAGATCGCGCTCGCCAGCGGATCGAAGACGATTCCCTTCTCCTGAGCGAGCTGCGATAGCAGGGAGGCGGTGGCCGGCTTGGCCGCGACGTAGAATGTCCCGGCATCGTAGGTCTTCCCGTTGACCAGGAGCGGAGTGTCGAAGGTGTAGACCTCCTCCCCACGCGCCAGCAGCCGATTGACCGCCGCGAACGCATCGTTGACTGAATGGCTGAACGCATAGCCTGATACGCCGCGGACAATTCCGGATGCGGGAGGCTTGGCGAAACCACTTACCGGGGCTAACGGCCCGCTGAACGGATCGAGAATGCGATCGAACTGCACGCCCATCTGATAGGCGAGCGTCCACCCGGCGTTGTCGTACGGCGGTGTCGGAGGTCCGCCCGGGTACGGGATGTCGTTCGGATGATCCTGCGGCTCGAACATGTCGAGTATGTGTGGGCGGAATGCCTGTGCCGTCATCACCACCAACGAGTTTGCCGGATAACTCTTCCCAGCCACCGAGAACGCCGCAGTGGCGCGCTGAACCTCGATCCCGTTCTTGATCAGCGCGTTGACGAACTTCGTAGCCGTGAGAAAATCCGGTTGATCCGCCGGGATGATGTAGCCGCGAGGATCCCGATCGACACGATTCCGCATGATGCTCGCGTACTTCGCCAGCTCGTCGGGGCTCGATGTCAGCGGACGGCCACCGCCGCCAGCGTCGCTGCCCTGGAGGCGCGTGCTGTCGGGCGGAATAGCCAGCTGCAACGCAGCTACTTTCCTGGGCGTGACGGTCCACGTGTCGGTGCTCCCGCGGCGAATCGAATTCCTCCCCATTTGATAGATGTTATAGAGGAGCGTCTCGCGATATCGCGACGCGACGTCGAGCACCGCCCGGTTCGCGGTGAGCTCGTAGGCGATCGATTGAGCGAAGTGCCACTTCTGCGGCTGAATCGGCATCGGCAGATCGCCCCTCGGCAGCAGCTTGTCGGGCACGAGCGGAATCTCGATCGGCGTCGGATTCCCGATCGCCTCGGTGAGCAGGCCGATCATGTTGTGGAAGTACACGGTCGTCCTCATGCCGCCGTTCCACCACGTGGAATAGCCGGACCCGCTTCTCATCGTCGCACCCGCTTTCCCTTCCGCCACGAATCTCGAGTGCATCGCCGCGCCGACGAGATCCAGCTCCATCGGCACCAACGGATCGAAATTGTAGTTGAACGGATCCCTGAACGGCGGCGCGAAGATCACTGTACCCGGCGGACCCGTCTGGTGGTGGTTGTACATGATCTGCGGGTACCAGGCGCGG
>CAAGKR010371572.1_pt1 | contig 14225 bp, 13 predicted proteins | sample 2556971 | NCBI WGS metagenome assembly CAAGKR01 (sample SAMEA5207829, study PRJEB30636) | soil metagenome | biome: forest; feature: boreal; material: soil | place: USA | collected 2011-09 | depth 1 m | reverse complement strand
TTTCTATTTTTTTTTCAAGCAGAAGACGGCATACGAGTAGATGACCGCGTCCGCGCCGTAGAGGGGGAGCAGCTTTCCGAGCAGCGTCACGGGGTTTATTCGCAGGGCGCCGCCGAACGAGGGGTGGGCGAGCACCGGCATCCCAAGGCCGCGCGAAAGTTCGTTGAAGAACGGTAGCCCGACCAGCATGGGGGCAGCCATCACCGCCTCGACGCCCATGTCCCTCGCCTCCTTGGCCTGGCGGCACACGGTGGCAGGCGACCCGATTAGGTTGGGCACGTAGAGGGTCCGGTGACCGGTCATCTCCGCGGCCTCGGCCGTCGCGGCAAGGCATTCCCTCACCCTGTCGACGAATGGGCAATAGGAGTGGTCCGCGAGCCCGTGGTCGTCCTTGACCACGTCGAGGCCCGCCAGCGCCAGGGTGCGGCAGAGCGCGGCCGTCTCCTCGACGGAAAGGCCTATCGGCTTGAGCACCGCGGCGGTGAGGGCCCGCCCCCTGACTCCGGTGAGACGCCGAAATCCCGCGGCCCCGTGGCTCGGCCCCCGGAGCAGGCGCACCAGCGCCGGAGGGATGGTCACGTCCTCAAGCTCCACGTCCGCTTGGAGGGAGCAGTTTCCAAAGAGGACGTTCAGCAACTGCGCCGGGTCGCCCGCGGCAGCGATGGCGGGCTGGGCGAGCCGGACAACGAACTCATCCGTTCCCGCCGGCTCGGCCGAGATCACCCGGCCGACGAAATGCTCGCGGACGTGCGCCGTGCGGAGCGACGAGCGACTCAGTTCGACCGTCTGTTCGAGCAGCAGCGCCTCTATCCGGGCGTCGAGGCCCGACGCTGCGGTTCGCACCCGGTAGGCCACCTCGATTTCGTCTTCGGTCATTCCCCGCCACGCTACACTGCCGGGCATTTCCCGGAAGCAGAAAGCGCAGGTGCAGCCCACTCAATATCTTTGCGTTGTCGGCGGAAGGCCGTTGCCTTTTTGCCTGTGAGCAACGCAACCGACCCCCGCCGTTTCGGATTCGAGACGCGAATGGTCCATGCCGGGCACATTCCGGACGCTGTGACGGGGGCCCGGGCCGTGCCCATTTACCAGACCACCTCGTTCGTCTTCGAGGACGCTGAACAGGCTGCGCAGCTCTTCGAGCTGAAGCAGTACGGCAACATCTACACGCGCATCAGCAACCCCACCACGGCGGTCTTCGAGGAGCGCATGGCGTCGCTCGAGGGTGCGACCGGGGCCGTGGCCACGGCCAGCGGCATGGCGGCGCAGCTTGTCACCTTTCTGACGCTCCTGCAGCCCGGGGACGAGATCGTGGCCTCGTCGCAGCTCTACGGCGGCTCGAACACGCAGCTGGTCCATACGCTCAGGAAGTTCTCGATCGGCGTCCGGTTCGTGGATCCCTCGCGGATCGGGGAATGGGAGGCAGCGATCACGCCAAAGACCAGGGCCCTGTACGGCGAGACCATCGGCAATCCGCGAGGCTCGATCCTAGACATCGGGCGCCTCGCCGGCCTCGGCGCCTCGCTCGGCATTCCGCTGATAGTGGACAACACGATGGCCACACCCGCGCTCTGCAGGCCGATCGAGCACGGCGCCACGCTCGTGGTGCACTCCGCCACGAAATTCATCGGCGGCCATGGAACCGCCATCGGCGGCGTGCTGCTTGACTCGGGCAAGTTTGATTTCAGCCGGTTTCCCGCCATCGCCGCGCCGTCGCCGGCCTACCATGACCTGCGTTTCTACGACACGTTCGGCCACTATGCCTTCCTGATGAAGGCCCGGGCCGAGACCGTGCGGGACACGGGCGCATGCCTCTCGCCGTTTAACTCCTTTCTCCTGATCCAGGGACTCGAGACGCTGTCGCTGCGCATGGAGCGGCAGACTGCCTCGGCCCTCCGGGTCGCGCAATATCTCGAGGCGCACCCGGCCGTGGCATGGGTCGCCTACGCCGGGCTGCCCAGCCATCCCGACCACGCTCTGGCAAGAAAATACCTGCAGCACGGGCCTGGCGCGGTTTTCTCGTTCGGCCTCAAGGCGCGCACGGGACAGGACGCGCGGGCGGCCGGAAAGAAGTTCATCGAGGCGCTCCGGCTCTTCTCGCACCTCGCCAACATAGGCGACGTGCGCAGCCTGGTGATTCACCCGGCCTCGACCACCCACCAGCAGCTCACGGACGAGGACCTCGCCAGGGGGGGCGTCAGCCCAGACCTCATCCGCCTGTCGATCGGCCTGGAAAACGTGGAGGACCTCCTATGGGACCTGGACCAAGCGTTGCTTGCGCCATAACGCTCAATTCGGCGCTGACGCCGGAGCAGCAGAGGCTCTACCAGGACCCGCTTGTCATCCAGCGGATCCTGCGCGACACGCGCACGATCGCGATCGTCGGCCTTTCGACCGATCCCCAGCGCGCGAGCTCGTTTGTCGCGAGCTACCTCATGAAGGAAGGCTACCGCATCATTCCGGTGAACCCCAAGGCAGACCGGATACTAGGCGAAAGGGCATACCCGGACCTCGCGAGCATTCCCGAGCCTGTGGATCTCGTGGACGTGTTTCGGCCCGCCGCGGAATGCCTCTCCGTCGCGGAGCAGGCCGTGTCAATCAAGGCCCGGGCACTCTGGCTGCAGCTCAGGCTCGTCAACCTCGTGGCCGCCGAGTTTGCATCGCGCGGCGGCCTGGACGTTGTGCTCGATCGCTGCGTGAAGATGGAGCACGGGCGCTATAGCGGCCGCCTGCATTGGGGCGGTATGAACACCGAGATCATCTCGGCCCGGAAGGCCAGACGCTGACTGATCCCAAGATTATATTCTTACTCACGATGAAGCCCAAAACTGCCTTCCAAATCGCCGCGCTAGCCGCGTTTCTTCTCATCGCTCGCCCGGGCTCCGCCGACACGCCCGCCCAGGCGACCGCGGCGCTGCAGGGCGACGCCGCCAGGCCCGCTTCCGCGCAATGGGTGCGCAGCGAGCTGTATTTCGGCGTCGGGCCGGTCGATGTCGCCGACGGCGGCATCGGGGAGATTCGGTGGAGGGCGTTTCTGGACAGGGAGGTCACGTCTCGCTTTCCCGACGGGCTTACGGTCTTTGAAGCCTACGGGCAGTGGCGCAGCGCGGGGCAGACCGAGCCAAGCCGGCTGAGATCAAAGGTGCTCATCATCCTGCACGAGGACACACCGGCGAACCGCGCGGCGATTGACGCCGTCCGCCTCGCCTGGAAGACCGCCACCCACGACCAATCCGTGCTCCTTGCAACCGAGCGCGTGGACGTTTCATTCTAGGGAGTGCAACCCATCGGGTCGACCCGCTCGCCAACCAAATCAGCCGACATGCCATACGTTCTCTTCCCCACGCAGTTTGGGACCTGCGGCATCTCATGGAACGAGGCCGGCCTTACCGGATTCCAATTGCCCGGCGCCTCGGGGGCTCTGACCGAGGAAAGATCGGCGTCGCACGGCGGGACAAGCCGGTGTGAGCCGCCGGAATGGGTGCGGCTGATCATCGCGCGCGTGCAACTGCACCTTGAGGGCAAGCCGCAGGATTTTTCAGGGACGGCGCTCGACGCCTCGCGGGTCAGCGACTTCCAGATGGCTGTCTATCTGCAGACGCAGTCCATCAAGCCCGGCTTCAAGAGGAGCTACGGAGAAGTGGCAAGGGGGATGGCCCTGGGCAGCGAGGCGTCGCGGGCCGTGGGCACCGCGCTCGCCGCAAACCCCTGGCCGCTCATAGTGCCCTGCCACCGCGTGGTTTCATCCGACGGCAAGATGACCGGGTTCTCGGCGCCCGGCGGCATCCGCACGAAGACGCGGCTTCTGGCGCTTGAGGGCGCCGAGCTGCTGTCCGAGTAGCGCCGGCTGATCGAAACCTAGGCCCTCTTGTTGCCGCCGAAAAACGAGGCAAGAAAGAGGATCAGGAAAACGACGAAGAGCACCTTGGCGATCATGGCGGCCGTGCCGGCAATGACGCCGAATCCGAGGATGCCCGCGATGATCGCGATTACGAGAAACGTGATGGCGTAGTTTAACATGGGAGTTCGGGTTAGCTTTCCTTTGAGCCGCGCATCACGCCGGCCAATCCGACGATGGCTGCGGCGGCGCCGCCGACCAGGAGCCAGATTGTCTTGTCAGTGGGCGAGCCCGTGATCATCCGGGAGAAGCCCGAACCGACTGAGTTTGAGGCGCTGATGCCATAGACGATCAGGACAACTCCCGCGATGAGGAGTGCGATTGAGACTGCTTTATTCATGGTTGTTTTGTTTCAGGAGGCTTCCGCCTCCTCGGTTTCAAGCTGCGACCGGAGGACCCAGGCCGTCTTCTCATGCTGCTTCATCAAGCCGGTCAGGAAGTCTGCGGTGCCCGCGTCATGGTAGCGCCCGGCGCAGGCGTCGCAGTCGGAGCGAAGCTGCACGATCATCTCCTCGTGCAAGGCGAGGAGTTCGGCGAGCATCTGATCTCCGGACAAGCCGATGCCGGGATCGGCCGAACAGCGCGCCGACTTTGACGGGTCGGCCGAGTTGCCCCGCGCGCCTACGCCGACCGACCGGGCTCGCTCGGCCACATCGTCGATTGATCGGGCAAGCTGTTCATACTGTGACTCGAACTGCAGGTGCAGGCTGCGAAACTCGGTGCCGGTAACATTCCAGCGGTAATCGCGGGTGGTCGCATAGAGTACACTTTCGTCGGCCAAGATCATGTTGAGGATCTGGCCCACCTCCAGGCGCGCCTCGCCGTTCAAATCGATATTCGTCTTCATGTGTCAAAAAAATGTGTGCGGGCGGCAAAAGCCGCCCGCACACTGATTGATTGATATAGCGCCGACGTCGGCACGACTGACCGCGGTGTCTTCAGGACTTTACCGTCATGTTGTTGACGACCGACTTCACCCCGCGCGTGTCTTGGGCGAGCTTTGATACGAGAGACTTCTCGGCATCGGAGTCCGCGACACCGGTGATGCTGACCACGGCGTTGTCGGTCGTGACCTTGGTCGAGAGGGCGCTCGTCGAACGGTGGCTTAGGAGCGCGTACTTGACCTGTGAGGTGATCGAGGCGTCGTCCATGTCCTCGCTGATCGTGGTTTCACCCGGTGCCGGGGCCCTGACAACCAGGTCGTTCCTGACCGCCTTCACGTTATCGATGTCCTTCGCATAGGCCTCCGTGAGATCCTTCTGGGCCGAGTTCTGGACGGTGCCGGTTAGCGTTACCACGCCATCCTTGACGTCGACCTTTGTGGACGTGGCGCTCACGTTTGCCTTGACGAGCAGTGTGCTGCGGATCTTGAGGGCGATCCACGCATCCGAGTGCTCGGGTGCCTCAGACTTGACCGAAATCTGGTTGTCAACGCTTACGACCCCGGGAAGATTCTCCACGGTGTCCTCGGCGAGTGCTTTGTCGTCTCTGTCCTCCACCGTGCCGGTGAGCGTGACAGCGCCGTCGATCGACTTGATCGTGACGTGATCCGCAAGGACGGTGCGGTAGTTGTACGAAGCCTTTGCGGCATCCTCGATCTTGCGGTCGTTGGATGAGGAGGCGAATAGCGCGACCGGAAGGGTCGCGGCGAGCAGGAATGCAATGCGAATCTGTGTTTTCATATGGATTTTGTCTCTGTGAGAATGGGGTTCCATCCGAAGGCGAGAGCCTTGGGCGATGGAATTAAGCGGGATATGTCAGTAGGCGAGTCCCCCGACACTTGGGTCGCCGCTGGGGGCTTTCTTGCACTCGCCCGATACGGACGGATGCTTCGGGGAATGGTTGTCCGGCATACGGAGAGATTACCGTAGATCATCACCGGCCGCCATGGGGTGTTCAGCGCATACCGAGAAATGCGCTGCGCACATGGGTATAGGGCTACACCCCATATTGGATTTGGCGCCTCCTGTGTATGGTTGCCTCGAAATGATCGCTACGACCTCGCAACTCGGCTCCCACTTCCAGGAAATTCAGACCGGCCGCGAAAAACAGGCCGGCCGCGAGGCCATTTCCGGACGGGAGGCCGCGCATGACGCCGAGTTGGTGCGCCGTTTCAACGCCGGCGACGAGGAGGCGTTTCTCGAAATCATGACGCGCTACCGTGCGAAGATGTTTTCAATCGCACTCTGCCATCTCCGCAACCGCGCCGACGCCGAGGAGATTGTCCAGGACACCTTCATCCGCGCCCACCGCGGCCTTGCCCGGTTTCGGGGCGATTCCTCGCTTGCCACCTGGCTGCACCGCATCGCCTTCAACCTGTCCCGCAACCGCCACAAGTACTATTCCTGCCGCCGCCGGCACGCGACGCTGTCGCTCGACTGCCCCCTTGGCGACGGCAACACGGCGAGCTTTTCCGACCTGATCGCGAGCGACGCCTCGAGTCCTGCGCGCGAGGCCACCGCCGGCGAATTCACCGAGCTGGTCAATGTCTGCATGGAGAAGCTTGGCGCACGCCAGCGGGAGATACTCGTGCGGCGCAACGGCCTTAACCAGTCCTACGGCGACATCGCCAAGGAGCTTGGGATTACCATTGGAACCGTGAAGAGCCGCATCGGGCGCGCCCGCGAGAACCTCCGCGCGCTTCTTTCCCAGGCCTATCCCGAATTGGCGCCGGACGCCTCACCTTTCGACTGGTTCGAGTCCATCAGGTCCTGCTGCCGTGTGGGAGTCGCCTGCGCCTGAATCCGACGGTAGTTAATCCGTGGTTATGCGGGCGAGCCCCGCCGGCCGGCCGGGTCAGACGATAGTGACCTGGACGCTGCTCTCAATTATGCCTTGCGCGATCGCATAGCGTGTCAGGCCGGCCGTGTCGTGGATATTCAATTTATCCATGAGGTGCTGCCTGTGCTTCTCAACGGTCTTGATGCTTATGTTGAGGCCGGCCGCGACCTGCTTGTTTGCCTGGCCCTCGGCGACCAGCTGGATGACCTCCAGCTCGCGCGATGTCAGGCCGGTGGCCTTCTTGATCATGAGTCCCCCGGCCTTGTCCGGCTTCTGGTAGTGCTCGCGCAGCCGCTTTGAAACTTGGGGGCTGTAAAACGCATTTCCCTCCATGACCTCGTGGATAGCCTTGGCCAGGATCTGGGCAGAAGTCTGCTTGATCAGGAATCCAACGGCGCCAACGGCGATGACTCGGTCGATATAGGCGTCGTCGCTATGCGCGGAAAGGATAAGTACCTTGGTGCCTGGCGCGGCGGCAAGGATCTGCCGCGTGGCCTCCAGGCCGTTGAGAAGCGGCATGGCGATGTCCATCACGACGACGTCGGGACGAAGCGACAACGCCAGTTCCACGGCTTGGCGTCCGTTGTGGGCCTCGCCGACCACCTGGATTCCAGCGTCGGCGAGCAGGAGGGCGCGGAGACCTTCCCTAACTATTGTGTGGTCGTCAGCAAGCAGTGTCTTGATGGGTTTCATGGAGTCAGCTTCTCTCGCTGTGTTTGAATGGAAGCATTGCAGAAATTGTCGTGCCGTGTCCAAGCTTGGATTCGACCTTGAACGTGCCGCCCACCATCTCGGTCCGCTCGCGCATCCCGATAAGCCCCAGCCGTTTGTTTCTTCGGGAATCGAGGACATGCTCGACGTCGAAGGAGACACCGTCGTCCTTGATCTCCATAAGCACGGTCGAGGGAAGCTCCTTTATGGCAACGCTTGCCTTGGTCGCCTCGGCATGCTGGGCGATGTTGTTGAGAGCTGCCTGTGCCACCCGGTAGAGCACTGTCCGCTTGTCATTACTCAACTTTTCAACCCCGGCGAATGTGGTGAAGCGCACCTGGATTCCGGTTCTCTCGATGAATATCTTCATGAAAGCGTGCAGCGCCGGTATGAGCCCCAAGTCGTCTAGGAGGGTCGGGCGCAGATCCCGGGCAAATCGATGGACGATGTTCACCGACTCTTCGACAAGCTGCTGCGTATACGTGATGTTCTTTGAGAAACTCTCCTTGCTCACGCCGGACTCGATCTTCAGCGATGCAAGTTGGACGTTTATTCCCGTTAGGGTCTGGACGATTTCATCGTGAAGCTCGCGGCTGATCTCCTTGCGCTCCGCCTCCTGCGCCGACAACACCTGATGCGAAAGGTGCCGCAATCGGCGCTGCATGCGACGCGCCTCCCCCAGCATGTTGCGTTGATTCTGTTCGCTGCGCCGGAGCGCTTGTTCCGCCTGTTTCCTTTGGACCACCTCTTTCTTGAGGCTCCGATTGGCGGCGATGAGTTCGGTCGAGCGCTCTTTGAGCGATTTGTTCGTTTCCTTTAGCCGGGTAACATATTCGACCATTGCGCGGCTCGTTTTCTCGAGTGGTGACAGCACGTCGAGGAAGAAGACTCCAGCCCTTTTTACGGCATTATCGCGCGCGGCTGCCGAGGCATTGCCAGACGTGAGCGCGAGGAGCGCCTGCCCGTGGATGTTTGCGAGGTCGAGCGTCCCAAGGCCCTCCGAGAGAGCCCTCTTGCCCAGCCCTTCGGCCCGGCGCGAGAAAGGGCGCGACCCATTACGCAGGTGATTGCGCAGCTCGGACTGATATCTTCGCGACAACCTTATTGGCGTTTTTTTCAAGAAAATTGATCTAATGCTCTCTACGATTAGCTCCGTGTTCCGGCGCCGAAATGCAGCGGCATCCGACCTGCCCGGTTGCCTACTCGGCGATCATCGCAGAGACGGAGATCGAAGTCGATGGGGTAATGACCCACCATCGAGCGACTTCGGTCGTTCGGAGTGCTTGGACGCTTCACTCAAACGCACGTTGGGCATGCGGATCCCGACGCAATGGCTCAGCGCGCGGCGGGTGAGGCCGGTCTGTCTATCACCTCGCGAACCAGCTTGACAAGCGTCTCCGCCGTGAAGGGCTTGGGCAGGAAGTCGTGCGCCCCGGCAATCGATGCCTTCGCGATGTTCTCCGCGATTTCAAGGCCGCTGGCCGCGATGATCCTGACGGATGGGTTGATCCGCTTGAGTACCTGAATTGCCACTACGCCGTCCATGACAGGCATCATCATATCCATGAGGACGACGGCAATCTCTTGCGTGTGCTTCGCGTAGAGAGCAATTGCATCAGCACCATCACTGGCGGTGATCACGCGGTATCCGAAGGTCTCGAGCGTTTGCAGCGTGATGTCGCGTATCGAAAACTCATCGTCAACCACAAGTACAAGCTCGTCCCGGCCGACGGGGAGGTTGGCCTTGAAGGGATGGGCGGTAGCGACAGGCCGGCCGGACGGATCTGCCGGCAGGTAGACTTTGAATGTCGTGCCGCGGCCGACCTCGCTCTCGACGATCAGAAAGCCGCCGTGGCTTTTCACGACTGTATGCACAGTCGCGAGGCCGAGGCCGGTGCCCTTGCCGACTTCCTTGGTCGTGAAGAACGGTTCGAACATCCGCTCTCGGACATCAGGTGGAATGCCCACGCCGGTGTCGGTAACCCGCAACAGGACATACGTACCGGCGTTCGCTTCATGGCTCGTGCCGGCGTATTGGGCGTCGATCGTTACATTGGACGCGGCCAAGGTGAGCACGCCGCCTTGAGGCATGGCATCGCGGGAATTGACGGTTAGGTTGAGCAGCACCTGGTGAATCTGGGTCGGGTCGCCCGTTATGGGCCAGAGGTTCTTGTCTGAGTCTGATACGATCCGGATATTGCGAGGAAAGGTCTCGCTGATTATTCCCTCGAGGTCGTCGATCAAGTGCCGCAGCTGGATAGCGACCCGCTGGCCGTCCAATCCTTGGGCGAAGGATAGAACCTGGCGCACCAAGTCAGCCCCGCGCCGGCAGCTGACATTTATGGTGTCGAGGATTTTGCTGCGGCGTGGGTCTATGTTCGGATCGAATTTCAACAGCTCGATCGACATCATTATGGGAGCGAGAACATTATTCAGGTCGTGCGCTATCCCGCCGGCGAGCGTTCCAATGCCCTCCATGCGCTGGGCGCGCAGGTATTGGGCCTCCATCTTTTTCTGTTCGGTGAGGTCGCGCATGCCACCGACCATTCGGATTCCCTTACCGGCCCCATCGCGGAGGATGTAGCCGCGATCCTGCACGAGGGCATAGCTGCCGTCCTTGCGCCGGAAGCGATATTCCGCGTTCCAGGATTCTGCGCCGGCCTTGATTGCGTGATGGATGCTGTCGACAACGCGGCTGCGTTCATTGGAGTGGATGCGACTGGCCCATGACTCGATGCTGGGCTCAATTTCTCCGGCGACGAACCCGAACGTTGTCAGGAAGCCGTCGTTCCACCAGAGAGTGTTGGCCAAGAGATCCCGGTCCCAGACCACATCGCTCACGGCACGGGCCACGAACTTGAAGCGCTCCTCACTCTCGCGAAGCGCCAATTCGGCCGCCCTGTTTGCGGTAACATCGCGGAACGCCCAGATTCGCCCGTAGATTGAGCCGTCCTTGCTTAATATCGGCGAGGAATATCGGTCGAGCACCGTCCCGTCCCTCAGCTTGATCTCGTCGCGGCTGGATTCGTGCGGATTGGCATAGAGATGTTGGACTCTTTCGATGAACAGTTCTGGGTTCAGGACCACGCTCGCCATGAATTTCAGCTGCTTCTCGTCATCCGGTGCTTCCGCGAACTCGCGGGGAATTTTCATCAGCTCCATCAGACGCCTGTTCTGGAGGATCTTTTTCCCCTTGGGATCGACTATCAGGATCCCGTCAATCGACGATTCGATCTGCGCCTCGAGCAGCGCCGTTTTCCCCCGAAGCTCCTCCTCGGCGTGCTTGCGGTTGGAAATGTCGCGGGCGATGACTTGCACCTCTTTGCGACCGTTGGTGTCAAAGGCCATTGCATTCGCCTCGACCTCGACGATTGAGCCGTCCAGGCGCACATATTTTCTCTCGACCGGCGTTATTCTGTGGCCGCTCAGGACGGTTTCCCGGCGCGAACGCAACTGCTCGTGATAATCCGGATGCACGATGTCGAAGACCGATTTGCCAAGCAACTGGCCGGGATTTTCGGCGCCAAGCAGTTTGCACATGGCTGGATTCACAAGCGTGATGATGTCGTCGACGTGCACATATTGCGCGTCTGGCGAGAGGACGAGCAGCCTGCGATAGCGCTCCTCGCTCTCAAACATGGCGAACTCGGCGGTCCGGCGCTGCGTGATGTCCTCGACCGTGCCTACGAATCCGGTGATGCTCCCGTCTGCGTCCTTGCTGGGTAGGACAAGAGTGTGAACCCAGAGTTCCGAGCCGCCGGGTTGCAGCAGGCGCTGCACCTGGTCCCAAGTGTTTCCCTTTTCAACAGCAAGCACCCATCCCGCCTTCATCGCGGCCCGGTCGTCGGAATGAATGTTTTCCTCCCAGCTGCGGCCCATGCTTTGTTCGGCCGGACGGCCGGTGAGGGCAATCAGGGCTGGATTGTAATAGGTTACGCTGCCGCTTGCATCGCATTCGAATATTCCGATTGGGGCCGACTCGCTCAGCGTTCGGAAGCGGGCCTCGCTCGCGCGAAGAGCCGCGGCTATGTGTTCCGGCTCGGTCATATCGACGGCAAGGACGAGCTGCGCCTGCCTGCCCGCGAAGTCGATCCCATGCGCGTAAATATCAACTGGGAATACCGTGCCGTCCTTTTTCAGGTGTTGAAAACGGCCCTCTGCACGAAATTCGTGTGAAAGCGACTGCGAACGGTCCAGAAAATCCTGCACCAATTCCGGAGGTCGGATTTTCTTGACGCTCATGCGCATGAATTCCTCGCGGGAATAGCCGTAGAGTGCGATGGCGGCCTCATTGACGGTTAGAAATGCAAAGGTCGAGCGGTCAAAGACCCACATCGCCGATGGGTTGCTCTCGAATAACAGACGATAACGCTCTTCACTCTGGCGCAGGGATTCTTCCGAGAGTTTGCGCTCCGTGATATCCTGAATGGTTCCCGATTCCCGCGCCGGATGACCTTGGTCATCTAGGAACATCTCGGCAATCTGGTGGATATGGCGAACCTCCCCGCCGGGGCGGATAATGCGATGCTCAAAGTCAACGCGGCCCAAGCCCTTGGCTACGGCATCTTTCTCCCGGTGAACGAAGGCGAGATCGTCCGGGTGCACTTGATGGTAAAAAATATCGGCGTCTGGCGGGGAGTTCTCGCGCGAGATCCCAAGTATGCGGTAGACCTCCTCGGACCAAAGGAGGCGATGATTTGAAAAATCGTATTCCCAGTCTCCGAGGCCTGTCGTACGCTGAGAATTCTCGAGTCGCGCTTTATTGAAAACGGTTTCGTTCCTATGCAGCAGGCGGACTTCAAGCAAGTTGTGGACGCGCAGCAATACTTCCGCGAGCTCGAAGGGCTTGCTGACGAAATCCTTTGCCCCGGCTTTCATCGCGCGCAGCTTGTGCTCCGGTTCGACGGTAATAACGAGCACGGGAACATGGCCGTCTAGCTCGATTTTATTCAGGCACTCCATCACCTGAAACCCGTTCATGCCGGGCATCTGAAGATCAAGTATGATAAGGTCATACCGATTGGCGCGGTGCAGCTCGCAGACCTCCCTAGAATCCCTGGTGGACATGATCGATACGTAACCAGCGCCACGCAGCATTTGCTCGATCAGTAAGATATCGGCTTCCAGATCGTCGACGATCAGGATCCGGGCCTTCAGAATGTCTGATGAACCGATCACGGCATCAGTCCCGCCATTTGTCTCTATCGGCCGACTTCGCCGAAAACTCCATCGCCACGTTCAGAGTTTTCATGAAGTCATTGACCTTGAAGGGCTTGGTGAGATAGCGGAAGAATCCAGCCTCCATGCCCTTGGCGATGTCGCTAGCCATCGCGTTGGCGCTGAGCGCGACGACGGGAATCTGCGCGGTGGCAGGGTCCCCCCTTAGCACCTTCAAGGCCTTGATCCCGCTCATACCCGGCAGGTTTATGTCCATCAAGATGACGTTCGGAAGCGCTGCGCGGGCGAGCTGAATGCCAAGGGTGGCGTTCACCGCGGTCATCAGGCGCATATCCGGGCACCGTGCTATGAGTTGCTTGACCAGTTCCATGTTCGCCGGGTTGTCCTCAACATAGAGCAGGGAGCGCATGGGCGCCCCGGACGGCAATTTGGGACGGACAGGAGCCTGCGCCTCGCCAGCCTGAACCATGAGCTGCGGTGCAGTGGCGGCGGCCAGTTCGCACCAGAACACGCTTCCAACGCCGTCCGTGCTTTCGACGCCGAGGGCGCCCTCCATGAGCTCGGCCAATCGCTTTGTCACCACCAAACCGATGCCCGTGCCCGCCTCGCCGCCCGCCTCTTGGCCGAGTCGATTGAAGGGCTGGAACAACTGCGCCAGCTTGTCCGGAGGCAATCCGGATCCGGTATCCCTAACGCTGATACGAATTCGTCCCGGAGAGACTTTGGTGCAATCCACGAAGACCTTCCCGTCCTTCCTATTGTATTTGATCGCGTTGGAAAGCAGGTTGATGACGATCTGCTTCAAGCGTGTGATATCAGCCCTGACGAATACGGGCCTGTCGAACCGGGAGAAGGCCATGCGGATTCCGCGTTGATGTGCCAGCGGCTCCATCATGGCCTGGCAGTCGGACATGACCTCTGACAGCGAGACCGCCTCTTTCGACAGCGACGCCTTGCCAGACTCGATTACCGAGAGGTCGAGAACTTCGTTTATCAGCTTCAGCAGATGCCATCCCGCCTGAAGAATCTGGGCAATGTGCGCGGCTTCGGATGGCGCAGGTGGCGGGGAGGTTGACTCCATGAGTTGTGCGAAGCCGAGGATCGCGTTGAGCGGGCTGCGCAGCTCATGGCTCATGCTTGAGAGGAAATCCGATTTAGCGAGGTTCGCTCGTTCCGCGGCCCATTTGGCGCCCTCAAGCTCTGAATTCGATTTCTGAAGCGCCCTCTCAAAGCGTTTTCGATCCGTGATATCGCGTGCGGCAGCAAACATTCCCTGCAGCCTCCGGTTTCGGTCGTAAAAGGTGGTCGCGTTGTAGGACACGACAGTTTCCCTCCCGTTGCGGGCGCGTGCTGTAAGTTCATAGTCCGTGACCTTGTTCTCGCTCAGCACCATTTTTATTCCTGCTTCGGCCCGCTCTGGATCGGTGAAGTAGTTCTTGAAAGGCGTGCCGATCAGCTCGTCGCGGGCAAAGCCGGTGAGCTCCTCCATCTGCCTGTTGACGTCGGTGATGAGCCCTAGCGGATCGGTGGTCATCAGCGCGTCTATGTTGGATTCGATGAGCGAGCGGGTATAGAACTGTTGATCGCGCAAGCGCTGATCGAGCCGCTTCTGCCCCTCTTCGACCTGCTTGCGTGCCGTGTTGTCGGTGCCGATCAGCAG
>CAAGKR010461893.1_pt1 | contig 14228 bp, 21 predicted proteins | sample 2556971 | NCBI WGS metagenome assembly CAAGKR01 (sample SAMEA5207829, study PRJEB30636) | soil metagenome | biome: forest; feature: boreal; material: soil | place: USA | collected 2011-09 | depth 1 m | reverse complement strand
GGGGAGCCGATGGAAACGGAGCGGGCGCGCTACCTTTCGCGGTTGCGATTCATAGCCAAGCATGAACGAACGCTGCAAGAGGCTCAGTTCATTGTTGATGCTGCCGTTTGCCGCGCAATCTTTCCGGCGCGCTTCGATGTAGCGCGAGAGCGTGTCTGTACCGACGTTTCGGGCGAGCATCCCGCCGAAGATCGGTTTGAGATGTACGCGCCAATTTAGCTCGGCCCATGAGTGAGACTTCCGATTGATCTTGTAGTCCGCGAGCAGGGCGTCGTACAGATCGTCAACCGTGATTCTCCCAGCGTCCACTGCGTCTCCGCTCGCGTGCTTTAGAATCTCGGCCTTGAGCACGTCGAGCGCATCCCGGCGCGATTCCTTCTCCGTGCTCTGCTGAATCACGCGGCCATTGATGGAGAACTTAATCCACCAGAACCGCGAGTTCTTCGGCTGATAGACGCTGCCTTGACCGCGCTTGCCTCTTGCTTTTTTCTCTATGCTTTCCATTGCGGGTTACCTCCGCAGATTAGTTTGCGTGCGTATGCCGAAACGGACTGACCGGCCTTTTTCGCAGACGCGCAAAGAGCCTTGTACTCTTCGCTCGTCAAGCGCAAACGGAGAACCGTCCCCCGCTTGTCTTTTGCTGCCTTTGTTGGCCGTCCCCGTTTCTGCATTGATTTATTGTCCTACGTTAATTAGTCTTTGTAAAGTCTTTTCCTAGCTCCTATGCTGCTGAATGAATTTCTCGATGTCGGCCTGAGTAAACTTCAGCGGGCCGCCTTTCGTCAAGCGGACACAGGGTAGCTCGCCGTCGTACACCTTGCGGCGAATCGTGATCTTGCTCACGGCCAGGAGTTTCGCTACTTCCGCGATGTTAAGTAAAGGAGTCATCTTCTTTTCCATCCGACGCAATCGGTTCCAGACGGACTTCGCCTGGTTCACTGCGCCGGGTTGGTTTTTATCGGCTGTGCCACAGCCTGCTTGAAACCCGGTACTGGTCGAATGGCGCGAGTCCCTGCTCCCGGTACCACTGGAAGCTCTCGCTCCCAGCAACTCGCCCGCTAAAAGCGCTACTGCGGATGGTGCACGCTCCAGCAACCGAAGAATTGTTTGCGGTCCCTAAGCTAGAGTTAAGCTATTCCCTCCCGTAAGTCTCGCAATATCAAGGTGTTGCGGACGCTCAATAGATAGATAGTCTAGTGCGTCTCGCTCGGCTGCTCCCCCGTTTTGACGGCGTTGTGACGTTTTGACGAACGGTTTCGACGCACCCCGCGAGATCGTCGCGTAGCGAGCGCCACCACGCGACGGCTATAGGCCGGGGAGCGTTCGCGTAGTCCTCGAAGATCGCCGAGGGGATAGGAGTGTTTCTCGACGCGGCAATATGTGTACTATATGTATATATTACTAGCGTATAGCTATGGGTAAAAATGTTACATTTACTTACGCGCGGGGAGTAGCAGTTTGTAGCAGTGAGCGGCGCGCCCGGCTCAAATCTCACTGCTACAAGGGGGGCATAAATAGTGTATGTGCAAGCATAAGTTACTGAATATAATAGACTTATACTTCTCACTGCTACAAACTGCAACAAATCAATCCCTTTTGCACACAGTCTATTAAGAAGGGGACTTGTAGCAGTGAGATTTTTCACGCCCCCCTCCTCACGCTACGAATCAGCATCACTTTCCGACCGCGTGCATTCTTAACTTCGAAATGTTCGATCTCTCCGGCGAAGGCCAGTCCTTTAATGACGCGCTCGCAAAGTGCAGGCCCGAAGTCATAGGCGTGGGTAGCAGTCAGCACGTCGCGCACCTTGAGGCATTTTTCTCCGTCTGAATGAGCATCGACGTAGCCCATGATTTTCGAAGCTACTTGTCCTTCCAGATTTTTCCCTGCATTGGGGACAAGCAGCATTCTCACGCGGTTTTGGTAGCGCGCCATTTCCCACGCAGGGCCGAGATCGGCGGCGCGCAACTCGCGCCCGTCAATCGCGGCGCAAATCGCGGCGCAGCGCAGGGCCAGTTCTAGCAGCCGGGGACTAAGTTTTTCTTTTGCGCTGAGGTCGTCGCGCGCGGAAAAAATATCCTGATTGACCGGCATCTCATCAAACTCACAATCAAATACTGGTGTTCCCTCAATTGGTCGCCAGAGATATTCAAAACCCGTGGGGCACTGTCCGAAAATAAAGCGGTCATACAGTCCGCCGGTCGTGGCGCTGCCAAAACTCTCGCCAAACTTTTCATCGATGAGGCCGCCGACAACGGACATGCGGCAATTGAAGTTGACTTGTTCTCCGCGCGCAATCGTCAAGGCGGCTGCATCTTTATAGAACAGCGTGTTCAGGATGTAGGGGAAAGACGCTCCTATGATCTGCGCCTTGTCCAATAGATGTGAAAGCTCATCGGGAAAGAGAAAAACCCGGTCGCCTTTCCGGTCGCCCATCTTCTTTAGCAACCCCTCTGCGCTGCCCGACTTCACTTCTTCGAGCAGCGGCGAGCGCACGTCAGCGAAATGGAGCGCCCGTTCGATGGCCGTGGACTTTCCAGAACCTACAGGGCCGACAAGCGCGACGTAGAGATTTGCCCGCAAGATCGTTGCGGCGGGCCATTGGACAGGGCGCACTAAGACTCCGGCGGCGGCGAGCAGTGCTGGCCACGCATACGCCAAGGGGAAATCCTTGAGATGCCGTTTGCAAATTTCTCCGAGCCTGCCGTCGAGGACCGATTCCGGCATGTCCGGCAGTCGCAGCTCCGAAGTCGCGGCGATCTGTTCCGGCTCCACGCTCACGGATTGCGAAGGTTCAAGGTTTATGCCGAGCGCCGCGAGCGCCTTTCGTGTCCTGTGTTCGCCGGGATTATTGTCATCATCGAAGCAGTGATGAACGACGCGGCCATCCTTTTCAAGAAACCGCGAGCAGCGGGGATTTGTCTTATTCGCTTCATGGACTTTGCAAGCGAGCAAGCACGGCTGTCCCTCGACGTTGTGGTAGTCGTAGCTCACACCGCCATTCTCTGCACGCTTTTGGAACTTCAGGTTATGTGCTGCGAGCAGCGCGCCGAAGTCTTTGACGTGTTCCGGCAGCGCGATGCTTGGATTCCGTTCATCCTCTGCTGTCATTTCCTCAAGGCCGCGATTGCCGGGCGGAGGCGTCCAGCCGTTGCCATTCGTATGCAGATCGTAAAATTGAGGAGTAAACGCTTTGAATTGCTCAGGCTCGCCAAAGAACGGCAGCGCGATGCCGAAAGATAATTTTCCCGGCTGTACTGGTTTCGGAAAAACTTCCGCGTTTGGGTGCCCAAGCATAGCGGCCCACTTCGACAACTCGGCGCGGGCGGCGGCGCACGGTACGGGCTTTGAGAAAAACGCAGTGCCGTGAATCCCCCCGGACTTGGACTCGGATATAAATAGCGGCAGTTTCAAAACGCTGATTTCATCCGCGAGACGTACTATGGTTTTAGGGTCTTGATAAATGTCGAAGTCAATGCTCGCCCATGCGCAAGTGTCATCTGGCAGGGCGGGCTTTGCGACAAGGCAAACTTTGCCGGCGAGGTGAAGGTCTACGTCTCGCGCAGATGGAGCGCGGCGCAGAGTAACGTACTCGCCTGCCAGTTTCCCATCATCGTCGCGTTTTTTTTCGATGGATTTACGCAACACGAAAGATTCAGGATTCGAGCGGAACAGATCGAGGAAGGGGGCGCTCATCAATCCGGCTCCCAAAGCTCAACCCACACTTCCCCGCTGCCGTGATTGAAAAAGCAGTAGACGTACCGTTCGCCTTCCGGCACTTCGAGCTGGTTCCCGTTGATCTCATGCAAGAGCAGCATCGCTTCCATAGCCGTCACGTCCAGCGCGCTGCAAATCTTTTCGAGCAGGATGAAGTTTCCGTCTCTGTCGCGCTCGCACTTATTCGCGTCGCGCAGCATTTCGAGAATCATCCGCTTGCGGCTTTCTCTTTCCTCGCGCGCGGCCTGCTTCGCGCGGTCCATATAAACGCGCATCGTCCGCTCTTGCTCTTTCGGCGTCTGCGAGGCAAGGCGTCCTGCAAGCCGCTGGCCTTGCGGAGTGAGCCTGATAAGCGTTTCCTGTTTCGGCTCGTGCGGCTCAAGCGTCATGCGTCCGCCTGCGTGGAATTTCAAAATTGGCCGGGTGCTCACGCTTCCACCCCGACAAGCTCGGCTTGGCTCGGTACGCGGAGGTCGGGCGGGCGCTTGCGTGGCCTGTGTCCTTTGCGCCCCTCGAACCTCTTCATATCGCGCCACCAATCGACCCACTGTGACAGCGCACACACTGGCTGCTTTTTCGGGCGTCCCCGACGAATTTGACGAAAATTAGAGTTGTGTTTAGACTCCATAGTGTTTATACTCGTTGCGTGTTGTACGTTGCTTGTAACACTGCAAGTATTATACAAGTAGCGCGAAAAGTCAAGAGGGCAAAATGACCAAGCAAAAAGCGGCCAAACAATCTCGCGAAGGTGCTCGTTCGTTTACGATTCCTGCGCTCCCGCCTGAGGGTGTCGTACTCCCAGCGCAGGGTATGTTGAAACGTGTTCGCGAACGCGTCGGGCTAACGCAAGTGTCTCTTGCTAAGGAATGCGGACTAAGCCCGAACGTCATCGTGAACTATGAATCGGGGCGCACAAAATTGGAGTCCGTCGAGGATGCGCTTCGGGTTTGGCGTCTGCTGGAAGCAAAAGAGCGGGCATTGGGCAGCACGGAGCAAAAGAAAGGCCCTAGCGCAGCGCAGGCCGTCTTGGGGCTTCTCTGGCTGGCAAAACTCAATGCCCAAAGAAGTCTCTCCGAGATCGATGGGCAAATTGAGAATCTGCAACGCACAAGGGAGGGCGCTAAGCAGCAAATCGCTCAGATCGAAGCAGAAGAAACCGACCGGGTGAGCAAAAGAGGAGAGGCAGACCCAAATGCCTGAGAACTTAGCGCCGTGGTCACAGCCGCGAAGTGATTTTGTGCTGAAGGAAGCATCACGCGAAGAAACTGGCAAAACGTGGGACTGCATCGTTTCTGATGAAATTGTATATGCTGCGAAGCCCCTCCATGCTGATCTCGAAATCAGAAACGGCATCAGTCGTTTCGATTGGCTGTCCAAATACGATTCCGGGGACTTTTATATCGAGCTTAAGTTTGTCTTTTTCGGCGAGAGGGACACTTATTTCGATGCAATTATCCGGGTCGTGCCCCCAAGCTGCGGAAACCGTTGGAGCGATGGTGATTTCAAAAAGGATATGGCCCACGGCAACGACTTGATGCTTGTCGATGTTACAAAGTCGATTCAGTTGCCAAAGGGGATGGTCCTTGAACGCAGGCCAAGTTTTATACGGTTGAAGCGATTCGATGACGCTGAGAGCAGCCGGAAGGATGTCAGCGATTTTTTCTTGATAGCTCCGATTACTGAGGGACGGACACTCGGAATCGATAGGGAAACACGTTTGCCGTCCAGGTTTATCGGTAGCGAGCAAAGCAAGTTGCCAAGCCAAATGGTCAAGGCCAGAACGGAGAGCATAGGCGAATTCTCCGACAAGCATACCTATCGGGTCGGGCGTGATTTTTTGTTCGATGTTGACACGATACCTCGAATTCTGCACATCGTCCTTAGTCGAGATGAAGTAGGCATCTTTCCGAAATTTCGAGATTTCCCCATCCAGTTCGTTGAGGCGTTTGTACGCCCAACCCAGTTTCATTTGCGTGTAGGTCAACCCGACGCGCATAGGCCGCATGATACCAGCCTTTATTAGCGGGGAGAGAGAGTATCGAATGACTGACAACAACCTTGCCCCATGGATTCGCCTTCCTGGGCCGGAGACGCTCAGTGATTATTGCGCGCTCGCACAACTCAGCGTGAGCACGCCCGCAAAAGTAGAACGAACGGGAAGCATCGATGACCCGATTGCGAGTGCGGTGATTGCATCCCTGCGCTTCGAGCTTGAGAATTCGCAAGAGATGGTGATGCACCTACAGCAAGAGTTGCGGAAAGCGCGAAGGGATTCGGACGATTGAGGAAATAGGAATGCCCGACGAAAAAACAAAAAAGCGATGGGATATTTTTAGCCGCGAGTACTGCGTGGATTTGAATGGCACTCGCGCGGCACTCGCTGCCGGTTGCCCGGCAAAAAGCGCAGCGGTGCGCGCGAGCGAGATGTTGGATGAGCCGGAAGTAGTCGAGATGATTGACGCGATTCTTACGGAACGCGCGACGCGGCCTGAGATCAAGGGAAGCCGAATTTTGGAAGTTTTGCACGCACTGGCGACTTTTGATTCGCGGAATTTTTATAATCCTGATGGCAGTTTGAAAGAGATAAAAGATTTGGATTACGAGACGCAGCTCGGCCTTGCCGGTTTTGAAACAGAGCATATCGCCGGCAAGGCAATGGGCATCGTGAGCAAAATCAAACTTGCCCGGCCAGGCGAGCGCGCGGCAGCGATTGCGATACTCGCTAAGTATTTGCCAGACCTCAAAGAAAGCCCGCAGAACTTAAATTTCAGGTTCTCTGAGATGGGCGGCGAAGAACTCGACAAGCGCATCGATGAGCTTCTGAAAAAGCGCACGGAGGAAAAGCAGCCATGACGCATGGAGAAAAGCGCGAGCTTGTGGAAATGCTCGAAGAAAAAGACCGGCGCGGGCCGTCGGCAGTATTCAGCGATGAAGAAGTGGAACTCGATGGCAAGATGATCAAAGTTTTTTGCGTCACGTTAAATCCCTATGCCGTTGATAAGTCTTACGTAGTAGGGCGCGAAATTCTGAGTCGGCAAAGCGAGACGTGATGGCTACCAGCGAACTACTTATCAACGGCAACTCGGAGCAAGCTCCGCAACTCGCGGAGCGGAACGTACAGCCGCAGCTCGCGGAGCGCAAGTACGGCGGCGAGGACTCGTTCCGCCGTATCAATCAACTGCTTACGCAACTATTCGGGCCGAGCATTCACGCGCAGATTCAAGGCTTGCTTGACGTTCGCAAAGGCGCGCCGGTTACCGTTCACGTCAGCGATTCCGAGCGGGAAGAGGCGTATCAGCGCGGGAAGGCAGATGGGCGCGCGCAACTACAAGAGGAAATAGTTTTTGCCGAAAGGCTCGCGGAGATACGCGCTAAGTATCCAGACTTCGACTACGCATGGTCAAGCGTGCGTCCATTGGTTCCGCGTGGTGTTTGGGAAGAGGCCGCAAACTTGGAGCACGGTTTAGAGGGCGCGTATCAACTCTCGAAACTTCCCGAGTTGGCGCGCGAGCTTGCCGCACTTTCGCCGGAAAAAGCGCGCGAACGATTCCGACATTTTGTCAGAGACTTAATCGCATTGAAAGGAACAGCGCAATGAGCAAGCCGGAAGTGGTGAAGGAAAAGCAAGTAGACGACAAGATCGGAAGTCACGGCGACGGGAAACTATCAATTCAAGAAGAGCTAACCGAGCGGCGCGAAGCAATCGAGAAAGGCCGCAAAGAGCGGGAGCAGTCGCGCGAAGATTTCATGCTCGGCAAGGGCGGTAAAGCCAGCGACCATTTTGAGATTGTCGATAACCGCGAAACCGTCGAGCGATACGTTGACCAGACCGGCGCACCCGAGACAACGGAAAATCTTTCAGAATCCGCCAGAGAAAAATGGCTGCGAACTGGCGAGCTGCCAGAAAAGAAGGCGGACGGAAAAGCCGCTGAGAAGAAAGAAGAGCAAGCCGCGAAGTCGCCGGAGCGTCCTAAGATGGCCGATTACCGCGACGGTGAAGGCCACATCAAAACGGAAGAGTACGAGCAGGCCCTTGACCGCTACGAGCAGGACAAAACGGAATTCGCAAAGCAGCAAGCCGCAGCGCCGAAGATCGATGCGCAACTCGACAAAGAAATTTTCGAAGAAATAGGCAAGCGGCGCGACTGGTGGAACGAACCGGAGCACGCCGAAGCTCATCAAACTCTTCCGAAGCGCATAGAGGAAGCGAGAGCGGCGCTGTCCGCAGACGATCAAAAGATAATCGCAACGTCTCCGGCGATGACGATGCCGATTCATGGCGAGCTGCAAGGCTTTCTAGGACACGCACTAGCTCGCGTGAAGAATCTCGGCCATGTCTATCTGGAACTATCGAAAGACCCCGGCATGCTTCAGCGCATGAATCAAGACTGGACGAAATCGGCGAACAATCACAAGGACCGCTGGGCGACGGAGCAATCCATTCGCTACGTCTTGCGCGTGATTGATAAAAAAGGCGGAAGCGCGGGCGCGAACGGCGCGGGCCGCAAAGAAGTACGGAAGCTCACGCAAGCCGGGAGCCGTCTGCCGCTAGAGGCAAGCGGTGGCGGCTCATCTCCCGCCGATGATGGTTCAGCGGAAGCCGCATGGAAACGAAAAGACTTGTCACAAGAAGCTCGCGGGGAGTTATACCGCGAGCGGAAGAACAAAGAGGACGCGGACAAGCGGCGCAGACGTGTGCGGCGCTAACTGAGGGAAAACGATGCCGAGCTACGGAGCGCAGAAGGAAACTCGACTGACCGCAGCGCAAGCGGGATACATGGAGCTTGCGGGAGCAGTGAAGGACGCCGACTGTAGCAAGGTATTTGTTCCCGATGGAATCAGCAGCGATCTCGGATGCTGTAACGAATTTTCACCGGAAGCGAAAGACACGAAGAGTTTTCGGTGCGGTGACTGCAAGTACAAAGAGGAGGAGTGACGATGCCAGGATTCGGAGCACTGCGAAACTTAGCAAAAGAGCAGCAAGCAGGCGGAAAGCGGCTCAAGACAATGACAATCCGCTTGCCCGAGGCGGGCGGACGTGAAGAGCACATCGTTGAGCATGAACACCATCCACCGCACGCCCAAGAGCGCTTCCAGTTTGGGCAGAACCAGGGCGAAGCGCTCGCGGCGCATCTCTCGAAGCATCTCGGATTGAAACTTCCCGGCAAAGCCGCTGGAGCGGGCGACTCGGCGGAAAGTGAAGTATCGAAAGCAGACTTTAAGTAGTTAAGGAGAAAACGAAATGGGATTCTTAGACGATAAAAAAGGAAAAGAAAGTTTTGCGACGGACACGCTGGAAGATCGCAAAGTCGAGACGGTCGTTGACCGCCAGGGACAGCGCGAACGAGGGAAGCGCGACCGTATAACGGGAAAGAAGCCGGAAGGCAGAAATCCCGGCCAGAGACGCGATAGCGACGGGTAAGGAGCAAGCATGGCGACACCCCCATCAGCGGCGCTACAAATGAGGCCGCAGCCTAGTTTCTTAGAGCAGTACGGGCAAGTGCAGAGCATTCTCGGCCAGCGGCAAGAGCAGCAGGTTCGCGGCTTGCAGATTCAGCAGGCGCAGCTCTCGCTCGCTGACCAGCAGGCGGCGACGAAGGCGATGCAGCAATGGGACGGCCAGGACTACAATGATCTTCCGGCGCTCATCAAAAAGAACGGCGGGAGCCTGAACGCCGTGCTCGACACGACACAGAAGATCGTCGCGCGGCAGCAGCAGAATGCGACGCTCGATGAAACTCAGCTCAAGAATAATCAGACGCGCGCCGACCAGTACCGAGGCCGCATTCAGGCGGTTATCGACGCAGACCCAAGCCAGCAAGATGCTTTGTGGGCTGCGGAGATTGCCAAAGAACGGCAAGAACAGCAAACGCGGGGAGCGCCGGGGGGAGCGCAACCACCGGGAGCGACCGACAAGTATCCCGGCGACGATACCGCTACGTACATAGCGAATCATTTCGCGCTCGGCTCGACGCTTGCCAAAGAAGCGTCCGAGAAAACAGCAGCGCAAGCGCGTGCGACAACCGCGAACACGGCGCAGCAGCAATTCGCTGCTAAGACTGACCCGAATTCTCCGCTCTATGACCCGAGTGCCGCGTACCTCGCAAAGAAAGCAGCGGCGGGCGACCCGGAAGCGCAAGGGATTCTCACGCAGCAGCAGAAGCAAGCGGGAGCCGTCGCGGGAGCGCAAGCAGCGGCGAAGCAGCCGTATGAGATGCAGCTAGAACAAGTCCGGCAGCAAGTGGCGCAGACGTTTCAGAGCAACAAGAACGCGCAGGACAAAATCGAAGGCACGGTCCTGAAGCCTTACGAAGAGAAGATGTCCCAGATCACGGAGCTGCAAAGCGCCGTCCAGCAGGCCGCACAGGGGAACGTAACTGCGGCGCGTGGCGTATTGCTTAAACTCATCGGCGTGACGAACCCGGACGGAACGAAGCGCTACAACGAAGCGGAAGCGACGCGACTCTTGCAGCAAGGCAACATTGCGGACAGATTCGCAGGCACGGTCAAAAACCTGCTCACCGGCGACCAGTGGACCAACAAAATGCAGAATGACATGCTTTCCTTTGCCGGCGCTCAGTCTGACGTTGCAAAGGGAAATCTTAATCGGGGAATCGGGAACGTGAACAAGCTCTATAACACGAACGTCGGACAGGGTTTGGTCCAGCCGACTACCGTAAAAATGAAAGCTCCGAACGGCATGGTCAAGGACGTGGACCTGGCAGACGTTGACCATTACAAAAAGATGGGCGCAACGATGGTGAACCCTTAATGCCAGACCCACAGCAGCAAGGGCAGCAAACTCAAACCGATTGGTTCGCGCAGAACGCTCCCCCGCAAGCGGCTACGTCGCAGGGCGGCGGCGATTGGTTCGCGTCGAATGCCCCGAAGTCCCAGGCGGACGCGCAGCCTTCCTTTTGGCGAACGGTTTACGATCGCAGCGGGCTAGGCGCGATTCAAAAACTCGCGCAACAAACTTCTGATTGGGCGAAGGGAAAAGCCGATGCTGCGCAGACGGCGCAGCTTGGCGCTAGCGCAAAAACCGGACAGAATCCCGAGCCGATAGAAGCATATTCCACACGCGCGGGTTACGATCTGCTTGCGCGAACGACGGGCCTTGTCAGTTCCTTCATGGACCCGAAGAGCCTGGCTATCACAGGCGGGGTTATCGCGGCGAACACAAACCCTTTCACCGGCATCCCTGTAGACGCTGCGCTTGTCGTTCATGGCGGTTATGGCGTTGCGAAGAACGCTCCTCGCGCATTCGGCGGCGACCCGGAAGCGGCGGAGCGCATGCTTCTTAGCGGTTCGGAGATGGCCGGGGGAGCGGCAGGCACGGCGGGGCAGGTTGCGGCACTGCCGAAAGCAATAGCGAACGTGCGAGCGCGATTCGGCCCGGCAGCCGCACCTACGACAAGCGAAGCGGCGACTCCCGCCGTCGAGGGCGGCGCTGGAGAGGAAGCTCCGACGCCTAACGCTCCCGGCGCTCCTGTCGGCAGAATTGCGCGCACGCTCGGCTTGACCGACCCTCCCCCGCTGCAACTCTTGACGAAGGCGATCAAGCCGCTTGCGTCAAACAACGGATGGGATGCTGCGATTGCAAAAGCGGCTCCCGACATGAAACTCGCGGAAACCGATCTCGGCCACTCGATCACCGGCGTTGACGATGCTCTGACGACTGCGAGCATTGCGAAAAAAGGAATTTGGGCGCAGTACGCGGAAAAACTTAGTGCAGCGCAACAAGCGTTTCCGAACGCGCCAAGCATGGCGACAATCGACGGCAACGAAGTGGCCGGCGCGATGATGAAAAGCATCGACGCGCGGACGCGCTTGCAGAATCCCGATCTTGTCGAGCGCATTCAGAAAGTAGCGGACACGTACCGCCGACCGATGGGATTAGACGAAGCGGAAGATTTTCTCCAGTCCGCAAACAACGATCTGCATTCCTACTACGCGAAAAACAAAGTCGGGCGGCAGGTTGCGGAGCGAGACCCGGCTATTGGCAACGTAGTGGCCGAAGCAGACCAGTTGCGAGATTCGCTGTACTCGAAGCTCGATGATCTGACCGGACCGGGAGCTGCGGACTTGAAGCAGCGGTACGGCGCGCTCTCGAACGTCCAGAACGAACTTCTCAGGCGGAAGAACGTTGCAGCACGCGCGCAGCCGGACACGCTCGCGGAACAAATCAGCATGGCGCGCGCTTACGGAAAAATCGCCGTGGGAACGCTCAGGGGAAGCCCTAGCTCGATACTCGAAGGCGTGAACAGCTTGAGCGCCGCGAAGTGGCTCAAAGCGCGCGGTCTGACGGACAACATGATTACTCGCGCGTTTCAAGCGCTCGGCGACCCGCCGGCGGGAGCAACTCCAGCACCGGCGACAACGCCGCCGTGGACTAGAGCAGGAGCGACAGTAGGCGTAACTGCCGGGGGCGCTGTTCCGGAGCAACCGTGAGGCGATGCTTGCCATCAGCGCGACATGATGGCGAAGTCGAAGCAGTCGCGTCACGCTGACGGTTCTTCAACTACATGAACACACGGCGATACATCACCTGAAAAATGGCGAGCGCCTAAATTCGTGGACGAGCGTATCCAGCACAAGTGCCAAGTCTTCGGATTGTGCCCTGTTATACGGGAGGCCATCAAACTTCCGTAATCCCCGTTCAATCGTGATCTTTTTCTTTTGGGGATTAGTGCCAACAAGCAACAACTTTTTAGCCGAATCGAACTTAGGGAATCGCCGTTTCAGTTCTTTTGCGAGAGCTGTGAGCTTTTGCTTTTTCGTCAGATCGATTTCTTTCACATCGTAAAGGACGAACGCTGACTTTAGATATTTCTCCAAAGCGTCGCGCCCTTTTTGTGCGGCACTGGCGACGGCCAGCGAGTCGGAAGTCTTACCGAGAGTTTTTCTAGCGGCCTTGTAATCAGCAAACGCTTGGTTCTGCCACCAGTGTGCACTTTCAGGTTCCTTAGTCATATTGGAAATTCCATCACGGAACTGCGGTCAATTCCTATCCAATCGGGAAAACTCTTATGCTGTCGTACGGATGCGCGTGCCCCGTGGACTTCTCGCGCCTTACTTTGCCCTCTTCTGTCAACAAATCCACAGCAGCGATGACGCCGATGTCGCTCTTGAGCCGCTCCGGATGCTCACAGAGCAGTTCCTTGACCGTAATGCCATCCAGTTGTCTTTGAAGAGGATATGCGCTTAGGACCGAGTGGACCTGATCCGTCGCTCTCGACTGGTGCGATATTTTTCTCGAATAGTAGGCCATGCAGAAAGCTCCCCTGTCCTTCATGTTAACAAGAAAACCAGCCAAATTCATCACTTCACAGTCTGGGATTGGCACTGTTTTCTGGCATCTTCCAGGTCCGAAACGCCGTAATCCGGTTTCATAACTACAATCTTGCCCCCCTTTTTCTGAAGCTCTCGAACGTCGCCATCGGTGAGTTCAGAGCGCCATTTGAATCCTGATGGGTAATCGCCTTCTACGTAATCGAAAGGCCGAGAGGCATGCCATGTTCTCTCACTAAATTTGCGAACATGACGTTTCACGATCACACACGGTTGGTTTTGTGGCTTCGATGCGTCCGGTTTGGGGGTTTGCCCGTAACAAAACGCCGAGGCTACTAAGAGGCAGGCGCCAAAGAGCTTTTTCATTCTGCCCTCCTCGAAAAGGAGTCCGGGACTTCGATAGACTGACAGGAGCCTGCCGAGCGGGTTACCTCCGCTGTGTGGGTTAGGGGCGTCGTTCGGCCTTGAACCGAATGGCGCTCCGCTTTACTGCTTTAGCTTATCTATAACTTCTCCATGAGAAAGAGTGAGCAACGAAGAGCAAGTATAAGCCTTTTTTGTCCTACGCGCTAGATAAACGATGTATTTCGTTGAGTATCGGTGAGTAAGTTTGAGTAAGCGGAGTGCGCTAGTTTTTGAGTCCAGCGCGTCTGCCAGTTCCGCCACTCCGGGGCAACAATTCAAAATAGCACGCCCGCGCCCCGCACTCAAGGCATCACGTCGCTTCGGAGTGGCGAATAACTTTTCCGAGATCTTAGAACGAAAGCCGCGCGCTCAACTGGATTTCGCGTCCCGGCGTCATCGCCATGGTGATCGTTCCGAACTGCGGCGTATTGACGAAGCGGTTCGGCGTGCCCAGGTTTACCTTATTCAGCGCGTTGAATGCTTCGGCCCGGAACTGGAAATTGGTTCTCTCGCTGAGACGGAAGGCTCGTGCCAGCGCGAAGTCCAGGGTCTGCATGGGCGGGCCATACACGGAGTTTCGGCCGGCATTTCCGTAGGTAAACGCCGGGGGTGCGGCAAATGCTGCGGGGTTAAACCACTCCGTGGCGGTGTGCGTGCCCGGGCCAAACACGGGCTGGCCTGTAACGTTGGCTCGGATCGGATTCTCACCCAGCACGGTCCCGGAGTTCGCCGTATCCCCGAACACGGAGATCGTGAGCGGCATTCCCGATTGCACCTGGTAAATCGTCGACAAATGCCAGTCTTGGGTTACCAGG